>ERZ779819.7-NODE-7-length-25773-cov-3.08675_pt1 | contig 25773 bp, 18 predicted proteins | sample MGYA00511383_ERZ779819 | MGnify/ENA primary metagenome ERZ779819 (study PRJEB29588, sample SAMEA2158480) | human gut metagenome | biome: human gut; feature: human-associated habitat; material: faeces | place: Denmark | collected 2008/2010 ...
TAAAAATACCGGGGATATATATGGGGACGCAGGAAATGGTGCTGCAACCATAGGTGGAGTTATTGGAGAGACTACAAGAAAAGGAGATAACAGCAGTTCTACTATAAAAAATTGTACCAATGCTGGAAATCTTTATGGAACGGGAGAAATCGGAGGCGTTATTGGAGCGGTTAATCATGGACACATTTATACCTTGAATGGAGAAGAAATTGTATCAAATGGTGATAATTTTCTGGTAGAAGGCTGTGGAAATAGTGGAACAATTACAGTAAAAAAAGGTGCAGATGGAACATCTTCCTGGGCTGGAGGAGTATTTGGCAAAGTTAATATCTCAAAAAATGGAACCGTATATATCAAGGATTGTGGTAATTCCGGCAGTATTTATAGTGAAAATGGTAAGAGTGACAGAAATGTTGACGTTCTTGGTGGAATTGGAGCTTCACTGGAGAATGTAGGGTGTGCGGATGGCACTGCAAATAGTTATATTTATATAGAAAGCTGTTTTAATAAAGGATATGTAGATGGCAGTGTAAATTACTACTCGGATCAGATTGGTGGAATATCAGGTGGTAATACGGCAGTAACCAATTGTAACTATACCGGCAATCGTTTTCAGACAGATGCAGATGGAAACGTGCATGCATATTATCCGGATGGAACTCCGATTAGGAATCAATTTATATTTGATGGATATTTTACTTATTATATTCAGGCTGATGGAACAGCAATGAAAGATAATCTGACGTATCATCCGGACGGAACACATATTATCTGCTTTGATAATAAAGGACATGAGGTATTTATGGATTTCTACTATTGCTCAAAAGTAGGATATACCTGTTACTTTGATTCACTGGGTTATATTTATAAGGATCAGATTACATTTGTGGGTAATAAGACATATTATCTGAATGGTGATGGTAAGATGGAGAATAGCGGCTGGTTCCGGTTCGCAAATGGAAGGGACTATGGTTATGCTAATTCAGATGGAACATTAAAGACAAATCAATTCTCTTATGATGCATGGGGAAGAGTTGTATTTTATCATTGGAATGGAATGGTAGCCCGTGGATTAATTACTGATGGAGTCTATTATTATAATATGGATGAAACAGACGGACATTATCTTGGAAGTTTCCAGTAGAAACTGAAAGTTGAAGAAAAAAGAAACCAGATGGCATATTTGACCATCTGGTTTCTTTTTGATACAATATAAATAACTAGATTTTCTAAGGAGGAACACAAAAAGGTATGATGAACTATGATTTCGTGACAGAGAGCATGAGATTGCATCTGACGGAACAGAACAGAATGGTTTTTCGTGGTTTTTTCCCGGAAGATAATCCGGAAAAAAGAATACTTAAAGTATATGTGAATAAAAAAGAAGTCCCGGTAGAATTGTCCGTTGAAAAAAGCGTAGACATCAGGAGAAGATATCTACATTATCAGATGAATGTAGGCGAAGAGATTACGGGGCAGTTTATAATTCCGGAAGAAACGATTACAGAGATAAAAGTCTGTAGTTGTAGCAATGGCGAAGAAGCATTGTCTTTTCGGGCAGATGGAGAATTGTATGAAAAAATGTGCCGTTCATTAGAAAGTAACCTTGAAATGGAACGCTTGGAAGAAGATAAAATAGTACTTACCGGATGGAGTGTAGCAGGAAATATTACGAAATGTGAAGTATTGGTAGATAAAAAGAAAGTTCCGGTTGAAGTCCAGTGGAAATATCGTAAAGATGTAGTGGATGTGTTCAAAGAACTTTCGGACGATGCTAATTGCGGTTATGAGATTTTTGTGCCGGAGCAGGGCGGAAAAAAGCTTGAGCTTATATTAAGTGCTGGGGAGAAGAGCAAGCAGTATGAAATATTATTGGAAAAAGTGCGCCAAGGTCAGGAAAAACAGACAAGTTCCGGATATGTTGGAAAAGCAATTGCATATTGGAAACATTACGGTTTTAAGAAAACCGTGCGGAAGGTCATTTATAAGTTAAAAGGCGAAAAGGACTCTATGAATTATGAAGAGTTCTTAAAAAAATATGGAGTAAGTGAAAAGGAACTGGAACGACAGAGACAGGAAAATCTGACGGATGGACCACTGTTTTCTATTGTTGTTCCATTGTATTGCACAAAAGAGAAGTTCCTGCGTGAAATGATTGAGTCTGTACAGGCACAGACATATGGAAAATGGGAATTGTGCCTGGCGGATGGCAGTGGAAGTAAAAAGAACCTGAAAGAGATTGTAGATGCGTATAGAAAAGATGATGCACGTATAAGATATGCTCTTTTAAAGAGTAATGAAGGAATAGCAGGAAATACCAATGAGGCATTAAAAATGGCAACAGGTGACTTTATTGTATTAACCGATCATGATGACCTGCTTTCTCCGGAGGCACTGTATCAATGCGCCAAGGTGATTCAGAAAGAACCACAAACAGATGTCATTTATTCTGATGAAGATAAAGTGGATATGGGTGGAAAACATTATTTTGAACCACACTTCAAATCGGATTTTAATATTGATTTACTTTGCACAATGAATTATATTTGCCATTTGTTTGTATTTCACAAAAATGTTTTAGCGAAGGCTGGTTATTTTAGACGGGAATATGATGGGGCACAGGATTACGATTTTATTTTGAGATGCACAGAAGAAGCAAAGCACATTGTGCATATTCCGAAGGTCTTATATCATTGGCGGTGTCATCCGCAGTCGACATCGGAGAATCCGGAAAGTAAACTTTATGCCTTTACCAATGGTTGTAAAGCAGTAAAAGCACATTATGACAGAATCGGAATCCCAGCAGAAGTAGAACGCGGGCCGTTCTATGGCATGTATCACACAAAATATCAATGGAAAGAAGAACCATTGCTTTCTATTATTATACCAAATATGGATCATGTGGAGGATCTGAAAAAGTGCATTGAGTCCGTGGAAAACAGGTCAGTATACCGTAATCTTGAATTTGTTATTGTGGAAAATAACAGTACAGAGGAAGAAACATTTGCTTATTATAAGGAACTTGAAAAAAGAGATAATGTAACGGTATTGTATTACAAAGGGGAATTTAACTATTCCAGAATTAATAATTTTGGTGCGGCTCAGGCGAAGGGAGAATATATTCTGCTATTAAATAATGATACTGAGATGATTGAACCGGAAAGCATTAAGGAAATGTTAGATGTATGTATGCGCCCGGATGTAGGTATTGTCGGAGCGAAGTTATTATATGAGGATAATACGATACAGCATGCAGGGGTTATCATTGGTTTTGGCGGAATAGCAGGACATGCATTTATCGGACAGGATAAAGAAGATAATGGATATTTTTCACGTATTTTATGTGTGCAGGATTTATCTGCAGTGACAGCGGCATGTCTTATGGTTAGAAAAAGTGTATATGATGAGGTAGAAGGACTGGATGAAGAGTACCGGGTGGCATTTAATGACATTGATTTCTGCTTAAAAGTAAGAAAAGCCGGTTATCTGGTGGTTTATAATCCGTATGCACAATTTTATCATTATGAATCAAAGTCCAGAGGACTGGAAGATTCTGCAGATAAAGTGGCGAGATTTCAACAGGAAATAGCATTATTTGGTTCTCATTGGGAAGATATTTTAGAACATGGGGATCCGTATTATAATCCGAATTTAACACTTGATAAAGCAGATTTTTCCTTGAAAGAATAGATACGTATGGAGGTTTGGGAATGATTAATTTCAACGAACCACCTTATATGGAAAAAAGCATGGACTATATCCGTAAGGCGGTAGAAAATAAGAAAATATGTGGGGATGGAGAATACACCAAGAAGTGCAATGCATGGTTAGAAGAACATACAGGAACAAAAAAGGCATTGCTGACAACATCCTGTACCCATGCAACAGAGCTTGCGGCAATTCTGTCAGAAATCAAGCCGGGAGACGAAGTAATTATGCCAGCCTATACCTTTGTATCAACAGCAGATGCTTTTGTGCTGAGGGGGGCGAAGGCGGTATTTGTAGATATCCGGCCGGATACCATGAATATCGATGAAAAACTGATTGAACATGCAATTACGGATAAGACAAGAGCAATTGTTCCGGTACATTATGCCGGGGTATCCTGCGAAATGGATACTATTCTTGCAATCGCAAAGAAATATAATCTTCTGGTGATTGAGGATGCGGCCCAGGGTGTGATGTCTTCTTATAAGGGAAAAGCACTTGGAACCATGGGAGATTACGGATGCTACAGTTTCCATGAGACAAAGAATTATAGTATGGGAGAAGGCGGAGCACTTTTAATCCGGGACGAGAAAAATGTAGAGAATGCAGAAATTGTCCGGGAGAAAGGAACAAACCGTAGCAAATTCTTCCGGGGACAGATTGATAAGTATACCTGGGTAGAAGCGGGTTCTTCTTATCTGCCAAGTGAGTTAAATGCAGCATATCTTTATGCACAGCTTGAAGTAGCGGATAAGATTAATGAAAAACGTCTGTCTATCTGGAACCGCTATTGGGATGGATTGGAAAAATTATCTGATGAGGGTAAAATTGTCCGCCCAACGATACCGGAGGGCTGCGTACATAATGCACATATGTTTTATCTCAAGACCAGAGATTTAGAAGAAAGAACAGCTTTAATCAGTTATTTAAAAGAACAGGGGGTACAGGCAGTATTTCATTATATTCCATTACATACAGCACCGGCAGGTCAGCGTTATGGTGTGTTTGTTGGAGAAGACCGTTATACAACAGCGGAAAGCGAGAAACTGGTTCGTCTGCCACTCTATTATAATCTGGCACTGGATCAGGTGGACTATATCATTGATAAAGTACAGGCATTTTACAAAGAGAGATAAGGAAAGATACAGGAGAGAAGATAAAACTATGGTTATTATCATTGGGGCAACAGGATTTATTGGAATGTATACAGTAGACCGCTTCTTGGAAGAAGGTTATGAGGTGCTGGCAACTGGAAGAAATGCAATCATGAAGCAGGAACTGGAAGCAAAAGGCGTTACCTGTGTATCATTGGATATTTCGAAAAAAGAAGATTTTGATAAATTACCGACAGAAGGCGTAGAGGGTGTTATTTTACTGGCCGGTCTGCTTCCGGCAAATGTACCGGTGGATATCAGTGCAGATGAGAATGCCGCAGATTATATCCGTATCAATGTTGAGGGAACCATTAATGTGCTGGAATACTGCCGGAAGAATGGCATTAAGAAAGTGATTTCCACCAGCAGCTATGCAGATGTAAGAAATGCATGGAAAAAAGGCGTTGCCTTAAAAGAGACAGAGCCGAGAGATTTCATGTATACCGGAGACCATGCAGTATATGTGATTTCCAAAAATGCAGCCAATGATGTGATGGAATATTATAATGAGCAGCATGGTATGCAGTGTGCATCTTTCCGCCTGCCACCGGTATACGGAGTAGGACCTCATTCTGAGATTTATGTGAATGGTAAATATTATAAGACCGGAATCCAGACCTTTATTGAGAATGCAGAAGCCGGAAAAGATATTGAAATCTGGGGTGACCCACAGATTTCCAGAGACATTATTTATGTAAAGGATGTTGCAAGAGCATTTGTGCTGGCATTACGCAGTGATAAGACCTATGGTCTTTATAATATGACATCCGGTACAGAACTTACTTTAGAGGAGCAGGTGCAGACCGTTATTGATGTATTTGGACCGGGTAAGGGTTCTAAGATTGTCTATCGCCCGGACAAGCCAAATAATACACCATCCTTTTTGTTTGACATGACAAAGGCGAAGGAAGATTTCGGCTTTGTACCGGAATATCTTTCTTATCGTGCAATAATGGAAGATTATAAAAAAGAATTAGAAAGCGGAAGATGGGATAAGTTCATCGCAAGCCGCCGCAAGGAAAGTTAAGTGCCGGGAGGATGGCAATATGAAGAAAATTGTAATTATAGGAGCGAATTCTTTTCAGAATCCGCTCATTTTAAAGGCAAAAGAGATGGGATATGAGACACATGTATTTGCATGGAAAGATGGCTCTATCGGAGAACGGACAGCAGATTATTTTTATCCCATCAGCATTGTGGAAAAGGAAGCAATCTTAGAAGAATGCCGGAGGATTCAGCCGGATGCAGTTGCAACAATAGCATCTGACCTTGCCAATATTACCGTGCAGTATCTGGCAGAGCAGCTTGGATTACCACATAATTCTGACAACTGTATCTATATATCTACCAATAAATTTGCTATGCGGGAAGCTTTTTCGGTGTGCCTACACCGGGCTTTGTCAGTGTATGTGAAGGGGATGATTATGCGAAAGCAGTAGAATCTATGCAGTTTCCAATGATTGTAAAACCGACCGACCGTTCCGGAAGCCGCGGTATTATGAGGGTGGAGAGCCTTGAGGAGATTGCTCCGGCAGTGGAAGAGGCAGTGCGTAATTCCTTTGAAAAGAAGGCAATTATTGAAGAATATATCGAAGGCAATGAATATAGCTGTGAATGTATTTCTTATCAGGGCAGACATCATGTGCTGGCGGTGACAAAGAAATATACTACAGGATATCCTCATTTTATTGAGACCGGACATATGGAGCCACCGGAGCTTCCTGAAATCGAAATGAACCGGGTGAAGGAATTTATTCCGAAGGCACTGACAGCCCTTGAGATTGAGAATGGTGCTTCCCATTCGGAATTTAAACTGGATGCCGATGGTAATGTAAGAATCATTGAAATCGGTTCCCGTATGGGTGGCGACTGTATTGGCTCCCATCTGGTATATTTATCTTCCGGATATGACTTTGTCCGTATGGTAATTGAGACTGCTTTGGGAGAAGAACCGGATCTGACACCGGAACATGAGCCGATGTGTGCGGGTATCCGCTTTGTGTTTACAAAGAAGGATCTGGATGTTTTGGAAGAGATTAAGAGTAAAAGTCCGGAACTGCTTCAGATGGTAAGTGAAATGGAACCGGTAGGGGAACATCAGGTAGTAGACAGTGGAAGCCGTTTTGGTTATTACATTCTGGCTGGAAAAAATCAGGCAGAGATTAAGGATTGGTTGGAACGATGAGTAAAGTAGAAGGAAAGAAAAAGTGGATACTGCTGATTTTACTGCAGCTGGTAATCATGATATACACATTATCCGGTGTGGCAGCGAAGTTTGCAGCAGGATATGAGTTTTTATCCATGGGATTTATCCTGTGTTACGGAGTAGAAATCTGCATCCTTGGATTGTATGCCATTTTCTGGCAGCAGATTATCAAAAGAGTTGACTTGTCGGTAGCATATGCAAACCGGAGCATTGCGATTCTATGGTCTATGATCTGGGCGGCACTGATTTTTGGAGAACATATTTCGGTACAGAATATTATTGGTGTCCTTCTGGTAATTGCCGGCACCATGATTGTGAATAAGGAGGGATAGAAGGATGATATACTGGCTTTTTCTTGTAGCGTCTGTTATTGTTGCCTCTTTTTCTCAGGTCTTATTAAAGAAAAGTGCGGCAAAGAAGTACAATAATGTGATTAAGGAATATCTGAATCCTTATGTAATTATCGGATATATGATGATGGTTGGAACAACGGTACTGACGATTTTAGCTTATCGTGGCATTGAGTATAAGAATGGTCCGGTCATTGAATCATTGGGTTATATTCTGATTATGATTTTAAGCTTTTTCTTTTTTAAAGAGCCGATTACAAAGCGTAAAGTGTTTGGAAATGCACTGATACTGCTTGGCATTATCGTGTTTTACTTATAGGAGGATATGAAAATGGATATATCAGTTGTAGTTCCGGTCTATGGATGCCGGGCAGCACTGCATGAATTGCATAGAAGACTGGTGGAATCGGTAAGTACCATCACCGATGATTTTGAAATTATTCTGGTAAATGATGCCTGCCCGCAGAATTCCTGGGAAGTAATCGAAGAAATCTGTAAGGAAGATAGTCGCGTAAAGGGGATTGAATTATCCCGGAATTTTGGACAGATTATGGCAATTACCGCAGGACTGGATGCCTCAAAGGGAGACTGGGTAGTGGTGATGGACTGTGATTTACAGGACAGACCGGAAGAAATCCCGAATCTTTACCGCAAGGCTCAGGAAGGTTATGATGTGGTTTTTGCCAGAAGAGCACATAGAAAAGATTCTTTCTTAAAGGTATTGGTATCTAAAATATTCTATAAGATTTATTCCTTTGCATCGGATGGACATTATGATCCGGCAATCTGTAATTTCAGTATCAGCAAACGTGTGGTAATTGATAATTATTGCAAAATGCGGGAAGTACACCGTGCCTTTGTGATTTATGTAAAATGGCTTGGTTTTAAGCAGACAGCGATTGATGTGGAACACGATTCCCGTTTTGAAGGGAAATCCTCTTATAACATGAAGAAGCGTTTTAAGATGGCGGGAGAGATTTTAACCTCCCAGTCAGATAAGCTTCTGAAATTCACCATGGGCTTCGGATTTTTGATGTCCATCATTTCAGCACTGGTGATTATTGGACTGATTATCTATTATTTTACCGGTCATGTGGCAGCAGGCTGGACCAGTATTGTGGCAACCAATTGCCTCATCGGAGGAATTATTATTATGGTAGTCGGTCTGGTAGGCATTTATGTAGGAAATATCTTTATGCAGTCAAAACAAAGACCATTATATGTGGTACGTCAGATGCTGAATGAGGAGAAGAAAGAAGATGCAGATTCAAATAGATAGGAAGAAATGGTTAAAAAGTGCGACAGTATTGCTTGCAGAACTGGTTCTGATTCTTACAGGGCTGGTTCTGGTGGGAACGGTTGGAGAACGGGGATTTGACAACTGGAAAGTATATTTTACTTTCCAGCAGGAAAAACAAAACCTTGAAGAAATCAAAAGCTCTGCTAATGATTTAATTCCGGATGGCGATGGATATATTACAGGGGAAGACAGCTTCTTTATTATTCCGGTAAATGCAGATAAACTTCTGGATGTTGAAATGAATCAGCTGAATCAAGAGATTACAGGCTTTATTTGGCAGTCAGAAACAGAAGAATTTAATAGTGAGCCGGCAACATATACTTATCAGCTGGGACACAATCCAATTCAGGTGGAAAAAGGAACAAAGTATATTAAACTATTGGTTTCAGATGTGTCGGGACTGCATTATAATATTAACCAAATCTCTTATCGAAATCCATTTGAAGTGTATGTACGAATTCACAAGAAGGCTATTTTTAAAATAGCAATTGTATTATTGCTGGTTGGAGTACTGGTAAAAGGTGTGGAATATATTCCGGAAGATAGAACAAAACTAAAAAAAACTGCTTCCATTACAGTATTTCTTTTTGTGGTTGGCATCACAGTATTATATATTTTTCATGATTATATATTTGGTGACAGACTTTTTATCTTTACGGATATTGGTTCAGATACCATCCAGCAGTATTATCCATATTACATGAACTGTGTAAGAAGAATACAGGAAGGAACATTTGGTATCTGGAACTGGGATTATGGTTTGGGAACAAGCCTGATGAACAATATTTCACAGACGTTGGATCCATTTGGATTGTTTGTAATATTAGGTGGAGTAATCGGTGGAATTTCAAAGGTAAGAAGACTGCTTGTAGTAGCGCAGATATTGAAGATTGTTTTATCGGCACTTTTATGCCGTTATTTTTTGAAAATGTTTCATGTTTCAGAAAAAGCAGCATGTGTTGGCGGATATCTTTATGCATTTAATGGTTATCTGATGTTATGGGGACAACATTATTTGCTGGGAACAATTTGTGTATACCAGATAATAATTTTGATTTTCCTGGAGAAACTGTTACGAGAAGTCAAAGTAAAATATATTGCGGGATTGGGAGTCACAGTCGCAGCATCGACATTATACAGTTATTATAATACATATATGGCACTTGCATTTGCTGCAATATACTGTGTACTCAGGCTGATTAATCCGGAGCTGGACTGGCAATGGAAAGACAGATTAAAACGTGCGGCAGTAGTCTTTGGAACAATTATATGTGGCGTATTTATGGATGCGGTGACATTATTGCCGGCAGCATCTTACCTGACTTCCAGTTCGACAAGGCTGGATTCCAGTGAGTCTGCAATTACAAAGTTTTTTAGTGGTCTGTTTTCTACTTATACAATGGATGCCAATATAGAAACAACGGGTCGTCTTATATCAAATAATACTTTTTGCATTAACCAGTTAGAGCATGCAAAGGGTTGGGGAAATTATTATGAGATGCCAAATGTCTGCCTTACTGTATTTATATTTATATTTCTGGGACAATTTCTTGTACGTAAAATAAGAGAGTGCAAAAATACAAAACAGCTGGTATATGGAATCTTTGTGACAATGGTAGGCGTATTTATTTTGTATAATCCGGGATTTGCCATTGCGTTTAATGGATTTGCATATGTGCAGGCAAGATATACTTTTGTAATCATGCCGGTAGCAGCATTGCTGGTAGCAACAGAATGGGAAAGTCTGATTGTAAGAAAAAGAATCAGTGTTTTTGGATTGGTATTGGGGCTGGCGGCAAGTGTTGGAGTGCTGTTACAGACCGGTCAGAGAGCGTCTGGTGAAGTGATAAAATATGATGGACAGCTTATTGTTTTGTGTCTGATCTTTGCAGGATTGCTTGGAATTGGATATTTTTGCAGAACAAAAAAGATATGGGGGATAGTAGAAGTTTTCCTTGGAATATGTCTGATTATTTCTGTGGGAAGGGAAAATTATATTACCAATAATGAGCGGGTAACGGCTTATGCTTCGGGAGAAAAAATAATTTATTCTGATAAAGGGATGGAAAATGATACGATAGATGCATTGAAATATTTAAAGGAGAAAGATGATTCTTTTTACCGCGTGGAGAAGACATACTCATTTTCTTCAACGTATGGAGATTCGTTGATAGCCGGATATTCTGCTATAACTGATTATAATAGTACCATAAATCGCAATTTGTCATCTTTTTATACAAATCTGTACAGTAGCCAGAAGGTGACAGATGCACAAAGGGCATTTATTGTGACAGATGAAACAGAGATTTATCCGATGCAGTTGATTAATTTAAAATATATTTTAAGTACATCTGAAATTGATTATTCCTGGTGCCAATATGTAGATAAAATAGGGGAGGTATATATATATCAAAATATATATGCAGATTCAGTTGCTTCTTTTTATGAAAAAACTATTTCACAGGAAGAATGTGAAAAAATGGATGAAGGAAGTCGCAGAAAACTTTTAGGGGATACCTTGATTGTCAGGGACAGACAGGATATGTTATCAAAGGAAGAACCTGGACAGACGGACATTGGAGATTTTAAAGTAGACGGTTCTTCGCTTGAAGGTACTGTTTCGAATGAGAAGGAAGGATTTCTGCTTTTGACTATTCCGGATCAGGAAGGCTGGGAAATCTATGTAGATGGGGAAAAAGAAACAATCATAAATGGTGATTATGGATTTACTGCAGTAAGACTGAAACCTGGAGTTCATAATGTGCAGGCGGTATATCATATTCCAAGGTTAAAGGAAGGCATTATAGGAAGTGCACTTGGAATCATTGTTTTAGCTGGAGTATGTCTGATATTGCATTTAGAAGATAGAAAACGAGGTGTGGGTAAGCGGAAATGAAGGAGAAAATAAAAAAAATTCCGGTTAAATATTGGATTGCAATTGGTGTATTTTTAATAATTTCAGTTTTGATGGTAAAACATAGAAACGTATTTTACGAATCAAGACAGGATAATTATAATGATAGAAGTGGAGAGAATGATGTAATTCCAGCTGAAGAGACGATTGTTACACAGTATTTTGAAATAAAAGAGAGTGTGCAGTCGATTGCACTTTTAATGACAAATGATTCAGGTCAGAATGTTGTTATAGATGCAGGGCTTTATAATGCAGATACAAATGAATTACTAGCTAGCGCACAGACCGATTTACCGGATTCCAGGGGGGAAGAGTCGGTAATAAGTTTTTCATTTTCATCTGGTGAGGTGAGTGGAAAACAGAAAGTATATCTTAGGCTGCAGGAAGAAACTCCTGTTGATGAGGTGAATTACTGTGTACTGAAAGGGGATTATGAATCCGATATGACAGTAAATAATCAGGAGTCAGGAACAAGACTCCGGATGTCTGTTATTTACGGCGGAGGATTAAATCTAGCATTTTTTGTTTTATTCGGATTAGGAGCGGCTGTAGTTGTTGGTATTTGTGTGTTGCCGAAACGGTTAGAACGTCCGGAGTATATATTTGTTATTTTAGCAACAGTAATGGGAATTGCAATGGCGGTAATTAATCCGCCATTTCAGGAATGTGATGGTCCATCGCATTTTTATAAGGCAATGGATGTTTCTTATGGAAATATACTGGGCTCTTTTGGTAATTTTTCCCATGGGGATGGTGTGATAAATGTTCCTGAGAATGTGAGTGATATTTCATATCGGCAGATAACACCGGATGGAAGTGAAGGAAGTGAATATGTAAATTATTTAAAAACTCATAAATTTTCAAATGTTAAGGTTGAAATGACATATTATGAAAGTGTGACGTCGATTGTATATTGGCCACAGGGACTTGGAATTTTCATTGGAAGAGCATTGAATTTAAGTATCTATGGTGTCATTTTGATGGGAAGACTGTTTAACCTGTTAACTTATGTTATGCTTGGATTTTTTGCAATTCGTTTTATTCCCTGCTATAAGAATTTACTTGCAATGCTGGCAGTAATGCCTTTAAGTATATATCAGGCAGCTTCGCTTTCACAGGATGCGGTACTGAATGGATTTGGGTTCTTATTTATTGCGTTATGTTTATATTATGCTTTTGATGAAAATGTCAAGTTGTCATGGAAACATACGTTACTGCTGGGCTTTTTGTTACTTGGAATGTTCCTGTGTAAATATGTTTATGCATGTATGGGATTGTTGGTATTTTTGATTCCAAAGAATAAATTTGAAAGTAACCGAAAGTATTGGAAAGCATTTGCAATAACTTTGATACCATTTGCTATTTTATGCATTTATATCATGTCCAGGGTTTCAACGGGAATTAGTGGGCTTCAGGCAGTTGGTGGAGCATCCAGTGATATGACACAGCTACAGTATCTAATGGCTAATCCGCTGGCGGGTGTAAAGGTAATATTCTCTACTGTTTTGGTACAAACAAATGAATATTTGCATCAGCTTAATATACTGGGAAGTCTGAATTATCCGCTTAGTATGCTTATGATTATTGCACCGTGTTTTCTGACTGCAGTTGGAATGCTGGATGGTCAGAGTATGGATGGAAAAATAAAAGTAAGACAGAGGGTATTGCTAATCGTTACTTTTATAATTACAGCAGTGGCAGTGATGCTCGGACTGTATATTGCTGATGGTTATGCAAACCCGGTAGGGGCTGCTGTTGTGGGAGGAGTACAGGGAAGATATTTTATTATTCTTATAATTCTTCCATTTATCGCATTAGTCAGTGATAAAATAAAACATAACATAAATCATTTTACAATAAAGGTATCTGCAATCATGGGAATAATGCTTCTTTATGCATTGTTTATTCTGATTAAGACCTGTTATTAAGGAGAAAGGGCGAATAGAGGAATGGGATGGAACCTTGGTAGTACAGCTTTTTTTGTGGCAGCAGTGATAATAGTTTGGAGCAGTATTTTTTGCTTGTATAAAAGTGAAGAAAAACAGACCGGAGTGACATGGATAGTAATGTTGCTTATTTTATTAAACTGTTATCACACATTTTGGGCGGCGGTTTTAGATTTAGTACATATCCCGGTAAATATTATATCAATTGGAATCATTGATATGATAACAGGAGGTATAGTATGGTTTTTTAATTGGAAAAAGAAGAAATATCAGAAATATGAGTTTGCGGTAAGTGATTTGATGTTTATCGTAACAGCCGTAGTTGTTTTAATTGTTTTTGCAAAAACAAGATATGGTGGAACAGCTCTTAATCTTAATTTCCTTACAATTGATCCGGCGAATCATTTCCGGGCAGCAATGGACCTTGTGAATGACGGAACTGTTACAAGTATGTTTTATGAAACTGTTTGGAATGGATTATTTATAGAGATGCTGGCACCACTGGCAACAGTGGATTATTACTATCGTTTTTATGTTTTGAGTGAAATGATTCAGGTGTGCCTTTCTGCATTTGTTTTCTATGGAATAGCAAGAAAGTATAGTAAAGACCGTTTCGGCAGGGCTGCAGCGTACATTCTTTCATTTGTATATATGATTGGATATCCTATGTGTTCCATGATTTATGGTTTTACATATCTTGGAATGGGTGTTACCGTTGTAGGTATGTTGATTATTTTAACAGATATGTATTTAAAGGAAGATATGGGAAAATGGATGAACATCATTTTCCTGATGCTGGGGTGTCTTGCTATTTTTGAATGCTATGTGATGTTTATGCCGGTGACCTTTTTTGCACTAATTACCTGCATTTTTGTAAAACAATGGAAAATGCATAAGTTAGTATCACGAGACACCGTGGTAACCTGTCTGGCAGTGTTTCTGATTCCGTGTATTCTTGGATTTGTATATACATATGCCGGTGTATTTAAAGATGGGGTAACGGTATCCAGTGCAATTGTGAATGAAGGGGCATGCTACAGGGATCTTTTTTCTAATTTTGTTATATATATACCGCTGATTTTATTTGGATTCTATGCAATGTGTAAGAAAAGAGATAATAATCTTGTATTGTTTTTGGCACCTTACACATTTGTATTTACATTGTCACTGCTTTGGAAAACGGTTACAGGTAAGGCATCTACATATTACTTCTATAAAATATATTTTTGTTGTGGTTAAATAGCTTTTGTATTGGTATTTTATGGAGTCGTTTATGCACAAAAGCAGACAAGAATCCTGATAACAGGATGCTTTATTACCTGGGTATTTTTGGTTGGAATGTATCTGGGAAAAGTAGAGGAACGTATCCAGATACATAATAGTCTTATGGTTTCGTCATATAAGGCAGAAGCATATAATGATTTATTGCATTATAATTACATAACGTTTTGGATGCCGGGATATTCGAAAGAGAAAGAGGAATTATATCATTGGGTTTACAATGAACTTTTAGAACAAGGCGAGGAACTTGTCCCGATGGCAGGATACTGGGAGGACGATTTGTGGTATCAGGCAATTACGAATCAAAGATATTATGGCTGGGGACAGAGTGATCCGAATCACACAGATTATTTTAATCATTTGAATGATTCCGGAGCAGAGTATATACTGGTATTAAAAGACAGCCAGATTTATCAGGATGAACAGGCATATTTTGATTCACTGGAAAGGATATATGATACGGAAATCGGCTTTGTAGGTAAGTTAAATGAAAAGTAAGGAATGATTAATATGGATAAGAAAGTAAATGTATTATTATCGGCTTATAATGGAGAGAAGTATATTCGTGAACAGATAGAAAGTATATTGGAACAGTCTTATAAAAATATTGAAATATATGTAAGAGATGATGGTTCAAAAGATGGAACACTGACTATTTTAAAAGAGTATGAAGAACAAGGCCTAATTCATCTTGAAGCAGGAAAAAATGTTGGTTTTGTGAAAAGTTTTGAGTGGCTGATTGCAAATGGCGGTGAAGCAGATTATTATGCCTTTAGTGATCAGGATGATTTTTGGTTTCCGGATAAGATAAAGATGGCATTGGAATTGCTGGATAAAAGCCCATCAGATGTTCCTGTTTTGTATTTCTCAAATTATGATTATTATGATGGCGAGTTAAATTTTGTGGCACATAGGGACTGTAAACATCCTAATATATCTTTTGCAAATTCAATGGTAGACTGTGTTTCATTGGGCTTTAACAGTGTATTTAACCGTAAAGCTAAGGACATGGTAACAGAACAGATGCCAAAATATTCTACCGGACACGACTGGTGGATGTATATGGTGTGTGTTGGTATGGGAAAGGTTATATATGATGAACGTGCAACCGTAAAATACCGTAGAACAGGGAGCAATGTTAGTAACAGTGGGGATAGCTTTTGGAAAGCGCAAGTTTGGAGGTTTAAAAAGTTTTTCCTGAATCACTATTTTAAGTATATCAGACGGCAGATTTGTGAATACGCAGAATTATATAAAGATAAGTTGAGTGAGGAAGATAGAAAGACTCTTTATCTGTTTACACAAAAGGGATTTCATCCAATAGCAGCGTTGAAAAAAGTGTTTTATCCACATAAATTGCGCCAGGGAATGATTGATGAAATCTTTGTCAGAATACTGTTCCTCATCGGCAGACTGTAAGTTGCAAATTTTAAGAAAACATAGTAAACTGTATAAGTTAACAAGAAGGAGCAACGATGAAATTTACTGTTTTAATCGTAACCTATCATCCGGACTGGAAGAAATTATTAGTTACACTGGATTCTGTCATGGCACAGACCTTTAAGGATTATGAAATCGTAGTCTCAGATGATGGTTCAGAAGAAAACTGTTTTGATAAGATAGAAACATATTTTAAGGTGCATCAGTTTGCAAATTATACTCTTGTTCCCCATGAAAAGAATCAGGGAACAGTAAAGAACCTCATAGATGGTCTGGCAAAAGCAAAGGGTAAATATGTCCGGGACTTTGGACCGGGGGATGCATTCTATAATGAACATACCCTGCAGCAGGTGTATGACTTTATGGAAGAGAATCAGTATGAGTCCTGTTTCGGGCTGATGCGGGGCTATTGCCGCCGGGAAGATGGCGGTGTAGACTATGTGGAATTTCCACATCCTTTTGATTTATCTCCTTATAAGAACTGGAATGAGGATAAGATTGTAAAGAATCTGGTGCTGTATCGGGACAATGCTTCCGGTGCATGTACCTGTTATACCGTAGATTATTACATGACCTATCTTAAGAAGATAGAAGGAACGGTCATTTATGCAGAAGATATTTTTCAGATGATGGCAGGCTTAGACGGCAGACCAATGCATTTCTTCCCGGATTATCTGGTATGGTATGAAGCCGATACCGGAGTATCCACCAAGAAGAAAAGCAGCTTCTCAGAGCTTCTTGCACAGGATGTAGACCGGTTCTATGCCATGATTCAGGAGCAGTACAGCGAAAATCCATATGTGAAGAAGCAGAAAAAGGTATTGGGATTATATAAAATCAGAAACCTTTACCTTCGTACTTTTTTACGGCTGTTCCGCAATCCGGATGCCATCCGTTATCTTGTAAGCCATATGCTGCAGGTACGGAAAGGCGCATATCAGCCGGCTCATAAACAGAAGGGATTTTTAGATAATCCGGAATTCGGCAAAGAAAAAGCAGAGTAAGAGTAAGAAAAGAATTAAAATAGAAAGCGAAGCACAGGAATGTGGAAGAAGGAGAATGTCCATGGAAGTGATTAAGTACAGATTTCAGCAGCATGGGGATGAACGCGGTCAGCTGGTAGCATTGGAAGAGATGCGTGATATTCCATTTGAAATTAAGCGTGTTTACTATATGTATGATACCGTAGATGGTGTACGAAGAGGCTATCATGCACACCGGTGTTTAGAACAGATTCTGATTCCGATTCATGGAACCTGTAAGATTCATCTGGATAACGGCAGGGGGGAGGGGGAGGTGAGACGGCAGAGGTCTTATTGGACAAGCCATATGAAGGCTTATATATTGCAAATAATATGTGGCGGGAAATGTATGATTTCTCCGAGGATGCAGTGCTGATGGTACTGGCATCAGAATATTATGATGAAAATGATTATATCAGGGATTACGATAAATTCCTTGCATTTGTAAAAGAGGAAAATAAGGATAAGTAAAGGAGAATTGCCATGAAAATACCATTTGTGTCATTTGAGAAAATGCATGATGAAATCAAGGACGAACTTACCGGAAAATTTCAGCAGGTTTTAGCGAAAAACTGGTTTATCCAGGGAGAAGAATTAGCAAAGTTTGAAGAAGAGTATGCCGCATATTGTGGCGTGAAATACTGTGTCGGTGTAGGAAACGGACTGGATGCACTGTTCCTTCCACTGAAAGCATATGGAATCGGGACAGGCGATGAAGTCATTGTTCCATCCAATACCTTTATTGCAACTGCACTGGCAGTTTCTTATACAGGTGCAACTCCGGTATTTGTAGAGCCGACTTTAGAGTCCTTTGACATTGACCCTGCAAGAATCGAAGAGAAGATTACCGATAAGACCAAAGCAATTATGGCAGTACATCTTTATGGACAGCCGGCACCAATGGATGAAATCATGGAGATTGCAAAACGTCACAATCTGAAAGTAATCGAAGATTCTGCACAGGCACATGGTGCACTCTATAAGGGAAAACATGTGGGAAGTCTTGGAGACGGAGCCGGATTCAGCTTTTATCCGGGCAAGAACTTAGGTGCATTAGGAGATGCCGGAGCTTTTGTAACCAATGATAAAGAGCTGGCAGATAAAGTACGTGCCCTTGGCAACTACGGTTCTGATTATAAATACCATCATATCTATCAGGGAAATAACTCCAGACTGGATGAGATGCAGGCAGCTTTCTTAAGAATTAAATTAAAGAACTTAGACCGCTGGAATGCAAACCGTATTGAGACAGCAGAGAAATATCTTGCCGGAATTAAGAATCCGGAAATCGTTCTGCCAACTATAATGCCGGATACGAAGCATGTATTCCACATCTTTGCAATCCGCTGTGCACGCAGGGATGAATTAGAGAAGTTCTTAAATGAAAAGGGAATTGGAACCAATAAACATTATCCGATTCCAATGCATCTGCAGGGCGCATATGAAAGCCTTGGCATCAAAAAGGGAGAGCTTCCACTGGCAGAAGAGATTTCTGCAACAGAGCTTAGCATTCCAATGTATTATGGAATGACAGAGGAAGAAACCGGATATGTCATTGATGCAATCAATGCATTCAAATAGAAGAGGAGAGACTATGTTTCGATTTGAAAAATATGAGGACAGTTTAGAGGAACAGTGGGATAAATTTATCACAGAAAAATCCATAAACGGAACCTTTTTACAGAGCCGCCGGTTCTTCAATTATCATCCGGCAGGCAGATTTAAAGATGTATCTTTGGTAGTATATAATGAGAAAAATAATATCGCAGCTCTGATTCCGGCATGTGAATTGGAGCAGGATGGGAAAAAGGTATTTTTCTCCCACAAAGGAACCACCTTTGGCGGTATCATTATCGACAAGAAGCATCACAATGCCAAACATGTAGTGGTATTAGTAGAAGAATTAAAGGATTATCTTAAGGAGCAGGGCTATAACGAGGCTTATCTTAAAATGACTTCCGATATTTTCTCAGAAGTAGAAAGTGATTTATTCCAGTATGCATTTCAGCATGCAGGCTATACGGAGCATAAGGAACTGAGCACTTATGTAAACTATGCTACCTATAAAGAGGCAATTCTATCTAACTTTGCACAGGGAAAACGTACCAATGTCCACAACTGTGAGAAGGAAGGTCTGGAATGCAGACCGCTGACGACAGATGATGAGATTAAAGAATTCTATGATATTCTCTGTGAGAACCTTTCCAAGTATGATACCAAACCGGTACATTCTTTAGCAGAGCTTTTAGATTTCAAGAATGACCGTTTCCCGAAGGAATGTGGATTCTTTGGCATCTTCAAAGAGGATGAAATGTTAGCTGGCTCCATGATGTTTTATTTCGATAAAGTAGGCTGTGCCCATACACAGTATCTTGCTGCAAGACAGGCGTTTAATAAATTAAGCCCGATGACCTTTATGTATTATTCCATGATTGTGGAAATGAAGAATCGTGGCTATAAACGGATTTCCTGGGGAACAGCAACCGAAGATTTAGGTAATTATCTGAATATGGGACTGATTACCAGCAAAGAAGACTTCGGAAGCTCCTATTGTAATAACCTGACCTACTCCATTACATTGTAGGCACTGGAGGATAGTATGAAAGTAAGCGTCCTTGTGACTTTTTATAATCAGGAAGATTATGTGGATGAGGCATTGCAGAGTGTTTTTGACCAGAAATGTGATTTTGATTTTGAGGTGCTGATTGGTGACGATGGTTCTACCGATGGCACCATGGCAAAATTACAGAAATGGAAGCAGAAATATCCGGATAGAATGGAAATCTATGTGATGGACCGGGAACCTGGTGTGAAATACAACAGCAGCCAGCGGGCATCAAGAAACCGTCTGAATCTTTTGCAGTATGTAAAGGGAGAGTATTTTGCTTATCTCGATGGGGATGATTTCTATATCGATGACCATAAACTGCAGAAGCAGGTAGAGATTATGGATCAGCCGGAAAATGCAAAATATGCAGTCTGTGCCCACAATGTCTATGCCTATGATGAGAAGACGAAAGAAAATACACCATTTTTAAACTGCAATCATACGATGAAATTAAAGGGAACAACCTACTGGGGACGTTTCTATTTCCATCCGGATTCTATTCTGATGCGAAGTGCCTATATCAAGGATATTCCGATGGATGTGGTAGCAGATTATTTTAATGATAATACCATTACGTTCTGTTTTATCAAGCATGGGGATGTATATTATATGCCGGATATTATGGCGAGCTATCGTCAGACAGGAGACGGCATCTGGACGGGAAATTCCCGGTTTATCAACTATCTTAGAAATTTGATGGACTATGACTTGGAGCAGAAGATTGCACCGGAATTTATCCGTTACAGTCTCGTACGTCACCGGGCAGATATGAGTTTCATGCATAAATGTAAGGAACAGCCAGCCGGAGAAAAGGTGGCTTTCTATGAGAAAAAGATAAAAAAAGACGGACTTACAGTATCCGAGGCGTGGTTAGAATATTGCAAGACCGGAAAGATGTCTGATAAAAAGGCATTAAAATTATACCGGAAGGCAATGCTTTGGTATTTTGTATGCCATGTAAAATGGCTGTTCATTGACAGTTTATTATTACACAATTAGGATATCTGGAATGGATGGAATCAAAGATGAGTGAGAAGAAAAAATTTGGCTTTGTGGTATTGCATTATTGCACTCTTGATATGACAAAGAAGTGTATTGCAGCAATTCAGGAGAAAATGGCACAGGCTGATTATGAAATTGTGGTAGTAGATAATGCGTCCGGCAACGGAACCGGTAAAGATTTAGCAGAGTGCTATAAAGACACAGAGCATGTAAGTGTTCTTTTGAGTAAGGAAAATCTCGGCTTTGCCAAAGGCAACAATCTAGGCTATGTATATGCAAGAGAAGAACTGCACTGCGATTTTATCTGTGTAATGAACAATGATGTGATTTTATTGCAGGATAACTTTGCGCAGCTGGTGGAGGCAGCCTATGAAGCACATCAGTTTGCAGTAATGGGACCGCATATTGAATTAAAGGATGGCAGGGAAAATGCCATGTATTATGAAATTGCATCCATTGAGGGTTTGAAAAAAGAACGCCATGTATATGAGACGAGATTAAAACACATTACCTCTTCCATTTATCCGCTTTGGAATCTTTGGGACAGAGCAAAGCTGCTACTTCGCATCTTCCTTGGAAAGATTCATGTCATGCCGGAATTAAAGAAACATGAAGACTGCACAGAAGGCTCCTTGGAATATCAGGATGAGCTGGTACTGCATGGCTGCTGTCTGATTTTCTCACCGATTTATCTTATAAAATATAAAGATGCATTCGTACCGGATACCTTTATGTTCCGGGAAGAGGAACTTTTATATTTAAGATGTAAAGAAGCGGGAATACCGATGGTATACTGTCCGGAGGTAAGAATTCTTCATCTTGAGGATATCTCTACGGATTATATTTATAAGACCGAGCGCAAAAAAGAAATCTTTAATCTGGAGAATCAGATTAAATCGCTTGGAATTCTCTTGGAACATTTAGAGGCAATGCAGAAGTAACAGCGAGGACATATTGTGAAAGAAGTAAAATCAATCAAATTTAACTTTATAATGAATCTGATTCGGGTTTTGATGACGATAGTATTCCCGCTGATTACCTATCCATATGCAACGCGGGTACTGAATTCTGCCGGAGTGGGACGGGCTGCCTATGTAGCATCCATTGTCAGCTATTTTCAGCTGGTAGCATCCTTTGGTGTTAATAATTATGCCATTACAGAGGGTGCAAAAATCCGTGACGATAAGGCAAAATTAAATAAATTTGCTTCGGAGATGTTTTTCATCAATCTGGTATTTACGGTGCTTGCTTATATCGGATTTGCAGGTGCGTTGTTCCTGCCGAAGTTTGACGGCTATGAAATGCTGCTGTTAATCAGCAGTTCTACGATTCTATTTACCACCCTTGGTATGGAATGGCTTTATGAACTGTTGGAAGAGTATGAATATATTACGATTCGTTCCGTTATTTTCCAGGTGGTAGCACTTGTAATGCTATTTGTGCTGGTGCGGAATGAAGGTGATGTGGCATGGTATGTGGTATTGACTGCGGTATCTACCGTTGGCTCCGGTGTGCTGAATTTTATTCACAGCAGACATTACATCCATTTATTTGAAACAAGAGTCCATTGGGCTGATATCAAGGTTCATATGAAACCGATGGTATATATGTTTGGCGTTTCGATTGCATCTGTTATTTATCTCAATTCCGATATTACAATGTTGGGATGGATGAAGGGAGATAAGGATGCGGGAATCTATACAACGGCATCGAAGATGAATCAGGTTTTGTGTACGCTGATTAAATCTCTGAGTACGGTTATCATGCCCCGGATGGCATATTATCTTGAAAATGACCAGAAGGATAACTTTGACCGGTTGTTAAAACAGGCATTCCGTTTTATGATGATGTTAATTGTACCATGTATGGTGGGTATGCTTTTGATTTCGCCGGAAGTCATTCATCTGATATCCGGTAAGAATTACAGCGAGTTTTTCCCGAGTGTTACAACATCGAGAATTCTTGCCATCAATTTGTTCTTCTCGCCGATTAACGGCTTTATTGCATATCAGATATTTATGCCAAAGAAGAAAGAGAAGATTATTTTCTGGGCAACCTTGGGTGGCGCAATCAGTAACCTTATCATTAACTACCTGCTGATTCCGGTATTAAGCTACGATGGAGCAGCAATTGCTACCGTACTGGCAGAGGCAATGGTAATGTTAATCTGCATTATCTTAGGACATAAGATGATACCGTTTAAGGGAATGATGCAGGGTGTCTGGAAATATGTCATCGCATCCGTTCCGATGGTCATTGCATATGTGCTGTTTCAGAAGGCAACTTTCAACAGTTATTTGATTTATATGTTACTGATGATTATAATTGGAGTAGTAACCTATGGCATTATGCTTTTAATCTTAGGGGATGAACTGGTGCGTGAAGAAGTACGCATGATATTTGGAAAATTAAAACACAATGAAAAATAAGGAGGATACACATGAAAATTGCAGTAGCAGGAACCGGTTATGTGGGATTGTCAAATTCCATTTTATTAGCACAGAATAATGAGGTATGGGCAGTCGACATTGTTGAAGAGAAGGTCGATCTGATTAATCATAAGAAATCTCCAATCGTCGATAAGGAGATTGAAGAATATTTAGCAGAGAAACCATTGAATCTGCGGGCTACCACAGATGCAAAGGCAGCATATGAAGGAGCAGATTTTATTATCATTTCCACTCCGACCAACTATGATGAGAAGAAGAATTACTTTGATACATCATCCGTAGAAGCCGTAATCAAGCTGGTTATGGAATATGCACCGGATGCAATTATGGTTATCAAATCTACAGTTCCGGTTGGCTATACCGAAAAAGTAAGAGCGCAGTTTGGCAGCAAAAATATCATCTTCTCTCCGGAATTCTTAAGAGAAGGAAGAGCATTATATGATAACCTCTATCCATCCCGTATCGTAGTGGGATATCCGAAAGAGGATGAAAGCTTAAGGGCAAAGGCAGAAGAGTTCGCCGGCTTATTAAAACAGGGTGCTATCAAAGAGGATATTCCGGTATTATTAGCACACCTCACCGAGGCAGAAGCAATCAAATTATTTGCAAATACTTATCTTGCACTGCGTGTTTCCTATTTTAATGAGCTGGATACCTATGCAGAGGTAAGAGGATTAAATACCAGACAGATTATCGAAGGCGTAGGCTTAGACCCGCGAATCGGTAACTATTATAACAATCCGTCCTTCGGATATGGCGGATACTGCCTGCCAAAGGATACCAAGCAGTTACTGGCAAATTATGCGGATGTTCCAAATGATATTATCGGAGCAATCGTTGCAGCTAATACGACAAGAAAAGATTTCATTGCACAGCAGATTTTAGATAGAAATCCTTCTGTAGTAGGTATTTATCGTCTGACCATGAAGACCAATTCCGATAACTTCCGCCAGTCTTCTATTCAGGGCGTTATGAAACGTCTGAAAGCAAAGGGCATTGAAGTAGTGATTTATGAGCCAACCTTAAAGGACGACAGCTTCTATAATTCCAAAGTAATCCATGACTTAGACGAGTTCAAGAAGATGTCCGATGTTATTGTATCCAACCGTAACAGTGCAGACTTAGAGGATGTGCAGGACAAGGTATATACCAGAGATATTTATGACAGAGATTAATTTTAGAAAATAAAGCTGCCTGATTAGAACGACGAGATTAGCGCAGTGAGATTAGAGCAGTGAAAAAAGGAGACAAGATGAAACTGAGCCTTTATAACCTCAGAAAAGGTTTCCGATATTTAAAAAATTATGGTTTAAAGGAATTCTTTATCCGCCTGAAAGAAAAAGGAGAACCGGAGCAGATTTCCTATGCGGAATATGCAGCAGGCCATAAGGTGACAGAAGCACAACTTAAGATACAGACAAAAGAATCTGATAAGTGGTCCTATCGACCGCTTATCAGTTGTGTTTATATGGGAGAAAATAGAGAAGATGCGTTGGCTATGTTAGAACAGCAGAGTTATACCAACTGGAATCTAACCTGTATCAATAAGCTTTGTACCGGAAAAGAAATAGAACTTTCCGGGGAATATGCAGCGCTTATTGAGGAGGGTGACACCATAGAACCGGATGCTTTATACGAGCTTGCCCATGCCATTGCTTTCCCAAAAGAGACAAAGCAGTCAGGAATTCACTGGGAAGAAATCGGAAAGCCGGATTTGATTTATACGGATGAAGATGTCAGATGTCCGGATGAATCAAAGACAACAGAGACAGCAGAGCCTCTTTTAAAGCCGGACTTCAGCCCGGATTATCTGGAAAACTACTGTTATATCAGACATTTATGCTGCATCAGAAAAACGGTATTCCTGCAGACGCTGAAAGAAAATGACGGAAATCCTGCAATAGAAGAACTGATCTGCCGGGCGGCAAAGCAGTCCGATAGTATCATCCATATTCCCAAAGTGCTTTATCATACAAAGGCGGAGCATGCACCGAGAGTAGAACATGCTTCTATGGCAGCGGGTAGTCACGAAAAGAAGCAGCCACTGGTATCTATTCTGATACCGAATAAAGACGAAAAAGCTTCTTTGGAAAAATGCATCACATCCATTCGGCAGGGCAGCTACCGGAATTATGAGATTATCATTATAGAAAATAACAGTAAAAGCGAAGAAATCTTTGATTATTATAAAGAGCTGCAGATGCAGTATCCGGATATCCGCGTGGTAGAATGGAAACCTGAAATACCGGGTACTTTTAATTATTCAGCCATTAATAACTATGGAGCATCCTATGCAAAGGGTGAATATCTTTTGTTCTTAAACAATGATATTGAGATTATAACAAAGGATTACATGGAACGGATGCTTACCCTGTGCAGAAAAGAAAATACC
>ERZ779819.10-NODE-10-length-21277-cov-31.3305_pt1 | contig 21277 bp, 20 predicted proteins | sample MGYA00511383_ERZ779819 | MGnify/ENA primary metagenome ERZ779819 (study PRJEB29588, sample SAMEA2158480) | human gut metagenome | biome: human gut; feature: human-associated habitat; material: faeces | place: Denmark | collected 2008/2010 ...
CGTGGTTCAGAGATACGCGGCGCTCCCAATCAGCAAAACAGGCGAAGACATTTGATGGAACAGGCTCTTCAATATGTCATGCGATCCCAATCAGCAAGCTGTCCCCCATAGTAAGGCGGTTACATCCTCTCTCTTCGGGAAAGAGAGTGGCTTGGTGAGAAAGGTGGAGCCTTCCTTAAGGGTAAGGCAGGTTTTCGAATAGATACCACCATCAGCCTCAGGGTGATAGAAGTAGTTATTTTTTATTCTTCATCCTCCAGAAGAAGTGCCATGTTCTGAAGATTGGCTCGCATAGAGCCTCAGCAGGCAAATCTCTCACGAAGTGCATATTTCTCCATATCTTCAGGAAGTATTTCTTTGCCATTCCTTGCTGTGTGAAATGCCCATACTTGGTGAAGTGACGTCCAAAGTTGCCGCCATTCAGTATCTCTGCCAGCAACAACTTTCCTCGCTTTTCATCCATCGGTACAATCATCTTTGCCTCTGATAGTCCCAATGCCTCATACAGCACATACATCACCGCCCCTGCAAATTTCCACAATCCAAGATGCTTCAATTCTCTCTGCAAAGTATCCCCAATCACTAATAACTCATCATTATTCACTACATAGTAGTAATCAATGATTTGCCTCATTCCAATTCCCTCAGCGAAGAAATGATGATAAAGATGCGTCAGCTGATAAATTACATTGAATGCCGTTGTTGGTATAGCAATTTCTCCAATACCGTCTGGCAGGCTAACAACATTTGAACATTGTAAATCCGCATTCCGTTTGAACCACTTCTGCAAACGTGCATTATAGATAGGATTATTCATTATACCCGGGAAGAAATGTAATTCCACCGGCACCCCGTCAAACGAAGTCTCCAAATGATGGAATCTAATATCATCACCAATTTCAAAATGAGTCTTAGCATATTCTATTATATCTTCTCTGCTTGCATTCACCCATACATCAATATCTCCCGGATTTCGAGAATACGAATTCGGATACATCAAGGCATTGCCTTGTCCTTTCAAGATGCAGCATCTGAAGCCATCCTTCCTCAGCATTGAGAAGAGCTTGCTCGCCACTATATTCACTTTTCTATTCTGTCTGCGAATCTGTTGCGCTTTACCCATCCAGGTCATCAGCAGTTCCCTTCCAATTGGATTCAGCTTCAACTCCTCAGGATACTCCTCACCCAATCTCTCAATACCCTCAAAGCAAAGCCCCAGTAACGCCTGCTTAGAAGCAAAGGAATACAGCTCCTGCCAGTTCATACAAGCCATCACCCTACTCATATCCCCCTTATATCCAAGGCAATACTTCAGGAAAGCGAAAAAAGCAGTTATATCATTCATTCAACTATTAATCTTTATTAAATTATTAATACTGTCGCACCATTTTACGCCATAATGATGTATATTTGCAGTCAGAATGATTATTAATTAAACATTTTGGACTTGTGGCACAGACTGCAATGACAGTCCGTATGGACAAACAGCAGAAAGCACAATTTGATAAACTCTGCGAACAGTTCGGTATGAGTGCGAATACCGCCATTAACATCTTTGTTAAGGCAGTAATTCGCAGTAAGAGCATTCCTTTCTCCATCCAGGCTAAGGAAGAAGACGAGGTGACTGCAAAAGCAAAGGCTGCGTTCAAAGAACTTAGAGTTAAAGCCGATAGAGGCGAAACGCCAGAACTCACCCTCGATGAGATCAATGAAGAAATCAAAAAAGTCAGACGATTGTAAGCGGTCACTTTAGGTACGTTAAGCCATAAAATGAAACTTACGAACCATTGAGGCATAGTACTTGTCTTCTTCGTTTATATTCATTTTGTCCCAAATTTAAAATTCGGGGCAAAGGTATATATTTTTATTAACGTACGCAAGACGGCCCTAAGTGACAGCTTACAGATTTCTTAAAGAATCCCTTTAAGCCCTAGCAGCCTCGCTCCCATCACTCCCTACGCCCAATCTTTCGCTTCAAAGATGACGCTAGGTTCATATACCTCAATCGTATGCCATGTCCCTTTTGGAACCTGACAAGCATAAACTCCTTCCACGGGATTAAGATGAATTCTCTCAATCTCTTGATAAAAGACCTTTCTTATGGTATCCTCACCATCCTGTAGATACGATACCACCTCCCCGTATATCACTTCATCCATTCTGCCACAAAGACAATACCACCAATCATCAGCATACCTATTCCACATCCTACCACACTACCTAGCGTATTATGAAACAAATCATCGAATTCGCACAAGCCTCGCTTGAAAAACAGTTGTGAAAGTTCTATGCAGGCAGAGAAAGCAGCACCGAATAAGAATGATTTTAGCAATGCATTCTTAGTACAGATGAAACTTAGCAGGAACCCAAAAGGAATACCTAGTGCTACATTGAGTAGATTTTCCTCAATCAATTCTTTCTGTCCATCAGCAATGGCTACATAACTCCAGAAAGGAGTAAGCTTATACATATATGTATCTCCCGATGTTCTATATATCACTGTCGAACCCAATATGAGAAACATATACTCAATAAGCAAAGTGGTCATTACCCCTATTCTTGCTTCTTTGAGATTCTTAGCAAATGCAAATACCAAAACGATAATGCCGCTCATTACCAGAAATGACAACTGCACAACCATATTAGGCATGTCTTTTGAGACATCTGCCAAATGCTCAAGAGAATATATTACAGGGTTACCCAAAATAGATATTTTCATTAAAGGACTCCTGCCTATTTTGTTTTTTAAGACAGGAGTCTTTATGTTTTAATAAATAGGTGTCAGCCAATCCATTCGGTTAGCCAACTTACCACGTACACAATCCAAATAAGTCAAATGGAGGCGTTTGGTAACTTCTCCTTGTTCACCTGTTCCGATAGCATATCTATCGATTGTATAGATTGGAGTAATCTCCATGGCACTACCACAAAGGAAAGCTTCATCAGCCATATACAACTCAGTACGATCAATAGTGCGTTCCTCTACCTTTAAGCCCAACTCTTCCTGAGCCAAATGGATAATAGTATCACGAGTAATAGACTCCAACACACTATCTGTCAAACGAGGAGTAATCAGTGTATCACCCTTTACCATAAAGAAACAACTACCTGGACCTTCAGCAACTTTACCTGCTTCATTCAAGAAGATACATGTATCATATCCATTGCGTAAAGCTTCACGTTGTCCCACACGGCTGTTGATATAGTTTGCACCACATTTGATACGTGGACTAAGGTTCTCGTCCGAGATACGTCTCCAAGAAGTAACGCAGCAGTTCAATCCCTTCTTGTTATACTCAGCACTGGTTCTACCACGTGGAATTGGTGCCACAAACATTTCTACAGGACCATCAGAACCCCAGCTGCCAAATCCATCTACAAACAAAGTCTGGCGAACACTTAAGTTCTCATCATACTCATTAGCCTGTACCGTATCAACCAAAGCCTTCTTGAAATCATCCTTGGTATATTTCAAATCAAATTGGATTAATTTGGCAGAACGGATCAAGCGATCATAATGCTCACTTAATCTGAAAGCATAAAGCTGTTTGGTTTCCTCATTCCAATAGCATGGAATACCTTCAAATACGTTCAATCCAAACTGTGATGTTGGTGACAAAACATTCACCATAGCATCATTTACATCAAGAATCTCGCCCTTAAGCCAGATTCTTCTATGAGCAACATCGTACTTCATATCAAATATTGTTTAAAAATTAGTTTATTCTTCATCAGGAAGATGAGCAATTCTCTTCACTTCCTCATCATCCAATTCTGCAGATTGCTCCGCACTCATGCCCTCTCTCTGGTCTTCATTGATATTCGCACTTTGGAACACCTTAATTACAGACCACCAAAGAATTTTGATATCAATCCAAACTCCTTCTTTCTTAAAGAGATCTACATACTGACCATCATAGGTAACCTTCTCATCCCATGAGTTTTCATTTCTACCTTTACATTGAGCCAGTCCAGTGATACCACCCTTTACTTGGAAACGCTTTTTATATTTCTTATTCAGCGTATCATAATCACCAAGTTCGTATGTAACACATGGACGAGGACCAACAACAGAGATGTCACCCATCAGAACGTTAAAGAATTGCGGAATCTCATCAAGACTCGTTTTACGAAGGAATGCACCCATCTTAGTGACGCGAGGGTCATTATCGTAAGAGAACAATCCCGTACCTTGTTTCTCTGCTCCCACACACATCGAGCGGAACTTCAACATTTTGAAAACTCTTCCATCTTTAGTTCTTCTTCCCTGCTTAAAAAAAACAGGGCCTTTAGAATCCAACTTGATAGCTATAGCAACCACAATCCAGACTGGAGTGAGCAGTAGGATTGCGATAGAGCAGGAAATGATATCAAATGCTCTCTTGATAAAAAGATTGAGATTATACATATTTATAGAGTAGTTTAAAATGCAAAGGTATGGAAGAGATCATCAAAAACCTCACCACGCTTAATCACTTCAGTATGCTCACCACAAATATCAAGCACAGGGAAGTTAGGCAAGATAAATGGTGGCTTCATCACTAACGAATAACTACCACAGTTACTGATTACTATAGCATCATTCTTGGCAAGCTTACCTTGAAAATTGTGATAAAGGACATCACCCTCAATACAGGTGAATCCTACAAAATCCAGATTATCATATTCCGCCTGTTCATTACCCATGGCAATGACTTCCATAGGTGGATTAACACCACTCATGCTAATGTTCTTCTGACTACCCAATACAGTAGCAAACTTCTTACCTCTCACATCCTTGATAGTTTTGACAGTTCCCACAAACTTCATGCAGTCACCCACTACCGCACTACCTGGTTCTATCAGCAGTTCAGGTTTAACATCCTTATTTGCGAAATAATCAGCAAATACTGTAGCTGCAGCCTTTGCATAATCCATATAGCAAGGAATCTCATTGGTAAACTGTGCCTTCAATGAATCAGCCATCTTACCAAACAAGCCTCCACCTATATCAATTCTTTCTGGAATGATTCCCAATCGGTCTATTAATTCAACCATACCTTTAGCGCGTGCAGGCCAATACTCTATCTGGCGCTTGGCAAAGTGACACTGGAAATTGACAAAATGAACATTAGGGGTATTCTGAACAAAGTTCAATACTTCCTTAAAATCATCACTATCAACATCAAATCCGAAACGGCTTACAACCCCATCTCCCACTTCATAATTACAACGAATTCCAAGATGGATTGTTGTATTCGGATGATGCTCCACTATCCCCTTGACAATCTCCAACTCATCTAAAGAGTCTATATTGTCAGTACCACCAGCAACAAGGAACTCTTCTAATTTCTGAGGGTTCTTGATAGGCCCATTCCAGATGATTCGTCGATGTTTAACGCCACAACGAAGAGCTATCTCCATTTCCATTTCAGATACAACTTCAGCATATCCACCTAGCTGATCTACTATTTTACAGAACTTTGGAGTATAGTTTGTCTTATAAGAATAAGCAATATTGAAGTTCGGATAGATACTACGGAAAGTATCTCTCAACTCCAAAAAGTTCTTCTGATATTGCTCGCTATCCAAAAGATAGAAAGCATCACCATATTCTGCACGAAGCTTAGCTATTACACCTTTATTGATTTCCATTTTTTTTTGCATTTATAAGTTCTACTATTTTTTCTACAGAATCCTCTACCAGCTTATGATTGCTGGTAAAATAATCAACTGCAGCTTGGGCTTCCTTTTCTAAGTCTCGAATCTCGCCTATACCTTCATTGAAAATCTGTCGGATTTCATCAAGGTCAGTTACCTTATCAGTATTGCAGAAACTTCTGCTCACAATAACCATTGAGGATCCCAAGCGATAATGCTCTTTCAAGACAGCAGCTCCAGGAAGCATTCCGGAATTTATTCTTGCAATACCACCAAAACCGAAAGGAATACCTGTAGCCTTAATCTTAGTAGCCAACTGATCTACAACTCCATCTGTAAGAAGCTGAAACATAAATTTCATGCCCATTGCGAGATGCAGATCATTGAGACCGATATGAATCATATCAATTCCAGGAACTTTCAAAATATCATCCAAGAGGATTGCTGCTGAAGGTGTCTCAAGCAAGAGACAAGTCTTAGTTCGTCCATCTACATACTTGATAAACTGTTCAACCTCTTGTACCGTATGAAAGAAAGGCAACATCAAGATGTCTGCACCTGCTTCAATTGTTGCATCAATCTCATCCTTGGAAGAAGGATAATTATCTAATGCATCATGAATAGGATTTACTCGTACCAACACTTTCGCATTAGTAACAGATTGCTTGATTCTTCGTACATCCTCAACAGTATGATGATTCTGCACGGTATCCAAGCCTCCCTGTCTAGCATCTTTGCCGATAAATTCCATATCGACAAAGATCCAATCAACGCCAGCCTGCTCAGCAATCTGAGCGACTTCAGGTCGATTGGTTATATACATTAACTTCAACATAATATTATGACTTTGCTAAGATATCATTAATGATAGATTCTACTTGAACACACGAATTACTTATATCATATTTCTTCGACGCCTCTATATTATAATTCCCCATTTTTGTTCTTAACTCTTTATTATTGATAACAGTTTTCAATGCATTAGTAAAACCCTGTACATCGTTTGGATCCAAGCAATAACCAGTTAAATCATTTTTAGAATAATCAACTATTCCTTGTACATTAGAAGTTATAATTGGTAATCCTGCAGACATAGCTTCTATCGCAGCAATACCTAAACCTTCTCTTATTGATGGATGTACAAAGATATCAACTGTTTTCAAGATCTCAGCTATATCGTAGCGATGCCCCAATAAATATAATTGTTTTTTTACACCCAGTTTCTCTGCAAGGTCAAGAAGATGATCTTTCAAAGCTCCACATCCACAAATTATATATTTGACATTCGGATTCTTTAATTCTGCAAGAGCTCTAATCACTACTGCATGGTTTTTTCTATACTGCAATTCACCTACAGATAATAGTAAAATATCATCAGCTGTAAAACCTAATTCTAAACGTTTACGATTAGTATCAATTTGAATCTTTGAGAATTTAGTTACATCCAAACCAATTCCATCAATATGATATACAGGTACATTACCAAAGTGTTTTTGTGTAAAATGGTAATCTTCCCAATTTATCATTGTCATCGCATCACAATATCTTGCCATAAATTTTTCTATTGGATAAACAATCCAGTTTATCTTAGGAGCACCCTTAAAGAAATGAAATCCATGAACTAGATATAACAGTTTTGTATGATTCTTCTTTCTGGCCTTTCTTGCTGCAAGTCGAGTCATAACACTCATGACAGGTTCATTAGTCCAAATCAAATCATAATTTCTCCTATTAATAATGGCTGCTAGATCTTTATACCCCAAATAATTACGGAAAGACAAAGGATTTCTTTCTGTTCTCACAAAAAATACATTAGAATCATCACCCAATATTTTTTTTATTTTTTCAAGATAATTTTCACCTTGATAACCAGCAGCACTTGAGCATGCTATGTCCACACAAAAGCCATACTGCTTAAGATGCAAGATATGCGGTACAAGAAACTGTATCATCATTACATCAGTAGATGTTATTAAAATGTGCTTCATAATTAATGTTGTGTATAAATTTGTTGGAGTCTATTTGCTGTGTAATTAATATCGTATTTCTTTTCTGCCACAATTAGAGAATACTCCGTTCTCAGAACGTTCTTATTCATCAAAAGTTCTATCTTGTCACACCATTGTTCTATGGAAGCCTCAAGAGATTCCGAATCACAAAGATCCGTAACAACTGCTTCAGAAGTAACAGCATCGGAAAGAAGACACTTAAGCCCTGAGCATTGAGCTTCTATAGCAACAAAAGGTAGTCCTTCAAAAAGAGACGGCATCAACATGATATCCATTGCAGAATAAAGCTTTTCAATATCACCTCTTACACCTGCGAAATATACACTATTCGATATACCTAACTTCTTAACTTTGATTTCTATCTCTTTTTTTAAAGAACCATCTCCGACCAACAATAATAGTGATTTCGGATGTTTTTGTAAGAAATGATAGAATATATCAACTAAAAGGGAATGGTTTTTTGCTAGTTCAAAGCGCCCCACATTTCCTATAACAAATGCATCAGCGGGAATATTAAGTTCTGTACGAATCTCAGATCTGCTTAAATCATTAAAAGCAAATTTTGTCGTATCAACAGCATTGTTTATAACTTCAAATGGCTGATTACCAAACATCCATTTACCAGCTTCTTTTCCACAAGCCAGAAAAACATTAGCCAGCTGTGAGACAAAGATTTTATTTAAGTAATGCAGAGACTGTAAAAAATGCACATTAGATTGTGTATTATGACTATGAAGGATTATCTTCTTTATGCCCACTTTTTTTGCCAATAATAAAGGCAAAATATAGTATAAAGCATTAGCGTGAACATGCATTACATCATATTCAGCGCCATGCTTTGCAAAAAAATCAACTGTGGCCTTATAATTCTTCACGAGGTATCTTGGAAATGCAGGCACTTCAAAAACACGTCCTCCCTTAGATTCTATGATATCAGTAAAGACACAGTTATTATTTCTAACTAGAAAATCAAATTGGATTTTACTACAATCCATTCTCATTAGGTTATTAATAATGAAACTCGGAGCCCCTCCACGTCCCATTCCACCTATTACATGCAAAACTTTAACTTTCATCTTATCTCAAATTTAAGATTGAATAAATGCTCATTACTATATTCTTTAAGTGATCTTTAGGAGTCATACAGTTTTTATATGCTTTCAACAAACCATATTTCTTAAAATTATCACTGAATATCTTACGATTTGGTCTTTGTGATGGACAAGAAACCAATCGTGGATTACCCTTTAATATTTCCTCATATGTTGCTGGAGAAAAATCAAAATTCTGTATCTGCTTAACAAGCTTCTTTCCTCTTTCGGTATGAATGATTATCGCAGACACGCCATTTTTATTGTATCTTGAATCACTCTTTTTGAGCCCCCAAAAATCTCCTGCTGTTATATCTGCCTTATTGTAAATCCCCTTAAATTTACATCTGTAGCAAGAAGGTCTTACCAAAGTCAAAAACGCATAACCTAAAGCCATCGTACTCCATGATTTGTTGTAAATAACCCGATCATTGCTTTTAGCTTCAACATAAGGCCAATGCCAGCCATGCTGTTTCTTGCGATAAGTAAAACTGGTGACCTTGCAGTTCTTCATTTCTTCTAAATGGGAAACAAACTGAGTATGAACCAAAGGAGAAGGAACCCCAGAACATATTATTTCAATCGTTGTCAACAATAAAGAGTTACCGATATGATTCTTAACTGCAGCAACATCACACGGAACACCAATAAAAAGTACAGGAATATTATTTTTAATATCTTCTTTTATTTCTTTAAAAATGCCAGAAGGCTTAATTGTTTGGACATATTTGGATCCACGAACCTTGAATAAATCCTCTTTTCTATCAATTCTGATTACCTCTACAGTATGATAGTCCTGAGAATAAGCAGCACCATACACAACACCCCCAGACTCTATAAATTGGTAAGCAGCAGCATCACAAAAGCCTCCAGAAGAAGTTTGTTTTACTTTTTCACAATTATCATACTTACCACATACAGATTCTAATATGTGATTATTTTGTGTGAGATTATTTTGTTCTGTTGGACATTTCTTAGTGCACAAGCCACAGTTTATACATTTATCTTGAGAAACTTGAGGATAAAGAAAACCTTCATCGTCCGCTACCATAGATATGGCTTCCTTTGGGCAGACATCTCTACAGCTACCACAACCACAACAATCAGAGAGGCTTTTATTAATAATACTATTAGTTTTCATAAATCATCTCTTTGATAACAGATAAAGCATTTTGGCGATATTGTTCAAATTTAACATTTGCATCAACATAATTGATATCTAGTGTTAAATCGTTAGGAACTTTTTCATCGAAATAAATTATTCGATTACTCAGGCCTAAGATATCTAACAAGCTAGTGATTCTTGATTCTTTACGAGACGAGAGCGACCAAAATTTTCTGTTGAAGATAAGCGAAAAAGCCGTACCATGAAAAGAATCAGTAACAATATAGCTAGCATTGCAAAATAAACCAATGAATTCTGCAGGACCTATTTTGAACAGACTTTTAAACCTATGTGGCCAATCCATTATAAAAGGAATAGCGATGACTTTAAAACCTGTTTGCTTATGAAGTTTTTCCGCTACTTTTGCCAATTTTAATGAAGGTGTAATCTGATAAACCAATATATAAGGTTCCTTTACGGCAGGAGCTTTCATTACTTTTCTCCATTCATTTTGCTCTAAAAGCAAAGTTGGATCTATCGTTAATTTGGCGTCTTTACCGGTTAGCTCTTTTACGAGTTTCTGCCCACTAGTCTCACGCACATTATAATAACGATATCCCGCAATTTGTTGTTTATACCATTCTAATTCTCCGCTAGGTACGTTCAAAAAGCCAAAACTAGCAGCATAACTAGCCCTCTTCTTTGAATCTTTCACAAAAGAAAGAAAATAGTTACTATCATGTCCTGAGAGATTGCCATTCCAAACCTGATCACTACCTGTTATAAACAGATCAAATTCAGAAGCTAAAGAACATATTGTTTTCTCATTGACCTTTCTTGTGAACTTAATATTTTTGTTAAATTCACCGAACTTCTTATTTCTAGGAGATCTCAATAATGTCCAAATATTACCTAACACAAAACGAAAGAGACCTTTTTCACGCAGTGCTGCTAATTTATAAGGCTTGTTCAGATATGGACTGTCATATTGAATCACTCTCGTTTCGGCACCAAGCAACATTAAAGCTCTATGTAATGCATAACACTGCAAAGAAGCTCCATAGTTGTTAGTATTTTGAAAAGTTATTGTTGCTATTTTCATTATGATTTATTTAACAATTTAACTATTATTTTTTCCCAAATATTAAGTATATTATCTATCGAAAATCTGGAAATATGAATAGGCGCCACTTTTGAAATACGTTCTCTCTTAGAATAATCTTCCATAAGATTATCCAATTTTCGACTAAAAGCACAAACGTCTCCATCATCAACTAAAATTCCATCTATTCCATTATCAATAATTTCCCGAACAGCCCCATTCATCTCAAATGAAATACAAGGGCATCCTTGAGACATAGCTTCAATTAAAACCATAGGAAACCCCTCAACACGAGAAGGTAAAGCAAATATACCCACTTTTTGATACAATGATTTCATATCATCAACTTGCCCCAATAACGTGACACAGGAAGATAGATGATATTTATTTATCAAAGATTCAAGAAATTCTATAGAATTATTATCACCAGGTCCTGCTATATATAACTTCCATTCAGGATACTTAGAGGATAATTTTCTCCAAATTTCAATAATGCGATCAAAACCTTTGACCTGCCAATATGATATACGACCAGCACATAATACAATTTTCTCTCTAATATTATAATTAACCTTTGACACTTCATATGTTAGCGGATTAGGAACAACAATTTTATTGGGGAATTTTTTACCTAATAACTGTTTATCTTTTTCCGTTAAGATTGTCAAGACGTCTGCATATTTATAAAAGAAGCCCCTAATTAGATTAGAGAAAGTTCCCATATCTCTATCTATGGCCGTATGATCTGAAGCTATTAAAGGTATACGCAAAAAAATATTAGCAATCAATGTCCAAAAGAAAACTTGGTGAGTAAAGGCGATGATAACATCAGGATCTTCTTTCTTGATAATTGTACGTCGTTTAGATATACGCTCAAAAATACGTTTTAACTTATTAAAAAAGCCAGATTTATTCACATGGGATAAATCTATAAGTTTTACACCATTATCTAAGTGATAAGTTATAGGGTAATTGGTAATATCAGCAGCAATTACAACTTTATGGTTTCGTGAATTTAAACCATTAGAAATTAAAGATGCGACTCTTTCTGCACCACCTAGATACAATTGATTAGCAAATATTAATATTTTCATATGTTTTATATTTTAATCGATGTTTATCTTCTGCTCCAATGCGAAGTACCATAGCAACCAATATTATCGGGCACATTAGCTCTGTTGGATTTAAGAATTGCAAAGTTTGCAAAAAAATCGACACACCTATTAAAGGCAGATAATATGGTTTACTTAATCTATGTATATTATATTTTCTTTTAAATGCAATAAACATTGCTATAAAAGTTAATACACCTATAAAACCTGTATTTATATAAATTTGCTGAGTACCATTGTGCATTGAATTACTTTGCTTACATATATCTTTATAATAAGCAACTCCTGTGCCTGTTAACCAATATTGAGGATTGTCCAAGAAGTATTCATTATAACTTTCAAACAACTCTGTTCTTCCGCCAGCACTTTTAAACTCACCATTATTAAATCTATTTATAAAACCACTAGATATATCAGATAACATACTCGATAAATAAATAACGGCAAATAGAGAAATAACGACAGATAAAAAAATCTTTTTAAAACTATAATCAGATAGTATTGAAATTATAAAAAGTAATGCAGAAAGCAATAGAAATGTTCTACTAAAGGATAAAAAACCTATAAAAATGGTCAATAACATTAGTAACATGTAAATATATCTATTGAAATCAAGTTTTTTCACACCTATTAATAATGTACTAAAAACATATAGAGCATAATACCCCAAACTATTAGCATTAAGAGTGAACATAGCTTGCGTTTCTGATTTAGTATTTAAATCAGAATAACCACCAACATCACCTATTCGATATCCTGTCAAGATATGTAAAAACCCCCATTGCAAAATCGTAGACACAAAAATAAAAATCAAGACTAAGACCGTACTATAACAATATAGTCTCACAAACAGTTTCTTATCTATGACTGTATTATCTAAGAATATTAAATAAAATATCGTAACAACAAAAGAACAGTACATTAATGATTTTTTGATTTCAGCATTTCCATCTGCAAAAAAAGCATAATCTATAAGTTCTATTGTACATAAAATTGAAGAGAATACTATTTGTTGCTGATTAAGTTTTGTTGGAGACTTAATTACCATTCCAATAAATAAGAATAATATAGCAAATAGGAAAAGTCCACACAACATTGGTATAACTAAGGCAGAATAATAAACAATATGTTTAAAATCTGCAAAAAATAAATACGACAAGATATAACCTAACACCGAAATTTGGCTGAAAGTCATTCCTGTAAAATCTCGTAAACCTAAAAGAACGACAAACAACAAAAAATGAACAACAAGGAAAATATCTTGAAATTTAAAATTTTGAAAAAGTTTCATAATTATTTGTTTGATATTTTGGCCACATAATCTAACCACATTTTTACAACGCTGGCACCAGTTAGATTACGCACCGAATTTGAAGCATTATTACCAAGAGTGGATAATAATTTGCTGTCACTAACTAGTTTTATAATGGCGTCGCACATCCTTAATTCATCATTAACAGGCACAAGAATACCATTAACATTATTTTTAATTAACGAACGAGGACCACCACATGGACAATCAGTAGAAATACATGGAGCACCTACTGCCATTGCTTCCATTAAGGTATTTGGCATACCCTCAAAATTTGAAGAAAGCACAAACAAATCACATTGTTCATATTCTTTTTTTACATTAGAAGTCTCACCTTCTAAAAACACACAAGATTTTAAATTTAAAAATTCAATCTCATCATTTAGAACATTATACAACTCACCCTTACCAAAAATATGTAATTCTAAACTAGGATTTTTTTGATGAGCTTTGGAAAAAGCACGAATAAGCATTAGTTGATTTTTCTGAGGACATAGGCGACCACAATTTAGAATTCTATTTCTAATAGGGCTTCTAGAAGCCATAAAAAAATCATCTTTTATCGAATTAAAAATAACAACAGCTTTGCTTTGTAGCTTTTTGGGGAAATAACGACATGCATCGCTTGTTTGGAAAACACATCCATCTAAATGGTTCATTAAAAAATGGGACATAAATTTACCTAACAATCCCGCATATTCATAAGCAGGATCATTTCGAACTGATCCAATAATTTTAGTGCTCGAAAAACAACAAGCAAATAAGGCCCTAAGTATTGAGCCAGAAATAAAAGGAATAATAACATCAAATTTTTCCTTATTGCAAGTTCGTCTTAGAAAAAAAGCAAGTACAATTATTCTATAAAAAAATGACTTAGAATATGTGTCAGATAAATTAATTCTTCGAACTTGCTTCGGAACTTGATATTCTGACTTATTTTTGAATGAAGTAATTATTGTAACCTCATGACCAAATTCAGTAAATGCTTGAGCCAAATTCGTCACAGCTCGTTCTGCACCACCTTTAGTTAAGGTGTTTATATGAAATGCTATTTTCATTGTATATTACTTTTTTTATTATTTACTTTTTGATAATATTCATAAAGAGTTGAACCTACGTACCCTTTTGATTTTACTAAAGAAAATACCTTTTCAAAAGTTAGAAATAACTCTTCTACTGCTTGAGTAGTTTTAAAATATGGGCTACCTCCAGGCATTAATTCTGAAGAGTGTATCATAAACTCTAAATAATTCGATTTTTTTTCATTATCTATCGCATTACATAGCCAATTCATCTCTTCGTAGGTGGAACAAGCAGGTCTAAGCCAAATATTTTTTCCTTTTATCAAACAACTTAATTTATCTCTTAAGTTAGTTCCCCAAAATTTGTGAGTACGTCTAATAGACATTGGAACTTCCAAAACAGAACCTATAAAATGTTCATAAGGACAAATATGACTATAATCATTAGCTCCTAAGACAGTTTCCCCCTGCGTATGAGCCCATGAAACGAAAGGTGTATAAGAACAATCTACTTTTATATCAAATTGATTTAACAAATTAAAATATTCATCATTCATAGCCCATCTTCCTGCTCTGTGAGATTTGGGCGGAATTCCAATTCTCTCATTTATGAGGTCGTACGTCACCTTGAATTTTTCAATCATAGCTTCTCTTGGATATTCTATAAGATAAGGATTTCCATTATAGCAAGCATTAAGATTAAAAAAAGGAGGATTGTTCCATGCATGCACATGAATTCCAACTTCACATAAGCCCATCTTTTGCTTCTCCTTAATATATTCAACATAGAGAGAATCGCATATCATCTCATAGTTAGTCAACCAAACAGGCTTAAACCCAAACTTCTCACATAGTTCTTGAAAACGGGGTATAAACTTTGTATTTTCTGTACTAACAGGAGTTCCCTTTTTATAGTCCCAAAGGTTATCGCCTTCAGTATCTATAGTAATTATAAAACTTTTCATCGCTTTATTACTTTTTTAACTAAATTAATTATATTCTTTTTTTCTGTATTATTTAAACAAATAAAATAAAAAAACAGGGTTGTTTCTAAAAAAACGAAAACGTATTCAACAAATATCCCTATTAAGTTATGAGGTAATAAACTATGCACAGCAATTAATAAAGTACATGAAATTACACTTGTCAACAACAATGGTAATATTAGTTTTAGAAAATAACTTCTAATTGAAATATTCACAATTGTTTTCAGAACAAACAAGCAACATATTTGAACCAAAATCGACATTATAAAATAAGTCACAAATGCAGATTCTGCAGGAGCTCCATAATCCAAAACAAAAAATGAAATTGGTATTATAGATAAATTAACTAAACTAAAGACCAGCTCATAATTACGCATCTTGCCTGTAGCATAAACGACATTTGATAAGGGAGCATTTAAATTATTCATAAAATTAGTTAAGACTACGAGCACAACAAATATGGAAGCTTTATCTGGAACAGTATCACCTAACCATAATCTTAAAATATAATCTATATTTAAAATAATTGGCAATGAAAGGACAAATAATATAAGATAACTTAATTTACTCATCGCATACATCAACGTCATTGTTCGAGACGAATCCCCTGTAGCATAAGATTGAACCATTTGAGGTTTTGCTGCAAGGCTGATATTAGATACAAAACCTTGTAAAGCTCCAGTAACTTGATATGCAATACCACGAGCAGCATTAATAACAGGGCCAAAGAACAAGTTTAAAACAAGATTAAGACCTTGCTCTCTTACCATACAAGCAAAAGTACCAAACATATTCCAACCTGAAAATGAAAGCATAGATTTGAACATACCTTTATCGATATATCTTCCTAATTTCAGTTCACCGAGCTCGCGTTTACAATAAAAGTAATTTAACAGAAATCCAATTAAAGATGCGACTAGATAAAAAACACCATACATTAATAACCTATCAATTGCTATATAAGGTAAAGCCAATGCAAATACAAGCTTAAACAAAACATCAAAAATACTAAATATCGCATAGACATTCATTCTTTCATATGCCATAATTGCAGCAGAATATGGTGATTGCATAATCACAACAACGGAAGATATAGCAGCACATTGATATATCCAAAAGGCTGTCCAAAAACGATCTTCAGGTATTACCATTTTGTTAAACATATACCACAAACCTAGAGATTCCAACATCACGGCAACAACAAATGCAATCATAGCCTGAATAACAAGAGAAGTATTATACACTTTCTTTACACCATTTTCGGTATTATGTCCCAATTCCGAATTATAGAATCTCTGAATACCATTTGCTAATGACGTGTTAAGAAAGCCAAACATGGAAACAAATCCTGTTACAACATTACTTATTCCATAATCAACAATGCCTAGAACATTCAGAAAGACTCTAGATGTATAAAGAGAAATAAACAAAACAAAAATCATTCGTAATGATAGAAAAATCGTGTTTTTTGCTATCGTGGAATTTTTTGTAGCCATTTTTATTATCTTATATAAAAGAAGGTTAAAATATCATGAACAAAATGCCTAATCATCAAAATAAAAGAAGTTTTTATAGCTATAAGTTTTTCTTTCTTCAATGCTGCATTTGCAGAAATTTCAAAGTTATGAGTTTTACTGTAGTACTCCTCAAAAACAGTTCTGAATTTATGCTTCACAGATGGTGCTTTAAGTTGCAATTCTACCTCAAAAGCTTCCTCCATAGGTCTTTCAAACATTATTAATCGAGAAGACATCTTATCTAATAATCTGGCACCAACATCCGTATTTTGCAGGACACAACTTACATTCAAATTATTGAAATTACAGGGCGCAAAATATCCCAAGCCAGAAAAATCACCAATTGTTAAATCCGAAATTCTCTCTTTACGAGCATATTTACAAGAATAACAATTTTCTCTGTATAATAAAGCACGGTGATAACCAAGCTGATAATTATCAGAACTTAACACACGCTTATGATAGAACACCTGATTCAGAGTATTACGTAGAGTGAATGTAAAAGTATATGTTAGGTATTCCGGATCTCTAAAAGAAATCTGATTCGCCTTACTTTTTTTATTATATTCAATATATTCTATGTGTTGTAGAAGATAAGAAGCAGGGGGCATTCCATGACAGATAATATCTACTGTGACAAGGTTCTCATATTTTTTCTTGAGAAAACTATAAAGTCCAGCAACCTGACATGGTACACCTATAAACAGAACAGGTATGTTTTCTTGTAATTTTTGCTTTACAATTTTGTATATTCCATTAGTATCACTAAATGTATATTTAGAATTTTGTGTTGCAGGTATATCTTGAAGTTTCTCAATCAGAACAAAATGACACCCAGATTCTCTTTCAAAAACTACACCTGCAGCAACGCCCCCATTTTCTATCCAATAATGATATAATTCACATGCAATTCCGCCAGAAGCTGAAGTTCTTCGAATATCTTCATTTTTACTCCAAGCAGCCCAAATTTTTTCAGGTCTGTTATATAAAAGCTCCACATTATTAGGACAGGTTTTAAAACAAAGACCACAATTAATACATTTTGTTTCATCTATGAAGGGATGAAGTGCATCTAACGAATCAAAACACATAGATATACATTGCTTAGGACATATATCTCTACATGCAGCGCATCCTGTACACTTTTTGGAATCACAAATCTCTTTTACCATTATCTACTTAACATTGATTTTAATATATAAATACTGCTATTTCTAAAATCTTGAACTAAAGCATCAACTTTCTCATAATCAATTTCCTTCATCGTAGTTACATCATAAACCGCCCCATCTCGGTTATTTACTCCTAGTTTGAAAGCTAAAGTATTCATACGAGATTTATGTGCACGATTGTAATAGGCAAATTGTCGATTAAAATAAATAGAAAAGAGCATACCATGATAAGAAGCTGTAAATACAAAAGAAGCATTACAAAATAAAGAAAGAAAATCTCCCATATTAGTAGGCATTATTGATTTAAAACCTCTTATTGGAATACCATTATTCACAATGTAGCATTTTAAGCCATACTTTTTAGCATATCTCTTAGCATCGAGAATATTCTTTTTCGTAGGAAAATAAACAAGAACGTATTTATCATTTAAATATTTATCAGTTGCATGCTTTTTCCATTCCTCAGAACACAATAACATAGTTGGATCACAAACAACAGAAGGGCGCTTATTAATGACTTCTTCTACCCATTGTGCAGCCTCTTCTTCCCTAACAGCTATACCAGAAAAATCAAGAAGTAAAGGTCTTAGCAATTTCTTATCTGCCACAGACCAAGCATCGCCAATAGAAGCCGAAAATGCATACTTTTTACTCGAATCTTGTATAAAATCCAGAAAATATGTAGTATCTTTGCCAATTATATCCATCCCCCAAACAATATCACTACCTATAAGAAACTTATCATAATCAGAAGCAGATTCAGTAATTGTACTTTTAACAAATTTCCTACTTATATGAGTGTTTTCGGCAAGCCAAGTTTTCAGATTTTTATATTTTTTTCTTAAAAAGCGATATACCAAAAACTCTTTTAATATTTGTTTGGGATTTAAAGAAAACCTATGAGAGCCAAATTGTTCTCGATTAAGAATTGCTTTACATTGATAATCCACAATTTCACATTCAAAACCTAAATCAACTACTTTTTTATACAATCCATATGTCTGGAGATACGAACCAAAATTGTTCGTGTCATGAAAAGTTATTAAACCTATTTTCATATTTTTAGTCGGACCACATCAAAAGCAATAGTAACTAAAAACCAATGATGCTTCACCTATTTTTTATATTAATTATATCAAATCCATTATTGCTACAGAATCATCTTTCATAGTAGCTAGAAGATTCTCCTTTTCTTTAACTATTTTTTCTAATACCTCTATATGTTTTTCTGCAGCTTTAAATATATCATTTCGCTCATAGAACTCCATTACTCCCTTTGATTTATCTTCGTTGTCTAAGTAAAATTGCCCATCTTTTATAAATAAGGCAAGATCTTTCACGTTGATTCTATTAAATGATCCAATCAATTTTATCACAATAGGATTTTTTATATGCAAATATCGGATAATACTAGACCCAAGAGTATTTCTATGGAAGATAAGATACTCATCTGAAGATTTTGCAACAAACGAGTCTGTTAGTTGCAGATAATTAAAAAAAATGTTTTCTGATCTAGACAAGTTTTTATCGTTCATCCTTACCAAATCTTCAATGTAATTTTTCAATCTAGGAATTAAGAGATACTGAAGAAAGCAACTTTGGTCTAACTCTTCACACAGCCCCCAAAATGTAATACGTTCAGTTTTAGCTGTGTTTCGAAATTTTTCAGAATATATTTTCTTCTTAGTTTCCTCTCTAGAATGAGCTATGTATGATGCAGCAAAATACTCCTGAAGAGAACGATGAGGGAAGACATAAGAAGTACCATCCTGTACCAGAATCGAAATGGCTACACTCAAATCGTAAATGATGTCATCAACTGTACAATCTACTTTCAAACGTTCAATGAGTTTTGGCAAAATATCATGTAAATACTCTGGGGAAAACTCATACGTTGACTGCATATATGATATGAAACAAAATGCTTCTAGCAATCGTCTTATTTCATCTTGACTGAGTTTTGATTTCTTGTCATGTTGATAACCACCAGCCTTGCTCTTCGCATCATGCTTGGAGTGTAATGTATCAAAAACATTATAATAAAAGCTACTAACATGTTTTGGTAATTCAGGGTGCTCATTATAAGTCAGAATAAACATCGACAGCAGTAAAGGACTGCTCATATACCGCATAAAAGGATTTCTTTTAGATTGGTTTAACAAATCCTTTATCTTTACCGCCAATTCTTTATCTTCTTCAGAACCATTGCCTAATTGTTTATCAATGAATTCAAAGACCTGAGTAGCTGAAAGCTTGCATACATGATAATTCTCAAATCTTTCTAATGTTTCAGCATTAGCACCAGGGCGTGAAGTCAAGAGATAAGAATTCTGAGGATAGCAATCGAAGAAATTCTCGAGGCTATGGGTAAGAGCATCTTTTTGCTCGATGGCTATTTCATCATATCCATCAAGCAAAAACATAAACTTCCCTGTCTTTAACATGCTATTGAATGTCTTTTCATTCTGAGATAGTTTGAGACTAAACACTTTATCTGCGACAAAGTCTTTAAAACTACCATCAAATCCTTTGAGTTTTCTCAGTTCTATAACCAGAGGAATCTTGCTTGACTTGTTGCATGCTGATAAAAACAGATGTCGGAGAATCATTGTTTTACCACATCCTGCATGCCCAAGAAGTGTTATGAAATTATGCTTTGCAAATAGCTCATCCGGATTATCGGGTACTTGCATCTCTTTATTTCTTCCTTCCAAAGAAAGAGGAAAATAGACATCATAGAAATCTCGGCGCTCCTCACTAAAGAGAAACGTCTTGATTTTAGAATACTTCTCAACAAAATTACCGATATAAGCATAAATGTCGTCCCTTAAGGCCTGCTTACATTCGTCAGTAATATCTCGAAGTAAGTTAATGACTCGATCCGTAATTTTGGGTGCCAAGGATGCCAATAATTTAGATCCTATTATATACTCTATCATTGTCTTTATTTTTAAAAGGCAGGCTCCACACCAAAAGCGAAAAGTAGCTCATAAAATGCTAATGGTGCTTCGCCTACCAAATAATATTATTGTTGTTTCGAAAACCTAGCAGGGCTTCCTTACTTTTAAGGATGGTATTTTTCTACCTCTCCGTCTCTCCTGCAAGGAGAGCTCCACCTTTACCACCAAGCCTCTCTTCAATAGTCTTTACGCCCCCTTCGGTTCCCCCAGTTCTGGGGGACAGAAGCCCTCAGGGACGAGAGGATGTAA
>ERZ779819.17-NODE-17-length-17149-cov-2.8438_pt1 | contig 17149 bp, 24 predicted proteins | sample MGYA00511383_ERZ779819 | MGnify/ENA primary metagenome ERZ779819 (study PRJEB29588, sample SAMEA2158480) | human gut metagenome | biome: human gut; feature: human-associated habitat; material: faeces | place: Denmark | collected 2008/2010 ...
ATTAAGGGAAAGAGCTTTTGAGGGCTCTTTCTCTTGTTATAGTGGATAATTATATGAGATATCATTATACAAAACCAAAAGAATATTCAAATATGTACGGATGCGTTTATGAATGTAATCACCCGGTCTATAACCGGTGTACATTATATTTAATAGGAGATAAGGGGCTAGCTGTCATTCAACAACGGTATACCAAACAAACTAAGCATACTTATTGGACTGAGATAGACCCATTCCTAGTAGACATGTTATATTTGCATCCAAAATTTAAGAAGTTTTTTGACGAACGTGCTGGAGAATGTAAAGATGGGTTATATCCTACAGTATCAATACGTCAAATAATGTGGGCGCTAAAAATAAAACCCATACCGCGCCAGAGATGGGAAACATGCTTTGATAGGAGAAATATTTAATCTTGTTCTCTTATTCTAGCTTCGACCATACTAAGAAGATACATGTGAACGGCATTCTTTCTACTACGAATAGCGTCAGCAAGTGACATTTGATAATAGCTACTTGTCATAAGGTCTTCTTTTGTCCAGATATCGCCAATTGGTTCCATCTCTTCAATAAAAATATCTGCTTCTTGTTCTGTCATATTGTTACCTCCTTTTTATTAAGTTCAACACCATCGTAACACGTTTAACTAAGTTTGTCTATTGTGACTTTATTGTCATTATAGTATAATAAATATGATTTTATTAATCGAAAGGAGAAAAGTGATGAAAAAAAAGGTACTCGTTGCAATGATGGCTACTACATTGCTATTAGCTGGATGTTCCAGCAACACAACAAATTCAGAAGTAAAGGATGAGCCAACTAAAGTGGAGGCTCAGGAAGACAAAGACAAAGCTAGTGAGGTCGAGAGTGAGGAGCCTGCTAGCGAAACTGAGACTACGGACGATGTTAAGTTTGCAGATATGATTCCAGACCCTAAAGATATATTTGCTAATGGACAGATGTCTATAATCACGCCAGATGGTGGTGATTCATACAGTTTTCGTATCAACGGATTTACAGCGGATGAAGGTGAAAAATACATCGAAGAATGCAAAAATTTAGGATTCACTTATGAACAAATGGATACCACAAACAGCGATGGCGTGCGATCCATTCGATTCTTTACCGAAGATAAAAAATATTCGGTATATGTCTGTACAAACGTTGACAAAGGTTACGTCGATGTTGTTTGTGAAAAGAATGACCAGGAGTTAATCGACCGTTTGTCAAAATAAAACCCATTTTCGCACATTTTACAACTCCTTTAATGAGAAAACATAAAGGAGGATGTTAATATGATACTTATAACAATATTATTTATTATAGCTGCAATATTAATAGCAATCGTCATTGCCGGTGTTGCTGCCTTGGGGGTAGCTGGCATCTTGGTGTTTGGTGATGTTATAGTATGTGTGGTATTTATAGCATTGCTTGTAAAATGGCTTATTAACAGAAAAAAATAAAGTTTTTTAAGAGGACTCGATGAGATTCATCGGGTCTTTTCTTTTTTGCAAAGAAAGGAGATTTGAATGAATGCAAAAATGTTCTTACAAAAGAACTCGTCAACGATTCTAACCGTAATCGGTATGACAGGTGTTGTTGTTACGGCAGTAGCTACCGCACATGCGACGGTAAAAGCAAGCGAATTGTTAGCTCAAAAAAGAGCTGAAAATGACGAGGAATTAAGTACAAAAGACAAAGTAAAAACACTTATTCCGGTTTATTTGCCACCAATTGTAATAGGCGTATCTACGTTAGCTTGCATCGCTGGGTCAAATATGCTTACAAAAAGGTCACAGGCTTCGTTAATGAGTGCATACGCGTTAGTCGACCAGTCTTATAAAGACTATCAGAGAAAGCTTAAAGAACTGTATGGTAAAGAAGCTCATGAAAAGATTATGGACGCTGTAAATGCTGAAAAAGCGGAAGAACGGTATATATATGGTTCATATATGTTTGGTGAATGCGACACCTATATTGACGAACCAATACCGAAGACATTATTTTATGAGCCATATTCAGACAGATTCTTCGAATCCACAATAGTAGACGTAATGCAGGCTGAATATCATCTTAATCGCAATTATATTCTTAGTGCTGAAGCGTGTCTTAATGAATTTTATGATTTGCTTGGTATTCAAACTACTGAATTTGGCTCATTAGCTGGTTGGGTTCCAGATGATGAAGGAAAATTCTGGATAGAATTTGAGCATAGAAAAGCAAAACTTCCAGACGGCACAGTATATTACATTATTGAAATGCCGTTCGGTCCATCAACGGAATATGATGCCGATTGGAATTATCCAAGGTATTAATATTTTAAAATTCGCTGTTTTTACAATGGCTATTATGAGAAAGGAGGCATAGTGTAATGAAAGTCGACAAATGGGATATTGTGAAAGTTACCGGTTGGGTAGCCGCAGGAATCATTGGGATTGTTGTGAACTGGGCAAGCGATAAACAGACACAGGAAAGAGAAGATGAGGCTTTACAGGAGCGTTTGTCTACATTGAATGAAGAGTCCTAACCTGGGCTCTTTTATTTTTTATATTTTTTCAGGAGGATAATCATGAACAAAGAAAGTATTATTAAAGCATTCAACAAAACGAAGTACAAAATCGGAAAATATGCTCCGGAAATCCTCATCGGTATTGGAATTACGGAGATGGCAATGACCGTGGCTTTAGCAGTAAAGGCAACGCCAAAGGCTGTAAAACTTATTGACGAAGCCAAGGCAAAAAAAGCAGAAGAAACTATCGAGTACAATTGTCAGCAAAATAAAGTTACCGATTGCGTTTCCAGTGAACTCACGCCGTTAGAAACGATTAAAGTAGCATGGAAACCATATATTCCGGCTGCCATAACCGGTGCTGTAGCTGTAGCTTGTATCATTGGTTCTAACTCAATTAATTCAAAACGAAATGCAGCAATCGCGACTGCTTACAAGATATCAGAAGCAGCTTTAAACGATTACAAGGCAAAAGTTGTTGAGTCGATTGGCGAAAAAAAAGAGCAGATAATTCAGGAGAAAGTTACCCAGGATAAAATTGACAGTAATCCGCCAACAAACACAACTGTCATTATGGCTGGAAATGGTGACCAGTTATTTTATGATGGAGTATCTGGACGATATTTTAATTCGACAATCGAAAAAGTAGATGCAGCAATTAACACAATTAACCGGACTATGACTTACGAGATGTATGTGTCGTTGAGCGAATTCTATGACGAACTTGGACTTGAACACACTGATGTGAGCGACGAATTAGGTTGGAATCTTGATAATGGACTGGTTGAAGTTGAAAAAGGAGCCAAAATCCCTGCCGATGGAAGAAGCTGCATTACTTTGGATTATTATGTTGCTCCGAGATATGATTTCTCGAAGCTCAATTAATTCGCAGAATTTACAAAGACTTTAATGAGTAAAAACAAAACATTTTTATAGGAGGAAACAAAAATGAGTAAAGTGAATGAAACAGTAGTAGAAAACGTAGAAGGAGAAGTCGTTGAGACTGAGAACTTTAGCGAAAAGGCAAAAGCTGGATTGAAAAAATACGGCAAAAAGCTTGTTGTTGCAGCAAGTTTGGTTGGCGTTGCTTTAATTGGTTATGCTATTGGCGCAAGAAAGTCAGAAAATTCGGACGACACAACCTACGAAATCGAAGATTCTTCGTCTTCAGACGAATCATAATGTTCGAAACGAAAAATGTAACGATTACTTAAAGAGGGAAACATCTATACAGGTGTTTCTCTTTTTTCTTTCTAAAGAAGGAGTTGATAACATGCAAAAATATGCGTACGACGGTCCGGTAATGGAATTTAACACTTGTATAGTGAATAGATGGCGCGGTGAAACGACAGCTCCATCTGAAGCAAGAGCAAGAAATAATCTGGCATATCAATTCAAAAGAAAAAATAGCAGATTAGCAACTGCAAAAATAACATTGCCTGGACAGGTCAAACTGGTTGCCAACTGAAAGGATTTGACATGGAAAACAATAAAAAAGATGTAAAAAAAGTAGTTAAAGGAAAAGTAAATGTTAAGAAGAAAAATGATTTAGCTAAGGTTAAGGACGTATTCATTGCCGAAGACGCTTCTAAGGTTAAATCTTATATTCTTTTTGATATTGTAATTCCGGAAGCAAAAAAAATTTTATCTGAGATTGTAAATACCAGTCTCGACATGATTTTATACGGTGAACGCCGAGAAAATCGTAGAAAGAGCGGTGGTACAAATTCATCATATGTATCGTATCGTAATTATTCGGATGACAAATCAAGAATTTCATCGAGACATAACGATTATGATTTTGACGAATTGTTGTTTGCTGATAAAGAAGATGCAGATGATGTATTAGATGCATTATGTGAGATTATCGGTACATATGGCTACGCAAGCGTGTCTGATTTGTATGATTTATGTGGTCGTACTTGTGATTATACGGCTGCTTCATATGGATGGCGGAATTTGAGTTCTGCTTCGGTGGTTCGAGTACCAGGTGGTGATTACAGATTAAAACTTCCAAAAGTACGAGTGATTGACCAGTAGGAGAGATTATGAGCGAAAACAATGATATTTTGAAAACTGAATATAGTGAAAAATTTGATGAGATTCGTAAGGGTCTTGTTACACAGAGTTATTACAAATATGGAAAAGCATCCAGAAATTTTGTATCTGGTAATGTAGATGCGATAGGATGTATAAAACTCTGTCTCAAAAAATTTGAAGATACGAAGAATACAGAATATTTAGCAGATGTAGCTAATTACTGTATGTTTCGTTTCATGTTCCCACAAGACGGGGAAGCATTTAGACACACAGATTCTTCGGAATCAGCAGGCATTGATGGAATGTCTGTAAAAGAAATTGAAGACTTTGGAAAAAATATGTAAGGAGAAATCAAAATGGATATTAAAAAAACATTGATGAAGACATCATTAAAACTGAAAAAGCACAGCCCTGAAATTTTAATCGTTGCTGGTGTAATCGGTACGGTTGCCAGCACAGTTATGGCTTGTAAAGCAACTACTAAATTAGGCGAGATTATGGATAATGCAAAAGACGACATCGAAGCAGTACACGAAGCTGTTGAGCATCCGGAGGACTTACCGCAGAAATACACTGCTGAAGACGGGAAGAAAGATTTAACAATTGTTTATACACAGACAGCGCTTCGAGTTGCTAAGTTATATTTACCAGCAGTTGCACTTGGTGCATTATCACTTACTGCAATTATTAAATCTCATGATATTCTGAAGAAACGTAACGTAGCATTAGCAGCCGCCTACACAGCAGCAGACAAAGGATTTAAAGAGTATCGTAACCGGGTTGTAGAACGCTTCGGCAATGATGTAGATAAAGAGCTTCGTTACAATGTTAAAGCAAAAGAATTTGAGCATAAGGTTGTCAATGATGATGGAACAGAAGAGACCGTGGTTGAGACTGTAAATGTTGCTTCTATTGATGATGTTAGCGACTTTGCTAAATATTTTAATAAAGACTGTGCTGGTTGGAGCGACAACGCAGAGAAAAACTTATTCTTCTTAAAACGTCAGCAGGATTTTGCTAACGAGTTATTGGAAGCAAATGGCTACTTATTCCTGAATGAAGTATATGACATGCTTGGTATTCCACGTTCAAAAGCAGGTCAGGTAGTAGGCTGGGTATACGACAAAAATGTGATTGCAAAAGTTGATTTCGGAATCTACACAATCAATAGAGAAGAGAACCAGCAGTTTGTGAACGGACTGGAAAAGAATGTACTACTTGATTTCAACGTTGATGGTAACATTCTTGATTTACTTTGACTTGATGGGTTGTCTGGAATAAGCTCAGGCAATCGTAGACAAGATATATTTGACTTTCCTTGGCTTTATGACGACGTTATCGATACATATGATTTGACAAACGTCTTAAATAGAGTCGAGGAATTTTAAGGAGGGATGGCATGTTAAAAAGAATTATTCAGGCAACAATAGTCACTGCTTTTTCATTAGCTTTGATATACGCTTCGCCAAATCCAATAGGTAATACCGTTGATACAACAATTGTCGTCGATTGTAAAATCGAAGATAAGTTTGTAGCTCTGGATGAAGTTAGTATCGAACCGAAAGAAGACGTTATTGTTGCCGAACCATGCGAAGAACCAATCCAGCCATCATATTTTGTAGATGTGAACGACGGATATATCACTGAAGATTCATTGCGAAGTATTTGCACATTTGTTGGGGATATGTATGATATATCCCCGAATGTGTTGCAGGCTATTGCATGGTCCGAAAGTAATTACTATGTTTACGCTACTGGTAATTGTGGTGATAAAGGATTGTGTCAGATAGTATCAAAATGGCATGGCGATAGAATGGCTCGTCTTGGAGTTTATGATATTTATGACTCGTATGGTAATGTCCTTGTGTGCGCTGATATATTAAATGATTTAAAACAGGGTACATACGGTACTGATATTCGTTATGTCATCATGGCATACAATATGGGTGAAAACAATGCAAGACGTTATTATGAGGCGGGTATCATTTCTAAATATGCACAGAACGTATTGGAAAAAATTAGTTCATTAGAAACAGATAATCAAATGTAAAACAGAAAGGATGTTGTATGAGTAGCGATAAGGAAGCATTAGATGATATATCAAATTATATGCTTAAAAGTAGAGAAACGTTATATAAGGTAATTATGAGAGAATTAGATTATGCAGAATCGACGCGAATATCACCATTCCATACTGATGAAATCGCACAGTGTGTTTATACAAAAACGGCACTTTATGAAATGCTTGAAATCGTGTGTTCTTCTGCACATGCATACGATGACATTAATGCATATAAGAAGAAAATGACCGATTTTGCATGTTCTAATAAATTTTCAAGTTACATGTTTTCTGTCGCAGCAGATACGGCAGAGTTGGTGTTAAATGATTATTTAAACGAAATGTATCTTTCAAACTCAGACGAAAAGTAAAGGAGAAAATAAAATGGGAACAATAAATAAAATTATAACTTTTCTTGCCGGTGTTACGATCGGTTCTATTGTGGCTGGAAGCATAGTGAAACACAGATATGAAGCACTTTTGTATGAAGAGCAGGATGAACCAGAAGAAATTGAAGAGACTGGTGATGATTGCGGTCATAAAGACGCAGTTGAACCGTCATATCAAAATTACAGAAAAATACTGCACGAGCAGGGTTATAAAAAAGGCGTAGATGAAGGAGGTGACGAAGTAATGGAACCAAGAGTTATTACTGGAGCAGAATATGATGATTTGGATGAGTATGAAGCAGTAACTTTGACGTTTTACGACGATGGTGTACTTACTGACGATAAAAATAATGTTATTACAGACCGTGAGCACACCGTTGGAGATGATTTCCAGAATCATTTTAACGAGGATGAATACGACCCGGATACTGTATATGTTGCAAACGATGAAAAAAAGATAAAATATGAGATTTGCATGGATTACTCCAATTTTGCAGACTTATATCGCTAAAGTGGAGGTATAGATGCTTATTCGAAAAGATGTTAGAACAAAAATAAGAAATGACTACTTTGAGTGGCTTTTTCGAATAACGTGTGAAAACAAATTCGCTAAGGATATATCATATCGCAAATTACTAGAGCTTTTGCATCGGACAGAGTTCGTGTGGATGATGAATGCCGATAAAGACAGAGCAGATGCTGGAATTAATTTGCGCTGGGAATTTGCATACGATACTAACCAGAAAGATTCATTTAGTACAATTCGAGAAAGTTTGCGTGGACCGTGTTCTATGTTGGAGATGCTTGTAGCATTGGCAAAAAAATGCGAAGAAATCATGGATAATCCAGAAAATGGAGATAGAACAAAGCAGTGGTTTTGGAGCATGGTAACAAACCTTGGGCTTGGCGGAATGTCAGATGATAATTTTGATGATACATATGTCAATGATTGTCTAAGACGTTTTATGCATAGAACATATAAACCAGACGGAAAAGGCGGATTGTTTACAATTAAAAATTGTAGATTTGACCTTAGAACACGCACTATTTGGACTCAACTTTGCTGGTATTTAGATAGTATTTGAAAGGAGAACTTCAAATGTAATGGTCGATTTTATTAAAATTTCGACGCGCAGCAGAAAACAAGGGGTAACCGAGATATACCCTAAGTTTATAATCAACAATAAGAGCTCAGATTTAATGATTCGAGGTGGGGACTTCTATGCAATATGGGTGGAAGAACGAGGGCTTTGGTCGACTGATGAACAGGACGTAGTTAGAATTATTGATAGAGAGCTTAGTAAGTTCGCTGAAGAATACAAGAAAAAAAGCGTAGATCATATTGTTGTGTTATATATGTGGGATGCAGAATCTGGTTCTATTGATTCCTGGCATAAATATTGCCAGAAGCAGATGAGGGACAACTTTCATCCTCTTGACGAAAATCTTATATTTTCAAATACACCAACGAAAAAAGAAGATTATGCTAGTAAGAAATTAAGCTATCCGTTAGAAGATTGTAATATTTCTGCTTATGATCATTTGATATCTACGCTATATTCAGAAGAAGAGCGACATAAGATTGAGTGGGGCATCGGAGCGATTGTGGACGGTGCGTCGAAATATATACAAAAATTTATGGTGTTTTATGGTTCCGCAGGAACAGGAAAATCCACAATATTAAACATCATACAGGAATTATTTGAGGGTTACTATTCGGTATTCGATGCTAAGGCATTGGGTTCGTCTAGTAACTCTTTTGCTTTAGAAGCGTTTAAAACCAATCCACTTATTGCCATACAACACGATGGCGATTTGTCAAGGATTGAAGATAATACTCGACTTAATAGTTTAGTATCTCATGAGTTGATGACTGTAAATGAAAAATTCAAGTCTACATATTCCAATCGGTTTAATGCTTTCTTGCTAATGGGTACGAATAAACCAGTAAGGATTACTGATGGTAAATCTGGTCTTATTCGAAGACTTATTGACGTATCTCCTACTGGAAATAAATTATCTGGAAAAGATTACCGGGACACCATGGAGAAAATTAAATTTGAACTTGGTGGTATTGCTAAGCATTGTCTCGAAGTTTATCAGAAAAATCCAAATGCGTATGACGATTATATTCCTACGTCAATGCTTGGGGCTTCGAATGATTTCTACAACTTTGTGATAGATTCCTGGCATGTATTTTCGAAAGAAGACGGAACTACACTCAAAGCAGCGTGGGAAATGTATAAAGTGTATTGCGATGATGCTAAAGTTCCATATCCATATTCTAAGAGAAACTTCAAAGAGGAACTGAAAAATTATTTCAGAGAATTTAATGAACGTTTTAACTTTGATGATGGCACAAGGGTACGAAGCTATTATAGCGGTTTCAGAAAAGATAAATTTGAAACTGAAGAAAAACCGATTGAGGAGGGTGATGATGACTCAAAAACAACAAACTGGCTTGTGGTTGATGACGGTCGAGAATCCATATTTGACAAAGATGAAGCAGACTGCCTTGCTCAATATGCAACCAGTAAAGAAACTCCGTCTGTCAAATGGAAAGAGTGTAGAACTCGACTTAGAGATATCGATACTTCCAGACTTCATTACGTCAAGGTGCCGGAGAACCATATAGTTATCGACTTTGATATTAAGGACGAGAATGGCGAAAAATCGTTTGAAAAAAATATTGCTGCCGCAAGTAAATGGCCTCCTACCTATGCCGAGGTAAGTAAAGGCGGTGCTGGAATACATCTACATTATATTTACAACGGTGACGTGTCCAAATTGAGTCGAGTTTATGACGAGAATATTGAAATAAAAGTATTTACAGGTAAGAGTTCGCTTAGGAGAAAACTTACAAAATGCAACGGTTTGACTATAGCAACAATTAGCTCAGGCTTACCGTTGAAGGAAGGAGATAATGTGATTAACTTTGAGAGCGTAAAGAACGAAAAAGCAATCCGAACGCTTATTAAGAAAAATTTGAATAAGGAATATCATCCGGGAACAAAACCAAGTATTGACTTTATTAATAAGATACTGGAAGATGCATATGAGAGCGGTATAACTTATGATGTGTCAGACATGACCGACGCAGTAGTTGCATTCGCTGCAAATAGTTCTCACCAGGCTGATTACTGTTTGAACCTTGTTACTGATATGAAATTTAAGTCAGAGGAACCGGCAGTAACTACGGCATCTAGTCCAAACGACGATATTGTGTTCTACGATGTCGAAGTATTCCCAAACTTATTTCTTATCAATTGGAAGACGGCTGGGTCAGGACAACCGGTTGTTCGAATGATAAACCCAACGCCATCTGATGTGGAGGAATTACTCAGATTCAAGTTGGTTGGTTTCAACTGTAGACGTTACGATAACCATATTTTACACGCTCGTTTAATGGGATATTCCAATGAAGAATTATTTCATCTGTCACAGCGGATTATTAACAACGAACGTGATGCTTTATTTTCTGTAGCTTATGGCTATTCGTATACAGATGTATATGATTTTGCATCAGCTGGAAACAAGAAAAGTTTGAAAAAGCTTGAGATTGAAATGTCAAACAAAGCGAATGACCCAAAATCCAAAATGGATGATTCTTTGCGAGCATTACTTAAGACTATAAAACATCAGGAGCTTGGACTTCCATGGGACAAGCCTGTTCCAAAAGAACTTTGGACTAAGGTTGCTGAGTATTGTGACAACGACGTTCTTTCTACAGAAGCTGCATTCTATTATTTGGAAGCCGATTGGACCGCTAGACAAATTCTGGCTGACTTAGCTGATATGACGGTTAATGATTCGACAAACTCACTTACAGCCAAAATTATTTTTAATGGCAATAAGGAACCACAGAGCGAGTTTAATTATCGTGATTTATCGAAGCCGGTTATGGAGCTTGACGATGAAACAAAGGCATTTCTTGAAGAAGCTTGTCCCAAGATGATGAGTCAACGCCACGGCGAAGCGAAGAGTTTACTTCCATATTTTCCGGGTTATAAATTCGAATACGGAAAATCAACTTATCGAGGAGAAGTTGTTGGCGAAGGTGGATGGGCTGAAGGAAATCCTGGAATGTATATTAATGCGGCATTGCTTGATATTGTGTCGATGCATCCACATAGTGCAATAGCAGAAGTGCTGTTTGGTATTCGATACACAAAAGCATTTCGTGACATTGTTGAGGGTCGTGTAAGCATTAAGCATAAAGCTTGGGATGAAGTAAATCAGATGCTTGACGGTAAATTAACACCATATATTCAGCGAGTTATCGATGGTGAAATGACAGCAAAAGCTTTAGCAAATGCTTTGAAGACAGCTATCAACTCAGTATACGGTTTGACTTCAGCATCATTTAAGAATCCGTTCAGGGATGTACGAAATGTAGACAATATCGTAGCAAAACGTGGAGCATTATTTATGCTTGACTTGCGTGAAGAAGTGCGTAAACGTGGATTTACGGTTGCACACATTAAAACGGATTCGATTAAAATTCCAAATGCAACACCGGAGATTATCAAATTTGTTATGGAATTCGGTGAGAAATACGGCTATACTTTTGAACACGAGGCTACATACGACAGGATGTGTATTGTTAATGATGCAGTTTATATTGCAAAATACAAGGACGCAGATGACTGTAAAAAGATGTATGGTTATATTCCAGGTGATAATGAAGAACACGGTGGTGAGTGGACGGCGACTGGTAAACAGTTTGCGGTCCCTTATTTATTTAAGACTTTATTTAGTAAGGAACCAATTGTGTTTGAAGACATGTGCGAAACATTCTCGGTATCCAAAGGAAATTTATATTTGGATATGAACGAAAACATTCCACAATTAAACCATGAAGAAACAAAAGAACTTGAGGTTTTGGATAAAGCATGGCATTCACAAGCACCATTAGCATTAGAAAAAGCAGCAAAACGATATGGATATTCGTTGGAAGAGCTTGGTGCACGATATAATGAATTATGTGAAAAAGAGGAAGCTACTCATGATTTACAGTTTGTAGGTCGTGTTGGACAGTTTACACCAATTAAAGCCGGATGTAATGGTGGAATTTTATATCGTGTTAGTGATGGTAAAAATTATTCAGCAACCGGTTCGACAGGATATCGTTGGCTTGAATCTGAGATGGTTAAAACACTTGGAAAAGAGGATTGTATAGATAGAACATTCTATACCAGTCTAATAGATGATGCTGTTGAGTCTATCTCACAATACTGCGACTTCGAACGCTTTGTTGCTGACGAGCCATTTCCAATGCCTGACGTATTACCGGATTTTATGAATATTCCTGAGGGTGTTGATGAGGAATTACCATTTAATTAATATATTTGTAAGAGAGGTGATGCTATAGAAATGTTAAGGCTTTTATATTTCTTGGGATTCAGAAAACGAATCGATTACCGGATTATCGGTGAGTATTGGGTCTCAAGTGACAATATTCATTACACAAAAAAATACATCAAAAAATATTATATTAAGAAGGAGAAATAAATCATGACATTAGAATATGGACCAAAAGAAACATTACAGATTGATGACGCACGAATTATTTGGAAGAATTTTGCAGGAAAGGCATCTCAGTATAACGTCGAAGGTAACAAGAACTTCAGTGTAATTATCCCTAATGAAGATATGGCTGAAGATTTACGAAGACGTGGATGGAATGTGAAGGAACGCCCACCACGGGATGAAGAAGATTCACCGTTGTATTATTTACCGGTTAAGGTAAAATTCAATGACCGTGGACCAAAAATTTACCTTCGTTCTGGAAAAGCAGTAAACAGATTAAATGATAACACTTGTCAGATTCTTGACAAACTTGAAATTTTATCTTGCGATTTGGATATTCGTCCGTACGACTGGGTTACTATGGAAGGAACAAAGTCTGAAAAAAGAGGTCGTGCAGCATATTTATTATCCATGGAAGTCATTCAGGCTCAGGATAGAATTGAAGCTCGTTATGCGGAAGAAGAAGCTCCGGATGATGATGATGAATACGAAGATAATGAGGAATAAGTACATAGGAGGACATAAAAATGAAGAAAAGAGAATTCCTTAGATTAGCTATGGTCGGTACGGTAGGATATGTTATTGGTCGTTACACAATGAAAGCAGAGATGCTGTTTGATATGTGTAAATTTGTCATTGATAATCTGAAAACTGACAAAGATTCAAACGACGAAGAAAAATAAGTACACTTTTGAGCTCTGGGTTAAAAACTTAGAGCTCTTTAATTTTATATTTTGAAAGGAGATAGTAACGCATGGGAGATATGTTAGACTGGGCAAAAAGAGAGGTTGAAATTGCCTGTAAAAAAGAAAATCCAAACAGAAAAGAAGGAGAATTTGATTATGGCTGTTCTTGTTATGAAAGCGCACTGAAGGCTTTTGAAAGCTTGTTAGAAGATGGTCATTCTGGCTTTAGCATTAAAATGACACAGGCGATTTTAATACGATTGTTAAATGGGCAGCCACTAACGCCAATTGAGGATACCGAAGATATTTGGTATGTGTGTTCATTATATGAAGACGAAAAAGGTGTTGGCGTATATCAGTGTAAGCGAATGAGTTCGTTATTTAAGCGCATTTATTTTGATGGGACGGTTAAATACTATGATGTTGATAATTCGTATTGTGTCGATATCAACAATCCAAGCAACACGTATTCTTCCGGTTTAGTTAGAAAGCTTATTGATGAGATGTTTCCTATAAAAATGCCATACATGCCTGGAAAACCAATTGCTGTTTATTGTGAAGACTTCTTGACAGATAAAAAGCATGGAGATTTTGATACAGTTGGTGTGTTCTATGCATTGAAAACAGAGAATGGTAAGCAGGATAAAATCGAAATCAATAGATTTTTCAGAGAACCAGAAGGTGATGAAGAGGGTAAATGGACTGAAATATCCAAAGAAGAATATGAAGAGCGTAAGACTAGAAAAATTTCAGGAGGAAAATAAAATGAAAACCGAATCTTTTATGGGACATGATATTGGCTTATACGAGCATAATGGCGAATGTGTATGGGTATTAGAGGATATTTGCAATGCTTTGGAACTGGACTGCAATTTTCCTTTAAATAAAGACGATATAGTTCTGGTCGAAGACAATGGAACGATGATTAGATGCGTTACTGAATTAGGACTTTATCAGCTGTTGCTCCGTAGTAACTGTAAGACATCGCTTAAGTTTCAGAGATGGTCGACTACAGTGATGAAAAAGCTTCGAACAGCAGTTGGACTTAAAGATTATGAAGCAGTTCGAATGATTGACGCCGACATTCAGGAAGATATCGACCATATTTTGGAAACCCTTTATTATGATGAAACGACTGGAAAAATTATGCAGTCTGTAACCATACAAGGTGGAGATGTTGAACAGGTAGAATTTGAAGGATAAGTAGATTGAAAGGAGAAAAGAACAATGAGTAGAGAGTATACATTTGACACTACATTACGAAATATAACTAAAGAGGATGTAGATAATGTGGTTGAAAGATTGATAGATGCAGAACGGATTGTAGTCGGACCAGATTTTTACAGTGGTGATTATGTTTTGATTTTTGGGGCTGCGGTTGGAAGTTGTTATTTTCCGAGGGGTGCTATAGATTGTATTGATATCCATTATGTACGCGATATAGTACCAACAAAGATAATATTGAAACGTCGGAACACTTTGAAGAACACTATCAACTCAGTATACGGTTTGAATTCCGCACTTAGGGATGTACGAAACAAACAGGATTTAATCAAAGACGTTATATTTAATAATCCAGCTACGATTGTGTACTGGGTCGATGGGACTAAGACTGTAGTTAAAGCACATAATGAAAAATTTGACCCGGAAAAAGGACTGGCTATGGCTATTTGTAAACGATTCCTTGGCTCAAATAAATCAGGTTCCAACTTTAATAATATTTTTAAAAAGTGGTTACCGGAGCAGAAGGAGTCTAATTCTGATACAAATATAAAAGACTATGAGAAGAACGAACCGCTTCGTTGGATGACCGTAGCTGAAGTGGCAGAAGAGTTAGGCTGCTCTAAAGCATTAGTGCAGGAAGAATGTAGAAAAGGGTTATACCCTGGAGCGTTTAAAGAAAACGGTAAATGGTTGATACCAGTACCACTTCTGGAAGAAAAAAGAGGTAATAAAAATGAGTAGAGCATATGATACTTACTTAGAAGAACACCGGAGTAACGTTCACAAAGCATTTGAGTGGATGTGTGAGCATATTCCTGATATTTTTAAAGACGAAGAAACCAGACAGGCTTGCGAGCATCAGTGTACATATTCACACGACCAGAGTAAATACGACGCCGAAGAATATGCTGCATATGATGCTTATTTTTATGGTGGAAATAAGTCGTATGCGGTCACGCAGGAATTTAATCGAGCATGGCTGCATCACATTCATTGTAATCCTCACCATTGGCAGTATTGGATATTAACAAATGATGACCCAAATCTTGGAGAGTGCGTTCTTGATATTCCATTAAATTATATTATCGAAATGGTGTGTGATTGGTGGAGCTTCTCATGGGCTAGTGGACATCTGGATGAGATTTTTGATTGGTATGAAGAGCATTCTGGTTACATTAAACTCAGCGATGATACAAAAGAAACAGTGGAACACATTCTCGACCTGATAAAACAGAATTTGGAGAAGCACAGTGGCTAAAGAAGCATTTTTAAGAGATTATCAGATTGATGCTGTTAATAAAATGTCGAATGGCTGCATATTGAATGGCGGTGTTGGTTCTGGAAAAAGTCGGACTGGATTGTATTATTATTTTCAAAGAAACGGCGGTAGTAAAATACCAAAGGACGTTTCAATGAAAGGGCGTCCAAAAGATTTATACATTATAACAACAGCTATGAAGCGTGATTCTCATGAGTGGGATGGAGAATTGGCAAATTATTTATTGTCGACTAATCCATCCCATAATATGTATTACGGCAATAAAGTAGTGGTTGATTCCTGGAACAATATCACTAAATATATTGATGTAAAGGATTCGTTCTTTATATTTGACGAGGACAGAGTAACTGGATACGGACGATGGGTTAAATCATTCCTATCTATTACAAAGCACAATGAGTGGATTATATTATCAGCAACTCCAGGAGATACTTGGGAGCAATATATTCCGGTGTTTATTGCTAATGGGTTCTATAAGAATAAAACCGAGTTTTGCAGAGAACATGTTATATATTCTCGGTATACTAAATGGCCTCAAATTGACAGGTATGTTAATACAGGACGATTGATTCGTCTTCGTAACAAAATACTTGTTGACATGGATTTTAAAAGAACTACAGTTCAACATCACGAGGATATTTACGTATCGTATGATGTGAAAAAGTATAAAGAGGCATTAAAGAATAGATGGGACCCATACAAAAACGAGCCGATACAACAGGCATCCGGTTTATGTTATGTTTTGCGCCGAATAGTAAATGAATCAGAGTCCAGAGTTATCGCATTGTTGGAACTGTTAGAAAAAATACCGAGAGCTATTATATTTTACAACTTTGACTATGAACGTGAAATGCTCATGCATGTGTGCAGTGAAATGGGACAATGCATAGGAAATAGCGAGGATATTTACGAGGTGGCAGAATGGTCTGGTCATGCTCACCAACCAGTGCCAAAATCGAAAAAATGGGTATATTTGGTTCAATACACTGCTGGAGCAGAAGGATGGAACTGTATAGAAACCAACGCAATTATATTCTTCTCCCAGAATTACAGTTATAAAGTTATGACTCAGGCAGCTGGTAGAATTGACAGATTGAATACTCAATTTGTTGATTTATATTATTATCACCTAAAAAGTAGAAGCAGCATAGACGTGGCAATATCAAAGGCATTGCGTGACAAAAAGAAATTCAACGAAAATAGATGGGCTAACAAATCAACGAATAATGAGTATAAACCTCATCAGCTTGTGGCGTAATCGCATAATTTACAACTGCTTTAATGAGAAAACATAAAGGAGGATATAATATGTTTAATTATGAATATGAAATGTCAATGATGTTACAACGAAGACTTAAACCGATTGTGAAAGGCAAGATTTTCGTAAACGTATGTGATGATATTCTTCGAGTTGAGATTACAAATCCGCTTGGG
>ERZ779819.38-NODE-38-length-13820-cov-2.22492_pt1 | contig 13820 bp, 27 predicted proteins | sample MGYA00511383_ERZ779819 | MGnify/ENA primary metagenome ERZ779819 (study PRJEB29588, sample SAMEA2158480) | human gut metagenome | biome: human gut; feature: human-associated habitat; material: faeces | place: Denmark | collected 2008/2010 ...
ATTTTCCTACTTAATTATAATTTTCATAACTCCAAAAATTTAGATATTCTATAATTATCTAAATTTATCTATAAATAGACAAATATCAAAGTCAATTAATGTTAACCTTTGTTAAATAGATGAATTTCGTTTACTCAATCGATTTAGCTTTTTGCCTCCAGTTATGATAGAGTTTCTTTATATCTTCAATCTTAGTGTCTCTTGGAATTACATTAGGATAACTCATATAGGCTACTAAAGAATGGACATCACCACAATTATGTTCAAATAGGTCTATCATCTTCTCATCCTTAGAAACAGATGCAATAATACGAGATTCCTGACTTTGATAATCAGCTGATAACCAGGCATTACCCTCTTCAGATGTAAAACATGCTCTAGTTTCTGGATCATTCGGTAAGTTTTGCATTTGTTATGTATAGGCTCTTTATCCTATACTCTCCTCCTTTCGAAGGAGTATCGGACTATATCATTATTTATTATGTTGACAATAATATAAATGTAACATAGCTAATGCTCTCTTTCGAGGAAGACCATAGTATGAATCATAATTATATAGTAAATTTATGAATTTGGATACTTCCTCCTTAGCATTTATTGAAAAATGCTTTCCATCAGAATAGAGATTTACTGATATATTATTGTCTTGTAAATTTTGTATAAAAGATTTTGTAAACTCTTCTGAATCACAATATGCCTCTGCTAGGTAATGTCGGGAGTTATTAGCAATACTAAAGCAACCATCACCATCCCAGAAGCCTCTTAAAAACATACTTAAACAATCTTTATTAGGCAAATCTGGGAAAATTAGTGTAGACGTTTTCCGATAAACTTCTCCAAACACATCTTTTAAAGATTGTACCAATTTCTTATTAGTTATACCCAGAAAATATACTCCTCCGTTTTTAGCATATTTTTTTATATCACCTGAGTAATTCAGAATATTTTTAATATCTTCTAAAGGTTCTCTATCTTTTAGAGTAAATTGAACAATTTCAGAACCACTATTAGTAAGATGAACATTACCATCTGCAGCAAAAAATCCTAGAAAATAACAGTACTCAGGGCTAGTTATATCAATTCTAGTTTCATCTAAGCAGTAGAGATTTCTATCACGGAATCGTGTTAATTTGTATCTTGCTACAAGGTGATCTATTTTACCTCTATTAACTCCAAGCATATCTATAATTTCTTTCTGTTTTTTACGATTCAGATACATCTTTAAAATCTTTAACTCTAATTCTGAACAATCTTGTTCAATTTGTTCCATTGTAAAATTTGTTTTATCCATATAAATTATAATTTGATTAATACTTAACAAGTATAATCATAAATTTATATGGTACAAAATTTTCCTATACAAAATTTACCTATAATAAATATTACGCGCTCGTGGGAGATTTTTTCATTACTCCTAGTCTCTGAACCTTCTTTACTTTAGTAAAGCTTGGCTGCTGATTGTCAATACATTTAGTCTCACGACTCAAGCTTCAGATTTCCAGCAATTCACGTAATTTTCATAATAACTCACATTATTATGCCTCCAATTAGAAGGTTCAGTTTCCAAATACCCCCACCAGAACTAACTCTTGCAGTATCTGTACCTATAGAATGAAAGTCTACATGTATTCTACCTGTCTTAGGATTAATTGCATCTAACCAGTTCTGTCCATAAGTAGATACGACTTTAGCAGCTTCTTGATATTCCAAAAATATAGGAATAATTGGAAAGTCATTCTTTTGTGGCTTCAAAATATTTGCTTCAATAGACTTCTTTTTCTGTTTAGTCTTTTTATCAAATGTCTCCACATTAATTCCAAGTAACTCAAATAGAGGTATTACTTGTTTTTGACTACTCCAATTTATCACACACTTAGGTTCAGTGTTAAATCCTGTAAATAAATCCCCTTGAGTATCAATTTGTGTAAACTGATTCTTAATTACTTTCTTATAGGCATCAACTTTACCATCAGGAGTTTGTAAGTCTTCTTGAGAAAACCTTTTATATCCATCTTTAATTAATCGCTTTACTTCATTAGGATAATCAGTCGAATACCTTGGATACTTAAGTTCAGGATATTGAATATCATAGCCACTATGAGGATTTTCTTTATCCCAAGCTACTACCCAAGCATTTAACTTTGAAATAGCTTTATCAAGTTTAGCTTGATCCTTAGCCATTTTAGCTTTCCACTTTGTAATATCGAGGTGAACTCCACAATATTTAAAATAAGCAAGAGATTTAACAAATTCACACTCTAGCTCTACTGCAAGCTTCATACCTTGCTTTTCTACCTCAATATCTTGTTTTTCTTTTATATCCTCTATGTATGTAACATCTCCTGCTGCATAATTGACAACCTCAGTAGTTAAACCATTATTAATAATTTTACCTCGAACAGTTTTATCAATGTTAATATTTAAATAATTCCATGCAGCTGCCTTTAAACTCTTTTCACGCATTGAAGCTGGATACCCTAGATACAAGAGCTGTTCTACTATCATACCGTCCCAAATATGCTTAGGATAGATACCCTGAACATATAAAAAAGTTAAATCAAACATTAAATTCCATCCAAGAAACAATCTATCTGATTCTAGGTAGTCTTTAACTATTTGCTTTTCTCTTGGAGTTATGGTAGTCCAATCAATAACTACTTGATTATCTCTATTACCTAACTGTATAGTCAGTAAAGCCTTAGTATGGCAATCTAGCCCCTGAGTTTCTGAATCTAGCTGACATAGTTTAAGCGGTAACAGAACAGACATTGCCTGCTCCATTGTCGCTTCTACATATTTATCAGTTTGAAATAAGCTTTTATTATGACTAACTAAATAAATCATTGATAATTACAAATAGATAAATTATTTAGAACTATATCTTCATTATCAATATTTAATTTATCTTTTACAGCTTCTTCTACAGCTTCTTTTAATTCTTCTTCATTAATAACTAAATGCCTACCTTCTTTATATTGAGGAATTGTAACATCTACAAAAGTACCTAATTCAACATTTACTTCTACAGTAACATTTCTATCATTAGGTTCATTCCAAGGTGCACTTGGGTCATTATAAGCTCCTGCTGGATAATTTTCTGTCATGCTAAATAGCTATTTAACCACTTTACTCCATACTCATCTATTACCTTTTCATCTATCTTTGTGGCTTCAAGCTCAATGCCTTCTCTTTGCTGCTCATACCAATCTTCAAATTGATCCTCTTCTCCACATTCTTCACTTTCTTCCAAATCTGGATCATAAGTAAATTCATCTAAATAGCTAAATGAGTTAATACACTCATCAATTAATTCATTTGCATAACTAGATTCTAATGTAGGGTCTTCCTCACTTTCAATTACTTCTTTTATTGAAGCATCACAAGCAACTGGATACTTAGCAATAACTAGCCACCAATTTCCATTAAGAAATTCTTCTTTAGATACCATTATATTAATTTAGATAATTGTAGATTACATCTTTTTCTTATTTTATCTAAAGCTTTTTCCTTTATTTGTCTTACTCTTTCAATACCAATACCAAACATATCTCCTACTTCTTGCTTAGACATAGGATTCATTCCTATACCAAATAACATAATAATAATATCATGTTCTCTAACAGGAAGTATATCTAGACATTTACACAATTCCTTATTAATAAAGCTTTTATTAACTTGTTCATCAAGAGAAGGTTCTCCATCAGGTATCACATCACACACTTGACTATTTTCTTCATCTCCACCAATAAAATCATCAACACTAATTAATCTGTTAGAAAATTGTGCCAAATAATCTATTTGCTTTTCAGGGATATTAGTTAAAGTATGTAATTCATTTGTAGTCGGATTTCTACCATTCTTTTTGATAAACTCATTAGTAGCTCTTAATATTTGAATTACTTTTAAGTGTTGAGTTACTGGTAATCTAATCTCACGACCATACCAATATATAGTAGTATAAATACATTGTTTTATCCACCAAGCAGAGTAGTTAAGAAATTTAACACCTCTATTAGGATCAAATTTAGACACAGATTTACATAAACCTTCTAATCCTGAAGATATTAAATCCATAAGAGGAATACCTCTATTTTGAAACTGCTTAGCTATAGTTACTACAAATCTTAAATTAGAAGTAATTACTTTTTCTCTAGCCTTTTCATCTCCATTTTGAGCTTCAACAATTAACTTGTTTATTTCTTCATTATCTAATATCTTATATTTAGATATATCTCGAAAATAACTCTGAAGTAGAGAATCAGACTTATCAGAAAAAATAATTCTTTTATTCATTAATTGCAGACTTAGCTAGTTCTTCATCTAATTGTTTTTCTTCTTGGGTTGATCTGTTAAGACCTATACGAATACTAAGAATAGTAAGATAAGCCTCCATTGCTCTAAGTTGGGCTATTAACAAATCTTTATTAAGATTATCTATAGAAGTCTTATCTATTTTATTAATTAAGAAATCTCTAAGCTTTGTAGTTTTGATTTCTAATTCTTTATACTCTGTAAGAAGTCTGTCAAAAGTGTTCTTTTCCATTATTAGTTTTTATTTAGTTAAAGTAGAATCTAGTACAGTAAATATCTAATATATCATTTTCTTCTTTATTAGTTAATTTCCAAATATGTAGGTTCATAACTAATATGATAATCATTATCAAGAATAGAAACATTATATATTTCTGTATTATCCAGTTTTAAATACTTATCTTTACAAGTATGTAAATGACCACAGAATACATATTTAGGTTTAACTTTCTGAATAGCCTTAGCTAAACTCTGACCTCCTGCATGAATAGATTCTGGATTCCACTTACTAGGTGGTAATAAGTCTAAGTCTCCCAAAGCAGGAGTATCGTGAGTTAACCATATATCTATATCATCTGGAACCTGACTATATAGACCCTCTAGAAATAATTCACTGTACATAAATGCCCAATGCCCAAACACGTGACATTGTGGAGATCCATACACCTTATAATTTTTACCATCAGGAGCTCTATAAGTAGCGCAATCATTAAGTAAATAAGTAAACTTAAAATCAGAAAGATATTCTAGAGCTTTCATTACTGGATATTCAGAAGCACATATAAAATCGTGATTGCCCGCTACCATATATACTTCTTCACAAGGTAATTCTTTAATCCAAGGTAAAAAATCTTGAAAGAACCATACAATAGATTCTACTCTATTTTTCTGTATACTTAAAGGCACAACGTCCCCAGCTATCAAACATAAATCGCACTTATCTATGTGAATTAGATTACCATGTAAATCAGACATTGCGCATATTTTCATACTCTGTTAAATATTCAAAACATCCATTATTAGTCAAGTTATCTTCTATTGTAATAACCTTCTTTCTATTATCTACAGATTTACACCATTGATGCTTATTAACTACCTGATGTAGAGATTTGTTATTATATACTATATCTAACATAGCTTCCCAAGTAGCTATGTCTCTAATATAAGAACAATCATCTCCTAGAGTGGCATAATTAAAGGTGAATATTAATTGCCATTTTCTAAATAGAGTAATAGCAATATAAGGATCCCATTCATGCTCTATTCTCTCATATTTCCACTTCCAACCAACGGCACTAAATCTAATATCTAATATCTTATTATAATATCTATCTGTTATAGGTAATCCAAAGAACCATATTTTCTTACCACAATAAATATGGTAATAAGGTCTTTGAAACCAGTCTTTACACTTCCACCAAACATAGAATGGATTGTTATATTCATTCCAATGCTTGATGAAAGTATGTATTTTATTAACCAAGTTCATCTTCTTTATCCATTTCAGGATCAGATTGAGCTTTATCTACAAACTTGAAACATTTTAATTTCCAAGCGTGACCAATCATATCTTCCTTTTTAATAACTATACCTTCGTGTGGAACTTTATTAACACAAGAAGGTGATTTACATTCCATATAGAAACGCTTATCATTAGATAGTTTATCCAAAAACTTATTTGACCAGTCCTCATCTTTACTATCTAACTCAGGATATAAATCCTTAGCATATCCATAATAATATTCAGTTACAGGAGTTAGTCCCACAGTCTTACAATACTGTTGTACTTCTCTTGCACTAAATTCATGTACTTCACCATCTACATTAGTTAGTGTGATTCTGTAAGGTCTTACTTTAAAATGTTTCTCTGGTTCATATACTAAATCATCTATAATAGTGTTAGGCTGTTCACAACCGTAATCATATCCTTTTTGAATATATGTGCCAGTTGGATTGTATCCTACAATCTCAGCATAAATAGTCATACCTTTCTGAAGATATAGACGCAGGTAATCATCAGCATATTTCCAAGTATCACAACCATAAAATCCTGGAGTTATATTAGGATTATAATACTGATTTTTAACCACATTCTTTGAAGCATATAGATGGTCATAAATATCAAAGTTATTACCAGTAAGCCATTTAGCCAATTTTTCTTTCCAAGTAAGTTCCTTATGACACATTACATAAGCTGAGATATGAGAAGTTCCATGTATTTTCTCAGTAATACTAATTAAGTCATTTGGTTGTATTACATTAGGACATTTCTTGATAATAATGGTCTCATAATGGTATCTAAATTGAGAAGGGATGACTTTATCAAGTTCCTTCTTAACTTTACGTGTCTTTTTTGAGCCTCCTCCAGGAGTTCCCTGTGTTCTTTTAACGATGAATTTCTTATTAACCCAAAATGTCTTACCCTCATGTTCTACTGTATCAAATTCAGTTCCGTTAATTAATTCAATATCCCTATTAGTTATAGATGTAATCCAGTTGGTAAATTCTACAGCGGGCACAATAAACCCTTCCGATAATTCACCTTTTAATTTGACTGCTTTAACCTTACCATTATCTTCAAATAGACCAGTTTTATTTGGATCGTTATTTTTCTCTGACTTTCTAAATAAGTTATTATAAGATAAAAAATCAGGATTAATACAACAAGCTGTTGGGAAATATATATAAAGCCCAGGTTCAGCATCTATTGAAGTAATAATATTAAATCCATCAACAGTACAACATTTGAGTTTAGTTACTTCTGGATTTGAATGCTTTCTAAAAACCTTAATATCAACTACTTTAGCCAGATAGTTAACATCATAATTTTTGCTCTTGATTAGCTTCATTATTAATTAATTCTTTAGAGAACTTAATATTATCTAATGAAATAATCTCAGATACCCAAGGACACTCTCTGAGATTTCTAATCTAATTCAAACTTTTTTAGATGAACTCACTGCCTGAAGCAACAGACTTGAGATACTCACACATAAAGTTGGCATAGACTTGTGATTGTGCTTCATTATAGCTATTATCAAAATAGAACTGGAAACAATGGATAAGCTCATGCCAAAATGTATTAGTCATTTGATCTTCTGTTAGCTTTATTACAGTTTTATCCTCTAATTCTACAGTCTTAGCTATAGTTATAGTATTAGTGGTATCACACCAATTTCCATAATTGTTATTATCTTCTTTTTCTACCAACTGTACCTTAATAGTATTTCCGGCACACTTAAATTCACTTGGCAATTGCATCAATAATTTTCATTACTTGTTCAGGAGTCATCTTATATATGTCTTCAGAATCTTCTAAATTTACTCTGTTTTCTAGATAGTTAAGTAAATCATCCATTACATCTAAAGTACCTACTGGTAAATGATTCTTAATAACAGAATACTCTATATCTGTTATTTCTATAGGTTCAAATTGTAGTAAATCCAGACTATAATCATATTCCCAACCTTCATTAGTGCAGAAAAACTTATCGATTATAGCACTACCTAATTTAAGTTTAGCATACATATAGATGCGATACATATTTTCATCTAATAGTTCATAGAAGGGCATATCAAATTCATCACACCAATCTACACTAGTATTAATTAAATAATGTTTCATATTAAAGTATATTAGTCTGCAAAATTTAAAGTTGCTCCTACTTGGGCATTATTTAATGTATCTAAATCATATTTATCAAATTTACCTATAGATTTACCTTTATGAATTACTTCATAATATCCATTACCTATCAGTTTTATTTTCATATATGTAAAATCACTAGTAAAATTTACTCTAAATCAAAACGGAAGATTCTCAACTTACTTTGTGTTGGGATACCATCGTCTGAATAGTTAAAGAAAGTACATTCAGCTTTATGTCCTTTGTACTTAGTTTCAAAGTTTTCAACATACTCAGCCTTAATTTCTCTATTACCTACTGGCATGGCTTCAAAAGTACGTCCATCTTCTAATTCGCAAGTAAATGTCATATCTTCAGAACCTCTAAGTCCTAATTTATATCCAATTACTTTAAAATCTTCAGACTTATATTGCTTAATCTTTATAAGATTATTACAACGAGAACCTACTTTATAAGGCTTAGAAGGGTCTGTAATTACAGCTCCCTCAAATCCTGCAGAAACCCATTCATCGTGAAGTTTCTTCATATTGTCCCAACCAGATACATATTCATGCCCCAAGAGTCTGATTGGTGCTTCTGATTCATCCTCACTACTTCTATAAATAGGGAAATTATGAGCTTCTGCAAATTTATCCCCTAAGAACTTATAACGTTCTGAAGCTATCATGTCAATATCTGCGGAATTATAACAATCATATACCCAATACTGCAACCAATCACAATCATAAGCATTCTTCTCCATTCTAGCTGCTCCTGAAAGTTGCTGAAGAGTCTTACCTCTTACGAATAACTCACCATCAAGAATAACAGTAGGATTTTCTTTGAAAAAGGCTACTAGAGAAGGATTAGTACGCAAGTGAACTGTACTATAGTCATAATGCTCGCCACCTCGGCTAGCAGTGTGAATCTCTTTACCATCCCAGTAGAATAATGCCTTTACACCGTCGAGTTTTCTACTAATTAGCCATTCTTTATTAAATATCTTAGGATTTGTAACCTTATCAGCTTGTTTAGCTAACTGAGGTTTAATTACACCGTACTGATTGGTCTTAACATCTCCAAATATACTTAGAAGTTCATCATCAGTATACTCATTAGGATGTTTGTCAATTTCCTTATAGCCTTTATCCAAATATTTCTTAACTTCAGAGTTAAATTGTAAAGTATATTGTTCTTGCCAATTTCTCTTCTGTTTAGTTCTATCTATAATAATTTGGGGTGAGAGGGTTGTTTTTCCTCTCACCTGACCATAACTACGTTGAATTATATAACCAGCCGTTTCACCATCTGAATGCCATTCTTCATCACATTCTACAACTGCAAAACGAAATTTACCAGTACTAGCGCGTCCTAAAAGATATTTGATCATTACTTACGAAACTTTTCAACAATATTCCAAAGGTCATCTACTGTTTCTGTTGGAATCTCTGAACCATCTTCATTATAAGCTTTATTTACTTCATCACCTTCAAACAAAGCAGGTCTTTCATATATCCACCAGTTAATCCAATCTACTCCCTCTTCATCGAATGTAATATCCCAAATTGATTCAGCAAGATCAGCTATAGTATCTCCAATAGGAAGTTCCCACAGATTAATACCAAAATCATCCCATCTATCGTATTCCTTATTCAACTTCAATGTGTCTTCAATAACCTTTGTGAATTGTTCTTTAGTAATCATATTAATTAATATTAAATATTAAATACTTATCTAACTAATATAATAAATCTAATATTAATTACGAACTCCAGTATGCCCGTAGCCACCTTCTCCACGTTCTGTTTCGTCTAATTCATCAACTAGTGTAAATTCAGCTTGTTCACACTTATAAATAATACCCTGTCCAATTTTATCTCCCTGCTGTACTGTAAAAGGCTCAAATCCATTATTCTGTACAATGAGACCAATATCTCCACGATAATCAGCATCTATAACTCCAAAAGAATTAGCCATAGTTACTCCTTTCTTAAGACCGAGACCACTTCTAGTTACAACAGCTAACATATATCCTTCTGGAATAGCCATATGTAAACCAGTTGGAATTAGGGCACGACCTCCTGGATAAATTGTAATCTCAACAATCTTTCCATTTATGTTTCGTGAGAGAAAGCAATTCCAAGTAAACTTTTCCTTTACTTCATCTACATTAGCACAGAAATCAAATCCAGCAGAGCCAGATGTTGCATATTCAGGGAGAGCATTATTAGACTTATTAATTACAGGTACTTTTAACATTACAATAACGATTTAAAATTTCAGAAATATTATCTAAAGTACATTCATTTGATTCACTATAAAAAGGAATCTCGTGATTATTATCTTTAAATAAAGCAAATGGAATTAATCTAGCACTATAACCACCTTTTAATCGGTATGCTTTCTTTTTCTCTAAATAATGAGACTCATTATAAGCTTTTATAGTGACACTATAAATAGTAGCTAAGTCCTCCAATTGTTTTTTAAAATCTAAAATATCATTATTATAAGCTAATTCTAAAGTCATTAATTACTTTTACGCCAAAAATAACTAGTTATATCTTTAGTTATTGGTCTTCCACAAGTATTATCAATCTCTAGCATTACTTGATTTGTATTAGGATTATCTAGTCCTCCTCTTTCTTCTATATAAGGACCTAGTTTCACATAATCAAAATACTGTAAATCAATTTCTGGAGCTAAATGACTTCTACCACTATACCAACCAACTTTTAAATTATATTCTGTTTTAACATATTGTGCAAGAGCATTAACACTTTTTGGCTCTATGTCTCCACCCATAAATCCAACACAAGTAATACCTTTATTTTCTGTAATTAACTTATGTAAAGCTAATTCTCCTAAAGGTTCTCCTATGTCCTCAGCAAGATAAGATGAATGGCAACCTGCGCAATTGCAAACACATTGACTAATATTGATGCACAAACTAATTTCGTTAGGAAACTCTGAGAAAGTAACCATCGAATTAACATATTTAATCATTTAGATAATCATTACATTCATCATAAAGGGTATCTAATCCACTATCCCAATTAATATCTCCAAATGTTAATCCTAAAGAGCTTAAATAAGCTTCTATAAGACTATGAATATGGTCATCTATATAACTCATTAAATCCTCATTAGAGAGTGAACTACACTGAGGATAATGGGACTTTATATAATCGATAAAATCCTCTACTTCTACCTCTTCATAAAGGTCAAGATTTATATATGCCATTCTTTAAAGTAAGTTTAAATATTCCCAAATACTTTCACATAGTAAATCTAGCAACTCTTCATTAATATGCTCATCATATTTTATATCTTTTTTTATAAAGTATCTCTCTAGATAATAATAAATATTATCACCTATATCGTCATGCCAACTATCTCTAGAAGCCTTTTCCTCTAAGAGTTCATTTTGTATAAACTCTGAAAAATCTTTTACACTAAGATCAAGATAAGAAGTATATGGAAGTTTTATAATATCCATGGTACAATTTGTTTAGTTTCTGTATTTAATACAAATGGTTTACAACAATCTAACATAGCATACTTATCTGTAATTAAAGGCTTAGTTCTACCTCCCCAAGTATGCCCAAATACTTGATAATAATCTTTATATGGAGCTTGTAATTGAAAAATAATTAAAACCATCCCAAACACAAGAGCCATATTTATTATGACCTCCTCTAGAATAAGAAATTTGGTCTAATGGACTAAGATTAGTTATATCTATATTGTCTAAGTCTTTTAATTCTAGATTATTATATTCTAACCAGTCCTTAGTAATACCTGCATGAGAGAATAAGTATTTATGGGGTTCTTGTGTAGTTAAATCTTCATATATGTAATATAATTGAGGCTTTAAACTACTAATTAATTTTTTTACTTTTTTCTGTTGCCAGTAATCAAATCTACATTTACCATTTCCGTTAAAATATGGAAGCTCGTGATTACCTAATAGGCATATAACATCAGAAATCTTACGTCTATTCTCTACAAAAGCAGCTAATTCTCTAAGATTAGTTAAAGACTCTGCTTTATCAGGCTCTCCATCTACATATTCTCCATAAGGATCGTGATAATCCCCTAAGAATATAATTTTACCTTCCCAATTATCGCATGGTTCTTTCCAAAAACTACGACCATGCAAATCAGGAATTACTAGTATTTTAGTCATTCAAATACCACTTTTTAAATTTCTCTAAGAATTCATCTTTGATAACTAACTCTGTAATATCTTCATCATCTATATCACCTACAGAATATTCATAAGGAGAAGCTTCTTTAATTAATTCCTCTATATAATTTTCTATATGGTCTTGAATGCCTTCAATAATTTCATTTATGTTATCGTCTTCATTTCCTATATAAGTACGATATACATAAAGTAAAGCTGAGTAAAGTGTATCCTCATCAATAGATACTTGTCGAATTTCACGCCATATTAAATCTATCATTTTGTCAATTTTAATTCTTTTAAATATTTAGTATAAAAATTTAATAATTTATCTTCAGCCGCTTCTCTTATCTGTTCAGCTAAATCATCGACAGTTATATTGTCTATTACTTCTTCTTCTAGTTCAAAATGTTGTATAAAGTCGTCGTACCACCAATCAGTATCACAAAAAATATCATATACTATGTCAGATGCAGTAACATCTGCTCCATAATTTTCCTTAATATAATCTTGATCCATAAGCTCTTGAAACCATTCTACTATAGAATCTACATCGTAGTTTCGTTCACTAGCTACATTTATTTGTTTCTGATATACAAAATACATTTAATATTCCTCAAAATATTGTTTAACTAATTTACCTTCTTTATATATATAATATAATTTACCACATAAAGCTTCTTCAGGCTCATCACCCTCATAGTAATATTCCCCATCTTTATTATATATATCATATTCCATTATTTGACAGTTATAGGGCAGCCAACATGCATCCCAATTCTCTTCGAATGGGCTATAAACATCGAATGTATCAGCATGTTCTCTATCTGTGTAATATACATTATCAGATTTCTTGAAGGTATCTATATTAGAAGATATATCTGTAATATAACTATTATCCTCTAAATCTGATTCAATTATTCCATATAGTCTCATTGTAATAAAGATTTAAATATTTTGACAATAGTACTCTTCTGAGCAGTAGGGAATCTATCTTGAACATCTGCAATAACATCTTTAGTATCTTTAATAGTAAGAGTTGTTGATTTCATTAATTCAGCAATAAGTTCCTCAATCTCTTGTTCTGAAGGTTCTTTAGGAATCATTCCTCGAATATAACCAAGTTCTTTAGTTTCTTTAAGAGCTAAATCATCACGACCAGCTTTCTCATAGATAGCTATAGCTTTTTCACGTTCTTTAGCCATTTTCTGTAAAACATCTAGTTCAGAAACTGGTTTCTCAGAATGCTTATTATTAATTAATGCAGACTTAATTAATTTAGCCATTTCTAAAATAAAGGTATTAGAAGTTTTTCTAGCACCTTCAATCAAGACATCAACTGTCTGTTCTATTGTCTTTTTATTTTCTTTCATCATTAATTGTAATATTAGGATTAATCATATAATCTATATCATCTAAATCAAAGTCCATGGATTCTAACCAATCTTCTATATCTATATCAGTCATACTTACTTGTGGTAAATTATAAACCCATACAGATCCATCACAATAATTAAATACAGCTATCTCCTGCATTATTCATAATCATAATCTAACATAGCAGTTAAATAATTAATAGCCGCTAATTCTCCGTTATGTAAACTAATCTGTTTATCGTTAATTGTTATATCCCAACCATCTCCATTAGCCCATTCTGTTACTACTATATAATCAGAATCTTTGCCATATGTAAAATTA
>ERZ779819.41-NODE-41-length-13666-cov-20.6022_pt1 | contig 13666 bp, 7 predicted proteins | sample MGYA00511383_ERZ779819 | MGnify/ENA primary metagenome ERZ779819 (study PRJEB29588, sample SAMEA2158480) | human gut metagenome | biome: human gut; feature: human-associated habitat; material: faeces | place: Denmark | collected 2008/2010 ...
GGCAGATGGTAAGCCAACAAACTGGAATACAACTTCAGCAGGTAACGCTACGTTAACACAAAGCGAAGACGCTCACACTGGCAAGTATTCTGTGCAGGTGGCAGGTGCGCCAAAAGCAAACAAACGACTTGGTTACAAGGAGATGAAACTCAAGGCAGGCAAATACACCCTTAAGTTCTATGCTAAAGCAGCAACAGCAACAGGTGCTTCTGTTTGTCCAGGACACGTTGCAGTAAAAGACGGAGTTGTTGATTCACAAAACTACGTATACACCAAACAATATGTCAACGTTAGCAATGAAAAGTGGATCCTTATAGAACAGGAAATCGAGATAGCAGCAGACGGAACCTATAGCATCGTCATCATGAATGCCAAGAAACCTGGCGCAGCTGTCCTCATCGATGACTTCACTTTCACCTTAGGCAACACCGTCATTATCAAATAATTCTTAAAAACATCAAGAAAAATTTGGTGGATTCAAGAAAAAAGTGTAACTTTGCACCCTGAAATTGTCAACAGGCTATAATGGGCATGCCCCGATAAGGGACACGAAATGATGCGAAAGCATCCCCATGACGTCTATTTTTAATAACCAAATAAAAATAAAAAAGAAAAAATGAAAAAAGGTATTCATCCAGAGAACTATCGTCCTGTAGTATTTAAGGATATGTCTAATGGCGATATGTTCCTCTCACAGTCTACATGCAAGACAAACGACACAGTAGAATTCGAGGGCGAAACTTATCCAGTTGTAAAGATTGAAATCTCTAGCACTTCTCACCCATTCTATACAGGTAAGAGCAAGCTCGTTGATACAGCTGGTCGCGTAGACCGCTTCATGAACCGTTACGGTAAGTTGAAGAAGTAATATATATACCTTTTTCATAAGGATATATTATTATCGAAAGATACAAAGTGCGTTCCAACGTAGTTGCATATACGTAGGAATGCACTTTTTCTCTTCTTATACATACAGGAAATCACTTTTTAACTTCTTATTTACTAGAAAGTAATCTCCTACTATTATTCTGAAAGTAATCTATAACTTAAAACAATTACGAGAAATGAAACATACTAAGTTACTTATTCTCTCGCTCATCGCTGCAATGACATTCTCGGCATGCGGTACAGACGACTCCCTGCAGTTTAACTTCCCTGATAAGGAGAATAACGGTGGAGGAAATACTGGCGGTGATAATTCTGGCGGTTCTACAGACAAGAACAACAGTAATAAAAATATGGTAAAAGCCAATATGCCACAAGTGTTAAAGAACGCTCTCGGTGGACTTGAGTTCCCTAAACTCAAGGATAACGGAACAAGCTATGCCATTGTTCACATGGACGGAGACGTTGTAAACTTCTCTAGCGAATGGGATGCTGATATGAAAAGCCAGCGTTGGAGCTGCTATACTTTCAACACCACCAACATAGCTTCGAACGTAAAACGATGGGATGCTCCGCAGGGTGAGCGTCAGTATCCATGGGATACAGATTTAAAGGCACAGTGGGGAATCACGGATTTCACAGAGGACCCTACTCCTACCAAACAAGGCTTCGACCATGGTCATATCTGTCCTTCTGCCGATCGTAAGCAAAATCTTACCCAGCAGAAGCAGACTTTCTTCATGACCAACATGCAGCCACAATATGCCAACTTCAACCAGAGGGGCACCTGGTATAAAATGGAAGATGAACTTCGCAAGCTAGCTCCTAAAATTGATACCGACACTCTTTTTATCGTAAAGGGTGGCACTATTGATGCTGTAGGTAGTGAAAGCAACCTCATTGGATGGAAGAAGAACGGTGCATCCAGCGACGTAAAGTTACCAGGCTACATCCCTGTGCCAAAGTATTTCTTCGTTGCAGTACTGAAAAAAGAATTCAATACAAAAACTCAGAGTTACGGCTATAACGCCTTCGGTTATTGGTTTAAACATGAAAACAAGGCATTCGATTCCAAGAAGGACAAGTTAGGCAATTATGTAGTCAACATCAAGACCCTGGAGGAGCGAACAGGCATCGATTTTTTCTGTAATCTGCCAGATGACATTGAGAAACAGGTTGAAGAAATGGATGTACAAGCTATTAAGAATATCTGGGGATTTAAGTAAGGGCAAGAAAAGAGCCTCATTCCACTTATTGCCTGACTATGGCACAATATTGCCCCCAACTGGGGCAACTTTTTGCCATTGCCGGGCACAAAGTGATGCATCGGGAGAAAAATTTCGGGAGGTCTACCATCACCATTCGGAATATGCCTTCCACTGCAGGAAAGCGTGGCTTTGCTCGGGAAAAACCTTACTTTCGTTTTTACTCTTCACTCTTCACAGATTAGCCTGAAACCCCGATAAACACTGGGGTTGTGAGAGGTGAAGAGTGTTTTTGAAAGTAGCTTTCTATCCACCCGCAGCCTGAAACTTCCATCCAGTCTTCTCAACTCCGGATGCAAGAAAACTTTTATGTCTTACAATACGGGGTTAGCCGATGGCTTACACTAAGTTGTTACTCTATAGAAGTGCTGTAGTTACGGCTGTTCTTTTTCTCGTTAAAATCTACTAAAATAGCTACAAGCTCAACAATTTAACACTATCTTAACAATACATCTAATTATTTTTAGTATCTTTGCAACATAATCATGGTAACATGAAAAAAAACTTATTATTAACAACTTAAATTATTTTTAGCTTATGAAAAAGTTACTACGCTATTCATTAACACTGGTTTTCGCTCTCGTAGCGAGCGTAAGCTTCGCAGCAACCTACACCTACAGTTTTGCAGATCAGGCTTTTAAAGAGTCTGGTGAAACCGTAGATTTGGGCGGTATTGAGTGGACTGCTACTACAGATGCAGGTTACTTCGGATTCGATGCCAAGTACGGAAAAGGTCAGCAATTTGGTAGCAAGAAAAAACCAGCTACTACTTTGACTCTATCAACTGCTGCTTTCAAGGACAAAATCACTGCTATTACAGTTGAAACTGCAGGTGCCAGTGGCATCAAGGCTACACTTGATGTTACTGTAGGAGGAAAGGCTTTCGGTAAGCAATATACCGTAACTACAACAAAAACCGAGGCAGAATTCAAGGGCGAGGGAACTGGCGAAATCGTTTTGTCATACAAGAACTCAGCTCAAGCTGCCCTCTACATCTCTGCTATCACAGTAACAACTCTCGGCGAAGGTGAAACTCCTCAGCCACCAGTAGTAGTTACATACACCGACGTGGCAAGCGTGAAGGATCTCTTGGCTAACTACGCAAAGGATACCAAGAACCTTAACCTCACCCTTACCAATGCTAAGGTTACTTTCGTTAACGAGTACAACGGAACCATCAATACTTATGTTCGCGAGGGCGATACAGCCATCGAGCTTCGTACACTCGGCTTCAACATGCCAGTGAACAGCATCTTAAATGGTAAGGTAAAGGTAGATTTGAAGTATTACTTCGACGTTCCTTACCTCGCTGCCAATGCAGGTACAGACGATGAGTCAATCACCGTTACAGAGAGCACAGAGGCTGCACGGCCTATCGAGGCTACAGTAGCAGACATCCTCGCAAACAAGTACTTGAACGACCTCGTTACCATCAAAAACTTCACTTTCAGCAAGGAAGAGTATCAGGCTGGCAAGTTCAACTACTACGCTAACGACGGCGAGCAGAAGATTATGATCTTCGACAAGTTCAACAAGGTTGGTGGTGTAGCAGAACTCACCGAGGGTGAAACTTACACCGTAACAGGTCTCTATGGCGCAATCTTCAAGGGTACTCCAGAGATTCTCCCTACCCAGGCTGTTGTACCAGGCACTTCTACCGGCATCACAAACATCACAACATCTGCTGCTGACAATGCTCCAGCTTACAACCTTGCAGGTCAGAAGGTTAACGCAGCTTACAAGGGTATTGTAATCAAGAACGGCAAGAAGATGATTAAGAAGTAAAGAAGTATTGAAGAAAAAGATACCAGAAGGGTCTTTTCTTTACATCCATAAACTAATAAAACCGCTCCTTCAGCAAGAATACTGAGGGAGCGGTTTCTTTTTAATAACGAATGAACTTTCCTGAGAAAGTTGTATATATAGCACTAAAAACAAGCATCATTTTCTATCTCTTCGGCAACCCCTTGACAGTTCCCTTAATTGGAGTACGACTGGCGCCCTTACCGAAGGAAGAACCTGAAGAAGTGCTGCTTCTTGAAACCCTAGCACCATTCGCAGAGTTACGTTCCAGATCGATATACATAATATCGCCCTTTGCCATACCGGTACCTATCATATAACCAAAGAATGTATCATATCTCTTACCTTGCTCTGCTCCCAAATGGAAACTATACTGACTGGCATTGGCATCCATCACATAAGTAGCACCAGAAGCATACTTGATGTAAATATCTCCATTATTATCAATATACCAAGAGAACTTCAAGGTCTGTTGGTCATCGCTTCCATTTGTAGCATAATCTATCTCTATGCCGCTTCCACTAAGCGAGTTGCGGTTATTCTTGTCCTGATAGAATATCATATTAGCTTCAAACTGATAGTTATTTCTGGAATTACCATCTGATGCCAGCTCAGAAAGCTGGACATTTCCATACCAATCACCTACCAAAGTCTGAGCTTCATCAAGCAACCATTGGGTTTGCGACCCCTGTGCACCTTGGTTCCAGTCCCCCTGGTCCCATCCCCAGCCACCATGATTATAGTCATCATACCAGTAATAATCATCATGCCAAGAATCATCCCATGGATCATCGTCACAAGCAGTAAAAGTGAATGAAGTGACAGCTACTGCCATCAACATCAAAAGTTTCTTCATCTTTTTCATCGTCTTATATCCTTTCTTCTTTTTATAATTCAACAAACTATATTAGCTACCAAGTGTCATTCCAACAAAAACAACACCTTCCGTAGAACTTGGTGCAAAGATAAGCCATTTTTTACACCTTGCAAAAGGAAAAAGGGAAGTTTTTAGGGGAATTTCCCTATGATAAAGGAAAATTTCCCTATCTCAACAAAAAATCCACCATTTTTCTTTCAATTTACAATTATTTTTGTTACCTTTGTGTCGAATTAATTAATAAAAATACATGCCAACAAGACAAATAATTATGATAAAAAAACATCTATATATAACACTCCTGGGACTGTTTTCGGCTATCACAGCCATAGCTACCCCCTATTGTGACATCCGAAAGTTTTCCATAGCAGACGGACTTGCAGCAAATACTATTTCTGACATAAAACAAGGAAAAGACAAGCTGATGTGGTTTGCCACATGGAACGGCTTGTCTTATTATGACGGATATAGCTTCCATACTTTCCGCAATGAACCAGACGGCGTAAGTGTTCTGTCAACCAACCGCATATTGAACATACAGCCAACTGCGGCAAACAACGTATGGTGTATAACCCAAGACCGCAAACTTTATCTCTATGACACCCATCTCTGCCAGTTTTTAAAAACCAGCAATCAGATTAATGAGAAATTCAAGGTTGATTTCAGGGCAGACAATATCTATGATATTAATGGAGGGAACACCTGGGTTACATCCACCAATGCCGATTATCTGCTACGCACCAATGATACAGATGTACTCGATTTTGAATTGATACATGTAGGTCAAAAAGGATTGAAAAGCGGTAAAGTTTACTTTATCTATGGCGACAAGAAACACAGAGAGTGGATCCTTACAGATAAGGGTACAACCATCTATGGCAAGAAATTCAGTACTAACGTACCTTATAAGTGGATTAGAGAAGTAGGAGAATATGTCTTCCTGGCTACAGAGAACGGAAAGGTTATCGTTGTAGATGAAAAAAATCGAGCTACCAATGTTCCCCTTCCTGAAGGTATAACCCACATCAACGAATTAAAGAATACGGGTTATCAGCTTCTTCTTGCCACCAATCTTGGCGTAGTCATCTATAATCCGAGAACTTTCAAATCAGAAATCATCAATATACAAAGTCCTTCACAGCCTCTAGCAGAAGTGAAGAAACTATATGTAGATGATTATGGAATGGTTTGGACGTTCACTAACGGCATGGGTGTAACCCTTGTTAATCCTAAAACATCCGAGAAGCGATGGCTTTTCGCAGACCAACCGGATCCTGTAGACCGCACATCCAGCTCGAAACTCTTCATCACTCAGGATGAGAATCATACTGTATGGGTGGTACCTAACCAAGGTACCTTCAGTTATTACGACCGCAAGACAGGACAATTGGTACCATACCTGCTGCGCAGTAACTCATCAGGCAATTACCGTATCCCTATGATTGAGAAATTCTGTCTCACAGACCAGGCAGTACTTTGGATAACAGGAATTCATGACCTCACATTGATTGGCTTCAAGAACCACCAATATACCCTCAACAAACTAAACAAAGGAGAGTCGGAGGTTCGTGCCATTACAGCCTTAGCCAACGGTAACCAGCTATATGGTCACAAGAACGGCTGCATCATGGTGGCCGATGTACATCATAACAAATTAGGATATTTTACCCCAAGCGGCAACATTACAAGCGAGCAGGTTCCCTTCTCGCCTGCGGGTATCTATTGCCTGTTCACAGATAACAACAACCGTCTTTGGATTGGTACTCATGGCGATGGACTCTACCTATTCACCGGAGGCAAGTATTACCATTTCCTCAACGATCCGAACAATCCGGCTTCACTTCCAAGCAATAATATCTACGATGTGAAGTCAGACCGTCAGGGCCGCATTTGGATAGCGACATACGGTGGTGGAATCGCTCTTGCAAACATTCAGGAAGACAACAGCATCCACTTTACAAGCTTCAAGAACGGTCTCGCTTGGGATAAGCATCTCTTCCATAAGACACGCCGTATCACCTGTACCAATGATGGTGTCATATTAGTAGGAACTACAGATGGTCTTGTTACCTTCAGCGACAACTTCAAGGACTCAAGAAAGATAAAATTCTATAAGACGACTTTTATAGAAAACGATTCAACCAGCCTTGAGGCCAATGACGTAAACTTCATGTTAGAGCACTCTAGCGGAAAGATATTCATCTGTGAGTTTGGTGGTGTTTTCGAACAGATAAAAAGCACTAATCTGCTGCAAGACAACCTCAAGGTATCTTATATGAAGAATTATTCCCTCAACGAGGGACTGGTTCAAAGTATGATAGAAGATAACCAAGGCTATATTTGGATAATAAGAGAATCCAGTATTGATAAGTTTGATGCAAAAACCGGGCAGATAGCAGCATTCGGTCCCAACGACTTCGACTACAATATGTCGTTTACCGAGGCACGCCCTTATCATGACCCTGCAACCAACAACATCACAGTAGGAACTCCAATGGGTGCACTTACCTTCAATCCAGGAACATTGAAGAAGAGCACCTATCAGCCACGTATCATCTTTACGACACTCCACTATAATGGAGAACCAGAACAGCACCCAATCCTGCACAGCGAAAAGGTAGTAATCCCAGCCAACAAGCGAAACCTGACTATCAGTTTTGCTTCATTAGACTATACCCGCAAATACCAGACCAAATATCTATATCGCCTGGATGGATTCACCCCAGAAGGCGAATGGATTAGCAATGGAAGCAGCAACATCATCGGTTTCAACCATATCAGACACGGCAAATACATCCTCAAGGTAAAGGCGACCAACTCGCATGGTATCTGGAGTAAATACATTGCAGAACTACCTATTGAGGTACGTCCTACTTTCTGGGAAAGCATTTGGGGAAGAATTGCACTTATGCTTATTCTCATGGCTATTGTCGGTGCTATTTTCTATACATACAACCAGCGTCAACGTGAGAATTTGAGCCATGACATCAGTGTGATGAAAAATGAATTTTTCAGCGATGCCTCTCACCGTCTCCGCACCCCTCTTACGCTCATCGGAGGCCCAGTATCTCAAGTACTTGCCAATGAGCCCGGTCTTACCAAGCAGAGCCGCGAGCTGCTGCAGATAGTAGAACGCAATGCAAAGGAAATGCTGGAAATGATCAACAAGATGCTGAAATTTGACAACAACAGCAATTTCTACGTCAATGGCGGATTCGATGAGGTAAATCCTAACGATGAGCAGGAAAACGAATTGTTAGAAGGTCAGATTGATGACCAGAACGTACTGCACTATCTTGAAGAAAAACAGAAAGAACAGCAGATAGAAGAAAATCGTATAGAAGAGCATCAGATAGAAAAAGGAGACATGCAGAAGGAAATAACCATCCTGGTGGTAGAAGACAACAATGACCTTCGCAAGTACCTTTATACTATATTGAACGATTCTTATAATGTATTACTTGCCGAAAATGGCAAGGCTGGTTTGGTAGTTGCACGAAAGAATACTCCAGACTTCATCCTGACCGACGTAACCATGCCAGTAATGGACGGTATCACGATGATACATCATCTGAAGCAAGACTTAGCACTCAAAAACATACCTATTGTGGTGCTATCAGCAAAAGCCAGTGCAGAAGACCAGCTGAAGGGATTTGAGGAAGGTATTGATGGTTATCTCACCAAACCATTCTCTGTCAATTATCTGCTAGGCCGCATTGAGGCGGTTCTCAACAAGCGTCGTGCCATCCAAACCGACGTTTTGCAGAGACTGAAAGCCGCAGGCGACCAAGACGCTATTGCTGCCCTACGCATTCTTCCTACATCGGCAAACAAGGAACAGGCTACAGCTCCAGTCAATGCGGAAGAAGTAAAGGAAAGAGACAAGGCATTCATGTCGGTACAAATCAATGATGCACTGATTGAGAATATTCTAAACTATGTATTAGATAATATCAGTTCACCAGAAATGAAGATTGACGACATCGCAGATGCCATGGGCATGAGTCGCAGCGTTCTCTATAACCGCATCAAAACGTCTGTAGGCATGACTCCTGTAGACTTTGTGCGCCATATCCGCATTATGAAAGCATCAGAATTATTACGAGATACAGATGATACACTCACAGCCATCGCATTCAATCTGGGCTTCAGCGATCCAAAATACTTCTCGAAAGTATTCAAGAAAGAAATGGGCGTGGTTCCAACTGAATATCGGGAACGAACACGAAAAGTATGAGGATACGTGTGAAAAGACAATAAAGAAGTACTGCGTAAGGTGTAAAAAGACAACAAAAGCATACTTTTCTTCGATATTTTGCATTTTTTAAACTTATTAAAAGAAAAAAGTGAGAAAAAATGATGCAATTTCAAGAAAAAGTATTACCTTTGCAGCAAGTTCTTAGAAAAGTTAAATGATAGATTAATCAAAACTTTCTTCGACTACAAATTTTAGAGTGGAAGAAAGTTGGAAGTATTCCGGGGATTGTGAAATTCCCGGACTTTTTTTTCTCTTTTTCCAAGAGAATCTCTCTCTATTAAACAATCTTCCAGCATATTCCCCAACATTTTAGATAAATTATGTAAACTTATTATTCTGTCTAAAAGAAAAATAGTATCTTTGCACTCGTAACGTAAATACAAATCGTATTACAAGCAAATTTGATACATAAAATATAAAAAAAATGAGAACTGTTTACGAATTCTCTGTCAAGGACAGAAAGGGAAAGGATGTTTCCCTCAAAGAGTACGCTAACGAGGTATTACTCATCGTCAACACAGCCACCAAGTGTGGGTTTACACCTCAGTATGAGGAATTAGAAAAGCTCTATGAAACATATCACTCACAAGGTTTCGAAATTCTCGATTTCCCTTGCAACCAGTTTGGTCAGCAAGCACCGGGAACCGATGAAAGCATCCATCAATTCTGTAAACTTACATACGGTACAGAATTTCAAAGATATAAGAAGATAAAAGTGAATGGTGATGATGCTGCTCCTCTCTTCAAATTCCTGAAGGAAGTTAAGGGATTTGCAGGCTGGGATGAATCACATCCTCTTTATCCTGTACTTGACAAGATGTTGAGCGAGGCTGATCCTAACTACAAGGAGAGTGCCGACATCAAGTGGAACTTCACCAAGTTCCTCATCAACAAGAAGGGACAGGTAGTAGCACGTTTTGAGCCAACAACAAGTTTTGACGTAATTGCCAAAGCTATTGAGGAATGGCTCAAAGCTTAAACAACAGTTGAGCACCGCATGCACATCACCTGTTGTGCGAGCGCATAGCAGCTGATATGCAAGCGCACAACAGCTGTTGTGCGGCTAGAGATACTAAATATCTCAAGGATGTATACTGTCGTTTCCAAAAACATATCAATAATATACCCAAAACAAGAGGGTGCATCATAAAATTATGTTGCACCCTCTTTGTTGTATTTATATGATGGAATCCATTAATTCCAAAATAACAATCCATTCATTAATCCACCTTTGGCACTGTAGAAAGGAACTTATTGATTTCCTCATCACTTACCCTATAATCTTGCAAATCACCATTGAGATAGCTCTCGTATGAAGGCATATCAATAAGACCATGACCAGAGAGACAGAAGAGAATAACCTTCTCCTTACCTTCTTCCTTTGCCTTCATGGCCTCACGTACAGTAGCTGCAATAGCATGACAACTTTCAGGAGCAGGAATTATACCCTCGGTACGAGCAAAGAGCATACCAGCCTTGAACGACTCCAACTGAGGGATATCTACACCGTGCATATAACCATCCTTGATAAGCTGTGAGATAATCATACCTGCACCATGATAACGAAGACCACCAGCATGGATATTGGCAGGCTTGAAGTCATGTCCCAAAGTGTACATTGGCAACAATGGAGTATAACCTGCCTCATCACCAAAGTCGTACTCAAACTTACCGCGGGTCAACTTAGGACAGCTATCTGGCTCTGCAGCGATAAACTCAGTATGCTTCTCACCGCTCAAGTTATGGCGCATGAATGGGAAGGCAAGACCACCAAAGTTGCTACCACCACCGAAACAAGCAATAATGGTATCAGGATACTCACCAGCCATCTGCATCTGCTTCTCTGCTTCAAGACCAATTACAGTCTGATGAAGAGCCACATGATTGAGTACAGAACCCAAAGTATACTTACATCACGGAGTTGTTGTAGCCAACTCTACTGCCTCACTGATAGCAGTACCGAGAGAACCAGGATGATGAGGATCGCGAGTAATAATGTTCTTACCCGCACGAGTACTCATGGAAGGAGAACCCTCTACAGTGGCTCCGAAGGTACGCATGATGCTGGAGCGATAAGGCTTCTGCTGCATAGTAATCTTAACCTGATATACAGCGGCCTCCAGTCCGTATAATTTAGCAGCATACGAAAGAGCAGCGCCCCACTGACCAGCACCGGTCTCTGTGGTAACATTAGAATCACCCTCTTGCTTGCAATAATAGCACTGTGGAATGGCAGAATTGATTTTGTGAGAGCCCAATGGGTTAGTACTCTCGTTCTTGAAGTAGATATGAGCCGGAGTACCCAAAGCCTCTTCAAGAGCATAAGCTCTCACCAAAGGAGTTGAGCGATAATAAGTATACTTCTCTCTTACGTCTTCTGGAATATCAATCCAAGCATGCTCTACATCGAGCTCCTGCTTAGAACACTCCTTATTAAAGATGTGAGACAAGTCGTCAGCATTGAGCGGCTTGTGAGTCTGTGGATTCAATGGTGGCAATGGCTTGTTAGGCATGTCTGCCTGAATGTTGTACCACTGAGTAGGAATATCCTGCTCTTGCAGTAAATACTTTTTCTGTCTCATAATATTATGTTTAAATTATTAGAAAATTCGCTTTCATTTTGTTTTTCCAGAAAAGATTTTGCTTTCCAAATGAAACATTATCTATTATTCCACGACAAAAGTACAAATAATATTTCAATTAAGAAAAAAATTACTCATCTTTTTCTCTTCTATTTCCTATTTTTATCTTAAAATGACGGCAATATATCTAGAAAAGCAATAAATTCTATTCAAAATATAACAATAAAACATTTTTTACTCCTATAAAATCAAATATTACCCCTATGTTTTAAGATAAATTACTATCTTTGCAACAGTTAAAACAAACAGGCGTTGTGAAACGCCATTCATCATCTTTTACTTATACATAAAGAAAAAACAATGAAAGCAGATAGGGGTATCTAATCTTTCATTGTTTTTTCATTTTATATACCATCCAAGGTAACGAGGTATATGAGTTTTTTCCTTATTTCAATTCCAAGGATGATATTTTCCGCAATAGCTCTACAGCTTGTTCTACGCTTGTTACATCCTTAATGCGCAGATAACGCTTGTTATTTTTCTCCTTCAATGCGCACTCCCGAACATGGGTTGTAACATAATTAATCACACGAGAGAACATTTGGCTCTTATAAAAAGGACTGTTAACATTGCTCACAAATTGCATCTGCATACTTCCTGTCTTGAGCATTATCTTCTCTGCTCCCAAACGCTTTCCAAGACGACGAAGAGTTACAACATGCATCAATTCTTCGCCTTCTTTCGGAACCGGACCAAAGCGGTCTATCAAACGCTGTCGGTAAGCCTTCAACTCATCATCACTCTGCAGATGATCTAACTCGCGATACAGAAGCATACGTTCGCTGCTGCCCGGTACATAGGTATCAGGGAAATAGGTCTCCAAGTCACTTTCTATCGCACAGTCGTCTACAAAATCATCTCCTGTAAATTGCTCACCAGCCTCCATTTCCTGCTGATAGAGGTCAGAGAACTCTTCGTTCTTCAATTCTGTTACAGCCTGCGAAAGAATCTTCTGATAGGTTTCATAACCCAGATCTTCCATAAATCCACTCTGTTCCGAACCCAACAGATTACCTGCACCACGAATATCCAGATCCTGCATAGCCAGATTAAAACCACTTCCCAGCTCACTGAAAGTTTCCAGCGCCTCCAGTCTGCGACGTGCCTCTGGAGTAAGCGCACTCTTTGGAGGAGCAATAAGATAGCAAAATGCCTTTTTATTGCTACGTCCTACACGACCACGCATCTGATGCAAATCACTCAGTCCGAACTTATGAGCATCTTCTATGATGATAGTATTGGCATTACCCACATCTATTCCGTTTTCTACAATAGTAGTAGAGAGCAATACGTCATAATCATAATTGATGAATCCCATTATAACTTTCTCCAATTGCTCTGGTGCCATCTGACCATGGCCGATGACCACACGACAATCTGGAATATGTTTCTCCAGGAAGAGTTTCAGTTCCTCCAACTTGGATATACGATTGCAAACGAAATATACCTGTCCATTACGGCTCATTTCAAAGTTGACTGCATCAATAATCGCCTCACGGTTAAAAGTAATCAACTCGGTATGGATAGGATAACGGTTAGGTGGCGGTGTACGCATGATACTCATATCACGCGCTCCCATCAGCGAGAACTGCAAGGTACGAGGTATTGGAGTAGCACTCATGGTCAACGTATCAACATTCACCTTGAGCTGGCGCAGCTTTTCTTTGGTTGAAACACCAAACTTCTGCTCTTCGTCAATGATCAGCAGACCCAAGTCGTGCCATTTCACCGTTTTGGAAATCAATTTATGGGTTCCTACAAGTATATCTATCTTGCCTGCCTTCAAATCTTCGATAATCAGTCTGGTATCCTTGGCAGAACGGGCACGAGAGAGGTAATCTACACGTACCGGAAGACCTTCCAATCGACTTTTAAAGGTTTGGTAATGCTGATAAGCCAACACGGTGGTAGGCACCAGTACAGCCACCTGCTTACT
>ERZ779819.56-NODE-56-length-12006-cov-2.77132_pt1 | contig 12006 bp, 9 predicted proteins | sample MGYA00511383_ERZ779819 | MGnify/ENA primary metagenome ERZ779819 (study PRJEB29588, sample SAMEA2158480) | human gut metagenome | biome: human gut; feature: human-associated habitat; material: faeces | place: Denmark | collected 2008/2010 ...
CTTATAGTAGCCAGAGGAGCTGCTAAATCTATGTACGCATCTTGTCTTCATAGCTATTTCTTAAATGTAGACACATCAACTACCCATCAAGTTACAACTGCACCAACAATGCCTCAGGCAGAAGAAGTTATGTCACCGATTAAAACATCTATAACCAGAGCTAGAGGACCGTTGTTCAAATTCCTTACTGATGGTTCCTTACAGAATACAACTGGTTCAATAGCAAATCGTGTGAAGTTGGCGAGCACAAAAAAGGGCATCCAAAATTTCTTAACCGGCTCATTACTAGAAGTTCGACCAATGTCAATCGATAAATTGCAAGGTCTGCGAGTAAAACTTGCTACGGTTGATGAATGGTTATCAGGAGATATACGAGAAGATGTAATTGGTGCTTTAGAACAGGGAGCTTCAAAAGAGCAGGGCGGCGGAACGAACGACGACTACCTCATAGTAGCAATTAGCTCGGAAGGTACTGTTCGTAATGGTTCCGGCGATACAATCAAAATGGAATTGATGAAGATTCTCAAAGGCGAATATGATGCACCGCATACATCTATTTGGTGGTATAAGCTTGATTCCATTGACGAAGTTGGAAATCCTGATATGTGGCTAAAAGCAAATCCAAATCTCGGACATACAGTTAGTTATGAGACTTATCAGTTAGACGTTGAAAGAGCCGAAAATAATCCAGCTCAAAGAAACGATATTCTAGCAAAACGATTTGGCATTCCAATGGAAGGTTATACTTATTACTTTACGTATGAAGAGACACTTCCACACGAAACAATACATGATTATTGGGGATTACCATGTTCTATGGGTGGGGATTTATCACAGGGTGATGATTTCTGCTCATTTGTGTTTATGTTTCCTTTATCCAACGGCGAATTTGGTATAAGGACAAGAAATTACATATCAGAGCTAACCTTGCATAAATTACCATCGGCTATGCGAGCCAAATATGACGAATTTATAGCAGAAGGTAGCGTGATTGTTATGCCTGGAACCGTGCTGGATATGATGGATGTATATGATGACCTTGATGAATATATATCAAAATCAGAATATGATGTTCGTTGCTTTGGATTCGACCCGTATAACGCCAAAGAATTTGTAGAGCGTTGGGCTCGAGAGAATGGCAGTTATGGTATCGAAAAAGTCATTCAGGGTTCTAAAACAGAGTCTGTACCACTGGGAGAATTAAAAAAACTTTCTGAAGAAAGAATGTTGGTATTTGATGAAAAGCTTATGACATTCACAATGGGTAATTGTATTGTCATGGAAGATACAAATGGAAACCGTAAATTACTTAAAAAGCGATATGAAGCAAAAATCGATGCAGTCGCTGCTATGATGGATGCTTTCGTTGCTTTTAAATTGAACAGAGAAATGTTCGAATAAAGGTAGGTGAAAATTAAATAATGGAGATGAGTATTGGTTCCAGGCTTAAACATGCCTGGAATGCTTTTATTATGAACCGGGACCCAACACGATATATTCAGTCGCTTGGCCCCGGTTTTTCTTCGCGTCCAGATAGACCAAGGCTATCGAGAGGTAATGAACGTACAATTGTTACTTCCATATACAATCGAATAGCTTTAGACGTTGCAGGTATATCTATCAAACATTGTCGATTAGATGATAACGGTAGATACGTTTCCGAAGTGAATTCCGGATTAAATAATTGCTTAAATCTCGAAGCAAATATTGACCAGACTGGACGTGCATTTATACAGGATGTTGTTTTATCAATGTTTGATGAAGGATGCGTCGCTATAGTTCCGGTTGATACAACATTAAATCCAAAAGATACAAACTCTTATGATATTCAGACTATGCGAACTGGAAAAATCGTCGAGTGGTACAAGCATGACATCAAAGTTCAAATCTATAACGACCAAATAGGCGAAAAACAAGAAATTATTTTGCCTAAAAACCAGGTGGCTATTGTTGAGAATCCGCTATACGCAGTTATTAATGAACCAAATGCAACAATGCAGCGACTTATTAAAAAACTACGGCTGTTGGATGTAAGTGATGAGCGAACTTTGTCAGGAAAGTTGGACTTAATTATACAACTTCCTTATTCAACAAGGACTGATGTAAAGAAGGAACAGGCTGAACGTCGTAGAGAGGCTCTTGAATCTCAGCTGGTAGATAGCAAGTATGGCATTGCTTATGCCGATGCAACTGAAAAAATTGTCCAGTTAAATCGTTCAGTTGAAAACAATCTCATGAGTCAGATTGAGTATCTTACTAACCAACTTTATAGTCAGTTGGGATTAACCCAATCGGTAATGGATGGAACCGCTGATGAAAAAACAATGCTTAATTATAACAATCGAACGATTGAACCAATAATTGCGGCTATTGTTGATGAAATGAAACGAAAGTTTCTGACAAAGACAGCTAGAACAAAGGGACAATCCATCATGTATTTCAAAGACCCGTTCAAGCTTGTACCGGTAAACGATATTGCAGAGATTGCTGATAAGTTTACGCGCAACGAGATTATGACGTCTAACGAAATTAGACAAATTGTTGGTATGAAACCATCTAGCGACCCTAAGGCAGATGAGCTTGTAAATAGTAACATCAGTCAGCCAGAGCAGAGATTAGATGGTGAATTAAATAAAGATTTAGAAGAAGGAGGAGACGGTCAAAATGGATAATTACGATTTTGGCGGATGGGCAACCAGAAATGACCTGCTTTGTGGCGATGGTCGGACTATTCGTAAAGATGCTTTTGCCGAAAATAACGGATGCACAGTTCCACTGATTTGGAATCATGATCACAACAATCCTGATGCAGTATTAGGACATGCCATTCTTGAGAATCGAGATGATGGTGTATATGCCTATGGTGTATTTAATGATACCGAGCAGGGGCAGACAGCAAAAGAGTTAGTGCAGCATGGAGATGTTAGTTCCTTATCAATCTGGGCTAATCAGCTTAAGCAGATTGGTAATGATGTCATTCACGGCAATATTCGGGAATTAAGTCTCGTTTTAGCCGGAGCAAATCCAGGTGCTTATGTTGACTTTGTAATGGCTCATGGGGCAGATGAAGAAGATACTCTTTACGCTTGTTATTACGAAAATATTATGCTCTATCACTCAGATGAGCCACGAGATGAACAGAAAGGAGAATCAAAGTTGGGCGGAGATCAAGAAAAAGAAAAAGCAGAAGAGAAAAAGTCTGAAGATAACAAAACTGATGATGAAAAAACCATGCAGGACGTTATCAACACCATGACTGAAGAACAGAAGGACGTAATGTTTGCGTTAGTTGCTAGAGCCATGGAAGACAAAGAAACTGATGGTGAACCAAAAGAAGATGCCACAAAAGATGGTGAGCCAGTAAAACATAACTCAGAAGGAGGAGAAGTAATGAAATATAACGTATTTGATAACAAAGATGAAAAAAAAAACGGAAATGTGCTTAGCCATTCAGATGAACAGGCTATTCTTGCATTAGCAAAACAGTCTAATGTTGGAAGTTTACAGATGGCAATGCAGATTTATGCAGAAGAGCATTCTGATACTTTAGCACATGGCGTATTTGGCGATGAGACAGAATCATTGTTCCCAGAGTACGAACTCATTAAGAAAGGTGCGCCAGATACTCTTGAAAGAGACCAGAGCTGGGTTGCTGGTGCTATGGCAAAGATTTCCAAATCACCAATTTCTCGTATCCGTACAAGACAGGCTGACGCAAGAATTGCAGAATTAAAAGCCAAAGGCTATCAGAAGAAAGGTGATTACAAGCGTGATTCTGTTGCCATCAAGCTGATTAGTAGAACCACAGACCCACAGTCAGTATTTATTAAAGATGATATGCATAGAGATGACATTGTCGATATCACTGATTTCGATGTTGTAGCATATCAGTGGTCCATCATGCGTCATACTCTCGATGAAACATTGGTACTTGCTGCACTTGTAGGTGATGGTCGTGATGAGGGCGACCCGGATAAAATTCATGAGGATCATATCCGTTCTATCTGGAACGATGATGATATGTATTGTATTCATCAGGATGTCGATTTCAAAGCAGCTGCAACTAAACTTCAGGGCTCCGATACAGGTAAACACTTTAGTGAAAATTATATCAAATCTGAAGCAATTGTTGAGGCATCACTGTATAGTCGTGAAAAATTCAAAGGTTCTGGAACTCCAGATTTATACTGCACACCGCACTTGTTAAATGTTATGTTACTTGCTCGTGACTTGAATGGACGTCGCATTTACGATTCCAAAGCTGACCTTGCAAAAGCATTGAATGTTAATGAGATCATCACAGTTGAACAGTTTACAGGTCTTCAGAGAACAACCGGTACTGGTGATAAGAAGAACCTTCTTGGAATCTTTGTAAATCTGGCTGATTATAAGTTTGGTGCAACAAAAGGTGGCGAAGTAACCAGATTTGAAGATTTTGATATGGACTTCAACAGATTCAAATATATGCTTGAGACACGTTTATCAGGTGCACTTACAAACCTCTACTCTGCAATTGCTCTTGAAGAGCCAGCTGAGTAATAGATGATAAAGGAGGAAACAAAAATGGATAGAATTTTTCACCATGATGACACAATGTATGAAGCAGCAACAAAGGTCTATGCAAAGACAGATGGATATGCTTATTTAGAAGCCGATTACAAAACAAAAGTTCCGGCTGATGTATTAGAAGATTTATTTGTCAGAGGATTGATCATAGTAGATGCTGGAGTTATGTATAAGCCTGTTAGCCTTAAGATTGCAAGTAAAGTTGCGACTGTTACTTATGTTAAGGCAAACAGCTCTACAGCCACAACTGCTGATTTAGCAACTGTTAAATCTGCTTAATTTAAGGAGAAATCAAAATGGCAAAATGGTTTGGAAAAATAGGTTATGAAATCATAACACAGACAGCACCCGGTATATGGGCGGCAGGCGACATAGTTGAACATGAGTATTATGGTGATATCACCAGCGACCATTGGCGTCGTCAGAATTCAGGAGAAGTCAATGATAATGTAACACTCTCAAACGTTGTTAGTATTATCCCCGACCAATTTGCTTACGAGAATTATTCTAATATGGCGTATGTAGAAATCATGGGCGCTAAATGGAAAATCAGTGATATTGAAATTCAGAACCCAAGATTAATATTAACGGTTGGGGGTGTATACAATGGCTAGCAGGCTATCACTGCACGATAAACTCATCGAGTTATTAGGAAATGAAAATGTGTATTACCAACCCCCAAATACGTTAAAGATGCAATACCCAGCAATTAGATATTCGAGAATCAGAAGGAAGAGCTTACACGCAGACGATGCGAAGTACGCTCTTTTTGATTGCTATGAAATAATCGTGATTTCAAAAACTCCAGATAATCCGGTAATCGAAAAACTTTTGGAATTACCTTATTCGTCTTATGACAGGCATTATAACTCGGATAATTTGAATCATGACGTATTGACATTATACAACACATTTAAGGAGGAATCATAACATGGCATTAGGAAGAAAATTAGTATGGGATGCTATTGGTACCAGAGAATATGAAACCGGTACCAAAGATGTAGTATTATTCGTCCAGAATTCCAGCGGCGCATATCGTAATGGTGTTGCTTGGAGCGGATGTACTGGCGTTTCTGAAAATCCATCCGGAGCAGAATCAAGCAAGTTATATGCTGATGATATTGCATATCTGAATCTTGTTTCAGCGGAGGAATTTGCAGCAACAATTACTGCATATATGTACCCACCAGAATTTGATGAATGCAACGGTGTGGCTTCTATCGCAAAAGGAGTAAGTATTGGACAGCAGAGCCGTAGACCATTCGGACTGGCTTACACAACTACTATTGGTAATGATACTGATAGTACAGATTATGGCTATAAAATCCATTTGGTTTACAATGGAACAGCTGCTGTATCCAATAAAGAATACAAATCAATTAACAACGATCCAGATGCAATCGAATTCTCTTTCGATATCAGCACAACACCGGTTAAGATTGATGGTTATAAGCCTACAGCAACTCTTGTTGTCAATAGTACAGTTGTCGACGCCAAGAAGCTTAAAGAGTTTGAAGAGATTCTTTATGGTAAAGACCCAGAGCTTCTTAAAGAATCACCAGCAGATTGGTCTACAAACTGGAAAAACTATGTTGAGAAAAAAGCTGGTGAGTATGTATTAATTGATGCAGTAACAGCACCAGAATTCGAAACAGGTAAATACTATGCTCCAGGAGTAGAATCCAGATTAATGCTTCCTGACGAAGTAGCAGCTTTCTTTGCTGAAGGCTAATAAAAATTAAATATCGATCATCTTATTGAGCCCTCTAAAATATGGGGGCTCTTTTTTTTTATTAATGAAAGGAGAACAAAAATTATGTTAAAGAAAACAATTAAATACGTAGATTATGATGGACGCGAAAGAGAAGATGACTTCTACTTTAATCTTAACAAAGCAGAGATTACAGAAATGCAGATGAGTACCCAGGGTGGTTTTGCTGAGTATATTCAGAAAATCGTCAAAGCACAGGATGATGCGACACTTATTGCATTATTCAAAGACCTTATTCTTAAGGCATATGGTGAGAAGAGTGCAGACGGTAAGCATTTCAAGAAATCAGAAGAACTGAGAGATGAATTCATGAGCAGCGCCGCTTTTCCAGAATTATTCATGGAGTTAGCAACAGATGCAGATTCAGCATCTAAATTCATTAATGGAATTATTCCTGCTGACCTCGCAGCTGAAGCAGCTAAAGAAGCAGAGAAAAGTGGACTTCTGCCAGTATCATAAAAACACAAAGTAGGTGACAACAGATATGCTCACGATAGAAATTCCAGAGCAGGTGGATGAATGCTGGGATGAAGAAAATGATGAGTTTTTGTATACAACAATTGCACCACCAGAAACTATTACATTGGAGCATTCCTTAGTCGCTATTTCATTGTGGGAGTCAAAATGGAATAAACCATTTCTTGATTCTAAAGAAAAAACAGACGAAGAGTTCTTGGATTATATAAAATGCATGACTCTAAATCCTGTATCCGATGATGTAATGAGAAGATTAACAACTCAAAATATTAAACAGATAATAGATTACATACAAGCTCCGATGACAGCAACAACTTTTGCTGACGATAAGAAACATCGTCCTAACAAAGATATTGTTACGTCGGAGCTTATCTATTATTGGATGGTTGAATTACACATTCCACCAGAATTCGAGAGATGGCACATAAAACGACTACTCACGTTGATTAGAATTTGCGAAGTGAAACAGGCACCTGCTAAGAAAATGAGTCAGAAAGAAACAATGGCTCAATACGCAGCTTTAAACAATGCACGTAGAAAGAAATATCATTCACGGGGTTAATTTCAATCCCGGAAAGGAGAATATATGGGAACATATAACGTTCATGCTGGTCACTCATTGATTTGTCGAGGTGCAAGTAAGTATCTCGATGAAGTAAATGAAGACCGACAGGTAAAAGACAAGGTAATTTCGCTTCTTCGCGAAGCTGGAAATACCGTATATGATTGTACAGATTCTGATGGGGCTACTCAGAAAGAGAATTTGAGCAATATTGTAAAAAAGTGTAATAGTCACACCGTTGACTTGGATGTAAGTATTCATTTAAATTCAGCACAGACACCAGACACTGGAACCGGCGTTGAGGTTTGGGTGTATGACAAAGAAAATTCTGAAGTTGCATCAAGAATCGCTGACGAAGTATCAAAAGCACTTGGACTTACAAATCGTGGAGTAAAAGTATCTACGAACCTGTATGTATTAAAGCATACTAAGGCTAAGGCTGTGTTGGTAGAGTGTTGCTTTGTAGATTCACAGAAAGATGCGGCAGCATGGAATACCGACAAATGTGCAAGAGCAATTGTTAACGGTATTCTTGGTGAGGTTGACGAGGTACAGGATGTAAAAATAGTCCAGAGTACATATCCGCCTAAAGGTGAAACATGCAAACCATCAAAGAACAATGCGAACTTCGAAGTTCGTGTAGACATTCCAAATTTAAGAATTCGTAAGGGGCCTGGAACAAATACCGCATGGACAGGTAAGTACACCAAAAAAGGAGTATTTACAATTGTTGAGGTTTCAGAAGGAGTCGGTTCCACTAAAGGCTGGGGACGACTGAAATCAAATGCCGGTTGGATTTCCTTAGACCACGTTACACGATTGTAAGGAGAAGCATATGATACGTCTCACACAGAAAGGTGATTTTTCGAAATTGAATCGTTATCTTGAACGAGTTAAAGAAGTTGTGAAAATTGGTGACCTCAATAAATATGGTCGCCAGGGTGTTGAAGCTCTTAAAGCAGCAACGCCAGTTGATTCTGGAGAAACGGCTAATTCGTGGTATTACGAGATAAAACGTCAAAATGGAGTCGTATCAATAGAGTTTAATAACTCTCATATTAATAAAGGAGTTCCTATAGCTATAATTCTCCAGTATGGTCATGGAACTAACAATGGAGGTTGGGTAGAAGGAAGAGATTATATCAATCCTGTTATCCAACCTTTATTTGACAAAATTGCAGAAGATGCCTGGAAGATATGAGCAAAGTGGTTGACGAACGAGTTGTAGAAATGCGGTTCGACAATGACAAATTTGAAAAGAATGTCAAAACAACAATGTCAACACTCGACAAGTTTAAAGAAAAATTGAAATTTTCGGGTGCGTCCAAAGGGTTTGAAGAAATAAATACTGCTGCTAACAAAGTTTCGTTCAATAAACTTGAACAAAGCATAAATGCGATACAGAATAGATTTTCTACAATGGGTATTGTTGGAATGCGTGTTATTGAAAATCTTACTGATAAAGCTATGATGTTCGTTTCAAAAATTCGTAGTTTCGTTACTGATGGAACCATATCTGGCGGTATTCGAAGGGCTACAAATTTGGAAAATGCACGGTTTCAATTACAGGGGTTATTGAATGATGCTGAAGCTGTAGAAGCTGTTATGCAGAATGTGAATGACGCCGTTCATGGAACAGCATATAGTTTGGATGCAGCGGCAACAGTTGCATCTCAGTTAGCCGCATCCGGAATGAAAGCCGGAGATGAAATGTTTTCGGCATTACGAGGTGTTGCTGGTGTAGCAGCAATGACAAACAGTAGTTATGAAGACATTGGTCGAATATATACACAGGTAGCCGGTCAGGGTAAATTGATGGGCGACCAGTTACTTCAGTTGTCTGGTAGAGGTATGAATGCTGCGGCAACTTTAGCTAAGTATTTGAATAAGTCAGAAGCTGAAGTTCGTGAAATGACAAGCAAAGGCGAAATTGATTTCAAAACTTTTGCGTCTGCAATGGATGACGCTTTTGGAGAACATGCCCATAAGGCTAATGATACTTTTAATGGCTCGATGGCGAATGTAAAATCTGCTTTAGCAAGAATTGGTGCGTTATTTGCAACGCCATTAATAAAATCAAAGGGACCATTAGTATTGTTTTTCAATGCTGTAATGGAAAAAGTAGATGCGGCACAGAAAGCACTTGTTCCTGTCGCCGAAACAGTTACAACATGGTTATCCAAAATTATCGACAAAGGAACAGAACTTGTAAAAAAAATTGATTTACAGGGATGGATTGATAAGTTTAAAAAACTTGGACAGAACAATCCGTTTTCAAATTTAGCTAAGCGAATCGATGAGGTTACACAGCCAGCACAAAAAGCAGCTGAAGCGGTGCAGGACTTTAGTGATGTTGTTGATAAAGTTATAAACGGTGATTTTGGTAATGGGGAAGCACGATTTAAAGCGCTGACCGAAGCCGGATATGATTGGGCTCATATACAGAATCTTGTAAATGAGAAGCTTGGTGATAGTACACGACACACCACTGATTTCAAAGAATCACAGGAAGATTTGAACAAAGAGCAGGCTACTACAATAGACCAGTTACTTGAAATGTCAGATGCGCAGCTTACGGCAATTGGTTTTACTGATGACGAAGTAAAAGCCTTTCGAGAATTAGAAGAGCAGTCAAAGAAAACAGGTATTCCAATAAAAGATTTAATCGAAGATACGAGTAAACTTAGTTCGAAATCATTATTACTTGACTCTTTTCGGAATATCGGAGAAAGTATTGCTAAAGTGTTCAAAGCAATTGGTGAAGCTTGGAAAGAAACTTTTGATGGCGACAACGTCAATATTTTATATGACATCGTGGCTGGTTTTCATAAAGTGACAACTTGGATGAGCATATCTGATGAAGATGCTGATAAGTTAAAACGAACATTTAAAGGCTTGTTTGCGTTATTAGATATAGTATCGACTCTTGTCGGTGGTGGATTAAAATTAGCTTTTAAGGTTTTAGCAGCTATACTTGATGCTTTTGACATAAGCGTTTTGGATTTGACTGCTGGAATCGGAGATTTGCTTGTAAAATTCAGAGACTTTTTATTTAGCAATGATTTGATTACCAAAGGTTTTGATAAACTGGCTTCTGGGGTCAAAATGGTTATCGGAGCAATCAAAGATTTGATAGATGCATTTCTTGGAATACCAAAAGTACAGGAAGCAATTGAGAATCTTAAGAATATTGACATGACCGAAATTGGCAAAAATATTTTGGCTGGTCTGAAGAACGGATTAGAGGGTGGTATTACTTCTATACCAAAGATTTTAGTTCAGATTGGGCAAGGTATTATCACCGCTATTACAGATGTTCTTGGTATTCATTCTCCATCGACAGTTATGACCGAAATTGGCGAGTATACAATGGAAGGATATCATAACGGATTAACAAATGGTCTTAGCGGTATACGGGAATTTATAAAAGGTCTTGGAGCTAGCATTATTCAATGGTTTCAGGATATGAACTGGGGTAAAGTTATAGCACTAAGTATAAGTTCTATATTGCTTGTCATGGTAAAGAATCTTTCCAAATCAATTATGAATGTTACAGAGTTGTTCTCTGGAGCTGGTTCTGTATTGGAAGGGGTAGGTTCGGTACTTTCAAGCGTTAGTACAGTTATATCAAAGGCGGCAAAACCTATTGCTAAAATACTCAAGAATGTAGCTAAAGTAGTAAAAGCTTTTGCAAACGTATTAAATGCGCAGGCTTTTAAATTAAAAGCCGAAGGAGTAAAAGACCTTGCATTATCATTATTAGCATTGGCTGGTGCAGTATATATACTGGCTCAGTTAGATACCGGTAAATTATGGAGCTCTGTTGGAGCATTAACTGTATTATCATTAGTGTTGGCGGCATTAGCAATTGGCGTAAGTAAGATGTCAGAATCATCAATGTCTATTGATAAACATCGCATAAATATCAAAGGCGTAAAAACTTGCCTTCTTTCCATCGGAATAGCACTTTTATTAATGGCAGCAACTGTAAAAATAATTGGTTCGATGGACCCTGACAAGTGTACACAAGGATTTGCGGGCTTAGCTGGTATGGTTGGCGCTATTGTATTAGTTGTAACAGCATTCGGAAAACTTGTTGATGAGAAACAGGCTAAGAACATCGATAAAGTCGGCAAGATGATGCGAAAAATGGCAGTATCGATGTTGATTATGGCTGTTGTTTTAAAAGTTATAGGTTCTATGCCAATAGACCAGTATCAGCAGGGATGTTGGGGCTTAGTTGCTATGGCTGGGGTTATGACTTTAATGATAGTTGCATTTGGAGAACTTGTCGATGAGAAAAAAGCTGCAAATATCGATAAGGTCGGCAAAATGCTACTTGAACTTTCTGCGGCTATGATTCTTATGGCGGTTGTTGTGAAAATTGCAGGTACGTTTAGTACCGGAGAAATGATAAAAGGAGCAGGTTTTGCAGTTGCTTTTTTGGGATTTCTTGCACTTGTAATGTTAATTTCTAAAATTGACGGAAAAGAAATGACAAAAGTCGGAACAAATTTGTTAAAAATTAGTTTCGCCATGTTATTACTTGCTGGCGTTGTTAAAGTTGTAAGTATGTTATCGCCTAAGGAAATGGTAAAAGGCGGCATATTTGCAGTTGCCTTTATAGCGT
>ERZ779819.60-NODE-60-length-11549-cov-32.8378_pt1 | contig 11549 bp, 7 predicted proteins | sample MGYA00511383_ERZ779819 | MGnify/ENA primary metagenome ERZ779819 (study PRJEB29588, sample SAMEA2158480) | human gut metagenome | biome: human gut; feature: human-associated habitat; material: faeces | place: Denmark | collected 2008/2010 ...
CGCTCTTCCGATGAAGTATCTCATCGATTATGTAAGAGTGTATCAGAAGAAATAATTCCGCCAACTGCCACAACGAAAATGCGCCAACTGCCATAACGAAAATGCGCCAACTGCCACAATAAAAATGCGCCAACTGCCACAATAGAATAGGAAAATAACAAGGTTTAACTATTTTATTTGCTTGATATTCAATAAAATATATTATTTTTGCATCAGAAATTAAAAATGAGATTTTATGAAAGAATATAAAGCAAGAATTGCAGATAAAATATTGGCAGAAAAACTGGATGCGATGGGAGCTGTTTTGATAGAAGGTCCTAAGTATTGCGGTAAGACTACTCTAGCCAGCCAACAGGCTAAAAGTATCCTGTCTATGTCTGATCCGGATACCATGGAGCAGAACATAGCCATGGCCAATACCAATATCAAACTGTTGCTTCGGGGTGAAACGCCACGTTTGATAGATGAATGGCAAATAGCACCTAAGTTCTGGGATGCCGTCAGAAATGAAGTGGATAAGCGTGATGATGATGGGCAGTTCATACTAACCGGGTCTGCTGTGCCACCTAGTTATGATGAAATCTTTCATTCGGGAACGGGGCGTTTTGCCTGGCTCAAACTCCGAACAATGAGTTTGTGGGAATCAGGAGATTCTACAGGAGAGGTGAGCCTTGCCAAATTGTTTGCAACCGACAGGACGGATTATTTCGTAGAAGGAATCAACCCAATCGACTTGGAGCATCTGGCATATTTGACTTGTCGGGGTGGCTGGCCGAAAGCCTTGGTTAAGAAAAGCAAACAGGCAGCTTTACAGCAGGCCATTGAGTATTTTGAGGCAGTAACCAGATTCGATGTATCCCGTGTAGATGGAGTCAACCGTGATAGTGAATTGGCACGGAGGATTATGCGTTCGTATGCGAGAAATCAGGGAAGTCAGGCTACAGCAGGTACCATTTTGGCAGATATTGCCAACAATGAGAGTACTGAGGTTAGCGAGAATACCATCTATTCCTACATCAAGGCTTTGAAGAAGATATTTGTGATAGAGGATTCTACTGCCTGGAACCCGAATATGAGAAGTAAGTCGGCAATACGTACTTCTGATACCAGATATTTTACCGACCCTTCGATAGCAACGGCTGCATTGGGAATGGGACCGGATGATTTGATCAATGATTTGAGTACGTTTGGCTTATTCTTTGAAACCTTGTGTGTGCGTGATTTGAGAGTTTATGCCGATGCATTAGGCGGCTCCGTTTATCATTTTCGTGATAAAAATGGTCTGGAGTGTGATGCTGTGGTTCATCTTCGTAATGGTAAGTATGGATTGATAGAGGTGAAGCTGGGTGGCGACAAGCTCATAGAGGAGGGCGCAAGAAACCTGGTGACATTGGAAAGTAAAATCGATACCGATAAGATGAAGTCCCCATCTTTCAAAATGGTGCTGACCGGTGTCGGTAAATATGCCTACCAGCGTCCGCAGGACGGTGTATATGTTGTGCCGATAGGGTGCTTGAGAGATTAGAAATCTATTTCTTGTTTCCTTTCTCTATTAATGGTACGTTATGATATTGACTATAGATAATAGTCATTAGATATGGATAAAAGATAAAGGGTTGTAATCATCGGAAAGATGGATTGCAATCCTTTATACCTTTTTATATATAAGAGTTCAATAACTCTATCGTATCTGATGGTTCCTTAGTTTTTTCGTTGGTAATAACCTTTATTTTGTTGGTCTCATTGGCAGAATCATTTTTTGCAAAATATTGCAACTAAATAAGCGGAAAAATATTTTTTATGATGATACTTTATGTTTTTTATTTTTTTTCGTCGAGTTCTCAATATTTATTTGTATTTTTGCACTCATTCTATAAAGCGATTCGCTATAAATAAGAAGATAAACTGAATAGATATGACTAAGTCAATTTCAATAGATATAAACAGAATCGATATATCGGAGGATGAGATAAGCAAGCTTTACTCAGGTTTGCTTGACTCGTTGTTGGTAGATAGAACCCGAACTCATTATTCTGGTTCTACTTCATATCTTGTCTGGGGTACAGATGACTACTCCTATATGGGTGAATCATATGCTAAGGATAAACCAATTACACCAAACCTCGTTACTGGTGAAAACAACGGCATCATCAAACCTCGTATTTTGAAGAATGAAGAACTTCGCAAATCAAGAACCGAAGATAAAGCGGAAGTTTTTACACCAGCTTGGATATGTAACTCTCAGAACAATTTGCTTGATGATGCTTGGTTCGGGACAGAAGGGATATTCAATACAGAAAATGCAGATAAGACTTGGACTTCTGTTCCAAAAGGTCAGATACATATACCTGATAATTATGATTGGAAGCAGTATGTAAAACTCCAGAGACTGGAAATGGCATGTGGAGAGGCTCCATATCTGGCAAGCAGATATGATGTCACAACAGGTGAAATCATTCCTGTTCAAGACAGAATTGGTTTGCTAGACCGCAAATTCAAGTTGATAAATCAATTTACCAAGAGCGAACCAACAAAGTTAAATAAACGTGAGTGGCGAAGGTGGGCTCTCAGAGCCTTGCAATCTGTTTATGGCTTTGATTGGCAAGGGGATAATGTTCTTCTTGCTCGTGAGGCTTTATTGTTGACTTACATAGATTTCTATGTTGATAAGTGGGGAAAATTTCCTTTAAAGGAAGCTCTGGAAAAGCCTGTTGAAGTCATTTCATGGAACATTTGGCAAATGGATGGACTTCAAGGAACATTGCCTGGAGTAGAGGGTATTCCTATGCTGCAAAGAATGTCAAATAACCAAGAACTATTTGAAGACGAGACTCTTTGCCTGATAAAGGAATGGCATAAGCAGGAGCCTCCTGCTGGTGAAAATATAAGATTTGTTGATCTCATCAATAATAAGTAATATGGCAAAGCATAAACCTACATACGACTATACACTCATCTATGCGTTCAGTATAGATGATGGCAGGCATGACAATATGCTCAAAGTGGGTAAGGCTACTATCAACTATTTTAAAAAGTGGCAAGACCTTACCCCTGATTGCGAACTGTTGATAAAGGCTGCAAAAGCAAGAATCACTCAAGAAACAGGTACCGCAGCTATTGAGTATAAATTGGAATATACCGAACTTGCTATCTATGAAGCTGATGGTGAGGAATTTGGCTTTGATGATCATGATGTACATGATGTTTTGGAAAACAGTGGTTATCATGCTGTTGAATTTGCCAATTTAGAATACAATCCAAAGGAATGGTATCCTGTAACGACAGAATTGGTAATAAAAGCTATTGATGCAGTTAAGCATAATCAGTCACTTCTTGAGAGAAAGGATTGGAAAACTGCATCTGCAAGAGAGAAAAAGACAGAGATTGTACTGAGAGAAGAACAGGAGTTGGCTGTTACAAAAACTCTTACTCAATTTCTGCATGGTTCCAAAATGCTGTGGGATGCCAAAATGCGTTTTGGTAAAACACTGTGTGCCTTGGAAGTTGTCAAGCGTAAGCCTTTTAATCGTGTATTGATACTTACCCATCGTCCGGCGGTTCGTGATGGTTGGTTCAAAGACTTCAATTTGTTGCAGTTGCCAGGATTCCACTATGTAACTCGTGTAAAGAGCAAACTTTTTGTTGATGGACAAAAGATTGCAGGTGGTTTGGAGGTGCTGAAACAATATACTGAGCATGATCCAGACTATAAATATATTTATTTTGCATCTATTCAGGATATCCGTGGCTCAAAGACTGTAAACAAGAAAAGTAAGTTTGACAAGAACAACGAACTTTTCAAGGAGAAATGGGATTTGCTCATCATCGACGAGGCTCATGAGGGTATTCGTACAGAACAAGGAAAGGCTGTAGTTGCAGAGTTCCAGAAGAACAAACAGATGAAGAGTCTGTATCTCTCTGGTACACCTTATAATATTCTTAAGCTTTTCAAAGAGAAGGAAATCTACCGTTGGGATTACAACATGGAGCAGGATGCCAAGGAACGTTGGACCAAGGAGCATCCTGACGAGAAAAATCCGTACGAGGGATTGGCTCGCTTGAATATATGTACTTACAATCTTGGTGAAGTGATGACAAATTATAGTCATGACGAAAATGACTATTTCAACTTTACTGAGTTTTTCCGTGTTGACGCTGATACGGATAAATTCGTGCATGAAGATGATGTACGTGCTTTTCTCAAACTGATGACTAAGGATGGTGAGAATAAAGAACTCAATTATCCTTTTGCAACAAGCGAGTATCGTGATTATTTTCAACATACTCTGTGGTCTATTCCTGGTGTAGATGCGGCTCGTTGTCTGAGCGCTATATTGCGTGAAGATAAGGAGGATAACTACTTCCGTGCCTATGAAATAGTAAACATTGCTGGCAAGGGTGATAGTGATATTGAGCGTGAAAACGAAGATAACGCTACACGTGATAAGAAGGAAACTGAAGCTTTGGCTAAAGTGCAAAATGCCATCAGAACTCATGAGAAAACAATTACTCTGACTTGTGGCAGATGTACGACTGGTGTCAGTGTACCAGAATGGACGGCCGTCTTGATGCTGTCTGGTTCATATGAGACGAAGGCTGCTCGTTATCTTCAGACTATCTTCCGTTGTCAGACCCCATTCAGGGGAAAGACAAAGCGTGAATGCTATGCTTTCGATTTTGCTCCTGATCGTACATTGACGGTTATTGATAATTATCTGACAGAAATAAGTCGTGGTAGTGGTAGCAAGAATTTTGGTCAGAAGAAAGCTCAAGAGACTGAACGCTTTCTGAGATTTTGTGCTGTCATTAGCATTGATGGAAGCAAGACTGTCAATTTTGATACTCGTAGCTTTATGAAGCAGGTTAATCGTGCCTATTCAGAAGAGATTATGAGGGGACGTACTCGTAAACTATTTGACAATTTAGATAATATTAGCAATGATGTATTCGAGTTGTTGAAAAATATAGATGCTAAAATGTCCGTGTCTTCATCTGGTAAAAAAAGCAGAGGGAAGGTAAAGGTTAGTAGTGAAGGAGTTACTGGCGAAGGTGCCACAACAAGCTCATCATCTTCGGGGACAATTAAGGAACCCAAAGAACCTAAAATTGGTAAGAAAAATAAGACTAAGGGCGATCAGGCATATGAGATACTCGAAAAAATCATCATTCGTTTCCCTATGCTCATTTATGGAGCAATGGACAAACTGAGTGATTCTTTTACCATTGATAAGTTTGTCAAGGATATCGACGAAAAATCTTGGGAGGAGTTTATGCCTAACGGATTAACCAAAACAGACTTTATTAAAGTTGCCCATATAATAAAGAACGAACGCTTCATGGCATGGGCAGAATCTATCTATGAAAAGGTCAATGCTTTAGAAGGCAAGCCTGTTGATGAACGTGTAAATGGAATTGCTGATATTATCTCAGAATTCCGCTATCCCGATAAGGAAACTGTTCTTACTCCTTGGCGAGTAGTCAATATGCACCTGAGTGATACAGTGGGTGGTTATGATTTCTTTGGAGAGAAACATAGAGATGAAGATCTCTTGTCTGAACCTCGGTTTGTGGGTGAAGACAGAGAAGTAACAAAGCGTGTGTTCTTTACGCCAGCGCCGAATATTCTAGAACTCAATTCAAAGACCGGCTTATATCCATTATATATGGCTTATACGTTGTATCGTCTTCAATGTAAAAACCAACAAGGTTTTGGTCCCGAGTTGACTAATAAAGAAAAGGCTGACGTATGGAAAAAAGTGATAGAGAAGAACATCTTTGTGGTTTGTAAAACCAAGATGGCTGAAAGAATTACCAATCGCACACTTGTCGGCTTCTCTAATATTAAAGTCAATGCAAAGTGTTATACAGACGTACGTAATAACAATGCAGACATCATTGAGACTCTAAAGAACAATCCACAGCATTTTGTGGAAGATATAAAAAATGGCAAAGAATTTTGGAAAGCAAATCATAATAGAAATATGAAGTTTAATGCAGTCGTGAGCAATCCTCCTTACCAGGTAGGAGTAAACAAGGAACCTCTATACCATCATTTCATTAGCATAGGTATGGAGATTGGTGACTTGGGTACATTGATACACCCTGGACGATTCCTGTTTAATGCAGGTAAAACTCCAAAAGCATGGAATCAAAAGATGCTTAATGATGAGCATTTTAAAGTAGTAAAATATTGGAAGAAGAGCGATGAGGTGTTTGATGCTGTGGACATTAAAGGCGGAGTTGCTGTAACTATGTGGGATAAACAAAACGTTATCGGACCAATTGGTACTTTTGTTCTTCATGATGAATTACGTACAATACAAGAAAAGGTAGAATCACTAGGTGAAGAGTCTTTCTCAAAATTAGTATATTCACGTGATTTGTACCAGTTAACCAAGTTGTTCTATAAAGAAAACCCTGAACTGGAAGGAAGACAAAGTAAAGGGCATCGTTTTGATTTAGGTACTACTGCGTTCTCGCTTTTCCCAGAGGTTTTCTCGGATGAGAAGCCTGCTGGTGACGGCTATGCTCTAGTTGTAGGCAGAGAGAATGATACGAGAATTGCAAAGTGGATAAAGAAAGAGTATTTAAAGTTGCCAGATAACTTTGAAAGCTATAAGATTGCATTTCCTGTAGCTAATGGTTCAGGTAAATTTGGTGAAAGTTTGTCCGATCCTTTTGTTTGTGGTCCTTATTGTGCTCAAAATACGACATTCCTTTCTGCTGGAAATTTCTATACTTTATTTGAAGCGCAGTCTTGCCTAAAGTATGTCAAAACAAAATTTGCTCGTTGTATGTTGGGAATATTTAAAGTTACTCAGCATACCACAAGAGAGGCCTGGAGAGCGGTTCCTCTTCAGAACTTTACGCAACAATCAGACATAAATTGGGATTTGGCTATCCCCGAACTTGATGCCGCTTTATACCAAAAGTATAATCTCACCCGAGATGAGATAGAATTTATAGAAAGTAATGTAAGTGCGATGCAATAATGTTTGATAATATTAATGATTTGAAACAATGGCAGTAGAATCACATGATAAGAAGCTTGACGACCTTTTGAAAATGGTTGAAGAAGGTAAAGCCCAGTTGCCGGACTTTCAGCGCAGTTGGGTATGGGATGATACGAAGATATGCAAACTTATAGAGAGTATCACCTCAGGCTTTCCTATGGGAGCCGCTATGTTTTTGGCTAATGGAGGCGAACATATTCGCTTTAAGTACCGTAAGTTTGAAGGAGTAGAGTCTGAAAATGACGTTACTCCGGAATGGCTTGTGCTGGATGGACAGCAGAGGTTGACCACTTTGTATCAGGTATTGAAAAGCAAGAAGGCAACAAGCACTCGTCTTGAAACCAATCGTGATGCAACAATCAAACGTTTCTATTACCTTGATATAAAAAAGTGTCTTGATCCGAATGCAGACAGACTTGATGCTATCGTGTCTGTTTCTGATAAGAAACAACAGACTACTAATATCGGTCGTACAGTGACACTCGATCTCTCTACTCGTGAGAAGGAATTTGAAAATCTGATGTTCCCTTTGAATATTACCTTCTCAGCCAACGATACAGATGATTGGCGTTATGACATGGAGGATTACTATCATAACGATCGTGATTACAGCCTGTTGTTCCGTGAATTCTCGCAGAAGATACTACGTCCTATCTTGGCCTATAGTATGCCTGTAATCCAACTCGATAAAGAGACCCCAAAAGAAGCGGTATGCCAGATATTCGAGAATGTAAATACTGGTGGTGTACCTCTTACAGTCTTTGAATTGGTAACGGCTACATTTGCTGCCGATGGTCATGAACTACGGAAGGATTGGGAGGAAATAAAACATTCATTTTCACAGAAAGTTAATTGTGAATTGCTACGTGAAATTTCTGGTGCCAACTTCCTTGCTGCAATGACACTTCTGGTGTCTTATTATAAACGTGTGGATTCAGGTAATGATGAACGAGTAGCTGTAACCTGCAAAAAAAGAGATATACTTAGACTTGAACTGAAGGACTATGAAAAGTATCACGATGCTCTAGTACAAGGTTTTGGCGATGCTGCTAATTTTCTTGTTCACCAAGGTATTTACAGATCTCGTGACCTTCCATATACCTCTCAACTCATTCCTCTTGCAGCAATTTTTGCCTATGATAATGAAAATGGCAAGTTGTTGAACCTTGGCTCCAATCAGAATCTGTTGTCACAATGGTACTGGTGTGGCGTCATGGGCGAACTGTATGGTGGTGCTAATGAGGCAAGGTTTGCACTTGATATTCTTGGTGTGTTCCGTTGGATGAATGGTGGCGAGAAACCTGATACGGTTTACCGTTCAAGTATTCAGCCAACACGGTTGCTGACTATGCAAACACGAAACAGTGCAGCTTATAAGGGAATTATGGCTTTGATTCTTCAGGATTCACCTCTTGATTTTATGACAGGCAACCGTATGGATATTGCTTCTTATATAGATGAAGATGCAGATATTCATCATATATTCCCACAAGCCTATTGTGAGAAACAGAACCTTCCACGAATCAAGTGGAATTCTGTTATCAACAAGACGCCTATCTATGCATCCTCTAATCGTTCTATTGGTGGTCATGCACCAAGCATTTATATCGGTACTATGGCAAATAAAGGCTTGGATCAAGAGATGATAAAAGCTGCCATTACTTCACACAAGGTAAACTACGACTATCTTTTTGCTGATGATTTTGATTCCTATTTTTATTGATAGGGCTAAGCATCTGCTTGATAGGATAGAGAAAGCAACAGGTAAGGCTATATCAGGACGTGATAGCGAAGAAACCATCAGAGAGTTTGGCGTTGCATTACTATAAAGGTAGAAACTTTAATGTTCCTGCATCATTAGAAATAACAAGTATAGGTAAAGTTGCTTTCCGGTACTTTCACCAAAAGGTCTTCTATAAAGGGTTGCAATCATCGGAAAGATGGATTGCAACCCTTTATTTTCTTATCTGAAATCCATAGTGAAATGGATGATAAAATATTTCGCTAAGTTGTTTATAGTAAATTAAATACACTTAAATATGGGTTTTAGGTGCATTTTATTTATATGTAGCATAAAATATACAGAAATTGAAAAAAAAAAAATAAGTAAGTTTGTCTTATTTTTGAAATATTTTTGTTAATTTTGTAGGCGAATGGTGGGTGGTAAGCCAACACAGGATAACAGCTTGCGAAACTATCGCCACCAACTTTCTTGGCTTTGCCTGGAAAGGAGGAAATTATTAACTACTTTGCTAAAGGCTGGCAGAGGTAAAAATAAAAAAGATGATTTTTTTAAAAACATCCAAACAAGAAATACTTCAATGTATAGGTGAAGTATTAGAGAAATCTTATGGAAAAGATTATTATTCGGTATTACCTATGTTTGCCGATACGGATTGTCCTATGCCTGAAATATTCAAGGAACCATCCGAGGAACGTAATAAGCAATTAGAAGACCGTTTTTTGTATTGTATTACAGAAGCAGCCATAAAAGATAATTTTGAAGAACTGCAAGCATTCTTGAAAGACATATTGGAGAGGTTACGAAAAAGCTATGTTAATCTTAGAACTGTGGGTTATAAGTGGCTTATTGATTTTCTATGTGATGATAAGAAATCATTTCTTCATTTTGGTATTTATCTTAATCAAGCTGCAATTTTTGGTGTGGATGCTGAAAGGTTTTACAAGAAATTTACCAATACGCAAAAGCATAACAAAAAACGCTTTGATACTAATGGTGCACCTATCTATCATAGCTTATTTGATTATTCACCAGTGACATCTTCAGAATATATTCCTGGAATTTTTACCAGTGAGGAGTATGGTGAACAATATATTGTTGTGGCAATTTTATACAAGGATATAATATATGTTTTGAACGAGGCATATCAGTATGTTATTACTTTAGATCAAATGGCATGTATGAGGAAACAGTTTCCTGAGCAATGCCAAAATAGTCTTATAAAGTTAGTGGATGAGGTAAAGTGTGTTTTATGTGAAGCGGCTATTAATCCTGATATACTTATTCCTACACAGGCTCAAATACAAGAAGCAAAGGAAGTACTGCCGTTAGATATTTACAAGAAAATCTTTAAATTAGATATTAAGACCTTAAGTACTACTTTGTATCATGAAGTGCCTACGAAATATAAAAAGGCTTTTGGTATATTGATCATTGAACGAATAAAGATGCTGCAATGTGTGGATGATATTGAATACCTCGTCTTCAAGCATATAACAAATCCTGATGAACTAATTGAAAAGGTTATAAAAGCCAGATTTATATTAGCTCACATTAATGAGTTTGCAATGTTAGATATAATCGAGGATGGAAAGTGTGAAACAAAACACATACGAAAAGGAACATTAGCTTGTTTGTTTTATATGTGGACAGGCACTCAAATGTCTCAGTCTGATTTCTTGGAAAAATACTATTCTGTTCAATGCAAAGATGCGAAGTTGCATGTTAAACAAAATACGCTTAGTATAGCCTATTCGAAACTTGACTCAAAGTCTCCTCTTTATAACGGATTCAATGCAAAAGTGAATGAAATCATCGATAAAAATCAAGAGACTCCTGCCAAGAAGGTTAATATAAAGAGTAGTCGTACAACCCGTAAAAATGTTGCAGAGCAACAATCTGTATAGTAACAGCGTAGTTTTTTCTTGCTATACCGATTGGTTCTGTCGATTTTATTGATTAATTATAATCTTCAAATAGCCAATATTGATAATTCTTGCTTCATAAATTATCAATATTGGCTATCAAAATATAGTCTTTATTATACCCTCTTGAAAATAAGAATAACTTTTTTACGAGTTTTGATATATAAAAAAGGCGTATAACCGGTTTTTGATAATTCTTGAGAGGAAATTATCTGTGTTTTCAATCAAAAAACATGAAAAACTCGGTTTTTGCAACAATTTGGTTTGTTGTGCTTTATCAATAGTGTCCTTTGCGGAAAGCTTCTTTTTATCTATCTTTGCATCAGAAATTTCGAACATCGGAGTTTATGTTATGCTACGTTTATATAAATGTCAGCAGACTAAAAACTGAGCACGGCTCTGGTGGCTTGGGGATGAATAACATAAGTTGTCCTATATGACCCAAGTAAGTGCTAGGCAACGATTAATACCTCATAAAATATGAAAAAGGTATTATCTATAGGAGAAATCCTCAATGAGTATTTACTCCACAGCAACGCCCCTCTGGCTGCGGCTTATCGCAAGCACGTGCAGGAGATGATGGCAAGTAATGAATCTGTTGATTATATCAAGAAAGGAGAATAGTATGATTAATAAAGATTCTAAACAGGAATTGGATGAAGTCGTAGCTCAGGCTGCTCTTCAGCAGACTGAATCCCAGAAACAGGCTCAGGCTCTTGCTTCAGGGGCTGCTCAGCAGCGAGATAAGCCTAGCTTTGTCAATGTGTCTCCTTTCAATGAGTGTCTGGAAGAAGGACGGAAGATGGATCCACCGAAGGAACTTTGTCCACATATTCTGGTGGAGCATGAGACTACGCTTCTCTTTAGCGG
>ERZ779819.66-NODE-66-length-11144-cov-2.98719_pt1 | contig 11144 bp, 9 predicted proteins | sample MGYA00511383_ERZ779819 | MGnify/ENA primary metagenome ERZ779819 (study PRJEB29588, sample SAMEA2158480) | human gut metagenome | biome: human gut; feature: human-associated habitat; material: faeces | place: Denmark | collected 2008/2010 ...
GGTTTAGTTGAATTTTTTTCTGGTGGAAATGATATCGACGACTTTGGCAAAAAAATTGCAGTCTTCGGATTGTCATTATGTAGATTTTCAGAATGCGTTAAAGATATAAGTTCGGATGATGTTACTACTGCCAAAAACTGTGGCGATATGATGGTCGAACTCAACAATGCAATTCCAGAAACCGGAGGTATTAAGAGTTTATGGTCTGGAGAGAGTAACCTTGCATCCTTTGGGTCAAATATTGCTGCATTTGGAACTGCAATGGCAAGTTTCTCTGAAAGCGTATCTGGCAATATAGACGAGGATGCGGCACAGTCTGCAATCAACGTTGCCATGAAATTAAATGATTTGGCACCTACGTTACAGGATACAGACTATAGCGGTTATGGTCTTCTGAATAAAGCAATGGCTGACGACATCAGCAAATTTGCTATGTCACTTGTGCTATTCTCAAACTCATTAGAGCAGAATCTTGATTCGGATGCAATCACATCAGCAACAGATGCGTGTATGTCCTTTGTTGATATGACAAATGAAGTCGCAAATGTCGATTTCGACGTATTAAGTAATTTCGCTGATACATTAAACGATTTGGCTGATGATATGTCCAGTATCGACGTAAGTGGTATGTCAACTTTTGGAGAAAAGCTTGGTGAGATTGGAACGACTGGAGTTGATAAACTTATCAATGCGTTTAAAGAAGCTGGTCCAAAAGCATCCGAAGCCGGAAAAGCAATAATCCAGGGACTTGGTACTGGGGTCAAACAGGCTAGTGGATTATTTGTTAATTCAGTAAAAGGTATTGTTACCCAGTTCGTTTCCACACTACGGTCTGCACAAGGTGAATTTATGGCTAGCGGTTCTACAATGATGACCAATCTTACTATGGGTATCACGTCAAAGAAATCTACAGTAGAGAACGGTATTAAATCAACGGTCGAAGCAGCAAGTAATTCCGTTAGAGAATATTATACGCTGTTTTCTAGTGCTGGTGCATTTCTTGTTAGTGGTTTCGCAAAGGGAATCGATGATAATAGGGATGTTGCAAAGAAAGCGGCAAAAGCGATGGCTCAGTCAGCATACAATGCTGCTAAGAAAGAACTTGACATAAATTCTCCATCCAAAAAGTTTGAATATCTTGCACAGTTTGTTCCAGCAGGATTTGCAAATGGAATCGTTAAGTACGGCAATGTTGTATCTGAAGCTACAACGTATATGGGTAGACTTGCTATGTCTGGTGCTGAAAAGACATTATCTGACATGACAAGTATTATTAACGACGATATTGATACTCAGCCAACGATTCGACCAGTTCTTGATTTAACAAACGTCAAGAAAGAGGCAGGTTACATCAGTGGATTATTCAATAGCAGTGCGTCAGTAGGAGTAGATGCTGAACTCAGTTCAATATCTACAATGATGAATCGTAATCGTCAAAATGGAGTAAACGACGATGTTGTCGGTGCTATAAACAAGCTTCGCAAAGATGTTAACGGAATCAGTAAGCCAACCTACAATGTTGGTAATGTTACGTATGATGATGGAAGTAACGTTAGCGATGCTGTAGAAACACTTATAAGAGCAATCGTAGTAGATGGGAGGTCGTAGTAATGCCTGAAGCATATAATTTGTCTATCAAACGACAAAGTGGAGATGGCGGAAGCCATTATGCAACATGGGAGTTTAATGAAATGACTGATATTACGGTTACAACCGGAACAGGTATAACTATCGGCTCCCTTGTTACAATTAAACCCGGAGCTACCTATTACAATGGTACCCATATACCAAATTGGGTTATGGCAGACCAGTGGTATGTATCATCTATGAGCGGAGATAGAGTTGTTCTTGGGCGAAACCCAAGTGGAACTCATAATATTCGAAGTCCAATCAATATTGCATACTTGAACGGTGGTTCAACCACAACCACAACTCAGTCTTTAAATACTTTAGATCATTATGCCGTTTACTGGTACTACGATACTGGTGACGGCATTTGGTTTAAGGGAAGTTCTGGAGATACCAACGATAAGATATCAATGTATAGCGCTCCAAGTAATGCCATTCGTATTAAATGTACCGTTTTACCTATTGCCAAAACACGTCAGGTTAACGGTACTGATATGGCATACTGGGTTAGTGGAGGAACAACAGTCGAGTATTCTATTGATGCTGACCCACCGGAGAATATTGCGACTCCATCTGTAGAAATTGACAAGTATAAACTTACAGCAACTATTGAAAATATCTCAGACCCAAGAACTGACGAGGTCAAGTTTGAGATATATAACGGTGTTCAGTTGGTAAATACCGGAGTTGTAACAGTATTAGCTTGTCGTGCTACTTATACTTGTAATGTTGCTGCCGGTGGAGAGTATCGAGTTCGTGCTGCGGCTATTAACATTAATAGCGGATACGGAATCAGTAAAGACGGAATTGACAATCGAACACGAATTTACGGCAAATGGTCTGATTTCTCGTCTGTTGTAAAATCAATTCCAGCGACGCCAGCAGGAATAACTGTCTGTAAGGCAAGTTCAAAAACATCTGTTCATTTGGAATGGTCAGCAGTAGCAAGTGCTACCAGTTACGATATTGAATACACTACAAAGAAAGAGTATTTCGATGGTTCTGACCAGACAACGACAGTAACTGGAATAAAATTTACGCATTACGAGAAGACAGGATTAGAAACCGGTAATCAATACTTCTTCCGAATTAGAGCTGTTAATGAAAAAGGTGAGTCCGGTTGGTCTGGTATTTCTGCGGTAATTCTTGGAAAAGACCCCGCAGCACCTACCACATGGTCATCAACGACCACAGCAATTACGGGAGAGCCGTTGACTTTGTATTGGGTTCATAATTCTGAAGATGGTTCTAGTCAGACATATGCACAGTTAGAGATAACTATTAACGGAAAGAAATCATCTTACACCATTAAGAATACTAATGATGAAGATACGAAGGATAAAACCAGTTCCTATCCAATTGATACTTCAAAGTACACGGAGGGAACCACAATAAAGTGGCGTGTTAGAACAGCAGGAGTAACAAACACATATGGTAAATGGTCAATTGTTCGTACAATAGACATTTATGCCCCAGCAACGTTATCGTTAGCGATGAACGATTCTGATGGAGCAGCTATTGACGTACTGACAGGTTTCCCGTTCTATGTAACTGCGTTGGCTGGACCAAAGACACAGTCACCGTTAAGTTATCATCTTACAATCCTATCAAATCAGGTTTATCAGACAATTGACCAGGTCGGAACCGTCAAAATGGTTAATCAAGGCGAAGAAGTGTATTCGAAGTATTTCGATACTACAGAATCTTTGGTGGCTGAAATCTCAGCAAGCAGTGTAGATTTGAAAAATGGTATGAGTTATATCATGAAGTGTGTTGTGGCTATGAATTCTGGACTGACCGCAGAAGCGTCATTAACTTTTTCGGTTAGCTGGACAGAAACAACATACGAGCCAAACGCTGAGATAGGAATAGACCCGGCAACATACTCGGCTTATATTAGACCATATTGTTTAGGCTCTGATGGTTTATTGGCTTCTGGTGTAAAACTTGCTGTTTATCGTCGAGAATTTGATGGTAGCTTTGTTGAAATTGGTTCTGAGATTGAGAACGGAAGAAATGTTCACGTAACTGACCCACATCCGGCATTAGATTATGCTCGATATAGAATAGTTGCAACAGAAGAGGCAACTGGCGCCGTTAGTTATTATGACCCACCAGGCTATCCAGTTCTTGGAAGTGAAATTGTAGTCCAGTGGGACGAGGAATGGTCGGTATTTGATACGTCAAATAGTGATGAGATGGAAGAGCCGGCTTGGGCTGGTTCGTTGCTAACTCTTCCTTATAATATAGACATCTCAGATAGTAATTCTCCAGATGTGGAATTAATCGAGTATGAGGGTCGTTCTAATCCGGTTAGTTATTATGGAACCCAAAAAGGATTTACTTCAACTTGGAATGTAGATGTTGTAAAAACAGATAAAGATACTTTGTATGGTTTACGACGTTTACAACAGTGGATGGGTGATGTCTACGTTAGAGAACCATCAGGAAGTGGTTACTGGGCAAATATCAAAGTTTCATTTAGTCGTAAGCATGGCGCGTTGGTAATGCCGGTAACATTAAATGTCACAAGAGTGGAAGGAGCGATGTAATATGCCAGATTGGACTAAATCAATGGAACAAACATTTGAGTATTACATTGTTGACCTTTCCACCTGGAGGGACAAAGTAAAGCTCGACAACGTAAAAAAAGCATCTGTAGTAAGGGACTCGACAGTTGATACTTTGGGGTCCGCTTCATTTACCATGATGAATACAGTTGGCGAATGTTATGTCCGCGAGTATTTGGTTGTAAAGCAGAATGGACTTAAGGAACGAATACCTTTGGGAACGCATCTTATTCAGACACCATCGTCGGAATTTGATGGCAAAGTTCGAAGTGCGACTATAGATGCTTATACACCGTTGTTGGAATTGAAAGAGAATCCTCCGCCTTTGGGTTATGCGTCTTTAGCTGGCGAAAACATAACCCAGAGTGCAGAGATGATTGCTCGTGAACACGCAAGAGCACCAATTGTCGGAGCTGATAGTTCGGAAAAACTCTATACAGACTTTGTAGCAAATTCGGATGATTCATGGCTGACGTATGTTCGCGATTTACTTACGAACGCCAATTATAAATTAGAACTTGACGAAATGGGACGTATATTGTTTGCTCCCCAGCAGGATATTGCTTCATTACAACCAGTAATGACATATTCCGATGATAATAGCTCATTGTTGTATCCTGAAATAACTACAAAACATGATTTGTATGGTGTGCCTAATGTTGTGGAAGTAGTATATTCAAAAACCGGTAGTTATTATTATGCAAGAGTCGTAAATGATGATGTCAATAGTCCAACATCAACAGTTAATCGTGGGCGTGAAATCATCAAACGAGTAACCGACTTAGGATTACCAGGAGAACCTACAGAAGCACAAGTTAAAGAGTATGCAGAATTGTTACTTCGAAATTTGTCCTCAATAGAGTACACGGCATCGTATACACATGGTTATTGCGGAACACGAGTTGGTGATTGTGTTCGTTTGAATTATGAACGAGCAGGTCTTGTAGACATAAAAGCAAAAATCGTAAGTCAGACAATTAAATGTGAACCCGGATGTCCTGTAAGTGAACGGGCTGTTTATACAGTAAAGTTATGGAGGTGATAGTATGGGCTTGTCTTCGGAGTTAGCGTCTCAGTTTGCTAAAATAGTAAATCAGACGAATACTAATGATTCGAAAGAAACGACAGTTTATGGCACTGCCGTTAAATTCAACGGGAAAATGTACGTAAAGATTGATGGCTCGGACAGAATGACCCCTATTACATCGACTGTAGATGTGCGAGAGGGCGAGCGTGTTACTGTCCTTATTAAGAATCATCAGGCGGTTACAACCGGCAATACATCTTCTCCAGCTGCACGAACAGATGACGTAAAAGACAATACACAAAAGATAGAAGATGCCAGTAAGCAAATAACTGAACTTGGAACACTTATCGCTGATAAAGCAAACATTAAAGAGTTAGAAGCTGACGAGGCTAGAATTAAGGACTTAGAGGCTGCTAATGTAACGATAACTGGCGAGTTAAAAGCACAGAGAGCTAGTATTAGTAGCTTAACGGCTGATAATGTAAATATTAATAAATCATTGACCGCTGCTAATGCATCTATTGAGAATTTAAAAACAAACAAATTGGATGTTGAAGTTGCTGATTTGAAGTTTGCGACGATAGATTCGTTAAAGGCTACAAATGTTAGTGTTAGACAGTTGACTTCCGACTTCGGTGATTTCAAAAAGTTAAGCACAGAATCATTTAATGCAAATAATGCTGCTATCAAATCGTTACAGACGGATAAGCTCAATACAAAAGATGCGGAAGTTACTTATGCGAACATAGACTTTGCTAATATCGGTGATGCGGCTATTGAGAAGTTTTATGCAAAATCTGGTATCATCAAAGATTTGGTTATTGGAAATGAGACTGTCACCGGAGAATTGGTGGGTATTACAATCACTGGTGATTTGATAAAAGCCAATACAATAGTCGCTGATAAGTTTGTTCTGAAAGGTCAAAATGGATTATTTTACCGTATAAATACTGATGGAATAACAGTTGAGACAGAGCAGACAGATGAAAATTCACTGAATGGAAAAGTGATACTGGCTAAGTCAATCACAGCAGATAAGGTAAAAGTTACAGATCTGGTTGCATTTGGAGCGACCATTGCTGGGTTTAACATCAACGATAACTCCATATATTCCGGAGTAAAAGAGTCTATCAATAACAACACGAGAGGTATTTACCTGGATAAAGACGGACAGATTGCATTCGGTGATAGTAATAACTATGTGAAATACTACAAAGATACAGATAATACATACAAACTTAAGATTTCTGCTGGTAGTATTATTATGAGCGCAACCGGTAAGACTGTGGAGGATGCTATTAACGGCGTTGAGACGAAACTCAATGAATTGGACGTTCCGGATGACTTGGTTACAAAAGCTGACCTGATAGACGATATCAATTCTGAGTTGAAAATTGACGGTAAGAGCATATCACTTACGACAGGACATTTTGTAATTAGTTCAAAGAATTTCAGTTTGGACGCAAAAGGTAATGCATCGTTCTCTGGAACAATCACTGGCTCATCTGGCGAATTTACAAAAGGGTTTTATGTTAATATTTTGGATCCGATAACAACTGGCGACGTCAATTCGTCATGGCAATTTAAAATTTCAAAAGGAAATATGTTTGTTGGACGATATATTCCTCGAGAATACATTGAAAACCCACCGTTTGACCATTATGAAACGTATATAAAATTCGACGGTGCTACAACAGCAATAGTTGGTGGATCGCGTATATATCTTGATTGTAGCGAAATGAGTATAGATTTAGACTATGGCGAGGGGTATATACGATTAGTAAATAGCACAGTAGGAATAACCATTACAGGGTCTAAAATATCGCAATCAACAACACAGTTTACTGGGGATGTAAACGCCACAGGATACACGGTTACAGCTACGAATCTAACAGCAAAATCAAAATTATCTGTTAGCGGAAATAGTTATTTTGGTGGCTCCGGTACTTTTGGCGGCCGGCTTTGTGTACCAAGTATCGGAATGATATATTCGACCCCATATATAGATTTCCATTATAACAAGTCAAAAGCTGATTATACGAGCCGCTTTATCGATTATGGAGGAAACTTCACTTATTGTACAAACAGCGGAATTCATCAATTCTGCAATATCGACGGTAGTCAAGTAGCAAGGATTCAATCTAACGGTACTTTTGGTGCCGCTACCGGAGGAACAGCTATTGTCGGAAGTGCTATATATTGTCAAACAACATGGAGCGGTGGAGCGTATACAGCAGTATATGGGGCTTCATTTACGAACCCTTCATCACGATTGGTTAAGGAAAACATTGCTGATATGACAGACGATGAAGCTATGAAAATTCTTCAATTAACGCCAGTCGATTTCGATTACATCGAAGCATACGGTGGTGAAAAGAATCAACATGGACTCATAGCAGAAGACACCATTGACATTATACCGTCTTGCGTTACTGTCCCTGATGGATATTCAGAAGATGCTTTTGATATAGACAATGGAATTAGAAACGAAGTATTAGCAATTGATTACTCAAAACTCGTGCCTTATTTGGTCAAAATGATTCAAATACAGCAGAAACAAATAGATAAATTATTATCTATGCAACAGAAAGGAGAATAAACATGAAAAAATTAAAAGTAACAGTCGGTGAATTATACAACATCGAACAGTCAATTTTAGCAGCAGACGTTATGAAGATGATGTTTTCTCGTAAGGGAAGTCTTTGCTTACTTAGAAATATGAAGAAAATGGAATCTGAGCTGGAGGAATTCAAATCCAAGAGAACAGAACTCATCAAAGAATATTCTAATGGTAATGACAGCATTAGCCCGGAATCAGAACGTTGGAGCGAATTTGTTACAGCATACAATGAGTTAGCATCCGTGGAAGTATCTGTAGAAATTAACACGATTGCGATTGATGATTTACCGGAACAGATAACGCCAGTTGTTTGTGGCTTATTAGAGTGTATGATTAATGACTCAGAAGAAGAGAAGGAGGATTAACTATGTTTGATATTACATCATTATTTTCAAAATACTTTGTATTAGTTGTGTTTGTGGCTTGCGGAATTCTTGGATACGTAATCAAGCACGCAACATTCCTTAAAAAGATTCCGAATGACGACATCCCGGTGATTCTTGCAATTATCGGTTTTATCCTGAATCTGTTCGTAAGTGGATTTTCACTTGAAGCAGGTGTTTGGGGTTCATTAATGGGTTTGGCATCTACAGGAATGCATCAGGCTATTTCACGATTTATAGACAGTTATTGGCAGAATAAAACAGAATGAGGGATGACTTATGGGCAATGTTCAGTTCTTGGGGTATCTGATTAGTGCAATCATAACTCTTGGTGGCTTTATAGCTGTCATTATGAAGTTTATTCAGCCGATAAATGATTTGAGGATAGTCATTCAGAAGTTGAACGATACAATTGATGCACTCAAAGAGGATAACCTTTCTCAGAATAAAAGAATCGAAAAACATGGAGTACAGATTGATGACTTAAATAATCGAGTTGGTAGAATTGAAACCAAAATCGACATGCATCAGGAGTAGTCTACATAAGGGGATGTTATTATCATCCCCTTTTCTTTTTCGCATAATTTACAATTACTTTAATGAGAAAAAGGTAACTATTAGATGACTAATGGCTATGGGTTTGTATTACCTATCCAGGTGGGAGGCATGAAATAGGGCTGACAGTTTGATAGCAATATACACTTTTTCTTTTATTTTTGCTTATTATAATATAGAAGAAAGGGATACCATTGTGTAGTACCCCTTAAAATTTGAAACGTTGTAATAAAACGTGCATCGTAGCAGTTTATTTGACACTTATTTGACCATTTACGTCATGTAAAATGCCGGAAACCAGCTATTTACTAGACTTATAAATCTCAATCAGCTTCCGTAGAGGAAGCAGCAAAAGCTGGTAAATTCTAAATAGAAAGCTTGATTTTATAGGCTTTTTGGAGACTCATATCATTTTTGGTATGGGTCTCTTTTTTTTTCTCATTTTCTGGATTTGGTGTAAAAATAGCTGCACGCTGCCCTCAAGTCGCCATATGTAAATATTATGACGAGAACTATTCACATTATTATTCAGATTTTAAGGTGACGGATGAAGTATTAAGAAGAAACACAGTTCTTCCGCAAAACAGAATAGGTGAGACTTGTACAGAGCATGAAGTAAATTTTGTATGCAAGCGTGAAGATGGTTCATATGTAAGCTCGCGTACGATGCAGCATGTTTCGAGGATTGTGCATGAACAGCTTTCCTGCACTTAAATTGGGGAGTCTCAAGGTTCGTAAAACGGTATTGATTGAGCTTACTGTGAAATATGAAGGAATGAAATATCACATCTGGTATTGACATAGCCGAACGGCTTATTATATGATAAATATATCAAAAATAAGCCGTTCGACTATGCGACAAGGAGGCGTCATGAAAATAGCAGATGCAGAAGCTTTTGGAAATGAATTACGTACACGCAGAAAGGGATTGGGATATACACAGGCTTATATCGCTGAATTTACAGGATTTAGTGTCAGCTTTATATCTGATCTGGAAAGAGGAAAGGAAACGTGTGAGATTGGAAAGGCGATTGAGATTGTAAATCTTTTAGGTATGGATTTGTGTATGGAAAAGCGAGGTAAATAAAATACGGTATTTTCCTATGCACAAGAGTATTTGGATAATCCGTCAAGTTGTCCTATTTCAATTCATCTTCCATTGCAGGCACAATAGAAAGTGCACTTGAGAAATCGTGTGAAACACTTATGCAACAGGGATTTATACAGGCAAAAGACATGAAAAAAAGGATTTTAGAGGTGCGAAAGCTGGCGTGGATGTAAAGAAAGACATTTATAATGTCAGAATCGGGCAAAGTCAACGACAGGACAACATTGTAGAAAATAACATATAAAAAAATAATATTGGTAGCTCCCCTTTTATATGACAAAACAACAACAGGCAACTAAACCATTCACCGTTTAGCTGCCTGTTATTGTTTAAAAAATTCATTAAAATCACAATTAAAAATCTTGGTCAATCCAATCAGCATATCTACCGTTGGGTTATTATAACCATTTTCCACCTTGCTGAATATGCCGGTAGTTACATTGATGCCATCACATTGGAGCTTCGCAATGACTTCGGTGGCTTTCAAACCCTGTTCTTTCCGCAGCCTTCGGATGTTAGAACCTACCAGTGGATGCAGGTGTTGATTAATTCTTTCTGACATAGCTATCACCTCGTTGAGAAAATAATATCCAAAATGGAAGAAAAAAGTGTCCAAAATGGAAGTTTTGTAGTATAATCGGGAAAGGAGTTTATATAAATTTACGGAAGGAGAAAGTTTGATGGCTATTCAGGAAGTGATCAAATATGAAGGGGATAATTCAACTCTTATTTATAAGCATCCCGCAGAAGACTTTAATACTCTGTCACAATTGATTGTGCATGAGTCGCAGGAGGCAGTATTTTTCAGTGACGGACAGGCACTGGATTCTTTTAAAGCAGGTCGTTATACCTTAGAAACGAAAAACATTCCACTTATTTCCAAAATAAGAAATCTGGTTTCGGGCGGAGTAAGTCCGTTCCATGTGGAGGTTTATTTTATTAACCTTGCGACCATGATGGATATCGCATGGGGAACACCAAGTCAGGTGACAGTTCGTGACCCGAATTACGGCTATAGTTACAGTGGCGGTGCCAGTGGTTCTTTCGGACTGAAAATAGAGGATGGAAGAAAGCTTCTGATTAATCTGGTTGGTACCGAAAAAGCAATGACCACCAAAGATATTCAGAAATTTTTTAAAGACCTTTTAGTTACAAGAGTAAAAAATTGCATTGCAGTAGAACTCAGCAAATATAGCTACAATGTTTTCAACCAGCATTTGAATGAAATTTCCGAGAACGTTGCCGGTCAGGT
>ERZ779819.67-NODE-67-length-11110-cov-18.0609_pt1 | contig 11110 bp, 5 predicted proteins | sample MGYA00511383_ERZ779819 | MGnify/ENA primary metagenome ERZ779819 (study PRJEB29588, sample SAMEA2158480) | human gut metagenome | biome: human gut; feature: human-associated habitat; material: faeces | place: Denmark | collected 2008/2010 ...
ACTCGTCCTCCACCATGAGCCACGCAGGAATCAATAGCGGTATTGATAGCATGATGGTCGAGAACCTTTCCGTTGCCGATGGCACCGAAATCTTTCACATTGTAGTCTTTTGCCTGCATGCTTGTCATTGCAAGCGCCAGGAGACATAAGAGTGTAGAAATTCTTTTTTTCATTGCTTTTTTGGATCGTTAGTTTTATATTTTTTGCACCTGAAAGCCTTGATGGACTTTCGGGTGCAAAGATAAGGATAAAATCTGAGATGAGTTATGAAAATCATTCAACTATTACTTATTTTCATTCATTATATCATTTGCCTTTCAGTATTTCTGATGGAGACTTGCCAAATTCCCGTTTAAAGCTCTCTCTGAAGTTGCCGAGGTTGTTGAAGCCTGCAAGTATGGCTACTTCTGCTATACTGTATTCACCCTTTTTCAGTAATGTCATACTATGTCGCAGTTTGGCTTTCTTGATATATTCGTTGGCACTCATTCCGGTCAGGGCTTTCACCTTACGATAGAAGGTAGAGTGACTCATAGCCATCTTGTCGGTCATAAATGCCATGTCTAAGTCATCGGTAGAGATATGATTCTCGATGAGCTTGTTCAGTTTCTCCAGGAACTTTTTATCCAGATTGCTGATCTGGCAGGTCATCGCATCTTCCTTTTCCTCGGTAGCTTTTTGGGATGTCTGCTGTTCATCGGCGGAAGTCTCGAATTGTGAGATATTCTTCTGTACGATGTAGTCTGCCAATCGCCTTCTTCCAGACAGGATATTTCTGATGCGGCTATGCAGCAGTTTTGCACTGAACGGCTTGGTAAGATAAGAATCAGCACCGCTGTCATATCCCTCTTCCTGGTCATTGATGCTGGTCTTGGCAGTCAGCAGGATGATAGGAATATGGCTGGTGCGAATATCTTCCTTCAATATATGAGTCATCTTGATGCCATCCATTTCCGGCATCATGATGTCGCTTACGATGATATCCGGTACTTTCGAGAAAGCCTGTTCCATTCCTTCCCTGCCATTGCAGGCTTGGATGATACGATAATCTTCGTGCAGCGACTCTTCGATATAAAGTCGAATATCAGCGTTGTCTTCCACGATGAGTAAAAGCGGACGGATATCTTCTGTTGGCTCTTTTGACGTGGTTTCGTTCTCTTCGGCATTTTCAGCCGTAGCCAAATCCTGATTATCATCCTTGTGAAGTGCCTCCGGGTAGGTGCGGTCTGCCTTGAGTGAGAAGGTAAACTTGCTTCCTCGTCCCTTTTCACTTTCAACAGTCAGTTCTGCTTGATGGAGAGTAGCCAGTGATTTCACCAGAGCCAAGCCGATACCTGTGCCGGAAGCCTGATGATTGCCGTTTTCCTGATAGTAACGGTCGCAGATGTGAGGCAGGGCATCTTTGTCTATGCCGTATCCCGTATCTTCTACTGCAATGGCTATAGTATTGTCTTCTGGCATCGTCAGCGATAAGGTGATGCTGCCTTCTGGTGTATATTTGATGGCATTCGACATCAGGTTATTGATTACCGTATTGATTACTTCTGAATCGAAATAAAGTTCAGGCACACCCGTTTGAATATTCAGACGGATATTGAGACGGCTATTCTGGTTGAGATCTTTGAATCGTACACCTATTTCCCTCACCAATGCTCCGAGATTTGCCTTGGCAACCGTCAATTTGCGGTTCTGGGTTTGCGTCTTTCTGAATTCCAGAATATCGTTGATGAGATTGAGGAGTCTTTCCGCGCTGGCATGGATGCATCCTATCTTATGATGCACTCTTTCTGCTATTTCCTTATCTTCCATCAAATCCTCCAGAGGTCCGAGAATGAGTGTGAGCGGAGTGCGAAGCTCATGGGTGATGTTGGTAAAGAAGCGCAGGCGTTCCTCGTTCACCTGCTGTCTTTGCTTGCTTTCCCATTTTTCCTGTACCAGAGAATTGCGCAGTAACAACTGCTTCTGGTAAGAGCGGAAGAAATATCCTAGTATTCCCATGATGAGGAGGACATAGCAGAGCTTTGCCCACCAGGTGAGCCAAAGTGGGGGATTGACAACGACCTTCATTTCTGCAGTACTGGCGTCTTCCCAATCCTGATTCTTCAACTTGGCTCTGATGATAAAGGTATAGTCGCCCGGTTTGAGATTGCGGAAGGTTACCTCGTTGTCACCTTCAGTTTCATACCATTGGTCGTCTAGTCCTTTCATCATGTAAGAGTATTCCACGTTTCCTTCCTGTGAGAAGTCTTTTATCGTGAAGTTGATTTTGAAGGTATTGTCATCGTGGCTTAAACAGATGATACCCTCATTGTTGGGTGAAATCAGTCGGCTGGCAAATTGGTCGGAGAGTTTCCCCACGCGTTCACAATTGATGATTTGGATAGGGGAGACAGCTTTTGGTTCGGTCAGCTGTTGGGGATTAAAAAAGCATATTCCTCCTGGTGAGCCAAAATATATGGTTCCGTCGGGTGTGGTGACGGCTGATGCCTCTACGAAGTTGCTCGTAGGTATGCCACTCTCGTAATCATAGTTGTAGAATCGCTGCTTGTGAATGTTGAGGCAAGCTATTCCCGAGAACATGCTCACCCAAATATTTCCTTGCTTGTCTTGGCTGATGGCACGTATGTGGCTGTCTTTGATGCCATATCGCTCGTCGTAATTTTTGATGGCTCCTGGTTGAAGTGGGTTCTGCACGTAAGCCAGTCCCCTCATTGTCGCCATCCAAATGCCACCATCAGCATCTTTAATGATATGGTTGATGGAGTTGGTGGCAAGCAAATTCTTTTCGGTTAGATGTACGATAAGTTTCATTTGCTTGCTGAAGACGAACACGCCACGGTCTAAGGTGCCAATCCATATTTGACCATAATTATCTTCTTTGATAGAGTAGATGATGGTTGGATTGTTTCCCATCTGTCGGTTTAGTTCCTGCTCCTTATTAATCTTGTCGTTTTCTACAGAGAAGATGCCTGCTTCTGTTCCCACCCACATCTTTCCCTGTGCGTTCTCGCATAGGGCATGGACGTCTAGGTTCTGGGCATAGTTGATGCGTGTGAAACTATGGGTGTGAGGATTGAACTTCAGCACACCATTGTCACTGGTTCCACACCAGATGTTGCCTTTCTTGTCTTCCTCGAATACATATATAGAGGAAGAGGAGTTGGATAGATAGGATGAGAAATTCCAGGTTTGCATCAATTTGCCGTTTTGGTATAGGCTCATCAGGTTGTCTCGCCCTATCCATAAGTTTCCTTGGTGATCGCAATATAACCCTGTTACTTCTTCCAAAGCCTTTCCCATGTATTGCAGGGTGTTGATGCTGGCGGCGGATTTTGCGATGAAGTCTATTCCCATGCTATAGTTGGCTATCCAGATGTTTCCAAAGGAATCTTGTATGATTCTTCGGTTATTGTTGGACGACAATCCACTATTCTCTTTGGTGATTTGTGAGAACTTGAGTTCTTCTGTTAGGGGATTTTTATAAAGGTTGAGGTCGAGGACGCTGATTCCGCCAATGTCTGAGGCTATCCATAGAGTCCTGTCGTTCATCTCTATGATTTGGTGGATGTTGTCGCCAGCAAGTGATGCTGGATTGTTGGCGATATGCTTGAACACCTTGAATTTCCCTGTGAAAGGGTCGAGTAATCCCAATCCCAGGTTTGTACCCACCCAAATGTTTTTGGCATGGTCAATGCATATTGAGCGCACATTGTCGCCTGGCAAACTTTGTGGGTCATTAGGATTGTGACGGAAATATTTTGTCTTTTGCGTCCTGAGGTTATAGACATAGAGTCCTTCGATTCGCAATCCGATATACAGATGGTCGTTGCCATCATCCGTAATGCTGCGAATGCCATTTTTTATATTTGGAAGACGTTTGTTGCTGATGGTTGAGAACTTTTGATTCTTGGGGGTGTAATGTTGGATAGTGCCATCGTAATAGGCTATCCAAATACCTCCGTCTGCAGCTCCCTTGATATCGGCAACGCTTTTCTTGGGGATTTTTTGTGTGAAGTGTATGAATTGCTGTGTCTTGCAATCAAACACATCTATGTGTCCATTCTTGAAGAGTATCCAGATAGAATTACTTTCTTTGTTGTAATACAATCCCATGATACCATCATTATCAATGTTAGAATTGTTGTTTTTAAAGATTGTGCATTTTGTGCCTGCGATTCGGGTAAGCCCCGATTCTGTGGCGGCCCAGATGAAACCTTGTCCATCGATAATCATGTCATTTACGAATCCATTGGATAGTCCTTCTTTAAGTCCCAAGTTCTTAAATATGGATGAGGTGCTTGCCGTGAGGGCAAGTACCTGTAGGATTAATCCCAAAAATAGTAGTAGTTTCTTCATTCTTCTTGTTTTTTATATTGAACTACAAAAATAAAAAAAAAATAGATATACTTGCGAATTCAAGTGTTAAATGTTGCCCAAAATTACAAATTATTCCTCAAATGTGCAAGAACCAAGGGCAATGTTGATTGATTTTCGGTTATAAATGGTCTAAAAGTAGTTCTTAAAAGAGTTTTGATTTTTTTTCGTTTCTTGTTGACCGAAAAAAAATATAAGTTTTATGAAGAAATAGATAATTTTGCGGCAGAAATAAATAATAACAATTGTAATAACTAAAAGGTAATGACTTATGAAACAAAGAAATTCAAAATTGGCAGCTATGATGCTATGTATGGGATTCACGGTTTCCGTACCTACTTTTACTTATGGTATGGGCGAAAATGCGTTGAACATTTTGCAGCAAGGCCAAAAGATTTCAGGACTGGTTGTTGACTCTAATGGCGAGCCTATTATAGGAGCAACGATTAAGGTGGTTGGTACGAGCGATGGTACTGTTACCGACTTGAATGGTAATTTCTCGCTTACCATAGCTCCGAAGGCAACTTTGGAAATCTCTTATGTAGGCTACATCACTCAAAAAGTACAAGTTGCGACAGGAAAAGCTTTGAAGATAGTTCTTCTGGAAGATTCCAAGGCGATTGACGAGGTGGTGGTAGTTGGTTATGGTTCGGTAAAGCGCAGTGATGTTACGGGTTCTGTGTCATCATTGGATGCCACTAGCATTACTTCTGCTTCCCAGACGAATGCCGTAGATGCCATGCAGGGTAGAATTTCTGGTGTGAACATTACTCGAAATGCAGCTCGTCCAGGTGGTAGTTATAGTATTGTTGTTCGTGGTAAGAGCTCTATCAATAATAGCAATGAGCCTCTTTGGGTGATTGATGGTATCCCTACCTCTTCTGATGCACGAGATTTGAACCCTGCTGACATCGAAAAGATTGATGTTCTAAAGGATGCATCGGCTACGGCTATCTATGGCTCCCGTGGTGCCAATGGTGTTATTATCGTAACCACCAAACGAGGTAAGGAGGGGCATTTTTCTATTAATTATGATGGTTATTATGGTGTTCGTCTGGCAAGTCATCTTCCTGATATGATGAATGGTGATGAATATGTGAAGTTCCGCACAGAGTTGTTTAAAAACCAAGGCCGCAGCACCGATCGCTCTAATGCCGAGTTCTTTACACCGGAAGAGTGGGAGAGAATAGACAATAAGGATTATACCGACTGGATTGACTTGACGTTGCGTACAGGTCAGCAGTATAGTAATACGATTACCGCCTCAGGTGGTGATGCCAAAGGTACATTCTCTTTGGGTGTCGGACAGTTGCATGAGGAAGGTACGGTGAGAGACCAGGACTTCAATCGCTATAACCTCCATCTCAACGTGAATCGCAAGATTTTAAACTCTTGGGAGATGGGGGGAAGCCTTTACTTTACTTATAGTAAGCAAAATGAAGGTAGCTATGAGACGCTTCGCTCTGCTTATCGCTTGCCACAGGTGGCTTCTCCATACGATGAGAATGGCAACCTGACTTACCACGTGTTTCGCAACGATGCTACAACCAATCCTTTGCTGGAAAGCACTGCTGATGGCGAGCATCGCGAAACCAAGCGATACAGGGTGTTTGGTAACGTGTATTTGCAGTATAAGCCTATCAAGGAGCTGAAACTTAAGACACAGTTCGCTCCTCAGTTGCTTTATACTAGATATGGTAACATTGTAGGCAAGAATGCCAAGAACTCGAATGGTAATAATGCAACAATCACAACCCAATACAACCAAAATACTTATTGGTCTTATGTTTGGGACAACCAGATTACCTATGATAAGTTGATGGACAAGCATCATCTGAATGCTAGCCTTGTGCAGAGTCTCCAGATGGAGCAATGGGAGTCATCTAACCAAGCAGCCAAGGATTTCCCATACAATAGTTATTGGTATAATTTGGGTGCTGCGGGCTTGAGCAATCAAACTGCATCCACCACTAATTTTCAGAAGAGAACGTTAGCTTCTGTATTGGCAAGAATACAGTATTCCTTCAATGACCGCTATCTATTGACGGTTTCAGGTCGTTATGATGGTTCTTCAAGATTGGCTGATGGCAACAAGTGGTCGTTCTTCCCTTCCGCAGCCCTTGCTTGGCGTATTACGGAAGAGAACTTTATGAAGAATCTGCCAGCTATTAGCAACTTGAAACTTCGTCTTAGCTATGGTGTGACGGGTAATGATGCCGTTTCCATCTATGGCACCCAGTCGGGTATATCACGTCTGAACTATGATTTTGGTGGTAACGCGATTGCTGCTTATTATAAGAATGGAATCGCCAACAAGAATCTTTCTTGGGAGAAGACTCATGAAATCAATGTGGGTTTGGATTTCGGGTTCTTCAACAACCGTATCAATGGTGCCGTTGATGTGTATCAGCGTGATGCCAAAGACTTGATTATGAAGCGTAATATCCCTAAGACCACAGGTTGGTCTTCTATTTGGGATAATATCGGATGGGTAAGAAACAGAGGTATAGAGATAGGTCTGAATACGGTTAATATCCAAGGCAAGGACTTTGGATGGGAAACCAACATCACATTCTCTAAGAATACCAACAAAATCATGGAACTTTATAATGGCAAGCAAGATGATGTGGCAAACAAATGGTTTATCGGCCATCCGCTTGACGTAAACTATGATTATGTCTTTGATGGTATCTGGCAGAGTGATGAGGCTGATGAGGCAGCCAAGTATGGACAGACTCCTGGGCAGGTGAAAGTGAAAGACTATGATGACAATGGTGTTATCAACTCCGATGACAAGCGCATCATTGGGCAGCGTTCTCCAAAGTGGATTGGCAGTATCACCAATACCTTTACTTTTAAAAACTTCGATTTCTCAGTGTATGTCTATACCCAGCAGGGAGCGCAGTTGCAGGATGCCTTTATGTCTGCCTATATGGCTTACGAGGGCAATTACAAGCAGGTGAACGTAAACTATTGGACAAAGGACAATCCATCCAATAAGTATCCTCAGCCAGGCAATAAGGGCAAGTATTATAATGCGATGCGCTATGTGGATGTATCTTTCGTAAGGGTGGGAAGCATCACTTTAGGCTATAATTTGCCAAAGTCGTGGTTGGAGAAAATCAATGTCAAGCATACCCGTTTGTATGTGACAACCAATAACCCATTCACCTTTACCTCTTATAAGGGCTTCGACCCAGAGTGGGCTACCCAAAATACTTGGGGTACGGCAACTGGATATACAACCTATCTGATTGGTGTAAAAGTAGAATTCTAAAAAAAACATAGATATGAAAAAGATTAATTTATATATAGCAGGTGCTTGCTTGGCACTGGGATTGGCTTCTTGCGACAGCTTCCTGGATGAGGAAAACCTCAGCAATGTCAATTCTGAACAGTATTTTCAGGAGAAGGATGGATATGAGAGTTTGGTGAATGCTTCATACGCCACCTTACGCTCCCTTTGGAAAAATGAGCCTTGGTTGTTTAACTTGGGTGTTGACATCTACACTCGTGGTGAGAGCGAGTTGGTGAGTGGTAGCTATGGTAATCGCGATATCTATAGTAGCGAATTGAATGAGTATGCCACTTTGGATGCGCAGAATGGATATGTGAGTGATTTTTACTCAAATGCTTACTATGGCATTCAGGTTTGTAATACAGCCATCAATAAGGCTAGTTTGGTTTCTGGAATGTCAGAGAAGAACCTCAACCAGCGTTTGGCAGAAGTTAGATTCTTGCGAGCATATTATTATTATCTGCTCGTGGAGCAGTTTGGCGATATTGCTATTGTTGCAGATGAAATCAATACGCCTGTTACGGAGTTTACCCGTACTCCTGAAAAAAATGTATATGCCTTCATTCTGAGTGAATTGAACGATGTGGTGGGGGTACTTCCTGCCAGCCAGAGCGAATTTGGACGAGCTACACAGGGAGCTGCCAAGCACTTGATGGCTTTGATTTATCTCACTCGTGGCTATAAGTCGTATGCTGAGTCAACGGACTTCTCTAAGGCTGCTTCTTTGGCAGACGAGGTCATCAACAGTGGACAGTATGAGCTGATGCCAACTTTCAGTGATGTGTTTATTTCTGGTAATGAGAAAAATAAGGAGATTATCTTCTCTGTGCAGTATGATGCCTCTTCTTTGGGGGGTCAGTATGGTGGTAATGGACAGCAAAACCTTTATGGCTTTGAGTTGTGGACGAAGGTTGTTTCTGGTTTTGAGCAAGGTAACTTGACCTATGGTTGGAAGAAAAACCAGTTTATGCCTACCCAATTTCTGTATTCCCTTTACAATACAGCAGAGGACAGTCGTTATGACGCTACTTTCAAAAGCGAGTTCTATGCCACAAAGGAGGATACGAACATCGGTTTGAAGGTAGGAGATCTGCGATTGTATTTCCCCAAATACGACCAACCTTTCACCAAGGAAGACTCTTTGGCTGTAATCGCCCAAAATCCTAATGCGATTATTGTTACCAAGGATAGATGGAAGCAAGATATAGAGCATGTGGGTGGTTCGGGAATGTGTCCGATGATTTGGAAGTTCTATGACCCAAATTCATCTTATCCTTCCAATAATACTAGCTATACAAGTACCAAGGATATCTTCCTTTTCCGCTTGGCTGACACTTATCTCTTAGCAGCGGAGGCTTACTATAAGGCTGGCGACTCCCAGAAGGCTGCTGAACGTATCAATAAGGTGCGTGAGCGTGCCGCCCTTCCTGGTCATGCTGCTGATATGGATATTAAGCCTGAGCAGGTGGATATTGATTTCATTCTCGATGAGCGTGCTCGGGAAATGGCAGGAGAATATAATCGTTGGATGGATTTGAAGCGTACTGGTAAACTGATAGAGCGAACGCTGAAATACAACAATTTGGCAGGTAAGATTAACAAGATGGATAATCATATCTTGTTAAGACCAATTCCGCAGTCGGTTATCGACCAGACAACTGGTGATTTCAAGCAAAATACTGGATACTAATCCTATCGGAGTTTTTTTGTGTATGAATAAATATTTCTTGAAAATAATGATAGTATCAGCCTTGATCATCTCAAGGCTGCCTATTCTTGCCCAATCCTTGATAGCCAATGGCATCCCTTGGTATGATCAGAATCAGAACCCGGTGAATGCCCATGGTGCCGGCATCATCAGGGATGGTGGAAAGTATTGGCTTTTTGGAGAATATAAGAGTGATACTTCCAATGTCTTCCCAGGCTTTGGATGCTATTCTTCTGACGACCTAGTGAATTGGAAATTCGAGCGTGTTGTCCTTCCGGTACAGAAGGACGGCATCCTCGGTCCAAATAGAATAGGAGAGAGAGTGAAGGTGATGAAGTGCCCTAAGACGGGCGAGTATGTGATGCTGATGCATGCGGATGATTTGAAGTATAATGACCCGCATATTGGCGTGGCTACCTGCCAGACCATCAATGGTGATTATCAGTTGAGAGGTACGCTCCAATACAAGGGGCAACCTATCAAGCGTTGGGATATGGGAGTTTTTCAGGATGAAGATGGCAAGGGCTATCTGCTTATTCATCATGGACCTATCTATAGGCTGAGTGATGATTATCTCAGCGTGGATACGATGATAGCCTATGTTGGTGGAATGGGTGAATCGCCTGCCATGTTCAGGAAGAATGGCATGTATTATCTGCTTACTTCCAATCTTACCAGTTGGGAGCGTAACGACAATTACTATTTTACGGCTACGAATATCGCAGGCCCTTGGAAAAAGCAGGGGGTGTTCTGTCCGGAAGGTTCCCTGACCTGGAATTCGCAGAGCACTTTTGTGCTGATGCTTCCTGATGGCACACCGATGTATATGGGCGACAGATGGTCTTATCCTCATCAGGCTTCTTGTGCCACCTATGTCTGGATGCCGATGAAGGTGGAGGGCGAGCGGTTGAGTATCCCTGAGTATTGGCAGGCGGGGGATCCGGACTATTCAGCAGGAGGATGTTTTGCAGAAGGTGATAGCGGTGAAGTCACTTCGCTTGAATTCCAATCAACCAGGAAAGATGGTGAAACTGTCTTTCAAGGGAACGCAGATTGCCTTGACGGGTAAAACGGATTCGCATGGAGGTTATGCCTTTGTAGAGATTACTGACAGAAAAGGCAAGAAGGTTTATTCTTCGTTACTAGATTGCTATAGCAAGGTTCCGCAGGAGGGTATTCGGGTGATTACACCGAAGATGCCATTAGGAAAATACGTTTTGACAGTGAAGGTAACAGGCGAGCGTACGAATTGGTCGGATAAATCGAAACGCCAGTTTGGTACGGATGATTGCTTTGTCAGAATAGATAAAGCTTATGTGTTCTGATTCCCCAGAGTGCATACTGCTGATAATTGTTTCTTCCCTTAATGGAATTCTATGTTCAAAGCTTTTGAACTTAAGTTCAGCAGTACTGAACATAGATTTCTATTAGGGCATTTACTTTTTTCTTATGGCTTACCAAGAACTTTCCTGCTTCTCCTGACATTTCCGGCAGGTAAGAACGGCCTTCATTCTTATGCGCAACAAACAAAAAGGGTGTGACTAATCAACTAGTCACACCCTTTTTCTGATTTCATGTTGTTATGTTATATAAACAAGCTTCCTATCTGGAAGACCAGGGCTGATACTACCCATGCCAATAGCGTAGTGTAGCCGGCGGCAAAGCCTGCCCATTTCCAACTGCCCGTTTCGCCCTTGATGGCGGCTCTCGTGGCGATGCGATGGGGGGAG
>ERZ779819.74-NODE-74-length-10955-cov-28.1092_pt1 | contig 10955 bp, 11 predicted proteins | sample MGYA00511383_ERZ779819 | MGnify/ENA primary metagenome ERZ779819 (study PRJEB29588, sample SAMEA2158480) | human gut metagenome | biome: human gut; feature: human-associated habitat; material: faeces | place: Denmark | collected 2008/2010 ...
CGATAGCTGAAGGAGACGAATGCGATAGCTGAAGGAGTCGAATGCAGTGACCGGAGGAGACGAATGCTGTGGCTGGAGGAGACACATTCTGAACACTTATAACTAGAGATTGCGGTATAATACTAAACTGAGTCCACTTAAAAAAGTCCCGAATCATATTTTTTGTCTTTGTAACTTATTGACAATCAATGGCACGTTTTCGTAAAAATGACTTTTTCAAGTGGGCTCAGAAAATAAAATCTGTTTTCTGTTTCATTCCACACACCCACGAAGGGTGTGACAACTTCTCAGCGATGTCTGTATCGCGCATAGCGTAGTTTCAATCCACACACCCACGAAGGGTGTGACTACCTACATCAATGCAGACCTATCGAGAGTAGATGTTTCAATCCACACACCCACGAAGGGTGTGACGATATAGATTATCATATCCGTATGCCTGCATCTTGTTTCAATCCACACACCCACGAAGGGTGTGACTGGTTTTTCAAATTGCTTCTACCCTCCTATCATGTTTCAATCCACACACCCACGAAGGGTGTGACGTTCTACCCAGATATCGTAATAAGATGGCTGGATAGTTTCAATCCACACACCCACGAAGGGTGTGACTATGTGGTCGAAAATTTCGACCACCTCAAAAACATGTTTCAATCCACACACCCACGAAGGGTGTGACTTCAAAATCTTCTCTGGCTTCTCATAGATTGACCGGTTTCAATCCACACACCCACGAAGGGTGTGACAACATCTGTTTCGATTCCGTCTGTCTTTATTCTTTGTTTCAATCCACACACCCACGAAGGGTGTGACAATATCTGTTTCGATTCCGTCTGTCTTTATTCTTTGTTTCAATCCACACACCCACGAAGGGTGTGACTGCATATTCAGCAAATAGCTGAATATCATGATGCAAAGATAATTATTTTGCGAAAGATGGCAAAATAATTACACATAAAATATTATAAAAGGCATAATATTTGTAAGTCACTGATTTTAAGAAGGTGCGAAACTATAGGTTATTTTGCAATACTATAGGTTCGCACCCTCATACATTAAATGATAAGCTCACCAGTAAAGTCAAGCCCCATATCCTTACCCAAAGTCTCAACTTTACGTTTCCAATTTTTTCCAAGAATATAGAACCTAATACTATCTTGTTCAGTATCAATAATCCCTTTCAACTGGTCCCTTAATACGAAAAACTGAGATTCCGTCAAGATACACTCAAAAACAGAGTTTTGAACTCTCTTTCCGTAATTCAAACACGCCCTTGCTACATTACGTAAACGTTTCGCACCATGAGCCGAGGTAATGTTTACATCATAAGTAATCAATACAAACATACACTACTTGATTAAAAATACTGGATAATCATCAATATCCTTACGAATGAATCTCGCCAACAACATTACTTGAACATAAGGAAGAAGACCTATACTTACCTTTTCATTTAAATAAGGATGAATAATCTGCTCCTTCTTTCTGTTTTGCCAAGCAGACAATATAATCTTACGCCCCGAGTCTGTCATGACGATACCTTCGTCACCCTGCTTGACGAAATCTTTGATGGTAATCTGTTTTCTGTTGATTAAAGATAGAACCAATCTATCACCCAAATATGCTCGCAGCTCCTCCATCATATCCAAAGATAAAGATGCACGCCCTGGTCTTAAAGTATGCATAAACCCTACGTATGGGTCTAAGCCTACAGTCTCCAAAGCCGATGTCATATCATTACATATAAGAGTATATACGAAAGATAACATCGCATTAATCGCATCTTTTGGTGGACGACGATTGCGACCTTCAAATACAAAATCTTCTTTCTGATTTAGAAGAAGGCGTGAGAATACACCAAAATAAGCAGTGGCAGCTTCTCCTTCTATTCCTCTCACACTATCTATAGATTCAGCATTCAAAACTCTTCTTTTGCACCGAAGCAGTTCCTCGCAAACACGTTCTATAGCCTCATCATCTCCATTGTCTCTAATAAAGCGACGCAAGATATTACGATAGTTTTGGATTTTTCCTCCTATGAAAAGTTTACTGAGATGAAGAGCATAGTTAGGTTCATCAGAATTCTTATATTGTGCTTTTCTCAGCAAAACGTTTCCCCTAGTCGGACCTTGCGAACGGCTGATATATCTTCCTTGTGGTGAAAGGAAGGTTAGAGAAACATTGTTATCTGCACACAGTTTCATTAATCCTGGACTTGCCCCCATATAACCAAAAGTAATAATTTGCTCTATATTATGGATAGGAATACGGAATATCTCGTTTTGTTTCACAGATACCACAACATTCAACCCATCTTTACTTAGATAGGCTTCAGGTGTGGTCACGTATAATGTATTAAGTAATATCCTCATATAGATTCTTGTTTAAATAGGTTGATACTAGAGTACAATCACTCATTTCTGGCATACAGAGATTTACCAGAGAACAATTCTTACAATGGTGCTGTTTGTTAGCTTTTGGCAAGATACCGCTTTTAAATACCTCATGCATCTGACGGGCACATTGAATAGTCGTACTTCTTAATGATTCAGAAATAGAAATTGTTTCTCTATGTTTTACTTCATCATAATACAATGCACCGTATGGAATATGGATACCATACATTTCTTCGAGACACATTGCCTGGGCAGCCAATTGTACTTCATCTCTTTCATCAGGCTTATGATGACCTCTTTTATACTCCACAGGGTATGGTTTCCAATATCCTTTGTAGCGATTATGAGTTATAGCATCTTCTGATGAATCAGCAGGAATAAGTTCTACAGCATCAGTTACACCATATAGTCCTAATTCTTTAGAGGCAATATGGAGGGAGCGAAGTGTGATAACATCACCATTTTTCTGACGATAGAAGGGATTATCTACGTTCTTGTGTAGAATCTGCCCTTCTGTCGTCAGTTTATTTTCTGCCCATTGTTGCTCGATATGAATCAAAGCCCATTGTCGAGGGCAGAACATAAAGTGCTGTATCCCCGACAACATGAGCATTTCGTCTTCAGTATACATGATGATACTAAATCAATTCTTCAACTGTTACACCAGGATATATCTTATCCAACTCCTCTTGAGTAGGAACTTTAACCTCATAATCGCCAAATGAACGTGGGACCCCTACTCCATCTTTAAGTTTCACTTGAATAAGGTCAAATAATTGACCAGCTCTAGCATTACCTAAAGGAGAATCGTGTTTGAAAACAATCAAAGCTCTAGGGTTCATCTCTCCTCTTGCTGCAGAATGATCATTCTCAAATGCATTGATAAGAGCCTGGAACAAAAGTTCTTTGTCTTCCTCTGAGAAACCAGTCTTCGCTGCATCAGAAGGAGAAATAAAACCATGCATACGATACAGTCCATAACTTACCGTATATTTATTACCCATAGTTTTGTCGCCTGTACTATCCTCACTGGTTACACAACAACGAGTTATGGAATTCGATTTTGAAGAGATAGGATCAATCGAACGGGCAAACATAAATTGAACAGGACCGCGCACAATACCAAGTCCCTTAATCTTCTTTTTATTATTTCCTTTTTTATTACTTCCTTTTTTATTATTTCCCTTTTGTTCAGAATTATCATTTTCAGCCATCTCTTCAGCTTCAGCTTTCTCTTCACCAGTACTCATAACTGCGCCAAAAGTACGAATGTCATAGTATTGTGCGCACATAGCCAGACGACCTGATTTGAAGATATTCTGTTCTATATCCTTATTTGCCGTATTCATATCTTTATCATCCCACTTATTCTCCTTAAGAATTGACTTAAAAGCTTTATCAAGCTTTTCACGGACTACTCCAACAGCATTGGAATTCTTGTTTGACACAGCATCTCTAACGGCTGCTATTTTTTCCGTCAAAGATTTCATTTGTTCTTCAGAAACAGATGACTCAGTCTTATGATTAGCCACACACTCCTCTACTAAATCAGCATATTTAGCTGCAGCCTTCAATTCTTCGTCATCTCTCTTCTCTTGAATCAAAGGATTCAAAATATTGCCCTCTCTGATGAAAATATCATACGGAGTCTTAAGCCCCTTGAGCAAGTGGATGTAATTACGCACTTTGCGCTTAATGCACACATCTGATACTAAACCTTGTTCTGTCTCTTCGTCTGTACGAGGCATGTTGTCAAAATCAGGGTCTCCATTTGGATTTCCATCTTTAACGTCAAAGAGAAAAACAATTTCATAACGATTCTTTATTGCTTCCATATTAATTAATTATTGAAATTATTATTTTCGTCATTGTCCTTTTTGTTTGAATTTGCATTATATTGGTAATAATATCCCAAAGCAAACTCTCCACGTTCCGTTATAGAAAACTTATTTGGGAAGTGACCAATTTGAGCAGCAATCTCAGTAATGGATTTATTATATGCTCCTTTGGTTTTCTTCTCATAAACTGGTACATATTTTGTCAAGAGAATGCCCATAATTCGCGCAGGAGTATTTGATGCAGATGCAAAAAATCTATCCTTAATAGAACTATTTACTTCACCTTGCGCCTTAAACTGCAATTTGCAGATTAAGGCGAACAAACGTCCACACAGATATGCCTTACTGGCATTTTGTTCATCTAATTCATTCTTCATATTATATTTGTTTTTATTGTTTCTATTTAAAACTAATCGAATAACAGTTGATTTCTCCTCACTAAAGCAACCATATTTAGCCTTATCATGCTCTATTTGACTTAATACACTTTGAAGTATCATCAACGGCAAGGGTGTATTTGTTAGAGCTGCATGCCATAACATGGTTCCAATACGAGCTTTTGCCTTGAAATCACTCTGTGTAGGCTTAGCTTTCTTCTTTATGCAATTATAAAGAATGGAGTTTATGCCAGGATAGTACACTTCACCATTTTTTATAGTTGCAATATCTTCAAACCATTGCTTTAGGTTATTCTGATATTGAGAAACACTAATAGCCAGCCAATCTCTTACAGCTATTCGAGCTGCAGCAGAGGACTAAGTACAACAATAGAAAAAGTTGTCAACTTCCGTTTCTGCCCGAAGAGAATCACCAGTAACTACAGAAGAAAACATTTTATTTATTCTTTCAACTGTAGGATGACAAACATCTGACCATGGGTCGATATTATCATCAGGCTTCTTTGTCCAAAAGGCAATCAAAGTATCATCACTCAACTCTATTGCATGTTGAAATACCTTTATCTTCTTAACCTTATTGCCTTTTTCTATTTTAATCCATTCAAACGCAGTAAGGACTTTTAATGCCTCAACGTAATTTCTAGCACAATTAGTACAAATACCAGAATTCAGATTACCTTTTAAACTATATGACTCAAAAGCATTAGCGTTATATGACACTAGAGTGCATTTTTTGTCTGAACCTGGAAGATTGACACCACCATGTGGTACATCAAGAATGGGATAATCGCTCTTTCCACAAATAGCACACTTTTGGTCAGAGGGTTTTATACCCATTTCATATTTTTTCTTAATAGCTCCTTGCACAATCTCTAGAGAGACAAGACGAACAGAACCAACCATAAAAGTCATGTTTCCACCTTGTTCTTTTTTGGGTAATTGTTCGTATGCTTCTAAAGCCTTTGCTACCTCTTGCGGCTTATTATAGAAGGAAAATACCGGTTCTAATTCCTTTATATCCTTATATTGTTGTAAATTAATTATGTATTTGAGATACTTCTCGTTTTTATCAGAAAGTTTCTTCTTTTTCTCACTTTCTACTTTTTCTTTATACACTTTGGAAAGCTTTTCCATGTATTCTTCTGAAAGTTCTTTTTTGTTCTTTTCTAATAAAGTTTGACTAATTTCTGATTCAGGATACCCATCACAACCATATAGGGTTTCTTCTGCCCTGTCCAACAATAGGCGAACTTTACCTTTTTTGGCTGTACTTGGAATGTATTCCGTAACCAATTGACAATCACATTGGATTAGCTTGAGAAAATTACCACAACTATCAATAACAATGTCATAATCACATTGGCAAGGAGCCAATGCAGGATGTAGTTTCGTTTCCCTTTTTCCTAATTCTACTAATTCTGCGAACATAATTCCTCCTTTCTATTAAAATCATACAATATGCGATTAACTGAGTCTTCTTGCTTTGCACGTATATGAGATGTCGAAAGCATCTTTTCATTCAGCTCATCAGGACACACAAGCGTGCTATTCTTTACGACAGCATTTGTCATATAGATTGGAGTTGCATTATGTTCCTTATCGTACCAAATATCAAACAAAAGACTACCTATAGGATATGTCAGGTTAAGCTCTATCGCTTTATCCTCATCCTCTTGTGTAACAGGGAAGAAATCACAAGAAAACTCACGAGTACCCAAATAAGGCTGATGCCAACATTGACCCTTTTTCAAACGTCGGTTAAACATCTCACGATATTTTACTATTGGTTCACAAGCTGTTCTTCCTTCTTTTTTATCTCTGTTTTTGACCTTTTGAATATTATCTTCTGACATATAAATAACAGCCTCTATAATGTACTCAACATCTCGCAAAACGATGCTATTTCTCTGGCAACGTTTGTTCATATCAAGTATGTCAATAGGCGTACCACTTTGTATGGAACTGATTTCATTTCTCTTAATTGAAGAGAATGATATCGGCTTCAATATCTTGATACTTTTAACAACCCATTGAAACTCTGGTTTCCAAAGGATGCATTCCAATATGCCTCTTGCTGCAGACGGAGTCATACACGGATATGTCATGCGCTCCACTTTAAGCGCAGGTTGAGTAAAACAGGCATAATCTCCTTTTACCCTTACTTTTACAATATTACTATCTATCATATGTATAATATTTCTTCTTCGTTATTTAATCCAAATTCTTCCGAATAAGCACCACTCCAAACTTTTACTCCATTTGTAGTTTCTGCTATCTTATCGGAATTGTCACGTTTAAACTTGCTATACACTTGCACACAGTATTGTGCTATTTGCTGATAATCTTTTCGAGAAAGATATTCTTTATTAGTAATCTCTTTATACAGTTGCAAGCTTTCCTCGTTATATCTATACACGAACAATGAGGTCGCACTACTATCAATAATTTGATATTTATCTGCTACATCCTGAAACATCAATTTTTCACGTTTAGGAGTTATGGTGTCCTCAGGTGCATATAGCTTAACTATATCCGTATAGTATTCTGCATAGAAATCTGCATCAGTTAGTCGATTTTCATTATTGTGATAACATAACTGAGCAAATTGAGTGAAAGTTTTATACTCAGCAGAAGGTTGTCCTTTTTCCTCTAACTGAAACAAAAACACTTTGCCCTTTTCTAGCTTACCCTCTCTATTGCACCTTCCTGCTGATTGGATAATAGATTCCAATGGTGCAAGTTCACGAAATACTATAGGGAAATCTATATCTACGCCTGCCTCTATTAGTTGGGTAGAACACAGTATCAATTTCTCACCATTTTTAAGTTTACTTTTGACCTTATCAATAACAGCCATTCTATGCTTCTGGCACATGTTTGTTGATAGGTGAAGGACCTGCATATTGCCTTTTTCTTTTATGATATCAAACAGAGCCTTAGCTTTCTTCTTGGTATTGCATACAATGAGAGCAGGCTCTTTTTCTTCACAAACTTTTTGTGCTATACTATCAATTGATTGGACTTCGTAGTCAGCAATCGGATAATATTCAACTCTTTTCGTGGCAGCAAATATGGCCGTAGGATTCTCAACCAATGGCACTATACGATCAATACCCTTAAAGTCAGCACGAGTTTGAAAGTTCGGTTGCGTAGCAGTGCAAAACAAAATACTACAACGGCACAGATGCAACATATCGTTCAGTATCTTCATTGTACATTCTGCCAGATGAACTGGTAATGTTTGTATCTCGTCAAAAATGACAATTGAATCCTGCAGATTATGCAATTTCCTACATTTCGATCGCTGGTTCGAAAAGAGAGACTCAAAAAACTGCACTGTCGTTGTAACGACAATGGGATAATCCCAGTTTTCTGTCGCTAATTGTTTTGGGTCTTTGCAATAAAACTCTTCTTCTTCACTTTCTTTTCCTTCATAGATAACATTTGAGTGATGCTCTAATATAACATCATGGTCCTTGAAAATTGATTTCAATTCCTTTGCAGTTTGATCAATGATGCTAAGAAAAGGCAGGACTATGACAATGCGCTTAATATTTGAATGAACTTTTGCATGATGTAGAGCCCAATTCAAACTGCACAATGTCTTTCCCATACCAGTAGGCAACGTCATAGAGAAGCATCCTTGAGGTTGCGCTGCAAGACTCTGTGCATACAATCTCACCTCTGTTCTAAGCTTGTTTAGTGAAGATTCAAGAGAAAAAGAACTAAACTTATGATTTAATGCATCTAAAAGCACATCTACGTCAAGGGATAACTGCGGGCGTGCATCATATTGTTCTTTTTCAAAATGTCGCTCAGTATCAAGACTATCTGCATCAACAAGAGAACTATATAGCATTCGTACAAACAGTTCTTTGGTTGCATTTCCCTTTATCCTATTAAAAGAAGAATTATCACAAGGAGGAATACATAGACCATCTTCTTTTAACGAACACAATACATCAAGCCATTTGCTCTCTTCTTTTCCACATTGGTTCAAAGTTTCGAACATAGCATCTCTATTGGGCAATCCTGCATGATGCCCAAAGACAGGAAAAGCAACATTGACTAACTTGTCCATTCTTGCCATATAAGCTCCCCATTTTGCATGAGGTTCTTTTTCTCCTTCTGCTCTAATATATTTCTGAAATCCTTTACTATATTTTCCGACATCATGTAACAAACCACAATATGTATACACGTCAACATATTCACCAGATAAAGCGAACGACTTCATCATTCGAGCAACACCTTCGCTATGCTGTTTCATCGTTTGGAGTTCGCCATAACAGTTTTCGGAATGGGCTATGTATAAAGCCCCCTCCGTATCTTGTTTTAGCGTAGATTTACAATCAACATTTTCCATATCAGCATTTGTCTTCATTACTACTATTAATATAAAAAAAATCAACCAATAAAAGTCTTTAAAACTTCTTTTGTAGCCTTGGCAATCTCTTTCGCCTCCATATAGCACCCATCAATTTCTTCATAGGTGTATGCATTCCGAGCCTCAGCGATGCTTTCGGTTGCAACCTCTTCGAACACATCGAAAACGATTTGTTCATTATTATTCTGCTTCATATCTAACACTATTAAGAATTCGTATTTCCTTGTTCGAGTATCACCCAAACACCGGTTTTATCACTTCCTTCGTGTCTTATGATGCCTGCTTTTTGCATTAACGCCAAATCTCTTTCTATAGTTCTTACTGTCACCGACAATGTTTCAGACATTTGCTTAGCTGTCACCATAGGATTTGACTTAATAACAGACACCATAATAGTCTGTCGCTCTGTTAGTTTCACATCGGATATTTCTCTTGAATTTACACCGACATTTACACCGACATTTACACCGACATTTACACCGACATCCCCGCCACGCTCTGCGATAACTTCATCTATCGTTTTGCGCTGGATAATCGCCATCACGCCACCTCCATTTTCTTCTATCGTTGGCAATGGCAAGCTGGCACGTTCAAACTCCTCGGCAATCTTCTTGAAACCACGTCCCCATGACTCCACAAAGCCTGCTTTGTAAAAAACATTGGCAATATTATGGTTACGAGGATAAGAAGAATGCTTCTGCAACAAAGCTGCAGGAGTCAACTCTTTTGGCAACAATCCATAGTTCCACAATTCTATACTGCGATCGTAGATGCGCATTTGGATGGCAGGACCGTTATAAGCCTTATGCGAAATGGCATTGTATATCAACTCTCGTAATGCCTTATCAGGAATCTCCAACTGCTCTATACGCTGCAATCCCTCGTAGTGAATAGGCGAAAGCAGATACTTGGTTCGGAGTACTTCCATCACTCGACTTGCCATTTGAATCAGGTTGCCTTCTATCACATCCTGAATAATCAAATCGCTCTCATCTGTATGAAAACGTCCAATCTTGAATACAGCAGATGGGAAGAACTGCCCAACATGCTTGCCGAAAAGCAAAATGGCAGCATTCTTCAATTCACCTTCCCTGGTAAACAAGCCAAGATTACGCAATACATCCTCTGTGGACGAATTAACTTCTGATTCATCCATACGCCCAGCCTTGATACTACATTGCAAGAAATAGTCTATTGCATTACGGTCAATATCATCAAGAGTTGCCCCATAAACAGGAATATCATCCCATGAATGTCCCATCTTCTCCATAATAAATTGCTGCAAAGCAAGCCCTTTGAGTTCTTGCTTGGTAGAACCACTACGATAATGATACGTGCCTTTGTAGGCTATCGGCATATTACTTGGTGAGACCACAATCTCTATGTACTCTTTATCACCTTCCATAAGAAGGTTTACATCTTCTACGATGCCCAGATAATTAACTATCTTGTTAGGAATATCTTCCAACAATCTTTTGGCATCAGATAAACCGATTACTTCTTTCTGGTCGTTTACACCGATATAAATACGTCCACCTTGGGCATTGGCGAAACCACATATCCATTTCAGATATTCATCACGCCATGATTCCTTGTATTCTATATTTTGACTTTCATTCTGCATATTCTATTCCTCCATACTTTTGATGATTGAATTGACTCTCTTCTCCCTTCCCAATGTCTCGGGAAATGCATAATGGCCATTACCTATTTCACGGGGATTAGGCTCTATATGCTCGGCATACCATGCCCGTTTATACTCGGTGGTGATGATGCCGTAATCCCTGGCGGCGATGATGGAAGCAGCGAGAGATGCGCCATACAGTTCCTTGATGTCAATCATCTCCTCCAGCGTTATCTTCTCACGCTTCTTGGAGCCCAACTCTTCGATAAGCGCCAATTTAGGAAGAAGGAAATAACTGGCAAAGAGATCACA
>ERZ779819.81-NODE-81-length-10318-cov-2.5362_pt1 | contig 10318 bp, 12 predicted proteins | sample MGYA00511383_ERZ779819 | MGnify/ENA primary metagenome ERZ779819 (study PRJEB29588, sample SAMEA2158480) | human gut metagenome | biome: human gut; feature: human-associated habitat; material: faeces | place: Denmark | collected 2008/2010 ...
TTCTAACTCCTTTACTCTAGTAACATCTGCTGTATTTGTAGCTAAATAATCTATTTTAAATTTAAGAGACTTAGCTACCTAATCAGCTCCTTGTGCTTTTGAAATTAATTCAGCTAATTCTGCAAGATATATGTCAAGTGTAGTATTTTTAGCTAGAACAGTAACTGCTTTATCTGCTGTCTCTGGATAAATCTAATCACCAGTTCCAGAGTATACTTTTTCACAACTGATTGCCATTATGATTGTCTAATTTTGTCATTATAAGGATTACCATCATTTAACTAAGCTAATTCAATCTTAGTTCTCTAATCCTCTATATCTAATTGTCTATCTTTATAAGTTCTATCTGTCTGAGCCTTATACCAATTAACTTGATATTCTAATTGAATCTTCTGCTAATCAAGCTACATTCTTTGTTCATTAAGAGATTCTGCTTTCTATTGGGCTTTCTATAATTCTTGCTAAGCCTATTGTAACTACTAACTAGTTTCTTCTAGCTTTTGCTACAGCTGCTACAACTAATTATTTTCAGCCTTCTATTTCTCTATAGCTTTCTTAACAGTGTATTTAAGTTCAGTTAAACTTTTAGCTGTTAGAGCTTCAAATATAATATCAGCACTAACTAATCCAGACTTAATTAAATCAGGTAATGTAGATTTAATTGTCTACATATCCTGCATAATCTCAGTACTAGATATTATATGTATATCATAGTCTGTAACTGTAAAATATTCAGGAAGTGCAGTAAATATTTTCTAATATTTATCTCCTAAAGTAATAGTACCAGTTAGTCCTTTCTTATAAACTATTTTAGCCTAGTTAAGACTATCAAGTAATACTTCTCTTACAACTAAATCCATTTGCTAATAAATAGGTTTAGTTACAGTATAAGAATTAGTTACTCCCTATTTAACATTAGTTACAGCATCTCTCTATTCAATACCATTAAGTCTTTCTCTAAATACTCCAGTAATAGAAGATACAGTAGATTCGATAGATTGTATAGCTAAATCAATTGCTTGTATTACCTACGCTGGTAAAGATTCATCATAGCCATTAAATATAGTATTTAAAGGAGCCTATCCATCTTCCATTCTTCCTTCTTGAGAAGTATCAATCAACATTTCTCCTTGTTTCTTATAAGCTCTCCATTTTTGTACTCTAGCTCCAAAATCAGGTCCTAATACTTTAGGAATCATAGAAATGTCAATAATACTACCTTTAACACCACTATTTGCCACAATAGCATCTCTATAGTAATGTAAGAGATCATAACGTATTATCTTCCATCTAAGTCGTTAATTTAGATGCGTTCTCTAAGGAACTGCTCTGACTTTCATCAGAAGTTGAGACTATATCTTGTCTTATAATATCTTTAATTTCACCATTATACTTTTTGGTTACTTCTTCATTAAACTATTCTTCATTATATTTCATAATTACTTTTATTTTATTTATTAAAAATTTATAAAACTTTCGCACTTCGAGTTACTTAACTCTACATAATAGTCGTTGAACTTTTATCTTATACAAGATACTTAGCTGCTGATTGTCCAATCTTTCCAATTTTCAAACATTCAAACCTGCTATTACTAGCTATTTTGTAGTTTGGAAAGCTCTAAGGAGTTTCCAGCAATTCACGAAATTTAAGCAGAACCGTTATATTAATCCTGCAGGTGAGCGCATTTTAAAATTAAACTATAAGGCTAGCGAGCTCTATTTAAAAAGTAAACACCATTTACTGACAATCCACAATAATTAGGATTATCGTGACTTCTGATTACCTATTTATCAATTCCTCTAAGAATATAATATTCATCACCGATTCTAATTGTATTATATCTCTACATAATAAATTTATCATCAGTTTCTATCCATTCTACTTCATATACTGGAATTAAATTATATCTATGAGAATCGTCTTCAGGATAACCAGGAAGTAAATCTTGTTCTTCATCGTCATCATCACTATCTTCATCTATATCTACAACTGGACCATAAGCTCTTCTATATCTATCTGTATCATCATCTGTCCAGTTCTATTTAAAATTACGTAAGTCTTCTTTACTTAATTCATTTCCATATTTAGCTAATATCTAACTTTTAGAAAGCCATTGTCTTACAACAGACCTATAAGATTTCTTAACATAAGGAGATTCAGGATTTCTATCTACAAAGGTATTTAAAGGATTCAATACCTCTATTTCAATATTAGTTTTACTAAATGATGGTTTTACTCTATAAAAACAATAACCTGTAACTAATAAGTCTATAAATAATTGTCTAAGTTTAGTTACAAAATCAATTTCTTCAGACTACATAATGTATTGAAGAATGTTCTAAGCAGCAATTTCATATTGAGAAACAAATTGCTAATCTTGTTCTTCAATTATTTTATCTAACTACTATTTAATAGATTTATCAGTAATATCCTAGTTATTAGCGAATTTAAGTAAAGAATTATTTAAGTGTGTCTTTAAAAATCCTATTATTTGTGTCTATATTAATAGCTATTTTTCTCTATCCATATTACTGATAGTCCCTGCATCTTTACAGGATATTTTTGGTAATATAGGAGTCCCAAGAAATTCACCAACTAAGGCATCTACATGTTTTCTTAGTAAAGGTGTAAATTCAACAGAAGTAGGACTTCCTATACCAAAATTTTCTTCTAAGTAACGAAACTATTCCTTATCTCTTTTTCCATTATAATAATTATAAGCTTTCTAGAGCTTAGTTTTATCATATACAAGTTCAGAAATAGTTTCGTTAGTCTTATCTATAAGCTCTTTGTCTGTCATAACATAGTTTAGGTTCTGGAGGTTGTATTTTAATTGCTTTAAAATACTTTACTCTATGTAATTTACTTCTTCTTAATTCCTCTTTTATAAAATCTACAAATTTATCATCAGGTAAATCTGCCATTAGTACAAAAGGATTCTCGGCATGGTCTAGATTAAAAGAAACTTTATATCCTATAGGGTCTAAATCTTCAATACGAATATCTCCTATAAAATCTATCTAAAACTGTGTTCTCATATAATCTAGGATCACTTGTTTCAATTCGGTATGGGTCATTGTTTTCCTCCTATTTAATTACTATTTGATTTGATTGTTCCTTTGGAATAACCCCAAATTCTCTATAACCTTTGTCATTTATATAATATCCGTAGTCCTAAAATTCTTCAACTTCTTTGTCAACTTTTGTAGGTTGTCTTCCTGATAATTCCTAGTCTGCAAGTTCAACCATTCCAAGAGCGGCTATAATATCAAATTTTGTTTTATTCTCATCATTATAACCATTTAACTATACTAGCATATCTTCAAACCAGATATTATGTCCATAGTCTTCTACATAATCAGCTATAAGGTCTGTTTGCTATTCTATAATAGTTTTAGTTGCAGGAGTACCATACTATTTAGTAGTACCATGTTTAATATCAGTCAAAGTAGCTCTAGGTCTTTTCATAAAGTATTGTAGACATTTATTTTCTCTAGCCCAAGTAATCATACCTACACGAGTAGCCTCTATATTAATTCTGCAATTATAATATCTACACATACACATAGCTATCTTATAAGCTTCTCTAATATTTTGAGGTCTGTCTTTATACATAGCTACATATTGAGGTTCATTAAGACCAAAGGCTCTACGTTTAATTACAATACAAAAATCAGAAGGGTCTCTAGTTTCTTTAGAAGTTTGAGCGGCACCAATATCAATACCATCAATACCTGCTACATATAAATCATTCATTTCTGTATATACAGGAGCCTCAAAATCGATTCCCTATTCTTCAGCTTCTCTCTTCTACTTCTCAATCTGCTCCTTGTATAAATCAGACCATACTGGATGTTCCAATATCTGAACTTTACCAGAATTAAGAATCCATCTAAATCCATCTATATTTTCTAAAGAATGCTTATTAGACTTATAGGTATAATCAATAGTTCCTACTTGTGGTCTAGGTCCAATTTTATGAAGACGTATTTTAGCTAACTAATCTGCTATCTTCATTTTATTAAACTTATTCTAACCTTCAAGAGTAAATGCTTCTTCTGCATTCCAACAACGCTCAGCACATTTTTTAAGGTAGTCTTCAGGAACAGCTAACAGATTATTTCTTTCTTCTTGTAATACTTTCTTATATTCTGTCTAATTACAAACTCCTCTAGAATCCATATATTCAGGATTCAAAGACTGCAGAAAATAAGGGAGAAAGAATCCACTCTCTATAGTAGTTCCATCTTGTGTCCATTTATGTCTAAATGGTAGAATCTTAAAAGCCCTAGGATTATAATAAATCTTTTTTAATCCTTCAAGAGGAGGACCAAAGTCACCTCCAGTGCCACCAAATAACATAATACCTCTAGGAACACCCTATACTTCACATAACTCTTGCCCTTGCACTACAGCTGTAGTTAAATCAGGCCACGAATTATGACATATAGTAAAATCTTCAAGTAAAAATAGCTAATCTTTGTCAAGAGAAAAGCCATAGTAATTATCAATCTATACTTTTTTAATCTTAAAGCTATAAGATAATTTATTTATACTACCTTTACCATTTCCTGTTCTATCAATAGTTTGTTTTCTAGGAATTAATGTAGGTATCTATGAGTGTCCATACAAAATTCTTAATCTATATTGTAGTACACCTCCTTTAATAGTATAATTATTTAGATTTCTTTCTTTAGGTATTCTAGTACTTAATGTTGTTTTTAATCCTAAGCTATGACATATAAAGAAAGTATCATCTATTATAGCTTTATGACCTTCATACTAGTTTATTTCTACAGTATACTTCTTCTAATTATAAGTTCCGTCAGAATCAATTAATCCTGCTAATACTTGTAATCTAGTTTCTTTATCATTAAATTTATAACAATTAGGAATATGCTTATTATTTAAAACATTTAATTGTCTTAATTTATTAGTGAACCAATTAGTGTTTTCTCCGTCTCGTTTTAAGATATAAATATGATAACATCCTTTACTATTATCACACTCTAATATACTTACTTTACTTCCGTTATCCTATGCATATTCTTTTATTTTTTTGATAACTTCTGTATCTGCAGATGTAAATCTAGCTTTTGACTAATCTCCGTCACCAAGCCAATATCCGAAAATATAAGGATCTATCGGTACTTCTTGTTTAGGAAAATCTAATGTAGCTTTAATTAATTTATAGCCGTCCCTTTTTCTAGAAGACTCCTACACCATATTATAAAAATCTTCAGCATGAATAGTAAAGTCCGTAAATGTTTTTTTATAGTAGTCATATTTTTTCCCATAAATAATATGTTTACTATTTACAATTTGTTCTTCTTTATTATCCATGATAAGTTTATACATCTAATCTTTTCCGGAATGCAATTCTATCACATTACGTTCTGTACCGTCAGGTCCCATTAATTTATCTCCAAGCTATATGTCTTCTACATTTTTAGTAGAACCATCAAACATTAATACTTTAGTACCAGCAGCGTGACATCCAGCCTCATCATAAATAAGAAGGTCGACACGATCACCACGAATGTTAGAAGGCTTACTTCCATTAATTCCTATTACAACAGAACGCCATCCAAAGTCTGTAAACTGACCATCTATTTTAACTTGGTATCCTGATTTCTTTTCTAGGGCTTTATCTGTTAATCTAGGCTTAAAAAATCCATCAGCATTTGTATTAATAAATGTAAGAGCATGGTCTAACTTACTAAAGGTACCATTTAAATAAGTATCTTTAAAACAAGTAATCATAGTTCTACTTCTCTTTATAGTAGTGTATAGTCTAGCTGCAAGAGAAGCATTTATCTCACTAAAGCCAATTGAACGTGCTTTCATCAGAGCAGCATTTTTATGTAGTACTCTACACATCTATAAGTAATGAAAGAACATATATTGAGAAGCAAAGAATACTGGAAAACTTTCATTTGTACCTTCACCTGATGCTTTATCCATATCTACTACTGGTAACTAATAAAAATTTAAGAAGAAATAGTTATCTCCAGTAATAGTGTATCCATGTGAAGTCATACCATATTTACATCTAGTATATTGTTCTTTCCAAAATGCATCCCATCTCTTACTTCTAGGTAAATAAGAACAATACTTTCCAGTTCTTAGAAATGTTTCTCTAACTTCAGTAAACCATGAAGGATCAAAATCTAAACCATGAGTTTCATCTATAGGTCTATAACCAGTTAATTCGTAAGATAAAGTAGGATCAAAACATTCTATTTTCATATCTTTAGTAACATCCCAATATGTCTTATCATTAGAACGTTCAATTCTATATTCATCAACTAATTTCTTAGCTTCTTTAGTATCTTCTTCCTACTATTTCTTTTTTACTTCATCTACAATTAACTAGATTTCATCGGGTAATACTTTCTTCTTTCTAGGCATATCAATTAAAAATCACCTGGGTCATATCCGGTATTAACTCCACCTCTAGTTGCAGACTCTTGTGATACAGACTCTTTAACTTCTTTCTCTAAAGTAATTAATTGCTCATGGACATTACTTAACTAAGCCATCTCCTTCATTACTTTTTCTGCAGAGAAAATAGGTTTACCATTAATATCTCGTTCATTTAAATCTACAATAGTCTCAAAATAATCTATAAACTAGTCTGCTGCCCTTCGAGCTGCTTCTAATAATTTTACAGATTTATTTGATTCTTGTAATTTCCTATATTTTCGACAAGCTTCTCTAAATATAGGGTCATTAAACTAAGCCTCTGTCAAACCACTATCAGCTAAAGCTTCTTCATGTCTTTCCTATTCCAAATAATTAGAATAAGGAGATTTCCAATCTAAAGCCAAATAAATGTAAGTAAGTTCTTTCATTACTCTAGTCTTAGTTTTCGTTTTATCTCTATCTAGAAGAGCCTTAAATTCTCTAATTAAAAGAATCTCAGGCTCATTTAATTCTAGAATAAGATGATCACTATCATAATTAAATACATTCATAAATCATTAACATTAAACATATGTTTTAATTATCTCTTCTTTTTATAGTTCCATGGAGCAACATTAGCATCATTCTCACCTTTACCTGCACCAGCTTCTTGTCTATTTCTTCTTTGCATTTCAGCAATTTCCTTAGCTGATTTACCTCTAGTATAAGGATTTCTCTAATAAGACTGTTTTAAAGCATCTTGTTCCTTCTTTTTCTTAAAGTTTTTAATAGGGTCAGATTTTCCTCCATTTTGCATCTTTTTACCTGCACATACTTTACAGAGTTCTCCACCCTTTTTAAAATATACTACTTCTTGACCTTCAGGGCATTCTCCAATAGACTATTTAATATAATCTAATTTAGCACCGAGTCTTGCTTTACGAGATCCTTTCATTTGTTGAACAATATTTTTTAACAATTGGGCTACTTGAGCTGCTTGCTAGTCACCTTGTTGTGCTGCCTACATAATCTTCTAAATAGTCTAGTTAGCTTTCTAATCACCCTACATAGCTGCCTAAACCAAAGCCATTGCCTACTATTCTATTCCCTATTGTCCGCTTGCCTATTGCGGCTGTACCATTTGTGCTCCTGCTGCGTATTTATACATTTGTCCTCCTTTTTTAAATTTTAAGTTAACTAACTAGTTATTCAATTTATTAGTATCAGTTTCTGGTTTTAATAACTAATTAGTTCCAATACTATCTATCATTTTCTAAGTACGCTAATTCTATACCTAATTAATAAATGGCTGGTACTTAGAATCCATAGAGCCCGGATTATTTAAATATGTTCTTAAAGCTTTTCGTTCTCCTCCGGAATAATCATATGGATTCATACCTATAGAACGCATATAATCTCTAGTCTAACTTCTATTATAAGTAGGGGTTGGGGCAGTAGGTAACTCTGCAGTTGGAGTAATTTCCTTTACTGGAGATTTTGGTACTACATTATCTAACGTCTATAAAGTCATAGTATTAACTGTAGGAGTTTGTGTAGACTAATTAAACTAGTTACCTCCTCTCTTACTATAAATATTATTTAAATAACTAGCTAAATCTTTATGTTGAGATAAGTAACTTCCTACTTTACTAAAATCTCCAGTCTTATAAGCATTTGCTACATCTACTTGAGATACTCCATTATAATTCCATATTCCTCTACTCTTATTAATCCATGAATTAGATGTAGGAGCTTTTGGGGCTAATGTAGTTCTTGGTTTACTAGTTACAGGAGGCGTGCTAGTATTAGGTTTATCTGTAGAAACGGTAGAAGAGCCAGATTTTTTAGTAGTCTAAGATTTAGATGCATTTTGTTTATTAGGAACAGTTGCCTTATTCCATGAATAAGAATAATTTTTAGTATTCCATGTACCTGTTTGCCCCTTTCTATTAGACATGGTGCCATTTATATTCCATGTAATTCCGGTAGTTGGATCATATAGAGAGTTTTGTTTCTAGTTGAATAAATAATTAGCATTCAGTTTGCCATTACTAAATCTTTTATTTAAAAAGTGATGAAATGTAGTAGGAACTGCTCCCTATGTGGTATAATAGTCACTTCCATGAACTTTCATTCCTGGATTTCTAATAATTTTAGTAAAATTTCCCATAATTATATAAGTATTAAATCTTCTAAAGGTCCTTGGTATTGAATACCGCTTCCTACATTAAACCTGAATCAGTAAACCATCTACATCTCAATCCTTTCATTTCATCTTTAAATAATGCTTGCTCTTTTCTAATAACAAGCATAGCCGGACAATGCATTTTGTCACGCTAACGCAGACTTACAACATCGCCCGGACTAAGATAAACTTTATTACTTGTTTCCATTACTCTTAATTTGATTCTTTCTTTCTGTTAATTTCTCATTAACTATTGCCATAATTCGTGATTCATTAACTACTACAAATCCTTGCTTGAAGAATGGAACAGTAGCTTCACTAGCTTTAGTAAAGAATACTACATCACCTTCTTTTAAGAACTCACATTTGAATCCAGTCTCAATTACAGTACCAACACGAATAAACTGTTCTAATTCGTGAATTTGACCATCTTCTTCACTCTTATATTGAGGAGTAAATCCACCTGTGTCAATAATAATTCCATTCTCTACTGTTACCTTTTGAAAAGGATTTTCATCAAAAGGTTTAATTAATGCATAAGAACCCATTGGTAATATTTCTAAACCATTGATGTCCTTTGAGATTTCCTTAGCATAGTCCTCAAGTGCTTTATTGTGTTTTTCAAATTTATCTATATATTCATCTACTTTATTATTAAATTTAGACTTCTTCTCATTAGCTAAAATAACATCTGCTCTTTGCCCATTAACTACAATAGGAGTTCCTGTACTTTCCATACCGATAAGTGCTTGAGCTACTTTCTCTTTTCCATTTAATTCACTTCTAAAATCCATAGTCATTTACATTTAATTTATGGCAATAATTACCATTTACCTTGTTCACAAAATTCATCTTTAATTCTAGTTTTATTATCTAATACACATCCACATAAATCACATAAATCACCAAAGTTAGTATTTAATTTATGGTCACATCTATGACATATATCTAATCTTGTAATAGCTAAATCTTGATGTTTATTCCTAATATTATAATATATGCTTTTTAATATAGTTAATGGCTTAGTTAAAATACCATGTAACCACTTAATTAATATGTTTAATTTCATTCCTTTCCTTTAATCATTAGCAAAGTCTCCATAATATTTCTTAGAAGCTTCTTGTCTAGCCTTAATAGCATCTTCTAGATTTTCATATCTTCCTATATATTTAGTTTTATTATTTATTGTAACTTGTACAGTCCACTTTTGTTTGTCTTTAGCCCAATATACTCCCTTACATCCTGATTTGTTATTTTTAGGTATTTCACAATTACAAATATTTTCTTGATTAGTACATATACGTAAATTACATTTCCTATTATCAAGTCCGTTATGATTAATATGATCTATAACCATACCCTCTGGGTCATCCATTAATAAACGGTGTAATAATACTCCCTTATTGCTGATACAATATCGTGTATTACGCTTATTTGGAGTTAGATGCCATCCAATACTCTTAACCTTTGGTATATCTTCTAAATCTATTAAAGTTTCACCTATCTTATTTCCTATTCTATCATACAAATCAATTATTGCATAAGTGTCTTTTATGTGGATTACATTAGTATCTCGATTAATTCTATCTAAAATTTTACCATATTTATTTATCTGATAATAATGTCTAGAACAATATCCATTAGCACGTATTGTATTACTTATACATCCTTCTACCTTACACATTACCATTTTCCACAAGGACATTTACTATTTAAGTTTTTAATCT
>ERZ779819.83-NODE-83-length-10240-cov-2.77408_pt1 | contig 10240 bp, 10 predicted proteins | sample MGYA00511383_ERZ779819 | MGnify/ENA primary metagenome ERZ779819 (study PRJEB29588, sample SAMEA2158480) | human gut metagenome | biome: human gut; feature: human-associated habitat; material: faeces | place: Denmark | collected 2008/2010 ...
GCTATTACACACGCTGCTATACATGCTGTAAAGCCCATATCGGCTCCACGATAATAGCTATCAAATGCTCCCAGTAACCCCAACACACTATATACAAAAATTCCTGCTCCTGTTTGTTTTAAAATTGCTTTACCCTTTTTCACCATAGCCTCATCTCCATATTGAAGTCTGCAACTGACCAAGTCACCTTTTAACATCATCGGGTAAACAATGCCATATGCTCTTTTTGTTTTTCTGATAGAGCATACCTCGCGTCTGTCATGCATATCTCCATATATTTTAAATCTCCCTTTATATAAAACATAATATATACCTGATAATTCTTGCCATACCATTCTTCCACCGAAGAGAAGTAATAAACTGTATAAGAAGTTTTCTCCATATTTCCTGTAGTCACATCCCCCCGCAGGAATCCTGTTTCATTCTGAATTTCCTCTAATACCTGACTGCATGTGTTTGCCGATTTTAACTTTTTTATTGCATCTTCATCTCTGAATTTCAACAGACTGCTTTCATCGACATTGGACAATTCGATTCCATAAATCAGATAAGAGTTTTCCTTTGATTTTATCAGAAATTCGTTACCTATTTTGCCGCGTTCAGCCCCTTCATCATCCATATATACCTTAGGTATGCTTGCATCGACCTGTGACAAATGTATACGATAATACTCCGCATAATGTTCACTTATTAAAATATATATTAAAAAAATTGTCCAAAAAATCGCTAGTCCTATTGAAAAACAGCGAAATCCTTTCAAAATTTTTTCTTTCTTATATTTACTTTCAGGCATGTTTGATTTTCTCCTTTGAATTTGTTCTGCACGCTGCACATCTTTTACATGCAATTTTTCAGTTTACTGGCTCTAAATATTCACAAATTTCCATTATCAAATAAGCAATGGATGCAATCATAAAACAAATGGATAATATAAAGTATTTGATTTTTTCTTTCATTTCTTCTTGTTTTTTCCACTCTGCAAAGCATTCCACTGTCGCAGCCACACATGCAAAAAATATTTGAAAAGCTCCCCCAAAAAAGCATACCGTTGATGCTTTTGCATTAAGCAAATAGATAGAAAATAATGCCACACCAATTAGCATTTCATAACTCACACAAATAACCATGGAAAAAATTGTCGTTTGATTGTAAACTGCTACTGGAAATAAAAACAAATTCCTTATTTTCCCATTAATCACTATCCTTCTAAATCTCTCATCACAGTTTCTCACTCTACATGCTAAAATCATTACAATTGTTGTAATTATTAACATAATAATATATCTGTTCTGCATTGCTTAATTTTTCTCCCTTGAATTTATACACCTTTATACTCCCTTTGAATATCGTCCAAATATTTATATAGATACTTAATAGGCTCTATATTAAAAGTCTTATTCACTATATAGCATAAAAAAATACACAAAGAATCCATTACTAAAGCCATACAAACAAATAATGCTTTCTCCGTAAAAACCATATCCTGACTAAAAAGTGCAACTATCCCCAACATCATTGCCAATACCGCAATTATAATATAACCTGTCATAAAGGAGATATAGAATGCTTGAGCAAATGTAATTTTTTTCTTAATATTTAAAGTATTACCATTACTCTCTATACTCCATTTTGCACTCTTTATATACCAATTCTCAGTTCCCTTACATAAATAAAGTATCTTCTTATTGTTTTTTTCTTCGTATATCATAAATCGCTCTTTTGCTACTTGCACTTTGCCGTTATTTGGGAGACTAGTAAAATCTATTTTTCGCTCTGGCTTTTTCGTTTCATCAACTGTATCATTCTCCTTTTCTGCAGCCACTTTCGCATCTGTTCCAATTTCTTCTATACGCTCTTTTCTGCTTGCCAACAGCATTTCCTGCACATTTACTAATTCTCTTTTTGAATTTGCTGTACATTCTAATATCGATATTTCTTTCCCCTTAAATTTGACTTGTACTCTATTACTTTTTTCTATAACAATTTCCAAATCTTCTTTTATACCAAAATTTTCTTTTCGATACTTATGATATGTAACAATTCCATTCTTAAAAATGAATAATTTCTGGTGTGCATACATTCCGTTAATGAATACCAGAACATACTCAACCCATACAGAAACTTTCCATATTTTCTCAACAGATTTTGTATAGCCCCCTGTAAGGCAGCCTACCAATATAAGCAAACATACAGATGTTACAAATGCCTGCAGCAAAAGCAAAATTGAGTATTCCCTTCCCCATAAATAGATTTCGGTATACTCTTTCTTTTCCTTCACTCTTTTTGTTAATGTTCGTAACACCCTTTTTTCTATCATAACAAATAACATAATAATAATTACTATCCAAATAAATGCTATTTTTCCTTTATAATTCGAAAATATCACTCCCGTAAGCATAGCAGATTCTTTTGGCATTGCAGCAGACTTTTCTTTCAATATATTCGGTATCCATAGAATGTCCGGCATAATCACCTTTCCCAAAATGCCAATCATAATTATCCCGGATATTCCTCCAACCCACTTAGAAAAAATTCTGACTCCTCTTGGTGATACCTCTATCTCTTTTTGACTATTTCGAAAAGTTTGCACTTCAAATATAATTCCGCCATTGGCTTTACATAAAATTATTATCCATCCTAAAAGAGCAATCACTTCCATACAATAAATAACAAAAGCATAATATGTTGCCATCTCTATTCATCCCCTTGCCGCTTGTCCTAATGTATTTGCATTTTTCTTTATCAGCGGGTAAACAATTCCATATGTTCTTTCTGTTTTTCTGATAAAGCATGCTCTTCATCCATTATACATATCTCCATATATTTCAAGTCTCCCTTTATATAAAACATAATGTACACCTGATAATCTTCATCCTGCCCTTTTTCTACCGAAGAGAAATAATAAATTATATAAGATGGTTTCTCCGTATTTCCTGCAGTCACATCTCCCCACAGGAATCCTACTCCATCCTGGATTCCCTCTAATATCTGACTGAATGAATTTGCTGACTTTAACTTTTTTAAATCCTCTTCATCCAGGAAAGTTATCAAGCTGCTTTCATCAACATTGGACAATTCAATTCCATAAATCATATAGGTGTTTTCCTTTGATTGTATCAGAAATTCATTATCCGTTTTGTAACGCTCAGACTCTTCACTATTCATATATTCCTTCGGTATGCTTGCAGCAACCTGTGACAAATGTATATCATAATACTTCCCATAATGTTTACTTATTAAAGTATATATTAAAATAATTGTCCAAAAAATTGCTATTTCTATTGAAAAACAACGAAATCTTTTCATGAGTTGCTCTTTCCTGTTTTTTATTCTAAGCATCCTTGTTCTTCTCCCTTGAATTCATTCTGCACTATACCCCCCTTCCACATGCAATTTTATATACTCTGTCATTTTCATCAAAATAGAATGATGTTGAATAAAGACCATTTTGAACCGCATATTCATTTTCTTCCTCATTACTTAAAGTTTCCTTTAATCCATATGCCAGCATAACTTCTTTTTTTGATGAGCCTACCCCAATTTGCAGTATTCCAAATCGAATATCAGGATCCGTAATTCTAACACTTTCCGGATAATTTCCAATAAAGGTATATTCTATATCTTCAAATTTAATATCCTCGCAACTTCCATATAATTTTTCTCTGCTAACAGGGTCACCTTCTTTTTCTAAAATTTCCTGTTTGCTTTGACGAAAAAAACAATTAAAATCGTGTAATCCATATGTACCGTATTTCATTTTAAGAAATATAACTAATACTATAAAAATAAGAATAATAATACCTATAACTACCTTTGCTCTTCTTTTACTCTTTACCATCTTTTTTCCCCCATTCTATAGAAGTAATGTTTTAATTACTATTTTCATTTCTGGATTTATAAAAGTCTGGTCTTACAATTATATCTACTCTTACAAATGCACTCATAAATGCAAAAAGCATCGTTGCAACCATAATACAACACCAAAAAAATACTGAACTTTTTTGTTTTCCTAATGCATTAAATAATACTGCTCCTCTGCGTCCAAAAAATCGTCTTCCTGACACACACAAACACGTTAATAAAAATAAACTCATTGTTTCTATAATTTTTAACGTACTTCTTACATTTTTATTTTTTATTACTATTTTTCCAGTTGTTAATAATGCCCCCCAAATTCCCAATATTATAGAAATCACATAACTTATAATACAAATTGCTGTGCTTTTTTCAGGTGGCAAATTTCCCTGCACCATTATTTGTATCGTAAGTCCCAGCGAAATAAATAAACATATATGTGCATTGTATTTTCTATAATCATATTCTTTTCTTATAAATGAAACTACTGCCCCCAAAATAATAAAAGCTATTACACACACTGCTATACATGCTGTAAAGCCCATATTGGCTCCACGATAATAACTCTCATATGCTCCACCTAAACAGAACAAAACATATGAAAAAATTCCTGCTCCTGTTTGTTTTAAAATTGCTTTGCCCTTTTTCACCATAGCCTCATCTCCATATTGTCTGCAACTGACCAAGTCACCTTTTAACATCAGCGAGTATATAATCTTATATGTCTCTTCTGTTTTTCTGATAAACTATGTTCCTCATCCGTTACATATATCCCCATATATTTCAAATCCCCCTGTATATAAAACATAATATATACCTGATAATCCCCATCATGACTTTCTGCCCGTGTCAAGTAAGAAACAAAAAAAAATTATTTTTTCAAAAATATTGGGGAACCTTTAGCAAGATTCCCCAGTATTACTTCTTTTCGATATAATGCCTTACTAACGCTAACATTATACCATTATTCAATGTGAAAGTCATCAAAGTTCCATTTGATTTCTATATGCTCGTTATCGTATATGAGCACATAGTCTATGATATTTCGGATTACATCTTCATCAAACTTATCAAGCTTGCTGAGCTTTGTCAATTGCTCCTGTTTTGCATCAACAAACAAATCCTTCTGAAGATCAAACAGCTCCTGTTTTTCAGCTATCATTTTATCAAGCTCTGCTATTTTATTTTTTACTTCAGCAGTCTTTTTTGCCATCTGCTCACGGGTTATGTTTGTCCTAGTATAATCATCATAAATCTCAAACTTTAGTTTCGCATAATGTGCTTTTGCTTTCTTTAATGATTCTATTTCCTGTCCGATATCATCAGAAGAACTGTCTTTATTCATCTGTATCTCAAACTCTTCCAACCGGACTACTGCCATTTTTCTAGCCACATCCAAAACAGCCTGTTCTATTTCTTCACCACGAATACGTGATACATGACCTTCACGACACCTATATGAAGAACCATTTCCATATTTATTAAGCCCCTTGCCACACACTCCGCAGCGAAGATATGACTTACGCCACTTGCCATTGGGCTTTCTCGGCGATTTTTCACGTCTGGCTATCATCTTATGAGCAAGCTTAAAATCTTCCACAGACACCAATGGTTCGTGACAGTTTTCAACAATTATCCAGTCCTCTTTATCTCTCTGCACAACCTGATGACCGGTATCAATGTTATCGGCTGTTTTATTGTTGATTACAGAACCAATATAGACTTCATTGTACAGAATCCCCATAACGGTGCTGGGACTCCACATATGCTGACCAATATCCCTCTCATAGCATCTCCTGACACCCAACTTTTGGTAATGTTCAAATATACTGTCATATCCATTGTCATTCAGATAATTGGCTATCTCGGTATATTTCATTCCTTTCGTAGCTAGTTCAAATATCAGCCGGACAACAGGTGCCGTTACGGGATTAGGCACTAGCATATGCTTATCATCTTCACTCTTCTGATATCCAAAAGGAGCAAATGCAGCAATGTATTTTCCCTGCTTAGCCAACACTGCCTTAGCTGCTCTTACCTTTTTGGATGCATCCTTACAATACAATGCATTCACAAGGTTTTTCAGTGCAACACTCATACCTCCGGTTGAACCAAAGCTGTTTGCAGAATCATAACTATCATTCACGCTGATATATCTTACCTGAAGAACTGGAAAAATACATTCCATATAGTTACCGACTTCCAGATAATCTCGTCCGAGTCTGCTGTAGTCCTTCGTTACAATCACCTGAATCTTACCTGCCTTTACAAGACCCATCATTTTCACAAAATCAGGTCTGTTAAAGTCTGCTCCGGAATATCCGTCATCTGCAAATTCAATGATGTTGCAGTCCTTTAGTTCCGGCAGTTTCTGAATATGGTCAAGCATCAGCTTTCGCTGATGGGAAATACTGTTACTTTCCTCATGAGCAGCCAAATTGTCATCTTCATCCGATAATCTCATATAAAGTGCTACCGTCTTATCCATTGCTGCCCACCTCTCTCTCTTCTGCCACCTCAAGCAGTTCCTTGAGGAAATCATCATACAGAAGCTTTACTTCTATATTGTTATCAGTAAATACAATTTCTGATACAAACGCTTCCACAAGTTCCCTTGTAAGTTTCCTCTTTGACAAATACTTGTTAACGGTTTCTTCCCAGCCTTCATCAATGTGAAAATCTTTCTCATAGAGACTTCTGCGGTAAAGCAGCTCAGTGATTTGAGCCTCAATCTCATTTACTCTGCTTTCATACTCTTTCTGATACTGGCATAACTCTTCTGCCGTAATAAGCTGTTCCCTGTAATCTTCATACAATCCGCTTTTGTTAGCAGTAATTCTTCTCACATCATTTTGAAGCTTTGCTATCTGTTTTGTATAAATGTCATATTGCAGGATATTCTCTTTTCTGTTGTTCATTTTCTGAACAAATTTTGTTTTTTCAATACACAACTTCATGTGCTGACGGATAACGGAAAATACGCTGTCCATAACCTCATTGTATTCATAAGACGATTTATTCTCGCACAATGCAGTTAATTTCCTACGCTTACTGCACTTATACATGAACCTGTCCGAATAAGTGTGATGCCTGATAATCAAAACACTTCCTCCACAACAGGCACATTTTGTTTTATATACCAGAATATTATCTGGCTTCTTTGGAGCTTCAGGATTAGGCTTTGATCCTTCCAAATGCTTGCTCCTTATAAGTTCAATTCTTTCCTGCACTCTATAGAAAGTATCTTTATCAATGATAGGTTCATGAGCATTTTCTACTCGCTGCCACTTGGACTTGTCTGTTTTTTTATTCTTTCTTCCCGTATCAAGAGCCTTCCTCTGCTTTCCATGAACAATATTTCCAATATAGTATTCTCCCTGAAGTATCTCTTTTACATGCGAATAATGCCATTCCCTTGCTTTTTCGGCAAACTCAGTTTTTCCTGCTTTGTAAAATCTGTATTTCGGTGGCGAAAGGATTCCTTCGCTTTGCATGGTCTTTGCAATACTGCCATACCCTTCACCATCCAGAAACATATTGAAAATCCTGACTACATTGTCAGATACTTCTTCATCAATCAGAAGTTTTCTCGAACCATCCGTGGCTCTGTAATAGCCATATGGCGGGGTTCCTTCACTGAAACCTCCCTGCGCCCATATACTATGCTTTCCGGTTTCGACTTTCTTTGAAAGATCTTTTGAATAATATTCATTCACGATATTCTTAAGCGGTACGGATAAATCAGTTCCCGGTCTTGCAGTATCAAAATCATCTGTGATAGCAATATATCTCACATCAAGAAAAGGAAATACCCTCTCAATGTAGTTGCCTGCTTCCACATAATTTCTCCCAAGTCTGCTAAGGTCACGGGTAATAACAGTATTAATCCTGCCAGCCCTTATATCCTGAATCATCCGGTCAAATTCTGGTCTTTCAAAAGTAGTTCCTGTCACCGATATATCGGCATAGACCTCAACCTCTACCATATCATCCTGCGAATTAATAAATTCCCTGATATATGCTATCTGTGTGTCTACAGTATCTCTTTCCTTATTCGCCTCTGATTCAAATGAAAGTCTCGCATAGATTCCAACCTGATATGGTTTTGCCTCCTTATCCATGCTTAAAACTGCTTTTGCCGTCAGATTGTCAGTCGGCTCTGCAACTGCAACCGGCATATTTTTTCTGCTCTTTCTTGCCATACTACACAGCCTCCTTTAATCTGATATTCAGTTTTCCTGTACTGTCCACCTCAACCGAATGCCCCTGACTTGCAATAACATTAAGACATTCTTTGTAGCAGTCATCAAAGTCAAACACTACTTCAATGTGGGTTTTATCAAATACCTTTATTTCACGGATAAGAGATACAACCACTTCCCTTGTAAGCTTCTCGATATTTTTATGTTCCGTAAAATAATCAAGCCATACAAAGCCTTTGCTCTTACGATTCAGCACATCTTCCATTTCCAATTCAATCTGGTGAATGGCAATCTCGGCACTCTTTTTCCTCTGCTCATATGCTGTATGAAGCTCTTTGTAATCTTCCTTTGAGATAATGCCATCCTTCATATCCTCATAAAGCATTCCTCTGAGGTCTGCACATCTGTCTACCTCTGCCTGTTTCTTTTCACGCCTTTCCTCAAGCTTTTTCATATCAAGCTGCTGAAACGGCACGTTGCCGATAAAAGAAAGAATTCTTTTAAGGTCAATCATGTTATCAATGTGTGTCTGTAAAAGCTCTAGCACCACTTCTTCCAACTTATCCGTGGAAATTCTGTGGGAACTGCACTGCTTTGAATCCTTATGGGTTGCACACAGATAATAGGCATAAGTTTTGCCACCCACTTTTGAAGTTTTTCTTACCATGGGAATCCCACAGCCGCCACAGGTAACTACCCCTGACAGCGGATAAACTTCCTCTCTGTCCGGTGATGTTCTTGTATCCATTGCAAGCAATCTCTGTACTACTTCAAAATCCCTGTCCGTGATAACCGGCTCATGGTTCTTTTCAATCCTTATCCATTCGCATTTTTCTTTGATTATGGTCTTTTTGACCTTGTGATTCGGTGTTGTCTGTTTTCCCTGTACGAGATTACCTATATAAACCTCATTTGTAAGGATTCTCCTTACCATGACTGAAGTCCACTCCGACTTTTCTTTTGTCTTAAAGCATGTCTGATAATTGCTTCCTGTGCTTGCTTTATACTCAGCCGGTGGAAGTATTCCTGATGAATTAAGTTCACATGCAATTGCATCCTGACTTTTTCCATGCAACTTCATTCTGAAAATATCTTTCACAACATTTGCTGCATATACATCAATTTCCAGTTTGTGCTTATCTTTATCATTCTTTTTGTATCCATATGGCACAAATGCCGTGATTACATCTCCCTGCTTTCTCTTAATTTCAAGATGTGAACGTATCTTAATTGAAATATCACGACAGTAAGCATCATTAATAAGATTTTTGAATGGAATAATAATCTCATCTGACTGCGACTTTGCCTCTCCGGAATCAATACCATCATTGCAATAAATCTTACTCCCATAGCAGGGAATAATCGCTCAATATACATACCTGAATCTATATATTCTCTTCCGAATCTGCTCAGATCCTTAGTGACAACACAATCAATTTTGCCTTTCTTAATATCTTCAAGCATCATCTGGAATGCCGGTCGCTCAAAATTAGAGCCGCTGAAACCATCATCAACATACTCCTGCACAACCTCAATATCATTTTTGTTTTCGAGAAAATCTCTAATCAGTGATTTCTGATTTGCGATACTGTTACTCTCAGTTTTTTCATGTGAAGCAACAGCGCCATCTTCCTTCGATAAACGAACATAGATGGCTGCATGATAGATCTTTTTGATCTGACTTATCTGACTCATATGCACATCCTCCTATTGTTGTTTAAGTTAGAAGATAACTTTTCAATAAGGTGATATGCACTAATTTAGAATTTTTATACCAAAAACATCATAGCACATATCACTTTGAAATTCCACCACAAATTTTCAGACATTCAAAAGCAGATTTTCAAATGCCTGTTCCATCGACAGTCCATTATTCGCAAAGCTTACCTTAATCATCATACTTCCACGACGCAGCATATATGGATTTCCCACCTGTTTTAAGAACTGTGCCTGCCTCTTACTCTGTGGCTGATTTTTATCTATTTTAATTTTTCTAATATCAGTCAGATCTTCTATTTTTACATTGTTAAAATCCACATCTAATAGTGCTCTGTATTCTTCTGCTGTCATAAAATCTATCCCCCTTTCAGTAAAAATGCCACCCATAAAATACAGGTGGCTATGTAACCCGGAGCAAATGCCCCGGTAATATTTAATTGTACTTTTCATATGCCCCAATCTGG
>ERZ779819.96-NODE-96-length-9701-cov-30.4356_pt1 | contig 9701 bp, 8 predicted proteins | sample MGYA00511383_ERZ779819 | MGnify/ENA primary metagenome ERZ779819 (study PRJEB29588, sample SAMEA2158480) | human gut metagenome | biome: human gut; feature: human-associated habitat; material: faeces | place: Denmark | collected 2008/2010 ...
ACCATCAAAGGTCTTCGCCATGTTGTGCGGGATGGGACCGCCTGGGAATAGCAGTTTATAGTTTACAATTGATTTCGTGGTTATCAAAGCAGATTTTCCTTGAGAATTCTGCTTCCATTGCAGCATTTCATTATATATTTTTCTCTTCATAATTATCTGTTTGTCACGTTATGACGACCTATCTTTGCCCTATTTCTCACGTTTTGATGAGATAATAGTAGGCTATTTCTCACGTTTTGACGATTTTTTATGTTGCAAAGATACAAAAAAAATGCCTTAAGTTATTCACCTAAGTCTTCTTTTTCATAAAGGCGTAATCAGCAAAGTCTCGCGCACCAGCTACAATTACCTTATAGCTGTTGAGGTAACTGGTTTTGATGGCGGATAGGGCTTTTTCCTTTCTATTTTTTGCAAAATTAGCTGAATGGTGAGAAAAATAGTTGCTCTGGAGCAAATATTCTCAACCTGTGAAACGAACTTTCATTGCTGCCCCGTAACTTTGCACCAGAATACAGAATCAGGCACAAAGTATATGAGTGTCAATTGTTTTACCTTTAAAATATTAGACAGATGAATACGGCATTAAAGATGAAATTGGAGGAAATGAACAGACGTTTGAATGAGGCTCTTGATACTGACCTCTTCGAAGAATCTGAGTCGGAATTTAATGAATTTCAGGCTGAGGTAGATTCCTTTGAGAGAGAGTTGGAGGAGATATCGGAGTTCAGGCAGGATCATCTGCTGCTTTCTGAGCTGAAGAAGATTGGTGCCATCCAGAAGAAAATCCGGCAGGTGAAGAATGGGTATAATTTTTATGACCCTGAGTATGAGAGAAGTGTTATGTTTCCTAATGGTGAGGACGAAGAAGAGGATGATTTCTTCATTTAAAAAAGATGACTGATGGGAAATAGACCTTATTTGAGAACCATATTGGGAGGAACTGACTTCAAAAGTCTTTCCCTCATGGAGAAAATTATATGTATTAATGTAGTGCTATTATGGTTATGCAAACGTCATGTAAGAAAGGTATGGAGCAGATGGACTTGCTCCAAGCCTTCGAGATTATCGTAGACAAGGCCAAGGGTTCTTCACTTGGTGAGAAGTTCTATCAGGAGGCAGACCCATATCTTGGATTTGTTTCTGACAAGTTGTGTATCTCCAAGCGTGCCAGTGCCATCATGGCATTGTTTGCCGACAGGTGTGATGACAATCACATCCAGTTTTCTGACTATACGGATTTTCTGGATTGCAGAATCCTTAGCTTGCTTCGATATTCCAAGGAGACAGAGGAACTTGTTGACAAGGAATATGTCTGCCGGAGTAAGGATGAAGGTCTTTACTACTGCATCCCCATGGAGGTGATGGAGGCATTTCAGCAGAATCAACGTTATATACCCTCTGATGTGGAGGAGCTTACAGCCAGGGAATTGTTTGACAAGTTCAATGAACTGTTCACAAAATGCCGTCGCAGGAAACTTGACAGGCAAATATTGAAAAAGAAGCTCAGGGCATTGGTTCGCAAGAATGAGAACCTGGCTTTTGTCAAGGCCATGTCTTCATTTGACATAGATGTGGTAGATACAGAATTTCCCCTTTTTCTGTTGTTCTGTACACTCTTTGTCATAGATGGTGATGACGATATCCGCTATCACGACTTGGAATTTCTCTACGAGGAGGGAGAGGCTGACTGGAGATGGACAAAGAGAGGCTTGAGCCAAGGTGACCATTTGTTCTTAGTGGAGAAGTTTATCGAGTATACCAATGATGATGGCTTTGTGGACAGGGAGTCCTTCAAGATTACAGACGATGCCAAGAAACTGCTCTTCTCTGAACTCAACCTGTCTTCCATGCGTGGTGTCCGGCCGAAGGGAGGGATGTTGTCATTTGAGGACATCAAACCCAAGCAACTGTTCTACAACAGTAAGGAACGAAAGCAAGTTGATGAGCTGGCAACACTCTTGGAGGAAGAGCACTACCAGAGTATCAGAAATCGTCTGAGGGAAACCAATTTCAGGAGTGGCTTTGCTTGTCTTTTTTATGGCGCGCCTGGTACTGGCAAGACGGAGACTGTTCTTCAGATACACAGGAAGACAGGGCGTGACCTGATTCAGGTGAACGTGTCAGAGGTTAAGAGCATGTGGGTTGGCGAGAGCGAAAAGAACATCAAGGGTATCTTCGATGACTATAAGCAGAAGGTGAAGCAATCTGTCAAGGCTCCTATCCTGTTATTCAATGAGGCTGATGCTATTATCGGCAAGCGTCAGGTGGGAGCGGAAAGAGCTGTGGAAAAGATGGAGAACAGTATTCAGAACATCATCCTTCAGGAGATAGAGCCGCTGGATGGTATTCTCATCGCCACAACCAACCTCGCAGAGAACATGGACAAGGCTTTTGAGCGTCGTTTCCTCTATAAAGTGAAATTTGAGAAGCCTGATTTGGCTTGCCGTTCACAGATTTGGCAAGCGATGATACCTTCTTTGGAGGATGCTGATGCTTCTTTCCTTGCTGCCCGCTATGATTTCAGTGGTGGTGAGATTGAGAATATTGCCCGTCATTACACCATTCAGACCATTTTGCATGGTAGTCCGGAGAAGATGGTCAAGTCTCTTACCGAGTTTTGCGAGAGCGAGAGGTTGGAAGGTACTAGGACTAAGAGAAAGATAGGATTCTAATGTATAATCAAAATTAAATATCCCCTATGGAGAAGTATATATTTTTGGATTTCGATGGAGTGCTCAATACTCCTAAAGGTAAGTTTGATCAGAAAGCGATAGGCACGAATCGTCATTTCCTTATGATTCAAAATAGTTTGCATCAATATCATTTTCCTTGGCAGAAATGAAAATGGCGGTAAATACAAAATTACGTATTTACCGCCTTAATCATTTGTTGAGAGGAGTTAAGAAGAAGGGCAGATCTTGTATTTCTTAGCAAGGTTTCTCAACCTTTCACTCACCTCTTCCCTTAGCCATTGTGGTTCCAGTACTTCCATGGTGTCCATGTTAGAGAAAATCTCCTGTTCGAAATCAAACTCTGGTTTCAGGTGATACTCAAAGATGGAGTATTCATCGGTACGCTTCATTTCCTTTTGAGACTCATGGAGAGGAAGATTACGTATGTAGTTGCTCTGGAAGGCATCTACCTTGAGCACCACCTTCTGAACTTCGGAATCCTTGTTGTTGATGATTCCGAAGCAATCCTTGAAATATTCGGCCGGTTCCAAATCCTTTGGCATCTTGAAAACTTTGTCTGAGATGATGACATTTTCCATACGGTCAAGGGCATAACAACGGATATCGTCTGTGCCAGGGCTATAGGCAACCACATACCAGCGTTTCTTGAAAGCCTTCACGAAATAAGGATGGATGTCAAACTCATAATACTTCTCGGAATTGTAACTATAGTAAGAGATGAAAATAACATGGTTGTCACGCATGGCCTTGATGATGTCTTCCAGAAAGTTTCTGCCAGAAGGCATGTCTTCCAAAAGGACCCGTTCCTTGAGCTTGCGGCTGTTGCCAACCATGGCATGGAGGGAGAAGGCATTGAGCATCCAACTTCGGGTACTTCCTTCCTCGAAACAGTCACCATACTCGATGTTGTAGCGGTATCCGCTGCCACATTCGATGTTTATCTCAAACAGTTCCTCGATGCTATGGATGTTGTTGATGAAGGTTCTTCGGGAGAGTTCCGTTCCCTCACTGAGGTCAGAGTCCAACCATCTGCTTTGGATTTCCTTCAGGGTGATGCCGCCCCTTTTCTTTGCCCGGTGGATGGTTTCCACGAGCCATACATATTTGTTTAATTGGTTGATTGCCATATTATCTTGTTTTATTTTGTTTCTTATAATTTTGGTACAAAGATAACGGAAAAGTAGGAAAATATGTTGCACAAGTTGAATTATTTTTGATGTGTGAAGTGATTTTACACCCATTTCTTCTATCTTTGCATTAAAAACTTAGAAAGAAATGATGAATTGTAACAGAAACAGACAAATGGTCAAGCGCCGTATCTATTCCTTTCAAATGGACGGCGAGAGTAGGGCAGAGGCAATCTGTCGTGCCTTCCAGCAGTATACACTTGTAGATTGGGCCCTATATGATAGGGTGTCTTTTCTGATTGTATCTTCTGTGAAGCACCCTTTATTGATGAGAGAACTTTCTCAGCTCATGCCGATAGCGCAGTCATTCAAGGATTCTGCCCAGGTGGAGTTCTTTCAGGAATCTCAGACTGGTGCAGAGCAGAGGCTTCTGCTTGTCATATTGGCGTATAGGGATGGAAATGAATCAGCAGAATAATTTGTTTTTGGTTTGGTGATTCAGAAAATAGTTATACCTTTGGGCAGAGATGAAAATTACGATGATGGCAGCAGGTAGCCGAGCGGTCTTCGGAGCGCATATCGTAGGTTCGATTCCTACCGTTATTTTCATTTTTGAGCCCTGAGACTCTAAACTCAGTGCAGGGTTTCATGCCCCGTTTTATATTTAGATCTTGTCTCGTAATAATGCTACTTTTGTGTTAAGTTTGAGTGGAATGGGAGATAGAAACTGTTAAATCTTGGAAAAACGGACAAGTTATTGTATATTTGCCATGGAAAAGCGGACAAAATACGTCCGTTTAATACTAGAAAAGGGGACAAGGATATGATTAAACTGTCCTTAGCAGCCTTTCATTGGTCAATAATTCAGGTATTCCAATTTACCTGTTATTCAGATTTGGTTGCTTTTAAGTTTCAGGTTAACAAGAAGACTCAAAACCACATTTCTGTTTACCTTCAGGAATGTGGCCTTGAGTCTTTTTGTATTTTACTATTTGAGCAGCAGTACAGATGTGGCGTTGGATATTTCCGTGGCCATTCTGTCCTGTTGCATAGCCTCTAACCCAAGATATTTCCACGATGATTCTATTTCAAAATCAGCATTGGTCTCTTCTACTATTCTCTTTAGTTCAGCCACTGTCTCCAGGTCGAAGAAAGCTCTATACTTGTCTTTCCAGGATTTCCCATGATACATAAGCAAGTCCTGGTTGTACTCAGTATTCAGTACACCGTCAAAATCGAGAAAAATTATTTTCTTCATACACATTATTTATTGGATAATGAGAGATGTACCAATCCAAAGAGAGTGCTTCACGGTATGAACCCGTGAAAGCAACTCCCTTGTAGTGGTCGTTATTGAATAGCCAAGAAGTCATCTCATTTTGAAAGCTTTCTCAATATTAATATTCTCATAAATAACCTTAATTAAAACCGGACAGGTCTTCAAATACTCTAAGAAATATACTATATCAAAAAACTTTATCCTTCAACATATTCTTCTGAATCGTTTATCTCTTCGGCAAAATCGATGATTTCTACATTATACTCTTTAAGTATCTTCTGCCAATCCTGCGATAGGGTTATTCTATTCTTTGAGTCTAAGTAACGTTTCGCTTTCCAGATTCTATCCTGTCCCAAGAATATTTCACTTTTTGATTCTGCATCATCATTCATGTAAAATGCAACATTGGCATGATCGTCATCCCAAATACTTCCATTAACAGAAAGCAAATCATATAGGATGGCCAGTTTCCTGTGACTCCATTGCTTTCCGTTTCTGTCCAAAGTCTTGTTTTCAAAAAAGAACTCGCATCTTTTTTGTTGAAGTAGTTCCTGGATATTCAGACCTTTGTTAAAGAAATCTTTGTAGAAACTAATGAAATGCTTTGTTCGGACAATCCTCTTCCATTCGCTGGTTTCATAATTGCTATAATACCAAGGCGATTGCTGTTCCCAAAATGCCTTGTTGTCCACAACATAAAATAGAAGTATTTTCTTAATGTCTATGTGTGACGTATTTGTAGGCTCTGTGCCAAGAAGACTGACAATTTTATCCTTGAATGATGTTATGCTATCGAGGATCATGTTTCTGGCAATAATCTCTTTATCCTGGAAAAACTCAAGAATGGTATTACCTCCTACACCCTTACCATCCAGAAAGTAGGGAAGCTCCTGAATTTCCCAGATACAGGATTCTATCTTGCTCGTGTTGGCTTCATCAGAGAAGTAGAGACTTGATAAAAGTACTTCTTCTTCACTGAAGGTCTTACTGTTGATGTTATCCTCCTCTTCTTCGTCTTTCGTAGCAATATCAATTTCGTGGATACGTCCACTTTTGTTAATGAACGCATTGACTATTGTTTCGATAGATGTTGCAGAACGTTTGTAGCACCGGAATCTGATGTAATAAAAATGCAGTAATCTCACCAAAAGCTGGTCATCTCTTTCTGAGTCTTTGCACTTTTTAAAATATGTCATCCATGGCCAAAAGAGCAAAGACTTGTTTCTGGCGATAGACTTATTCTTGTAGTCATTCCTTACTTCCTGGTTACCACCTCTTGGATCACTAATGTCCCATTTGCCATCATAAGTGTTTATCTCATTCCAAAGACAGTTGATAAATGAGTCGAACCAACCTGTGTAAAGACCATTGTAGAGAGACTGCAGTTCATTTCTGAATTCCTGGCTGCAGATATGCATCAGACCAGTCATATAGTTTTTTATGACATCGACCTTAATATTGCTTTCCTTTTTGGATGGATCATTGAAATATTCCAAGCCTTCAATACAGGCAAGAAAATTGTTGAATCCCTTGTCTGCATTCACATTTTTGGCATTTCCTTTTGTCCTGTTTCTCCAGAAGAAAGTTTGCCACTCCTCCCATTTACGGCCGTATTTTAAGAGTTCTGAGCTAGGCAAGACTCTTGATTTCTGCATTTCATTATCAGATAACTGCTCACCACGAGAATTCATTGTTATGTACAGTTCCTCGCCCTGAGATGTTGCTTCTGTTTTGAAGTGCCAGAAATGAATATTTGTGAGAAGATAATCAAAGTAAAAATTTGATGCGTTACCAAAAATTTTCTTGATTGATTTGAGTGCAGAAATCATGGACATCACTGTCTGGTCACTTTTGTAATCATCAAGGAACCAGTGAGGAGAATTGTTTAAATCCATGATGAAATCAAAAGCGCTGCAGCCTTCTTCTCTAGCATGTCTTATCAATTGAACTAGGAACTGCTGGGTCAGGCTTCTGACTTTGTAGGTGAAGCCCATATGCAAATCATCCTCATCTGCTCTACATATTGTCAAGAAATCATCAATTCTCTCTTCAATGGTTGCTCTATAGAGAAGAAGCAAAAAAAGAGTAGTGATTCTCTGTTGGCCATCAATGAGAAATTCATCAAGGATTCTCTCACTTTCGTACTTTACATATGAGGGCTTGTAGGAATAGAGGAATCCTACGTTTATGTTCTTGTTTGTGTGAACATGGTGGCATTCCTGACAAGGAGAGCCTTTTTTCTCCAACTCCTGAAGAAATTTTTCCAACACATCACTATTGTTACCCCATACATATTCTCTCTGTATCTCCGGAACAATCATATTGTTCAGAGAAAACAGAGTTAGAAGGTTTTCATCTTTAAGATATGCGTTATGCTTGCTCATTTGATGTATTTAAGAAGTTACTTATTCGTTTAATTATATATTCTCGTCTTGCAAGGATATCAGACCTATCCCATCGGTTCATCATTTTCATATCGATGGATTCGTCATGGCGCTCTAGAAAAATCTTGTTGAAAGCATCATATACATGAGGTCTGATAAAGAAACCTTCTTGAGACTTACGCATGATATCTATTCGTTTCTCCAAGAAAAAGTCATTTCCATAGCCTCTGTTGACAGATTCATGAAGCACGCACATATTTCCAAGAGAATTGACCGGTATGACTTTCTCAATTCTATTATTGATACGAGACTTAATACCATCTTTCCAGTTTTGATTTTCCCAATCTATATCGCAGTCATTAATATAGATCTTTTCTTCTTCACTGAGCGATTGGTTTATGATATCAATATATTCTATGAGAATCTGTGTTTGTTTTATCTTGTCCTTGATTCTGTCTCCAACGGGTGTCTGCGGGAATATATGTTCTAAGTCTTCCTTGTAGGCCTTGAATTGTCTGGCAGGAAGACATGTACTATTCGAAGAGAGGATGCTGATGATGTCGAGTAATACCGATACCGTAATCAGCTTATTATCATACCAGTTTTCTAAGAACGCGGTTTTTTCATTTTCCTCTTTGCATCTTTCCGATTGATTGATTAAATCATTAAAAACTTCGGTGCTTGCAATTCTTTTCTTTAGGAAGCGAATGAAGTCTTTCCTATAAAGCTTCTTCCATTGGCATAAAAGCTCTTTGAAGCTAAGAACTGGCTCTTCTTTTATCTTTTCTCTAGCATAGATGCTTGTGAAGAGTATGAGATGGTATAGTTCTTTATCATTGTACCAGTTCTCCATTGTTCTTTGTAGCAATTGTAACTCATCTAAAAAGCCATCTTCTATTACTTTCTTCTCGAAGAATTCCATATCCAGCACACCTTCTCCGTATGCCAGAACATACAGTTTATAGAGATGGTTTATAGGGTATGTTACATCATTGAATGATATGGACTCCTCATCTGGGACTTTGGATTCTTTAGTGAATTGATGAAAGTAGTTCTTCTTGTTTTCGTCAGCCCACCAAAGGTTAATGCGGTCAAGCATAAGTCCTATCTTTACTCTTCGCTCGTTAATCAATACGTTCTGTTTTATGCTGTCATCAATTTCTCCAATCTCTTTTTTGGCAACTCTAGTAATGATTAATGCACGGATAAGGTCGGCTCCATCCAAAGGGACTCTTTTTCCGTTCAAATTTTCAAACAACTCCTGCTCCTCGATATTCTTAGGGAGATTCACAATTAGCTTGACATGGTTGAGAATCTTGTCTTTCATCGCTGTAACTGAATTAGGATTGGTTTCAAACCAAGTCTGGATAGCCTTGTAAGCATTGAACAAATAGAATACGTCCTGATAGTCGTAGTCCTTTCCTTCAATGCTTGAAATCTCCAGAAATTGCTCCCAATTCTGTATGTTTTTGAGTTCGTTAGGTTTGAAAATATATTCCTTGAGAAACTCTTCTGTTTCCTTTCTTACATTATATTGCAACTTCTCGTTGATTAACTCATATTCGTTGAGATATGAAAGGATGACAGTAAGGGTAGTCAGCCTTTGCTGTCCATCCACAACGTTGAATGTCTTAGAATCCAGACTCTCAACAAGAGTGATGTTCTGAAGACAGTAAAAAAGATTAAGGTCCTCATTGGGTGAGAACTCATTGATGTCTTTTAGCAAACGCTCGATGTCTTTTGTATCCCATTTGTATCCTCTTTGATAAGGAGGAATGGAATATGTCTTCCCTTGCAAATAGGAGTCGAACAGTTCTTTAGAACTATAAAGTAATTTGTCGCATGCTATCATATTATATATTTTGTTAAAATTTATTCTTTGTATTTTTATGCATCATAATATACAAAAGCTATACATCTTTGTTTCATAGCTTTGATTCTGTGCCATTTTTGTATATTACATTTGTTATTGATAACGTTTCGACTGCAAAGATATTGCCATGGTGTGCCTTTTTTGTTCATACTACCATAATTTTATCAGAACTACAGATTTCTGATAGGCTTCCAACAGGAAATGGCATTTGTTTTACTTTTGCCGATGATGTTTTTATACTCCATGCGGCAAGATCCATTTTAGACACAATATAACACTTTTGCTGCAGTAGTTATAGTAGTTTCCTGGCAATCCAAGCACAAGCCTCTGCGTCAGCCAGGGCAT
>ERZ779819.100-NODE-100-length-9626-cov-16.1556_pt1 | contig 9626 bp, 9 predicted proteins | sample MGYA00511383_ERZ779819 | MGnify/ENA primary metagenome ERZ779819 (study PRJEB29588, sample SAMEA2158480) | human gut metagenome | biome: human gut; feature: human-associated habitat; material: faeces | place: Denmark | collected 2008/2010 ...
ATAACGATGTTCTTTACCTGTGCACCGAGCGCTACGTAGAGTTTTGTACAGCTGATAGCAGCTGCACCAGCACCATTTACGACAATCTTCACATCGGCAATGTTCTTGCCAGCTACCTCAAGAGCGTTCTTCAAACCTGCTGCGGAGATGATAGCAGTACCATGCTGGTCATCGTGCATTACAGGGATATCGAGAGTTCTTTTCAGGCGTTCCTCGATGTAGAAACATTGAGGTGCCTTGATGTCCTCCAAGTTGATTCCACCAAATGTAGGAGCGATTTTCTCTACGGTTTCACAGAACTTTTCTGGGTCTTTTTCATCGATTTCAATATCGAAGACATCTACACCACCGTAAATCTTGAAAAGCAATCCCTTACCTTCCATCACTGGCTTTCCGCTCATGGCACCGATATCGCCAAGTCCGAGCACTGCTGTACCATTACTGATAACAGCAACCAGGTTACCCTTGTCAGTATACTTGTATGCATCGTCTGGGTTCTGCTGGATCTCAAGACATGGGAATGCCACGCCAGGAGAATAAGCAAGGCTCAGATCCGTTTGTGTGTGATAAGGTTTTGTTGGCTTAACCTCAATCTTGCCAGGACGGCCAGTCTCATGATAACTTAAAGCCGCCTCTTTTGTAATTTTTACCATAACAATATATTGGTTTAAAGTTTATTTTTCTTTCATATTCGTGGATTTTTCGCACGAAATTTAAAAGTTTGTGCAAAGGTACAAAAAAACTTAGTAAAAAAGAATGGTTTTTTGATTTTTTTTGTATCTTTGCACAAAAATAGTCTTCAAACAAGTAAAATGGCAGAAATCAATCAATATAGACAAGAACTGAAAGACAGAATCATCTCTTATGCGATGCCTGAATTCTATAAGCGTGGGGTAAAAGCTGTCAAGATGGATGAAATCTCACAGGGACTTCATGTATCTAAGAGAACTGTGTACGAGATTTTTGGTGACAAAGAAGAATTGTTGCTTGCTGGTATGATGCGTCAGCTAGAAGAAAATCGTTCGAAGTTAGAGAATTTCGCCAAGACCCAAGCGAAGAATGTGATAGATATTATCAGCTATGTCTATAAATTGCAGATGGAGCGCAATGGGATGGTGGGCGTTCTTTTTTATGAGGAGGTTCATAAGATGCCTCGTGTAGTGAAATTCTTCCAGGAAAATCATGCTCATGAACGGGAGGAGAGTGTGCGTTTCTTTGAGGCTGGTGTCAAGGAGGGGCTTTTCCGTAAGGATGTAGACTTCAATGTTGTTATGGACATAGGACATGTGATGATGGAGGAAATCATGCATCATCAGCTCTATCGTGTTCATTCGATGCAGGAGATATACGACAATTATATTTTGTGCCTGATTCGTGGATTCTGTACAGAGCGCGGCTTGGAGCAGCTTGATCGTGCTTTGAAAGAGTAGAGGCGTTGGCTTTCATATACAAAATGTACTTTTTGAGCGTATGTGTAATTACGCTTAAAAAAGAGAAAGAGGTTTCGGAGATGCTTTATATAGGCTCACGGAACCTCTTTTCCTTAATCCTTGTATAGCCAGTGGAGGAGCAGGTTTATAACTTTTGGATAGAAGCGGAACCAGCGAAACTTGGTAACAGGTTTGCCTCCGAAACCGAGAATGAATTCACGGTAGAGATTACTCTTAAGAGGAAGTCCTGCGTCCATAAAGTGGAGGTGTTGGGCAGCCTGCTCCTGTGCATCAGAGAGTGCTTGCCAGATGGTCATTGTGTCCGGATGCAGATGGATGTAAGTCTTTCTCTTGAATGCAGAAAACCAAAGAAAGGCATTGCCTTGGTTGTAGATGCAGGTATAGCCGCCAATCACTTTGTCCTTATAGGTGATGATGACGTTTCTGGCATTACTGCTTGTACTCAGTTTCTGAAAGAATGTTTCGTCAGGAACATAACGGCGAAGTTTCAGCCGATAATAATTTTTGAGCAACTGGTGATACCGATGGATGTCTTCGGGTGAAGTTGCCTCTCTACAACTTATTCCCTTTTTCTCCATTTTTTCAATCATAGCAATTTGTTTGTCTGAGAGTCTCTCTTGGGGAAGTTTGCTGTGTAGGGAGTTATGTATCTCTTGCCAGGCAATAGGTACATAGCCCAATTTTCTGAATTCCCGGTAACCCAGCATCTTTTTGCTCATTCGGGAGAACTCGATGTAAAAGCAGAGTCGTTTGTGTAAGTGGATAGTTAGGCTGCGGAGTAACAATGGGAAAATAGCATTCTGTTCAGCATCGGGTGCATAAAATCCCTCTCCATACGCGTGCGCGTGCGTATATAAATAAGGTGGAAATAAAGATTTGCGGTGATAGAGGATGACGAGCATTTGTCCTACCACCTTATTCTCCTGTGTGGCGACAGCCATAAAAGGGGTTATGCCGGGTGTTTTTTCAAGAATCTGAAAAAGCTCCAAGCTATGAAAAAAGTCGCCTTCCAATAAATGCGGCATTTCTTCCAGTTTACCATATATTTCTACTTCATATTTTCTCACGAAGGCAAAAATAATAAATTTATCATAAAAAAGCAAGAAAAAGGGCTCCTCTATCGTTATTTTTTAGTATTTTTGCATAAAAAGTAGAACTTTAAACAAAATTACGTATGAAAATAGTGTTTATTGGGGCAGGTAATCTTGCTACCAATCTTGCGCTCGAAATATCGCAATCAGAACATCAGATTGTGCAAGTTTTCAGTAGAACTAGGGAGTCGGCCTCTCTATTGGCTGAGAAGGTGAATTGTGAGCCTGTCAATGAGATGAGTAAGGTGGTCTGTGATGCTGATTTGTACATAGTTTCAGTGAAGGATGATGCGCTTGAAATGCTTATTCCTGAACTGTGCAAAGGAAGAGAAGATAAGATGTTTGTTCATACAGCTGGTTCCATGCCGATGGATGTTTTCAAAGATTATGCCCGTCATTATGGCGTATTTTATCCGATGCAGACATTTACGAAAGATAAAAAGGTAGCATTCGAAAATATTCCTATTTTCATTGAAGGATGTGGTGCTTTCGAAACTTCTTTCCTGAAGAGGTTGGCAGAACAGATTTCTCGTAGTGTCTATGAATTGGATTCTGATAATCGTAAGTATCTGCACCTGTCAGCTGTTTTTGCTTGTAATTTTGCGAATCATTGCGTAGCTATAGGTCAGCAGATTCTCGAAAATCATCACATTCCTGGCAGTGTTCTCCGTCCTCTGGTTATGGAAACCATGGACAAGGCTTCTTCGCATTCGGCAGCTGAAGTGCAGACAGGACCGGCTATTCGTGATGATCGGAACGTAATGGAGAAACAAATGCAACTTCTTGAAAAACAGCCAGAACTACAGCAGATTTATGAAATGATGAGCAAAAGCATATTCAAGTTCAAGAGATAAAACTGTTATTGGTTTAAGTTTGCAGTTAGGAATTTAAGTTCTAAAAACAGAAATAAGTATGATAAATTACGATTTAAATAAGATAAAAGCAATCATCTTTGATGTTGATGGAGTACTGTCAAGACAGACCATCACGCTTTCCAGTGCCGGCGAACCTTTGCGTACTGTTAATATCAAAGATGGCTATGCCATTCAGCTGGCTCAGAAGAAAGGTGTTCGTATCGTAATTCTGACAGGCGGTAATTCTCATGCCATACAGGTACGCTATGAAAATCTTGGTGTAGAGGATATCTTCATGGGGTGTTCTGTAAAGATAAAGACTTATGAGGAGTTCAAGCAGAAATATTCAATTACAGATGAGGAAATAATATATGTAGGTGATGATATTCCTGATTATGAGATAATGCGTCGTTGCGGATGTCCATGTTGCCCAGCAGATGCATGCTCCGATATTAAAGAAATTTCTACTTATATCTCGGCTTGTAACGGAGGTGATGGCGTAGGACGTGATGTCGTAGAACAGGTACTGAGAGCCAAGGGTTTATGGCTTTCAGATGCTAAGGCGTTTGGCTGGTAGAATTTAGTTAATAGTTGAAAGTTGATAGTTTATAGTAGAAAGTTTGCAACTGAATTTTAATCATAAAGTTCAAAGTAATAAGGTTTAAAATAGATGAATTATAAGATTATTTTGGCGAGTAATTCGCCTCGTCGCAAGGAACTTCTGGCAGGTTTGGATATTCCTTTTGAGGTGAAGGTGATTGGTGGTATTGATGAAAGTTATCCTGCTGACCTCGATGCTTATCAGGTGGCAGAATTCATCTGCAAGAAAAAGGCTGAGGCTTACCGTCCGCTTTTGAACGGAAATAATAGTGTTGAAGAGTTGGACGAGTCAGAAACTTTGATTCTTACAGCAGATACGGTTGTGATAGCGCCAACAGCTGGCGAACAGAATGACCTGGAAGGAAAGGGAGTCATTCTCGGGAAGCCTCGTGATGCAGAAGATGCCAGACGAATGCTGAAGATGTTGAGCGGAAAGACGCATCATGTAGTTACAGGTGTTTGTCTTACTACCCAGCATAAGCAGCGTTCCTTTTCAGTAACAACAGAAGTGACGTTCAAACCGCTTTCTGATGATGAAATCAGTTATTATATAAATCATTATCAGCCGTTTGACAAAGCTGGCGCCTATGGTATTCAGGAATGGATTGGCTACATAGGTTGTACGGGGTTGAAGGGGAGTTATTTTAATGTGATGGGGCTTCCGGTTCAGCGTATCTATGAGGAATTGAGGCGAATTTAGATTTTTTAAAATTAAATATTGTTCTATGTCGTAGATAATGAGTATCTTTGTGCGTTTTATGTAACTAACAAGGATTATGAGTGAAGAAATTTTAGCAAAAGCTCATGAGGTTTTGGACAATTATATGGAGAGCAATCATCACCGGCGCACTCCGGAGCGTTCCACTATCCTCGACACCATTTATTCTATGGGAGAGCATTTCTCGATAGAAGATTTGGGCAGAGAGCTACTGAAAAAGAATTTTCGCGTTAGCAGGGCTACGCTTTATAACACATTGCATCTGTTCCTGGAACTAAGGCTTGTGGTAAAGCACAGTCTGGCAGACGGCACCAAGTATGAGGCCAGTTATAGCGAGGACAATCATGTGCATCAGGTTTGCACGATTTGTGGCAAGGGAAATTGTAGCACCGCAGGTTACGGCTGCTGTGAAGGATATCAGAATGCAGCGCTTTCGTAAAGATGCTTATGCTCTTTACATCTATGGCGTATGCAGTGGTTGCCAGAGCAAGATGACTCGTAAACGCAAAAAAGAATAAGTATCAAGATAAAAAGATAAAAAATGAACACAGGTAAAGTAGATGTCCTGCTGGGTTTGCAGTGGGGCGATGAAGGTAAAGGTAAGGTGGTTGACGTGTTGACCCCTAAGTATGATGTCATTGCTCGTTTCCAGGGTGGTCCTAATGCTGGACATACATTGGAGTTTGAGGGCGAGAAGTATGTGCTTCGCTCTATCCCTTCTGGTATTTTCCAGGGTGGTAAGGTGAATATCATCGGCAATGGTGTGGTTTTGGCTCCAGACCTCTTTATGGGTGAGGCTAAGGATCTTGAGAAGAGCGGTCATGATTTGAAGAGCCGTCTCTACATCTCTAAGAAGGCACATCTCATCATGCCTACTCACCGTGTACTCGATGCTGCTATCGAGGCTTCTAAGGGAAAGAACAAGGTAGGTACTACTGGTAAGGGTATCGGTCCTACTTATACTGACAAGGTTAGCCGTACCGGTCTTCGCGTAGGCGATATCCTTGACAATTTCGAGGAGAAGTATGCTGCTCACAAGGCTGCTCATCTCAAAACCATCGTAAGTCTCGGTTATACCGACTTCGATATTACAGAGGTTGAGAAGACCTGGATGGAGGGCATCGAATACTTGAAGCAGTTCAAACTTATTGATAGCGAGGTAGAAATCAATAAGGTGCTCCGTTCCGGCAAGGATATCCTCTGCGAGGGTGCTCAGGGTACTATGCTCGATGTTGACTTCGGTTCTTATCCATTCGTTACTTCTTCTAATACCATCTGTGCAGGTGCTTGCACCGGTTTAGGTGTCGGTCCTAACCGTATCGGCAATGTTTATGGTATCATGAAGGCTTACTGTACACGTGTTGGTGCAGGTCCATTCCCTACAGAGCTCTTCGATGAGACAGGTGCTAAGATCCGTGAACTCGGTCATGAGTATGGTGCTGTTACTGGTCGTGAGCGTCGTTGTGGCTGGTGCGACCTCGTACAGCTCAAGTATTCTGTCATGGTGGACGGTGTTACTGAGCTTATCATGATGAAGAGTGATGTGCTCGATGGCTTCGATACCGTTAAGGCTTGCGTGGCATATAAGTTGAAGGATGGTTCTGTTACAACAGATTTCCCATACGAAATCGATGATGTTGAACCAGTTTACAAGGAGTTCAAGGGCTGGAAGACAGATATGACTAAGTTCACATCTGAAGATCAGTTCCCACAGGAGTTCAAGGATTATATTGCTTTCATAGAAGAGTTCCTTGAGACTAAGATCGGTATCATTTCTATCGGTCCAGACCGTGCTCAGACTATTGTACGCAAGTAAATTATATAGTGTTTAATGTTTAGTGTTTAATGTTTACTTTGAGGGGTTTACATGGCGCTAGACATTAAACATTTAACATTCATATTAAACATTAATAAATGGCTCAGAAACCAAGTATACCAAAGGGCACGAGAGATTTTGGTCCTGTTGAGATGGCGAAACGCAACTACATCTTCAACACCATCAAGGAAGTGTATGCTCTTTATGGATTCCAGCAGATTGAAACCCCTGCCATGGAAACCCTTCAGACTTTGATGGGCAAGTATGGTGAAGAGGGTGATAAACTGCTTTTTAAGATATTGAATTCAGGCGACTATATGAATAAGGTGAGCGATGAGGATATTCATTCTCTCGGATCACTTAAATTAGCAGCGAAACTTTGTGAGAAGGGTCTTCGTTATGACCTGACTGTTCCTTTCGCACGTTACGTTGTGCAGCACCGCGAGGAGTTGCAGATGCCTTTCAAACGTTATCAGATTCAGCCAGTGTGGCGTGCAGACCGCCCTCAGAAAGGACGTTACCGTGAGTTCTATCAGTGTGATGCTGATGTGGTTGGCTCTGATTCTCTCCTGAACGAGGTCGAGTTGATGCAGATTGTTGATACCGTGTTCACCAAGTTTGGTGTTCGTGTATGCATCAAGATTAATAACCGCAAGATTCTTACCGGTATTGCAGAGGTTATCGGCGAGGCTGAGAAGATTGTAGATATCACAGTAGCCATCGATAAGCTTGATAAAATCGGACTTGACAATGTAAACGAAGAGTTGCGCAATGACGGCATTTCTGAAGATGCCATTGAGAAGTTGCAGCCAATCATCTCATTGTCAGGAACTAATGATGAGAAACTTGAAGTGATAGCGAAGGTTCTCGAAGGTTCAGAAGTTGGTTTGAAGGGTGTAGAGGAAACCAAGTTTATCCTCGATACCTTGAAGACTCTTGGCTTGAACAACGAGATAGAACTGGATCTCACCCTGGCTCGTGGCTTGAACTATTATACAGGTGCAATCTTCGAGGTGAAGGCGCTTGATACTCCAATGGGAAGTATTACAGGTGGTGGTCGTTACGACAACCTTACCGGCATTTTCGGTTTGCCAGGTTTGAGCGGTGTTGGTATCAGTTTTGGTGCTGACCGTATTTATGATGTGTTAGGTGCGCTCGACCTTTATCCGAAGGAGGCTGTAAATGCTACTCAGGTACTGTTTATCAACTTCGGTGAAAAGGAGACAGCTTACTGCCTGCCTATAGTAAGTGCAGCTCGTGCAGCCGGTATCCGTACCGAAATCTTCCCTGATAAGGCGAAGATGAAGAAGCAGATGAGCTATGCCAATGCCAAGAATATTCCGTTTGTGGTGCTTGCAGGTGAGAATGAGATGGCTCAGGGCAAGGTTACGCTTAAGAATATGGAAACTGGCGAACAAACCTTGGTTACTGCCGAGGAATTGATAGCCAAAGTAAATAAATAATACTCTCTTTCTCGTCCTCTCGTGCTCGTATATGTGAATATGCAGTGCGGCAGGGCGAGAGCTTTTTATGTGTTAGCGTGTATGCCTAACTATAATTTTAGTAACTTCTAAAAACTACAGACAAATGAAAAAAATAAAAGCTGTTTTATGTGTATTCATACTGGCGTTGCTGATGACATCCAGCACAAAGACAACAACGATTTTTGTAATAGGTGATTCTACTGCTGCCGAGAAAGGTGGTTTTAGAAATAATCCAGAGCGAGGATGGGGGATGGTATTGCAAGGCTTTTTTGATGACAAGGTGATTGTTGACAATCATGCTGTTAATGGTCGTTCTTCTTTGAGCTTTATCAATGAAGGAAGATGGAAAAAGGTTTTGGATAGAATAAAGCCAGGTGATTATGTGTTTATCCAGTTTGGGCATAACGATGAGAAGTCAATGCCTGACCGTCATACTGATCCGGGATCTACTTTTGATGCAAACCTTGCCAGATATGTAAATGAGACCCGTGCCAAGGGTGGCATTCCTGTATTATTCAATGCGGTGGTTCGTCGCTGCTACTATTCTGCAGAATTGAAGAATGATGATGACGAGAAGCTTCGCAATAAAGTATATGATGGAAAGGAACAGATTAATAGTGATACGCTTATCGACACCCACGGGGCTTATGTGATAGCTCCCCGCAATGTAGCAAAGCAGCTTAATGTTCCATTTGTTGATGCTACCAGGATTACCCACGATATAGAAACGGGCATGGGTATTGAAGGAAGCCGCAAATTACATATGTGGTTTATGCCTGGCGAGAATCCGCAGGTTCCTAAGGGTAAGAAAGATAATACCCATTATAATGTATATGGTGCACGTGTGGTTGCCGGTGCGCTTGCTGATGCTGTAGCTGAGCAGGTGCCAGCGCTGAAGTCTCATGTCTGCCATTATGATTATGTAGTCTCTGCAGAAGGTCGAGGCAATTTCATGGATTTGCAGAAGGCTGTAGATGCGGTTCCTGTAGGCAAGAAGGCTGTTATCCGTATTTTGGGTGGTGAATGGAAGAAGCCAATCATCGCAAAAGGCAAGAAGATTAAGTTTGTAAAGTCATTTGGTGCTAAAATCAAATAGTAACAGGCTTTTTTAAAACTCCCGATATCTTTGAAATTACATGGCGATGTAGAAGTCTGTGCGTCGTGACATAGAACAAAATGCATCGCCATGTAGTAAACCTATACATAAAAGGAGTACTTTCACAAGCACTCCTTTTCATATTATACAAAAACATTATGAATTATTTCTATTAGCGAACAAGATTTTAATTTCTATCTTTGTCTCAATTATCTAAAAGTTTCAAACGTTCATCAGAATTGCTTTTGGCAAGGGGCAATTCCTACTCGTAGGATAACCTCAGTTCTGATGTTTATCATTTACGGTTGCAAAGGTACGAAGATTTTTATAATTGTGCAATACCTAAAAATGGGGGTTTTGATGAATACCTAGAAATGAGGAATGAAAATGGAGGAGAGTAGATATGAAAAAAGGAAGTCCTTATTGAAGAACTTCCTTTTTTATGAGGTGTCTAGCGGAGTCGAACCGCTCTACACGGTTTTGCAGACCGTTACCTAACCGCTCGGTTAAGACACC
>ERZ779819.102-NODE-102-length-9548-cov-3.33835_pt1 | contig 9548 bp, 9 predicted proteins | sample MGYA00511383_ERZ779819 | MGnify/ENA primary metagenome ERZ779819 (study PRJEB29588, sample SAMEA2158480) | human gut metagenome | biome: human gut; feature: human-associated habitat; material: faeces | place: Denmark | collected 2008/2010 ...
CAGCTTATTATTGTCATTATCTGCAATAGAGAAGATTGTCTGGCGGATTACTTCTTTTAAAGTAAACTGTGAAATGGTGATTTCTTCATTTCTTTCAATATATGGAATATAAGAAAAATCTTCACCGGATTTTCCAATGATATTGAATTTTGCTTTTTCACAGGTAATGGTTGTCTTAAAGGAAGAGTCTGTTTCGATTACAACTTCATTGTCAGGAAGCTTTCTTACGATATCAGAAAAAACTTTTGCATCTAATGCGATAATTCCTCTTTCTTCAATCTCTCCTTCTATTTTTGTTTCGATTCCAAGTTCCATATCATTGGCAGTTAATTTAATCTCACCAGCAGAAGCATCTATTAAGATACATTCTAAGATAGCCATGGTCGTTCTGGTTGGTACGGCTTTGGAAACAATGTTTACACCATAAAGTAAATTTGATTTTGAACAGATGATTTTCATGTTGTTCATAACTCCTTTCGACATATATAAATATAATATTTAAAAAGAAATTAAACGTCTTATTCTTAGGGGATGTTAATAAGTGAATAACCTCTGCAACCCTTAATTCATAAGCATTTAAAAAAATTTTGTTACTGTATAACCTGTTTAAATGACTGCGGATTGTGTCTTAATAAAAAGTGAATAAATTTTTATGTAAAGTTAACATAATTAGTTATCCAAAGCCATTCCACAGCTAGTTCACAAATTATAAACAGAACCCTGTGCATAAATTAATTTGGGTTAATTTTTTTCTTAATGGTATTTAATAGATTTACGGTTGCTTCATTCGTCTGTAATTCAGCTTCTACCTTATTAATACCATGAATTACGGTAGAATGATCTCTTCCTCCTAAGAGTTCTCCAATATTTTCTAAGGAAACCCCAGTCATATTTTTGCAAAGATACATGGCAATCTGTCTCGGCTTTGCAATATCGTTGCTGCGGCTTTTAGAAATCATCTGCTCTTTTGTAATATGGAAATGTTCGCATACCACATCAATAATAAGCTGTGGAGTAATCTCCCTTGGCTTGTCCGGAGAAATAATATTCTGAAGCTCTTTCATGGCTACTTCCATGGTAATCTCAGTCTGTTCGAGATTGGAGTAGGCAAGCAGTTTATTTAAAGCACCTTCCAGTTCCCTGATATTAGACTTAATATTAGTAGCAATGTATTTTAAAATTTCATCATCTAAATGGAAATTATCCATTTCTTCTTTTCTTCGCAGAATTGCCATTCTGGTTTCATAATCCGGAGAACCGATGTCAGCAGTCAGACCGCATTCAAAACGGGAGCGGATACGTTCTTCTAATGTTTCCATATCCTTTGGCGGCTTATCAGAAGAAATAACAATCTGTTTCTTAGCAAGATAAAGCTCATTAAAGGTATGGAAAAATTCTTCCTGTGTACTTTCTTTTCCTATAATAAACTGGATATCGTCGATTAAAAGTACATCGATATTACGATATTTCTCACGAAATTTTGTCATAGCTGTATTATTGCCATTTCGGATGGCTTCAATCAGTTCATTGGTAAAAGTTTCCGAAGAAACGTATAAAATCTTCACATCTGGATTATTGGACTGGATAAAATGTGCGATGGAATGCATCAAATGCGTTTTACCAAGTCCTACGCCTCCATATAAAAAGAGTGGGTTATAGACTTCTCCCGGAGATTCTGCAACCCCCCCCCGGACCCCCCCCCCCAGCCAGTGAAGCTGCATGAGCCAGTTTGTTATTATTTCCAACAACAAAAGTATCGAAGGTATAGTTTGGATTCAAACTGGATTTATCAATACTCTCTGTATTTACGAAAGCCATCGGTTTCGGCGTACGCATGGATTTTGCCTGCTCCGGCAGTACAAATTCGATTTCGTAATCCTTTCCAATAATTTCAGCGACTGCTACTTTAATAGGAAGAGTGTATTTCTTGGTAATGTAGTTAAGCCCCATCTGTTCGTCCGGTACCAGTATGTATAAAGTATTGTCTTTGACATCAAATACCTTAAGTGGTTCCAACCAGGTTTTAAAAGAAATGTCAGTAAGTTCATGCTCTTCCTTGACAGTTCTTAAAATTTCTTCCCATTTTTCAATAATCTGTTCCATAAAAATCTCCATGTTTTTATTATTTAAGCTTTTTAAAGCTTCTCATATTTATAGCATTATATAGAATCCTACTCTTTTAATAATAAACTAAATGGGGCAAATTATCAATGAGAACTTTTAAAGGTATAGGTGATAAGCCTAATGTGAATAAAGTGGATAAAAAAGCCTTTATTTTAGCGGAAAAAGCTATTCAAAATTAAGGCAGGGTCATTTTAACAACAAGTTATCCTTAAATTATCTACAGGTTATGCACAGGTTATGAACAATTGTGGATAACCTGTGCATAAAATTTTGATATATAAATTTTATGGTATGGAAGGAAGAAAATGGATACTAGATATAGATTAAAAATAGTTTCTTCCTTATATATATAGTAGTATAAAAATTAATTACCGAAAAATGCAGGTTTTACTTGACTTGACAGGTTTTTTTGTTATAATTGTACTGATGTTTTCTAGCATAGAGGAGGTGGATTATTATGCATAAAGGTAAGATGACATTTCAGCCAAAAAACAGACAGAGAAATAAAGTTCATGGTTTTCGTAAAAGAATGAGTACAGCAGGCGGAAGAAAAGTATTGGCTGCAAGAAGATTAAAAGGAAGAAAGAAATTATCAGCATAGGCCACAACTTTTGTGGTCTTTTTCTTCTTATTACAAGACTTTTTTAAGGATTGAAAAATGGACTCATTGAAGAAAAACAAAGATTTCCAGAATGTATATCGCAATGGTAAGTCTTATGCGGACAAGTATCTGGTGATGTATGTTCTGGAAAATGGTTTGGAATCGAATCGAATTGGAATCTCCGTCAGTAAAAAAGTAGGAAATAGTGTAGTAAGACATCATCTGACGAGATTATTAAGAGAAAGTTACAGACTGCACGAAGAGATGTTTCATAGTGGTTGGGACATTGTAGTCATCGTAAGGGTGTCAGCAAAAAATGAAGGTTATCACAAGTTAAAGAGTTCATTGCTGCATCTTTCGAATCTTCATGGAATTATTTAAAGATAATATCGAAAAGAAGATGGAATGATTTTGAAAAAAATTTTAATTGCAATCATTAAATTTTATAGAAAATATCTTTCACCAATGAAAACAACAAAGTGCCCTTATTGCCCGACCTGTTCTACTTATGGTCTGATTGCCGTGGAAAAGTATGGTGCAGTAAAGGGGGGAGCACTGGCTCTCTGGAGGATATTAAGATGTAATCCTTTTTCAAAAGGCGGATATGACCCGGTTCCATGATTAGGAGGTACGTTAAGTGTCAGAAATCATTTTAACTCAGTACAATGGTAAGATTCTCGGACCGATTGCGAAGGTCTTAGGATGGATTATGAATGGAATCTATTATGTGCTGAACAGTTTGTTTGGAATAGAAAATATCGGACTTTGCATCATTATCTTAACTTTGATTATTTATGCATGTCTTTTTCCATTAACCTATAAACAGCAGAAGTTTTCAAAGCTTTCACAGAAAATGAATCCAGAACTTCAAGCTATCCAGAAAAAATATAAAAACAAGAGAGATCAGGTATCTATGCAAAAGATGCAGGAAGAGACACAGATGGTTTACCAGAAATATGGTGTTTCACCGACCGGAAGCTGTATCCAGATGTTAATCCAGATGCCGATTCTGTTTGCTTTATATCGTGTATTCTTAAATGTACCGGCATATGTACCGGCTGTAAAAGAGAAGTTTTCTGTTCTTGTTACAGAGATTATGTCTATCGACGGCTTTGCAGATAAGATGACAAGCTTTGTTGATAAAATTAAAATTGCAGGATTATCTGTTGATTTTACTGCAACGGATACAAATGTTCTTCATAATTATATTGTTGATGTTTTATATAAGATGAATACTTCCGGATGGAGTGAGTTAAAAAACGTATTTGGTAATCTTACTAATCTGGATGCAACTGAGAAATCCTTAGAGAAGTTAAACTATTTCCTTGGTCTTAACATTTCAAACAGCCCATGGAATATTATGACAACAGGCTTTAAGTCAGGAGCTTATTTACTTGCAATCGGTGCATTACTGATTCCGGTTATTTCTTTTCTGACACAGAGATTAAATATTAAATTAATGCCTACCGCTTCTACCGGTGAAAATGATGCAATGGCACAGCAGATGAAAACCATGAATCTTATGATGCCATTATTCTCATTTGTAATGTGTTTCACTGTACCGGTTGGTCTTGGTATTTACTGGATTGCCAGTGCTTTGGTTCGTAGTATCCAGCAGTGGGGTATTAACAAAAGTCTTGATAAAATGGACTGGGATGCTGTTATGAAAGCTAATCAGGAAAAAGCAAAAGCAAAGCGTGAAAAGAAAATGGGTCTGATTGAAAATCAGATTGCTAATGCTGCTAAGATGAGTACAAAAGCAAATGTTATTGAATCAGGTACTATGACAAAAGAACAAAAGGAAGAAGCTTTAGAGCATGCAGCAGAGGTAAGAAGCAATGCAAAAGCAGGAAGCCTTGCCTCAAAAGCTAACAGAGTACGTGAATTCAATGAAAGAAACAATAAATAGAGGGGGTAATATACAATGGAATTTATTGAAGTTTCAGCAAAAACAGTGGATGATGCAATTACAGAGGCTTCGATTAAGCTTGGAACTACCAGTGATAAGATTGAGGTAGAAGTTATTGAGAAGGGCTCTACCGGATTTCTTGGTATCAAAAGTAAACCTGCAATCATCAAGGCACGGAAGAAGAATGATACGGTAGATAATATCCGTGAGTTTTTGGAAAATGTATTTTCTGCTATGAATATGGAAGTTACCATTGACATTAAGAAAGCAGAAGATGATAAGGTTTATGAAGTAGAATTAAGCGGCAAAGAAATGGGACTGCTGATTGGCAAGAGAGGTCAGACTTTAGATTCTCTTCAGTATCTTACAAATCTTGCTGTTAATAAACATTCGGATGGATATATCAAAGTTAAACTTGATACCGAAGATTACCGCCAGAGAAGAAAAGATACTCTGGAAAATCTTGCAAAGAATATTGCATATAAGGTTAAGAGAACAAAACGTCCGGTATCTTTAGAGCCAATGAATCCATTTGAAAGAAGAGTGATTCATTCTGCATTGCAGGGTGACAGATATGTAGAAACCCACAGCGAGGGAGAAGAACCTTTCCGTCATGTAGTTGTTACATTAAAAAAATAATTTAAAAATTTTATAAGAAAATGATTTCATAAGAGTTATAAAATGATATAATTATACCGTTTTATAACTCTTATATATTACACAGATAATATAAGAATTCTTATATTAAGGAGATTTCTATGAAAACAGAGACTATTGCAGCAATTGCTTCCGCCATGACAAATTCAGGAATTGGAATTATCCGTATCAGTGGAGAAGATGCTTTTGATGTAATTGATAAGATATACCGGTCACAAAAAGGAAACAAGCTATTATCACAGTGCAAGAGTCATACGATTCATTATGGCCATATTTATGATGAAGATGAAATAATAGATGAAGTAATGGTTCTTCTGATGCGGGCACCGAACAGTTATACCAGAGAAGATACAGTAGAAATTGACTGTCATGGTGGAACACTTGTGATGCGGCGTATTTTAGAAGTAGTGCTGAAAAATGGAGCAAGACCGGCAGAACCGGGAGAGTTTACCAAGCGTGCATTTTTGAATGGTCGTATTGATTTAAGCCAGGCAGAATCTGTCATGGATGTCATTTCTTCAAAAAATGATTTTGCATTGAAAAGCTCCATGCAGCAGTTAAACGGAGCTCTTACAGGGAAAATCAAAGAAATTCGTGGTAAAATTATACATGAGATTGCATTTATTGAGTCTGCTTTAGACGATCCGGAGCATATCAGTATTGATGGATATGGAGAGAATCTTCTTATTATAATAGAGAAACTGATGCAGAAGATGAATCAGATGATTGCTTCTTCGGAAAATGGCAGCCTTTTAAAGGAAGGTATTAATACAGTAATCGTCGGAAAGCCGAATGCCGGAAAATCTTCTTTATTAAATGCGCTAGTAGGAAGAGAGCGGGCAATTGTAACGGATATTGCTGGAACTACCCGTGATGTATTGGAAGAGCAGATTAATTTAAATGGCATTACGCTTAATATCATGGATACCGCTGGAATCAGAAGTACTGAGGATGTGGTAGAGAAAATTGGTGTGGATAAAGCATTATCCCTTGTGGATAAAGCTGATTTTATTATCTATGTAGTGGATACTTCTACTGCATTGGATGAAAATGACGAAAAGATTATAGATGCCATCCGGGAGAAGAAAGCCATCATTTTATTGAACAAATCTGATTTAATCCAGGTAACCGGAGAAGATGAAATCAAAGAAAAATTATCCGGTGCAGATCATAAGATGATAGCTATTTCTGCAAAAGAAAATCTTGGAATTGATGTATTAGAAGAAACCATTACGGAAATGTTTTTCCATGGAACGATTTCATTTAACGATGAAGTATATATTACTAACATTAGACATAAAAACGCATTGATTCAGGCAGTAGAGAGCTTAAAGTTAGTAAAACAGAGTGTAGAAAATGGAATGCCGGAAGATTTTTATTCCATTGATCTTATGAATGCTTATGAAGAACTGGGTACTATAATCGGAGAAGCAGTAGAAGATGATCTGGTTAATGAGATTTTTAGTAAATTCTGTATGGGTAAATAATTATATTTAGATAGAAAGAAGGATAACGAAATGTCGGTAATCGAAGAGACATATGATGTGTGTGTGGTTGGAGCAGGCCATGCAGGTTGTGAAGCAGCACTTGCCTGTGCCAGAATGGGACTTGAAACCATTATATTTACTGTAAGTGTAGACAGTATTGCTATGATGCCTTGTAATCCTAACATTGGTGGAAGCTCCAAGGGACATCTGGTTCGTGAAATTGATGCTTTGGGTGGACAAATGGGAATTAATATTGATAAAACATTTATTCAGTCGAAGATGTTAAATAAATCTAAGGGTCCTGCAGTGCATTCTCTTCGTGCCCAGGCAGATAAGGCGTCTTATAGTATGGAAATGCGGAAAACGCTACAGTCTACGGAACATCTTACCATAAGACAGGCGGAAGTATCTGAAATTATCACAGAAGATAATAAGATTGCCGGCATTAAAACATTTTCCGGAGCAATTTATCACAGTAAGGCTGTTGTATTGTGTACCGGAACTTATCTTCGGGCAAGATGTCTCTATGGAGATGTGATTAATTATACAGGACCGAATGGGTTACAGCCTGCTAATCATCTTACAGATTCTTTAAAAGCCCATGGAGTAGAAATGTTCCGCTTTAAGACGGGAACTCCGGCAAGAATGGATAAGAATAGTATTGATTTCAGTAAAATGACCGAGCAGACCGGCGATGAGAGAGTAGTACCATTTTCCTTTACTACAGATCCGGAAAGTGTTCAGATAGAGCAGGCATCCTGCTGGCTTACCTATACAAATCCGAAAACTCATGAGATTATCCGTGCAAATCTCGACCGTTCACCAATTTATGCTGGTGTTATTGAAGGAACGGGTCCTAGATATTGCCCCTCCATTGAGGATAAAGTGGTAAAATTCGCCGATAAGGAAAGACATCAGGTATTTTTGGAGCCGGAAGGCTTAAATACCAATGAAATGTATGTCGGTGGAATGAGCAGTTCCTTGCCAGAGGATGTTCAATATGAAATGTATCATACGGTTCCGGGACTGGAGCATGCGAAGATTGTAAGAAATGCATATGCTATTGAGTACGACTGTATCAATCCAAACCAGTTGTTACCTACGCTGGAGTTTAAGAATATCAAGGGATTGTTCAGCGGCGGCCAGTTTAACGGAAGTTCCGGTTATGAAGAAGCTGCAGCCCAGGGTATTGTTGCTGGAATCAATGCAGCTTTATATGTAAAAGAGAAGGAACAGCTTGTATTGCATCGTTCCGAGTCCTATATCGGAGTGTTAATCGATGATCTGGTTACAAAGGAGAATCATGAGCCATATCGGATGATGACATCCCGTGCCGAGTATCGTTTATTACTGCGTCAGGATAATGCAGACCTTCGTCTTAGTAAATATGGTTATCAGGTCGGACTCATTTCTCAGGAAAGATATGACTGGGTAGTAAAAAAAGAAAAATTAATTCAGGATGAAATAAACCGGGTAGAGTCAGTAACAATCGGTGCTAAAGAAAATGTGCAGAAGCTATTAGAGGAATATGGAAGTACTCCTTTGAATACCGGAACCCGTCTTACCGAACTGATTCGCAGACCGGAACTGGATTATGAAAAACTGGCTCCAATTGATGAAGGCAGACCGGAGCTTCCGGAAGAAGTACAGGAACAGGTTAATATTAATATTAAGTATGATGGATATATCAAACGTCAGATTAAACAGGTGGAGCATTTTAAAAAATTAGAAAATAAGAAAATTCCGGATGATTTTGATTACGATGCAGTAGACAGCCTTCGTATCGAAGCAAGACAGAAGTTAAAGCTTTATCGTCCGGTTTCCATTGGACAGGCTTCAAGAATCTCCGGTGTATCACCTGCAGATATTACGATGTTGTTAGTCTATATGGAACAGATAAAAAAATAGGAAGAAGAATGAGGATATCTTATGGCATATGATTTTACAAAAATGAGAAATATTCTATCAGATTGGAATTTAGAACTTACTGCAGAGAAAGAGCAGCAGTTCCTGATTTTCTATGAAATGCTGGTAGAAAAGAATAAAGTAATGAATCTTACTGCAATTACAGAATTTGAGGATGTTGTGGAGAAACATTTTTTAGACAGTATTTCTCTTTGCCAGGTGATGGACTTAAAGAAGCCGCTTACTTTGTTGGATTTGGGAACCGGAGCCGGTTTTCCTGGAATCCCACTTAAGATTATGTTTCCGGAGCTTAAGATTACTCTGGCGGATTCTTTGAATAAAAGGTTACTATTCTTAAATGAAGTTATGGAAGCACTTAATCTGAAGAATATTGAAACGGTTCATGGAAGAGCAGAGGAGCTTTCTAAAAGAAAAGATTATCGGGAATCCTTTGATTTATGTGTTTCCAGAGCAGTTGCTAATTTATCCACATTAAGTGAATATTGCCTACCATTTATCCACACAAGCGGCAAATTTATCTCTTATAAGTCTGGAGAGGTGGAAGATGAGCTGAAGGATGCAAAGAAGGCAGTTTTCGTGCTGGGTGGTGAGATAGAGGATGTAATTCACTTTACACTGCCGGATAGTGACATTAAACGTTCTTTTGTGGTAATTAATAAGGTTCATGCGACACCAAAAGCATATCCACGTAAGGCTGGAACTCCATCAAAAAGCCCTTTAAAGTAAAAATTAAAATTAGATTAAACTACGAGAAATATGATTGATTTTTTCTTTTCTATCATAATTTTTCTCACTAGTTGCGTAAACTACGAGAAACACGCTTTGCGAGTTTCTCGAGTTATCG
>ERZ779819.107-NODE-107-length-9212-cov-54.7285_pt1 | contig 9212 bp, 9 predicted proteins | sample MGYA00511383_ERZ779819 | MGnify/ENA primary metagenome ERZ779819 (study PRJEB29588, sample SAMEA2158480) | human gut metagenome | biome: human gut; feature: human-associated habitat; material: faeces | place: Denmark | collected 2008/2010 ...
CAGGGCGCTCCCACACCCCGCCGTGATACATGGGCAAATGACACTTGGTATGATGCTTGCCGTGCAATACATCATCGGACAGCTCAACTCACCTGTGGAGCAACTGATGAACTTCTTCTATTCTCTGCAAGATGTGAAGATTAGCTTGGAGCGAATCAACGAGATTCACCAGATGGATGATGAGAACGGAAAGGAAGGCTTGCTAACTTCTATTGAAGATAAGAATGAGGGCATTGACATTAAGAACATCATGTTCAAGTACGACCCACATGCTTTGCGCAAAACCATAGACGATGTGAGCATTCACGTTCCACAAGGTAAGGTAACAGCCATCGTTGGCGCATCTGGCAGTGGAAAGACCACCCTCATCCGTTTGATACTTGGTTATTATCCTGTCTTGGAGGGAAAAATCAACATTGGAAATACTGACATCAACAAACTCAACAAAAAGTGGTGGCGCAGACAATGTGGTGTTGTGATGCAGGAAGGTGTCATCTTCTCGGAGAGTATCGCACGTAACATTGCTGTTGATGATGGTGACATAGACAAGGAACGGTTGCTAAAAGCAGCCGAGATAGCTTGTATCAAGGATTATGTGATGGCTTTGCCGCTGAAGTTCAATACCAAGATTGGACGTGATGGAGTGGGACTGAGCCAGGGACAGAAACAGCGTATCTTGATAGCAAGAGCGGTGTATAAGAATCCCGACTACATCTTCCTTGACGAGGCGACCAACTCGCTCGATGCCAACAATGAGAGAAACATTGTGGAGAACTTGGATAAGTTCTATAAGGGTAAGACTGTTGTGATTGTGGCTCATCGCCTAAGCACGGTGAAGAATGCCGACCAAATTGTGGTCATCGATCATGGAAAAGTGGTTGAGGTAGGCAACCATGAGTCTTTGACCGCCAAGCGAGGGGCATACTATAATCTTGTGAAGAATCAGTTGGAATTGGGAAACTAAAATGTTTTTGACATGGAACAGAAAGAAAGAGAATCAGATAATATCGAGTTGAGAAGTGAGAAGGTGAGGAACGTGATAGGCAAGGTTCCTCCTCGCCTCGTCAGCTTGGGAACGGTTGTCATTACGATAATAGTCCTCGCCCTCGCAGTTGCTTTCTACAAGATACCTTATCCTATATCCATAGAGGCTAATGGTGAGGTCATCAATCAAGGAACAGTGCAAGTGTTTGTGCCATACAAGTATTTGTATCTTTTCGATAAGCCAAGGACTGCTCATGTATCTTTCGAGGGCAATGCTAATGCATCTTATAACTGCGACATCATGAGCCATAATGCCAAGCTCATACATAGGGAAGATGGCAACTATTTTATGGCTACAGCCACAGTGAGCACACAGGGACAAAATATTCCTATACTGCAAAAGTATATGAAAGCCGATGTCAGGATCATCGTAAGCAACAAAACGTTGTGGCAGCAGGTATTTGGATAATTCTAGTAAGCAAATATAAAAAATGACACTTTGTGGTTATTCTTTACAAGAATTGCCACAAAGTGTCTTCATTGTTGTTGTAAAATCAAGGAGAACCACTATAATGTATATCCCAATGTCAGATGATAGCTGTGGTTCTTGAATTTAAACTGAGGTGACTTGTCAAGAAAACCACGAGAATAGCCTAATGTTACAGCATAACGATTGGCATAAACAAACTTTCCTTCAATTAAGCCTCCAACATCCCATCGCTTATAACCATCAAGGCGATTGGTATTATGTTGATAGTTGTTGAAGCTGTTCCATTTGAAGCTATTACCAGACTTTCCATCTGTATTCTCGGTTACATTCTCCTTGATAGATACCATGGAAAATCTTCCATACGCACCAACAGAAGGAATGAAATGCAACTTCTCACCCAGAGTGAAGTCATATCCAAACTTGACAGGAATTTGGATGGATAGTTCTCTTGAATTTACCGCAGGAAATGCAGCTGTAAGTCCACCATTATAGTAGTCTGACATGGCGGTATAGCTACCTGCCGTCATTAAGAAATCAATTCCCGAGGAATAGACAAAGTTCTTGCTTTTTTCATAGGATACACCAACACCTACACTAGCACCCATTTTCATTTTTCTATCTTGGGCAGCATAGGATTTTCCACCAGCAAAACCAGATAAGTTTGCACCAGTATGTACATCTACTTTGACTCCCTGTTGTGCCATGCTGCACAAAGGAAAAAGGCTTGCCATAATAGCAAGACTTATTAATGCAATTTTCTTCATTTTATTATGTTGCTATTTTTGCGAACTAAATATATTATAAATAATATCCAATGCCTATAAATACCTCATCTCCTCTTTTCTTTTTCTCAAATTCTATATGCGTGTTTCCTAAGTACGCATTTCTAGCACTTCCGTAGATGTCAAGGTTGGAAAAGGTGTATCCTAAAGTAAATTTCCATCTGTCACTGACAAGATTGGCTGAAACACTTGTCTCATGATAAAATGGCGTTCCGCTTTTTATGTTCTTTATATCTATTGGCGAATATGAATCTGGTAGTTGCCCATTGTCAGGCTGGGGATATGCATGCCCTTTTGTGAAATGATTAAGAGGTAAAAGAATTCCATACTCCATTCTAAATATCAACTTATCTCCAACGTTATCAAGTTTTATAGCTGGAGCGCATAGGTGGATAGATGGATGTAAGATAAAATGATACATAAATGTGGAATATTCGTCAAGTTCATATTTACCTTCGGGGCATACTATGTGTAGGCTTTCATCTTGCTTACACGGATTGAGAAATTTCATCCCTACATTTATGCCAAGGAAAGAAATAGGATTATATTCCCCTTGTACTTCCAAGAACCAAGTATTGTAATTCGCGCCTAACCCTGCATTTATATTTACGCAGAAGTGATGTACAGGTTCATCCATCTCTTTCTTGTTCTGGCAAAGTGCTGCCGTTGTAGTGAGAAGTGCGATACCTATAAAAAACATTCTTAGCATATTCTGATATTTTTCATAGCTATTGCCCTTTGGTTAATACAAGGACAATAGCTATATATTAAACATAACTTTAACGATAAATGTGTTCGTCTATACCTTGATAATTTTTATCTATTACTAGCCCACCCCAGCTACCATCGATTTTTGAGAGTAATATAACTCTGCCAGATTCTATATGCTTTACCGGAATACTCTTTACATTTGTAAAGAAATCAGCAGCACTCTTCAACTTTAAAGGGTTATTAATAATGTTATTGGATATATAGAATTGCCAACTATGATTAAATACTTTCCGTAGCTTTGAACTATTTTTCTCAGATGTCTTGCATTCCAATATCTTAGTATAACATTTAGTCGGTGTCAAAATCCTAATAACTTCTATATCATCGGGAATTTTATCTCTGTTTAATTCTTTGTTTCTGTTTAATTCTTTGCGAACCATATTTAGAATTTGCGGAGCTGTACCTTTCAACGTACTGTAGAATGCTTTAGCTGGTACATCATACCCAAGAATATCTATAGCTCTCAGTGGCTTTTCACTTAAATTAGTCTGAACATAATTTGATGTACTAACCAATTGTAAATTGGAAGGAAAAGTCAATGTGTATGGAACATTGTAGTCTAACACAAAAGAAAGATCCTTACATACTATCTCTAACTCTTGGGCATCTATGTCCTTCCAACCATTAATTTTCCTGAAAAAGCCTCCTCTCTTTCTGCTGGCAGAAACAAATGCACCACTCTCTGCATAAACTCCATAATTATAATCATACAAAGAGCCGTTCACTCTTTTTTTATGTAAGTATTCATAATGCTTTGTGGAACGATCTCCCAAAAGATTAGATAATTGTTTCCATACCCATCCATTACTCTTATTTGAGGCATAGTGTTTTAATGGAACTTCAGTTGAAGCTCTAGATTCTAGCGAAGTTCCTTCTAATTTATATTCTGGAAAACTATTATATAACAAAACGTTGTCAGTTAACTTTATATAAGTACTATCATTAAAAGCCAAACTGTCTTTTTGCAGAATTTGCTGATATAAACTCTCTATCTTTTGAGAACCTACAGGTGTTGCATCACTTGTGCAAAATGTTCCTATTGGTGTAATTCTGTACAAGGAATCATCTACGAGGATTTCTCCTTTCCAGTTTAAAAGTTTGGCAAAGTTTTCGTTTGGGACAAGATCTTCATATCCAAATGCCTCATAATAAGTCAGATGTTGGCTTAGAATTGTGTCCTTTTCCTCTGTAGTCAACTCATCTAAACAAGGAGCATTTGAACTCACTTCATCAAGTAAAGACGTAAATTCTCCATTCTCAACAAAACTGGAAATAGTGCTTCTAGTCATAGTTCCTTGTTCTATGGCATCTTGTAGTGCATCTTTAGAAGGAAGACTAAGGAAGCCATCTCCACTAGTTTGGAATTTCTCTGTTGTTGTCTCTCCAAAGTGTTGAGTCATTGGCTCATCACTACAGCCGCTTAATATATAAAGCAGCATAAATGAGAAATAAATAATAAATCTTTTCATTTGTCTTATTTTTGATTTAACCTAAATTTTTCGAGTGCAAAAGTATTAAGATATTTCAGACTATGCAAGTACAATCATCGTGATTCGGAGAAATTGAGGTGTGAATCACTCAAAACCACAGATGAACCTTATCTTACTATGCTATGAATGGTTTATAAGCGAAAATAGCGGATTCATGAGCGTTTTTTCGTCATTCATGGTTCTTACTATTGTCTATCTCGAAAAAAAACACTAAATTTGCAAGCAAAAAAATGAGTTATATGAAGAAATATCATAGTCTTATAAAGAATTGGTTCATCATATCCATCGCTACATGCATCTTTTCCTACTTGCTATGGGCACTGATGGACTTTGATACGTTTGTGGGTACAGGTGTCACTTTCAAGGACTTGTGCTTCGACATAGTATATTGTTCTTTTTATACATTATTCTCTTTGTGGATTTCTATTTCTTTGGGTAACATTTTTGTTAAAAACAAGATAAGCTATCCTCGCTTTGCCACCCATATTCTATTGTTGCTGCTAGCCAATTCTGTTTGGGCTGTTGCATTTGAAAACATATTTGATAATCTTTGGCATGCTGGGAACGATGTGTATTGGGACAGATTATATATTTTTGGATTAATCGCCACATTGCTGACCATGGTGAATGCGTGCCTATATTATTGTTCCATCCTCATCAGAAAAGAGAAGGAAACCGTAGTGCTTACCAATAATCTCTTGCGGCAACAGATGAATCCGCATTTCATATTCAACAGCATCAACACGTTGGCAGACTTGATTGAGGAGAATCCTGTACAGGCAGAAAGTTTCACTCTGAAATTCTCTGAAATCTATAGATATGTAGTCACACATCTGGATGATGAGACGGTGCCAGTACATGAAGAGATTCATTTCGTGAAGAACTATTGTGAGCTTCAAGAGATAAGTTCTCCTCATACCATACATGTGGAAATTGCCGAAGAACTGGAAATATGCAAGAATAAGACCTTGCCATTGGCGATACAAATGATGGTAGAGAATGCGATAAAGCATAACTGTCATACCAAGGAAAGACCGCTTTTTATCTCAGTGTATTGTCATGGCGAATATATTATCGTTAGAAATGTAGTGAATCCGATAAAGAGCACTTTACCTACAACACAAAAGGGATTGTCAAACTTGCGTCTGCGCTATAGTCTATTAGGAAAGGAACTAGTCGTTAGTAACGACAATAAATATTTTGAAGTTAAACTTCCAATCTTATCAAAATCATGAAAGTTTTAATCATAGAAGACGAAGAACGTGGCTTTTCAAGACTGAAACGCCTCTTGCAAAACATAGACAACTCTATGGAAATACAAGGACCGTTAACAACAATGAGAGCGGTCATCGACTATCTGCAAAATCCGCATGACGAGGATGTAATCTTTGCGGACATAAGACTGGGCGATGGTGATGTGTTCGAGGCTTTCTTGGAGATAGCCCCAATTTCTCCTGTGATATTTACCACGGCTTATAATGAATATGCCTTGGAAGCATTCAAGAGCAATGGCATCGCCTATCTTCAGAAACCGATATTGACAGAAGAATTGGAGAAAGCTCTAACAAAGGCTAAAGCCCTGTGCAATAAAGCCATAGATTACTCAGCTCTGATGGAGAAAATGGGGATGGCAACAGGTAAGAAATGGAGAGACTATTTCCTTGTGCATGTCTATGATGGCTTCAAACTTGTCAAGACAACTGACATTAGTTATTTCTTATCAGAGAATGGTGTCGTTAGGGCATACCTTAGTGATGGTAATTCTGTACCCATCAACCAATCTTTGAATGACTTGGAGCTGCAATTAAATCCCAATTTGTTCTTCCGTGTCAGCCGCCAATATATGGTAAATATCGAGCGCATTGACAAACTCACCAATTTCTTCAAATACAAAATGACCATTAGCCTTCATGGATTTCCTGAGTTGCGAATTGTGGTCAGCAAAGACAAAATCATGAAATTGAAGAATTGGCTCGACAGATGATGACAAGAATTGACTTGATGTTTTTTCGCACAACTATATAAAAAAAGAAGTGTCACTGTGGTACATATTGTTGAGAGGCGTACCACGGTGAAAATTGTGGAAACAGACAATATACATTAAATTTGGATTCACTGATGTTTCTAATCTCAAATTACTTGCGAAGCAAGGTTTTACTATAAAAAGTTCTAATTTCCATAAAATTCCTCTTGTAAATTATTGGATATTTAGGAAAATATCGTATCTTTGTCCCCGAATTGAGGCGTTCTTTGCATATTGCAAAATACAGAAACGAGCAGAAGTCCGCTCGTTTCCATATTGTTACCTATATAATATAGGCAAACGCCCAACTTCTTGATATTCAATTAAAGACAAGTTTAGAGCGAGTTAATGCTTTAAACAAACTATGCCAACAAATGTGTAGAATAAAGATTCTTTGTATGATAATAGCTTTGCAACTATATCTATACATTGAATTACAACAAAAAAATGTGTGGGAGCACAATGTTTTCTATCTAATTTTTACAGTTAAAAAAAACAAAATATTCTATCAGAAAATGTAGACTCTCACTTTTTTTTGTAAATTTGCATTAAAATTATTAACTAAATTTTGAGTTGCATATGAAAAGATCATTAATTGTTTTGTTTATTGCGGTAACTTTTATTGCATGTAACACAGAAGACGACAACTTGAATGAATCTTTTAAGGAGAATATCTCCTTAAAAGAAATGCATGAAGACATTCAAGAAAGTGCTAATAGTACGAACCAAGATTTGCTTAATGCTTTTAAAAAAACAACAAGGGTTACGGGTGATAAAAGCTCACAATATCCTGACTTTTATGGAGGGTCTTACATCTCTCCAGAAGGTAAATTGGAAATATTAGTAAAGGGTAATATTGAACAAGCCAAGAGATTTGTAAATCAGAACCTATATGTAACCTCAGATATTGTCTATGTTCCATGTAAATACTCTTATTCTGAGCTTACAAATATAATGAGCAAGATAAATAGATATATTTCTAACACTCCCACATTCATAAAAAAGTATGTTGTCGGTGCTGCATTAATTGATGGTGAAAATAAAGTCATTGTCTATCTTAACAATTGTGATGTTCAAACAATTAATGACTTTAGAACAACAATAAGTGACCATCCTGCAATTGTATTTGAATTAGCAAATATCCCAAGAACTATAGAGGCAACTTCATATTCTTTGGATGCTGGGGGCAGAATAAATTTTAATTCTAACGGAACTAGCTACGCTTCTGTTGGATTTAGGGCAAAAATAGGAAAAACCGTCGGAATTGTTACTGCTGGACATGCTGTAAAACTAAATGAAGTTGCATATATAGGAGGCACTGCTGTTGGAAAATGTACTATTTCAAAACAAGGTGGAACAGCAGATGCTGCTTTTGTAAAAACTTACAGCAATTGTACTCCTACAAATTATTTAGTAGGAAGCACTTATGTCTTATCGACACAAACGAGTCAACCTGGAGCAGGAACAATTATAAACTTTAGAGGTTCTGTCTCTGGAGTTAAGGATGGAGTGATAGTTTCTACAAATGCTACTGATACATTTAATGGCTACTCGTATACAAATTTAACAACAGCTACATATACTAGTACAAAAGGAGATAGTGGTGGCATAATTTATACATACATAAGTAGTAAAGATATAAGGTATACAGTAGGCATCCATCTTGGCAGAATTGGGAATACTAGATATTATTCCAAAGCCGATAATGTTTTGTCAACCCTTGGCGCTTCTAGATATTGATGAAAGTAATTGCATTTCTCATTATACTCCAACTTTCATATTGCACACCTAGCAATTTTAAAGAAAAAGTCAAAGTAACGACAATACAGAAAAAAGTTGGTCGAAAGAGTAAAACAAATGCAGACACTATTTCGATAATTGTCACCAATAAATATTCTGAAGATATTTTTATCGGTGAAGATTATTATATAGCAAAATTCAATGGTAAAAAATGGGTTAGGTTGCCATTACATTATGCATTTGTTGATATTGGTTATAAAATACCTAAAGGAGAGTCAAAATCTTTCACTATAAATTTGCAAAAAGAACGATATAAATATTCAAGAGGTCAATACAAAATTGTAAAGCCGTTCTCGTTCTCAACAAATGAAATGAAAGATTCTATGGTGTACTATTTTTCTATAAAGTAAGTAACATACAAGAACATGTCAGAATTGTGAATGACCTTCATATTTTGACAAGTTCTTGTATATAATAGTTTAGGAGCTATGTACAATGTTTGTCCTTTGTGAAACACATCTATTATTGAAGGTGATAAAAAGATAGTGTTTGTAATAGTTCTACTTTGCAAACACATTGTGTCTAAACTATTTATCTTGCCAAAGTATTTCTTTTTTTTTGTTAAAATCTCCTTGTAATCCATTGGATATTTAGAAAATTGTCGTATCTTTGCCCCCGAATTGAGGCGTTCTTTGCATATTGCAAAATACAGAAACGAGCAGAAGTCCGCTCGTTTCCATATTGTTACCTATATAATATAGGCAAACGCCCAACTTCTTGATTTTCAATCAAAGTCCAATTTAGAGCGAGTTAGTTTTGTTAATTTTACGTTCTTTTCAAAGAAAGGGATTGTGCAATAGTGACTTTAAGGCTAAAAGCACTACCTTTGAATGCTGTTAAATATGGTAATGTTCAAAGTCACAATTTGTGAT
>ERZ779819.110-NODE-110-length-9183-cov-19.0748_pt1 | contig 9183 bp, 8 predicted proteins | sample MGYA00511383_ERZ779819 | MGnify/ENA primary metagenome ERZ779819 (study PRJEB29588, sample SAMEA2158480) | human gut metagenome | biome: human gut; feature: human-associated habitat; material: faeces | place: Denmark | collected 2008/2010 ...
GGGCCTGTATCTCATCGGCAAGTTGAAATTCCAGGTGGATGCCATTGGTGGCGACATCCAGAAGCCTATGCCTGTACCTTGCATCATGCTCGGTCTCTGCTCTTTGGCTTTCTCTGTATATATGATTCCTGGACTTTGGGGTGCACCTTGCAAGGCTGTCAGCGCTTTCGCTCCACCTATCAATACACAGGATTTCAATCTCAATACCAAGACCGTAGAACCAGCTTACAAAGACTACGAAACCGGTACTCATAGACTTCACAGGTTTTGGCTGCGTAAACTGCCGTAAAATGGAAGCATCAGTATGGACAGATCCTACTGTAGCAGACATTTTGACAAAGGATTACGTCCTCATCTCTCTTTATGTAGATGACAAGACTCCGTTGCCTCAGCCAATGGAAGTAGAATTCAATGGCGAGAAGCGTACACTCCGCACCATCGGAGACAAGTGGAGCTATCTGCAGGCAAGTAAATTTGGTGCCAATGCCCAGCCTTTCTACGTACCAGTAGACAACGATGGCAAGCCTTTGAATGCAGCATTCAGCTTCAAGGAGGACGTCAGTGCCTATCTCGATTTCCTGCACAAGGGACTTGAGAATTACAGAAAATAATCTGGAATTATAGATTACCAGCAAATAATCTATAAATATATATATTGAATTTAATTGATTACAATGATGAACAACAAGGAAGTTCCGGTACTCCTACTCACAGGTTACCTTGGCAGTGGTAAGACCACACTGCTAAACAAAATTTTGGCAAATAAGAAAGGTATCAAATTCGCAGTTATTGTGAATGACATTGGTGAGGTCAACATTGATGCAGCACTCATAGAGAAAGGTGGCGTAGTGGGTCAGAAAGATGACTCGCTCGTTTCATTGCAGAACGGTTGCATCTGCTGCACGCTCAAAATGGACTTGGTTGAACAGTTGAAGGAAATCGTAGACATGAAGCGCTTTGACTATATTGTAATCGAAGCTAGCGGCATCTGCGAGCCAGCTCCTATTGCCCAGACCATCTGCTCTATCCCATCATTGGGACCTCAGTATATCAAGAATGGTATCTTGCGTCTCGACAGTATTGTAACCGTCGTAGATGCTCTCCGTATGAAGGATGAGTTTGCAAACGGTTCTGATTTGATGAAGTCAAATCTTGACGAGGAAGATCTTGCATCGCTTGTTATCCAGCAGATAGAGTTCTGTAATATCATCCTCTTGAACAAGGCTGCAGAGGTAGAGCCTAAGGAGCTGGAACATCTCAAGCAGATTATCCGTGCCATACAGCCTAAGGCAGAGATCTTTGAATGCAACTATGGTGATATTGATCTCGATTTAATCGTGAATACCCATAAGTTTGATTGGGAGGCTGTAGCTACATCTGCTGGTTGGATTCAGGAGATAGAGGCTGAAAGAAATGGCGAGGAAGATGAACATGAGGAGCATGAACATCATCACGAACATGAGGAACATGAACATCATCATCACGATGACCATGACCACGATCATGACCATTGCCACCACCACGATCACGACCATGACCATGAAGGTGGTGAGGTAGAAGAATACGGAATCGGAACCTTTGTATATTATAGACGTAAGGCATTCGATCTATCTCTCTTTGATGAATTCGTAGCCAGAAAATGGCCTCGTGACGTAGTACGTGCCAAGGGTATCTGCTATTTTGCTGACGAACCTGACATGTGCTATGTATTCGAACAGGCAGGACAGCAGAAAACTGTAAAGCAGGCAGGACAATGGCTCGCAACGATGCCAGCTGACCAATTGGCTGAGCTTCGCAGAAACAACCCTCAACTGGAGAAGGAATGGGATGACAAGTATGGTGACCGAATGATAAAAATCGTATTTATCGGCCAGCACATCAAAGAGCAGAAGGATGCCATCATCAAGGAGCTCGATAAATGTTTGAGCTTGTAGCAACATGCTAGGGCATCTTTGAAGACTATAGTTTCAGAATTTTAAGCTATAATAGCCTCAAAATAGAGAAAAAAGGAGAAAAATCGACACATTGGTGTAGTTTTTTCTCCTTTTTCGCTTTTATTTCGTTTTTTTTTGTTAAATTTGCAGCGGATTTAATATAATAGCAGCGTAGTTAATATAATAAAAGAAAAGATAATATGAAGACTGACTTCAGACCTGCATACAAAAAAGATTTTGAAGCTTGCTGGAATGTCATAGACCAGGCAAGAAAACTCATGATTGCTTCTGGAAGACACCAGTGGACTAACGATTATCCGTCTGTTAAAGACATTCAAAACGACATAGACAATGGTAATGCTTTTGTCATCACGGTTGATGACCAAGTAGCTGTCTATGGTGCCGTCATGCTGAACGGAGAACCACAATATGACTTCCTTAAAGGAGAATGGCTAACGAATGGAGATTACTATGTAATTCATCGTTTCGCTACTTTGCCGATGTTCCAGAGAGAAGGATTGGCTCGAATCTTTATCGATAAGGTTAACAGCCTTTGCGAAGTAGAAAAAGTACCAAGTATTAAGGTTGATACCAATCATGACAACTTACCTATGATAAATCTTCTCTCTTCAATGGGATTCTGCATCTGCGGACAAGTAAACTACGGAACGAGAGGTATGAGATTTGCATTTGAAAAAACGACTATGGAAATTGAAAAATAATGAACGATAAAATATCACTTATGAGAAGCTTGGTTGAACGACTCAATCAAGCTTCTCTTGCTTATTATAATGGTGAAGGCGAACGGATGACCGACTACGAGTGGGACGCCATGTTCGACCAACTGAAAAAACTGGAAGAGGAAACTGGTGAAATACTACCCGACTCCCCTACCAATAAAGTTTCTGAAGACCAGATTGCCGGTCAGAAAGAAGAGCATGAATTTGCAGCACTATCCCTTGCAAAGACAAAAAAGGTGAGCGATCTCGTCAAGTGGGCTGAAGACCGCCCGATATGGATTTCCTGGAAGCTGGACGGTCTGACTTTGGTGGTAACTTACGATAACGGTAGTCTCAGCAAGGTGGTAACACGTGGTAATGGACATATCGGCACCAACATCACCCACCTGGCTCCAGCTATCAGTGGTATTCCAGCAACAATCAAGGAGAAGGGTCATCTTGTTGTACGTGGTGAGGCAGTCATCTCCTATGCCGATTTCGAACAGTTCATCATTGAAAGTGAAGGCGACTATGCCAATCCTAGAAACCTGGCATCAGGCTCCCTCTCACTGAAAGATGTAGAAGTGGTTAAGCAGCGCCATATACAATGGATTCCATTTACACTGGTATATACCGAGCATGAAATCACATCGTGGGGAAAACGTATGCAGTTATTGGAAGACCTGGGACTACATCCTGTGGAACGACAGTTGATAGAGCATCCTACGGAAGACCACATCCTACAGGAAATTGATGTCTTTACCAAAAAGGTAACCAACAAGAAAAATCCATTTCCTGTCGATGGTCTGGTTATCTGCTACGATGATACCGTGTATGGTGCTACAGGTTCTGTTACGGGCCATCATGCAACCAGAGCTGGCTTTGCCTTTAAATGGCAAGACGAGCATGCAGATACAGAATTAGACCATATCGAATGGTCTTGTGCTGCAAATACCATCACGCCTGTTGCCGTTTTCAAGCCAATAGAGTTGGAAGGAACCACTGTGCAACGTGCATCTCTCTGCAATGTAAGCGAATGTGAGCGCTTGGGTATCGGTGGTAAGGGAACGAAATTGCAGGTGATTAAAGCAAATAAGATTATTCCTAAAGTGATTCATGTCACTGAAGCTATAGGAACTTTCGAAATACCTGAGTTCTGTCCGGTTTGCCATGCTGAAGCCAAAGTACAGAAAAGCGAGAGCGGTACAAAAACCCTACATTGTACAAACCCACATTGTGCAGCAAAGCAACTGAAGAAATTTGCCAGATTCGTCAGCAAAGAAGGTCTCAATATCGAAGGGATTTCAGAGCAGACTATCTGGAAATTCGTAAATGAAGGATTAATAAGCGAATATGCTGATTTCTATAAACTCAGAGAACCTGAGAAAGTCTTTAAAATTTCTAACTTTGAAGGCTTTGGCAAGAAAAGCGTCAGCAATTTACTGAACAGTGTAGAAAAAAGCCGTCATACCGATGGTCGTCATCTTCTCTATGCGCTCAACATTCCCCTTTGCGGTGGCGATGTTGCCAAGAAATTGATAGAGCGCTACCCGTTAGAGGAATTGATAGATATAGCCCAAAACAGCACCAGCTTGTTTGGTGATGACTTTGCTGACATTGATGGCATTGGACCGGAAAAAAGTGCTAAGTTCATCAACTGGTTCCATGATGCAGACAATAGAGCTCATGTAGCGCACCTCCTTCCACATCTCGTCATCGAGAAGCAGGAGCCTATAGAAAAAGGTACGAAGTGTGATGGTTTGACATTCGTAGTTACGGGAGATGTACATCATTATAAAAATCGCAATGAGCTGAAAGCATACATCGAGAGCCAAGGTGGAAAGGTGACTGGCAGTGTGAGCAAGAGCACACATTATCTCATCAACAATGATGCAGAATCACAAAGTTCAAAGAATAAGAAAGCGCATGAATTGAATATTCCTATCATAACCGAAGAGCAATTCATTGCACAATTTGGAGAAGAATAAGAAAAGAGCATCTCGTGAAAACGGGTATTCCCTTATTGTTATCTAGACGCCCTGTAAGGACAAAAGCATGAAAATGAAAGCCTTTGCCTTTACAGGGCGTATTATTTCTTCGGATAGTGAATCATACAACTTTCACTCATCCCCCCTTCAGCTGGTATAAACACAAATGTTATTTTGCCTTTTTCTTTTTCAATTCCAACTTTGGAATCTTGACCTTCTGTCCACTCTTAATAGTAGAGGTACCATTAAGAGCCTCAATATAACATTCCATACCAGGACCTAAATATCGCTTGCTGAGTGTAGCCATTGTCTGATGCTCGCCAACAGTTACTACCTGGTCTACACCTACGATACGATAGGCACCAGTACGAACCCTTGGGTCACTGTCATATTTATCTGACACTACCTTTGCATGTTCAGCTGCCTTATCCTGCTTTTTATCTGTTGCAGACTTCTTTTTAAGTTCTGTAGACTTTTCATCAGCTTTCAAGTTCTTTACAGACTTTTCTTTATCTACAGCAGCCGATTTTAATGAATCTGCTCTTTCTGCAGCCTTAATGGCATCATTTGCCTTTGCCATACGCAAACTGTCCTGTCTTGCTTTTTCCAGAAGAAGTTGCTCTTGACTCTTCACATTAGCAGGCTTCGCTACGACATTCTTATCCGTCTTATATTGCGCCAATTGCAATTCAAGATGATCACGTTGAGCTGACATCTGCCCGTAATTGAAGGCAAACCATCCCAAGCCTCCTATTAATAATAATAAGGTGAAGCTTGCAATAATCACCACATATTTTGGAATGATGAAATGACGACGACGTATCTCAACTTCATCATCTGCCTCAATTTCTGCATCAGTCTCAGCCTCAATTTCTGCATTAGAATTTTCCTCCCTGCTATCTGCCTGAATATCATCTGATACAGATGAAGAAATCTCCTCCGTTGGTACTTCCTGAGAAACAGTTGTCTGCGGTTCAATCGTCGAGTCTTCACCAACCACCACCACACTACTATCTTCAGATGGATTTTCAGGAACATCCAGAAAATCTATAACTCCACTAGTAGTAGGTTCTGAAGAGGAAACAGCTTCAGCCTGTGTAGTTTCTTCTGAAACAACGTCCGGTAAAGGAGTTTCCGTAGGTTCAACAACCTCTATTATAGGCTTAGGTTTCTCAAGAGATTCCTCTTGCTCCTCATCCTCTAAACTATCCTCATATTTCTTATCTATTGACTCGAAATCAACACCGTCGTTCACAATCACAGTCTCAAACTGAGCAAAAGGCTTATTGACAATTTCCTTGAGAATATTATCAGGAGTAAAGGAAATCTTATCACGTCCCTCTATAACGATACGCTCACCCGTATTCACATCTACACTCTCACGTTCCTTCACGGAAGTAACCTTGAAAGTACCGAGCCAGCGCATCTTGACTATCTTATCAGCAGCAAGCCCCTGATGACAGACATCAAACATTTTACGAATAAAAAGTTCTGCCTCAATCTGGCTCAGCCCACTCTTCTCGGCCAATTTATCAGCCAATCCATTCAGACTATTCTTACTCATACAGCATCCCCTCCATTTTTAAGTTTCTCCTTGACAGCAGCTACCGGACGAAATCCTAATACGAGCTTCGGTGGCACCAACTGGCGCTTTTTGGTAGTAGGATTAACCACCACACGCTCCATACGCTTCTTTACCTCAAACGTACCAAAATTGGGGATAGCGACAACCTCGCCATCCTCAAACTCAGTTATCATAGCATCGATAACCTTACGTACCAACTTCTGAGTGTCATCTTGCGAATAACCAGTTTGCTGAGCCAACTCAGCGACAAATTCCTTATTATTCATAAGCCATTTATTATTTCACCACTTCACCATAGAGGTCAAACTCTTCGCTTGCAGTAATCTTAACATTATAGAAACAACCCACACGCAGGCGCTTCTCCGTAGCACGAATCAATACTTCTGGATCTACTTCCGGAGAACAGAATTCTGTACGACCTATATAATAATCACCTTCCTTACGGTCGATGATAACCTTTAAGACCTTGCCTACCTTTTCTGCCTCTATTTCAGCACTGATGTCCTGCTGAAGAATCATCAGTTCATCAAGCCGGCGCTGCTTCACATCTGCAGGCACATCGTCCTCATAATGGGTAGCACTATAGGTTCCCTCTTCTTCAGAATAAGCAAAGGCTCCCATACGCTCAAAACGCTGCTCACGTACAAAATCCATCAATTCGTCAAAGTCTTCCTTAGTCTCACCTGGGAAACCAACCATCAGTGTAGTACGGATATGAATTCCTGGCACACGCTCACGGATAGCCTTCAAGAGATCTATTGTCTCCTGCTTGGACACATGACGGTGCATACGGGAAAGCATGTGATCACTGATATGCTGCAACGCTATATCAAGATACTTGCAGACATTTGGTTTCTCGCGCATCACATCGAGCAGATCCATAGGGAACTGATTAGGATAAGCATAATGCAATCTAATCCATTTCACGCCTGGAATATCAGCCATTTCGCTGATAAGCTCTGTGATATGATGCCTGCCATCAAGGTCAACACCATAATAGGTTAATTCCTGAGCAATAATCTGAAATTCCTTAACTCCTTCTGCCACTAACTCCCTAACCTCATTCAAAATCTCCTCCTTAGGGCGAGAAACATGTTTTCCTGTAATGATTGGGATGGCACAATAGGCACAATGACGGTTACAGCCCTCTGCTATCTTGACATAAGCATAATGACGAGGAGTAGTAAGATGACGGTGTCCATCGCAGGAAGGAACGTCAGCCTTACCTAATTCCTGAAGTAACTGCTTATAATTGAATTTGCCGTAAAACTTATCAACCTCAGGCATTTCAGCTTCCAATTCCTTCTGATAACGCTGTGAAAGACAACCCATTACATAAAGTTTCTTCAGTTTTCCTTCTTCCTTAGCCTGGATAAACTCCAGAATGGTATCAATACTCTCTTGCTTGGCATCTTCTATAAAACCGCAGGTATTGATAACGGCTATTTCCCCCTGAGGACGCTTTGGGTCATGAGTACAATGATAACCGTTGGCCTCAAACTGCTTCATGAGCAATTCGCTGTCAACCAGGTTTTTCGAACAACCCAAAGTTATAATATCTATCTGATTTTTCTTCATCTATTTTTTCACTACTATTTCTTAAAAAGAGAGTCAACGAACTCACGCTTATTGAAAAGCTGGAGATCTTCCATACCCTCACCAAGTCCAATGTACTTAACAGGTACCTTCAATTGATCAGAGATACCGATAACAACACCACCCTTTGCTGTACCATCCAGCTTGGTGATGGCAAGCGAAGTGATATTGGTAACAGCCGAAAATTGCTTAGCCTGTTCAAAGGCATTCTGACCAGTACTGCCATCAAGAACCAGCATTACCTCATCAGGTGCATCAGGAAGCACCTTCTTCATCACTTCCTTAATCTTCTTCAACTCGTTCATCAGGTTCACCTTATTATGAAGACGACCGGCTGTATCAATCAGAACTACGTCAGCACCGTTAGCCTTAGCACTCTGCAGAGCATCAAAAGCCACACTGGCAGGATCGCTACCCATCTGCTGTTTTACAACAGGCACCCCGACACGTTCGCCCCATATACAGATTTGTTCAACTGCAGCAGCGCGGAATGTATCGGCAGCACCGAGATAAACCTTCTTGCCAGCCTTCTTAAACTGGTAAGCCAATTTGCCAATGGTGGTAGTCTTACCTACACCATTCACGCCAACCACGAGAATAACGTATGGTTTATGATCGCTAGGCAAATCCCAATCATCATTATCATCAGAATGATTCTCAGACAAGAGATTGGCGATTTCGTCACGCAAGATCTGATTGAGCTCTGAAGTAGAAACATATTTATCACGTGCTACACGCTCTTCGATGCGACGAATGATTTTCACGGTAGTCTCTACACCAACATCAGAAGTGATGAGAACTTCCTCCAAATCATCAAGCACATCGTCATCTACGGTCGACTTACCAGCCACCGCACGAGCTAATTTTCCGAAAACACTCTCTTTGGTTTTTTCCAAACCCTTATCGAGAGTTTCTTTTTTCTTATTACTGAAAAATCCGAATAATCCCATTATTTATTTTTTATAGCTATAATTTTCTGCAAAGATACGAAAAAAAATGTATACATCTGCCATTTGAGGCGAAACTTTTCAATTAATTTTTATTTATATTGAAACCTTTAGCCAGTCCACCCTCACTCGTTTCCTTATAAAGAGAAGGCAAATCATGTCCTGTCTGGCGCATCACCTCCACCACTCTATCAAATGAAACACTATGATGACCATCAGAGAAGGAAGCATAGAGATCTGCATCCAAAGCACGGGCTGCCGCAAAGGCATTACGCTCAATACAAGGAATCTGAACCAAGCCACAAACAGGATCGCAGGTCATTCCCAAGTGATGTTCCAAACCCATCTCGGCAGCATATTCTACCTGTGCAGGACTTCCGCCAAAGAGGTGACAGGCTGCAGCCGAAGCCATTG
>ERZ779819.120-NODE-120-length-9011-cov-3.75547_pt1 | contig 9011 bp, 9 predicted proteins | sample MGYA00511383_ERZ779819 | MGnify/ENA primary metagenome ERZ779819 (study PRJEB29588, sample SAMEA2158480) | human gut metagenome | biome: human gut; feature: human-associated habitat; material: faeces | place: Denmark | collected 2008/2010 ...
AACTTGCACAATGAAATAGCCACAACTTGCACAATGAAATAGCCACAACTTGCACAATGAAACGCTTAAGTTGTTGATATTCTGTGATTTTTGCGATTGCTGATGGCGTGTACCCCGTTAGGCGTTCCGACGGATTTGCAATCCGTCGTTAAAAAATGTTCGACCGGTGACACCGGGGATTTGTAATCCCTACCATTTTCCCAAAGAATTCCTATATATAATAATGTGTAATCCCCTTTTCTTCTGTTCTTATCCCTTTTGGGATAATTTTGCGAAAGTAATCAAATTAGCTGCTGGTCTGTGAACGCTGAAGGTTGATGCTGTTTTGTCGGTGTAAATGTCGGTGTAAATGTCGGTGTAAATGTCGGTGCAAATATTGTTTTGGCGGTAATGTGGCGGTAATAGTGGCGGTAATGCCAATGTAAATGTCGGAGAAAAATGTCGGAGACATGTCGGTAAGATGTCGGAAAGAGAAATAATTGAAAACCAATATGTTATCGTTTTATGGGGAGTTGGTTACCGACAATAAATGTCGGAGACTTTGTCGGTAACCATGTCGGAGACATCAAGGGTGGTAAAAAGAGATTTGGCGGTGATGCAAAAAGTGGGTATTCTAAGGCATGAAGATAAGGGTAATGTCGGTGTTTGTTGTTTACTTGCTAAACTGGCATTTCGATAGGATAAAATGAAATATTAGTATAATAATTCTTAAAGAAAATAACAACGTATAAGTTTTTTTATTAACTTTGTGTGCATAAAACAAATATTTGTGAAATTTAAAATAACCTTGAAGATAGATAGAAAATATGGTGACTTGCTGCCCTTTAATTATCAGTATGAGCAGTCTGCAGTCATTTATCGCATATTGGCGCAAGCTGATACGCAATATTCGGCATGGCTTCATGAAAATGGCTATCTATTACATGAAAGAAAGAGGTTTAAGCTATTTTGTTATTCACCCTTCATCTTTGAGAAAGTTAGACCTTTGCCTGAAGCAGGGTGTTTGAAAATCATAGGTGAAAGAGCAGTATGGTGCATTAGCTTTATACCGGAAAAAAGTACTCTTGAGTTCATTCAAGGTATATTTGCCCATCAAAGCTTTTCAATTGGCAATAAGAAGTATCAAGTTGCTTTTGATGTTGTTGGAGTAGAAGCTATGCCCATGCCACAATTATCCGAAGTTATGACTTTCCAAGCTTTATCTCCTATTTGTGTTAAGCAGCATGAGGACAACAAAATACAATACTTATCTCCTGACAATCCTAAGTTTGCCCAAGGCATACTAAAGGGACTGTTGGCAAGGTTTGAGAGCATTCATGGGCAACCATTAGATATGAACGACAAGGAGTTTTCATTCGAATTGACAGACAATAAGGTCAAGTCGAAGTTGATAACGATAAAAGCCAATACTCCTTACGAATCAAGAGTACGTGGATATCTCTGCTCCTTCCGCATGAAAGCACCTTTAGAGTTGATGAAGATTGCTTATGAAGGAGGAGTTGGAGAACAATGTTCGCAGGGTTTTGGATTTATAAAAATGAAAGATTATAATGGAAAGTAATATAGACTTATCAATATTGAAAAAGTTGCCAGAGTTGAAAACGCAAGCGGTTTTGTCAATTAGACCTTTAGCTCCTTTATCTATGGTGAGCGAATTGCCTGGATCTTTTTATAAAACAATGAAATATCCAAGCAAGAAGATGCTTTGTGGATTATTTGAGAATATGTTAGGTTGGCATTTTGATAACAGTTTGCGACTTGAGATATTCAAAGATATGGTTAAGGTTCGCAAGAAGCAGAAAATAAAATTGAAAAAGGAACAATTTATACAGGGGTCTACTTACTTGCCCTTATTGATGGACTACTTTGATATTTCAGGAAATATTTCCTTGATAGAATTCAAAAGTATGTTTAATTATAGTGACTTATGGAACAGAGGTTATAGACGTCCTGAATCAAATATACACTTGAATGGTTGCAGAAATATAGATGTTTCTTTAGTAGCAGAAAGATATAACTTATTTACTAAATGGAATGACTTGACAAGTAAAAAGGAATCGAAGGCAAAGAAAGACGAATGGGTTAAAAACAATATATGTAAAATCCCATACTTTTACACATCGCCAACACCTCGTGAGTATATCTGCTTGGATGCTGTGATGGAAATACCTTTAATGTTGGATGTGAATTTTGCTGAATTGCTTTTAGCAGAGGCGAAAATATCCAATATTTGTTATTTGGGTAATAGTGAAGGATGGGTCAACATTAAAATCAAAGAGGTAGAGATATGACAACACATGTTTATCTAAAGTATGCTATAGCTCTCTTGATGGAAGAATATGGTTTGCAGACAGAGCAAGAAATCACATTCAAAGAGATTAAAGAGGAATTAGAGAAAGGACTTAATACTTTTTGTGTTAAGCCAATAGGTGATTATTGCGGACAAACTAAAGTACAATATGGGTTTACTAAGGAAAAGAACGATGCGAAAAAATACATCTTTCTAGCCCCGAATACAATTACATCAGAAATGAAAGCCTCTAATTTGTATAATGCCGTTTGTGAAACTTGTTCTGAAGAAAATATTAATTTGCTTAGAGCGCATGATATAACACAATCAGAAGTGCCAATATCAGGTGAATTTAACAGATTTACTGATAAAGGAACATTTCAACGTGGCAAATCTAAAGCTACTGTGTTTGATCAATGTCTCGCATTGATAACATCAACAACCGCTTTAAAACCTTGTTTACAATATAAGTCTGGAGCAAGAAAAATATCAATGGACAATACTTGTCTTATACCAGACTTAGAAATCTCGGATCTGCAGAACTTTATCAGACTATTCAAACGAATTCGCATCCAAAAGTTAGACAATTCGTTGATGGTAGGTAAAGTAAAGTGTGATAAAGGAAAAACCTTAAAATATATACCTCAAAGGCCGAATATATTCAATGGTAATTTTCCTAATGCTCCTCATAGTAGTGCTTTAGGGAGTGTTGCACTTCTTGGATCTATTGGAGAGATGACAAAAGAGAAAGATGTTTCAGAACTTGCTAAGAAGGTTCTTGAAAGTTTTAAGGATTGTAATTTCTACGCAATTAAATATGGTGATGCTAGTGTGTTCTCATTTAATCATTCCATAATAAGATTGGCAGAAAGAGGCAAACTGAGAAGAATTGTTGATAGCCTATATTATGTAGTGTTATACAAGGAAGGTAGGAGATCAACAAATAATGCATTTGAATATCAAAAGTTCGATTTGTTTGCAAGTCGTTTCTTACAGATATTCAATCGTCCTACTTTTAAGGATTTTCTTGCCTTCAGGGCAGAGTATCCATACGATATAGAATTATTATTAAATACATATTTTTGTGATATGGAAAAGATAGATAAAGAAATTGTAACCTCAGCAAAGGAGCTAGGCAAATGGCTTAATTATGTAGCTTATCGCTCAACCCAAAAAAAGGTTGGCACTTCTGTACAAAAGGAAGAAGACGTGTCAGCAAATGGGGGAAATTTAAAAAAGAAAAAAGCTGAGGCTGAGGCTGAGGCTAAAGCTAAGGTTTTGGTAGAACTGGAAAGTTCTATATTCTCAGCAAAGTCTGGCGATGCTCTTATTGCTCACACAATAACAAGAGCAGGTCGTCTTTCTGGTTTGGATGCCCCGGCAGAAGCCTCTCTGTTCATGGAAAAGGCGGCAAGTGGCGAACTTCCATTAGAGCAGGCAAAAAATCTACTTATTGCGTTTTCAAGATTGAAGTCGAAAAAAGAGGAAGCAGACAAAGCATATTCAAACGACAATCAATCTATTGAGAATGAAAATGAAGAAATGACAGAAGATTATAGTAACATATAAAAATGAAAAAATGGAAATCAAAGGAATTTTAGTATCGCTATTGGCTCCTTTCGAGGATCATATAGCTAATGGAGGCGAAAAATTATTAGGAAACGCCTCATCCATTAAGCGTCGTCCTGATGGACGTGTTTATATCTCTGGACAGATGCAGCGCCATGTGTTGTTTTCTGCTATAGATCGTTTGAATAATGCAGACGATGCAAAAGGAGACACATTTGTTTCGAATGGTGATGGTATAACATATGAGGTGGATCGAGACTTAAGAGCCGATATGGGAGGTTTTATGCATGCAGAAAAAGATGTTGCAACAAAAAGACGAACAGCTCCGTTGTCTGTAACTCCTGCTGTAGCAATGAAAGAAAGTGAAATTGGTCGTGACCTTCTTATGCGATTGAGAGTCAATACCAAAGGTGAAAACGCTAATGAGCAAGCAATTGCAACACGTGAATTCAGCCAGGGAGATATTATGCGTATGAATTTCTTTCTTGATATAACCTCACTTAGTATATCAAAGGAATATCGTTATGAAAAATCGTTTAATGTTGGTACTGTGTATCATAAGCATGCAGCAGAAGCAGAAAGAAAGCGCAGAGCTTTGCTTTATCTTAATGCAACCCGCTTGATGAACGATTATGCCAATCAGGCACGTAATGCTGTATGTGGCGAGCCTCAACAAGTGATAATCGTATTTGATAATATACTTAGCAGAAAAGCCTCTCGCTATTTTGAAGCAGAAGATACAGAACGTGCGAACATTCTGAACGAATTGGATGAAAGAGGGGCTAAATACTTTATTGGTGATGACCATACAAAAAATAGTGTATTGAAAGCTTATAATGAGGCTCTCGAGTTTTTGAAGTCAAATGAACTATACACATGCGATTCTGACGACAGTAAGGTGAGAAGTTTTGAAGATGTATGGGTAAACACAAAAGAAACAAAGACAACCAAGACAAAGAAGCAAGAAAAGAAGATAGACGATACTCCTTCTTTGTTTGAGTAACAATGTATAACCATAAATTAGTATAAAATGGAAGTAGACAAACGCAACAATATATTGGCTAAACCTTCTGGCATAACATTAGAACAGCATAGTTCTGATGTTATGTCAGAAATGTCCGATATTTGCCAGGTTTTTATTGGCACTTGCGAGAAATACAAAAAGTTGACAGGTAAAGATCTAGCAATGCGTTTGTCTGTCTCTGCGAAATGGCATGATAATGGCAAAGCATGTAAAAAATGGCAAGAAGCATGTAGGAAGGATTTCCATAATTATCAATTGTGGAAACAAAAACATCCTGATAATTCTTTTAAAGAATACAGTTCTGAAAAACGTAACGAAGCCGGATGCCATCTTAGAAATGTCGGTCTACGACATGAATTCTATTCATTAGATAAAGCTGTTACCACCAATATGCCTATTTCCATATTGGCGGCTATAGCAGCGCATCATGGAAAATTAGGACTTGGCTTTGAGGACAAATGGATGAGCAATCCTTCTTTTAAGCAATTCTGGAATGTATTTCGCAAGACATCCAATGATATATCAGAAAAAGAGAATTTGACTTTAGTATGTGACAAATTATTAGAATTTGACACTATTAGAGGGTTGCTTAGGTTTGCAGACCATAGAGCAAGTGCAAAAGAAGACGGAGAATTTGTACCCCAATTATCGTTCTTTGATTATCATTTTCCCTTTGATGACAAACGGGGAATTCAAAAACTTGTAGAGGATAATTGGGCTAATGAGATTCTACTTGTACGCGCTCCAACAGGAGCTGGAAAAACAGACGCTTCTCTATTATGGGCCTCTCGCCAGATAGCCGCTCACAAAGCCGATCGTCTAGTAATAGCTATGCCAACTCGATTTACGGCAAATGCTCTCTCTGTAAACGTAGCATCCACCTTGTCCGATACAGGCTTGTATCATTCCAGTGCTTGGTACTCAAAGTATTCGAAAGTGCAAAATGGAGAAATGGATATGACGGAAGCATTGGCTCAACAAAAAATGGCAAAACTTCTTGCAACACCAATTACAGTATGTACCATTGATCACTTGTTGATGTCTTTGACCTTTACTCAAGAAAACCATCATCTGATTTGCAGCAATCTCGCCAACTCATGTGTAGTTATAGACGAAGCAGATTTCTATGATGATTTTACCCTTGCCAATATACTCTTCCTATTAAAAGTGCTTCACAAATGGAATGTTCCGGTTATGATAATGAGTGCGTCTTTGCCAGAATCAGCTTTGCAATTATATAGAAAAGCAGGATTCAACATTGAGAGTATATTGGAAGACAAAGATAGCAATAGATATAAAAAATGTTTCAATATAAAAAAACAGATAGAGTATGACAATATACAGGATATAAACTATCTATTGGAATATTGTGTAGATAGAGGAAATGCTATTATCTACCTTAACACAGTGGATAAAGCCATAAAAGTATACAAGGAAGTAAAAGACCTTGTATTGAAAAGCGGCAAAGACATCCCTGTTATCCTGTATCATAGTAGGTTTACAGAAAAAGACAAACAACGTAAGGAAAATATGTTGCTTGATAATTTGGGAAGAAAGCCATGGAACAATGGTACCGCTAAAGGAATAGCTATTCTTACACAAATAGGAGAAATCAGTATAAATATTAGTTCCGAACTAATGATTAGTGAAGTATGTCCAATAGACAGACTTATGCAGAGAGCAGGAAGATTATGTCGCTTTGATAATTCTGTTGGAGAAATGTATATATTGATACCATACAAGGACAACACTCTCTACCCTGCTCCATACGGCTCGTATTCTCAAAGCGATAAGTCATGGATTCCAGGTAAAGCTTTATTGGCTACTATGGACATACTTAAATGTGGTATATATTCAGCACAAGATTTAGTTAATATTCTAAACAAGGTGTATGCAGAAGAAACAAATTTCAGCATAAAAGCCCAAACTAACGTAAAGACATTGGAACAAATGTTTATCAATAATTGGCTAATAAATCCAGTTGAAAAATGGAATGATGATGATACTCACTCTAACACTTGGAAAAGCCGAGATATAGGACCACAAGGAACAGCTTTTGGTATAAAGCCTAAGTGTATGCATTTTTACAATTATTCCGAATATGCAGAGTTTGTACTGTCCTATTCCATCAGTTTACCAGTGTATTTACTGGATAAAGGACGGAAAGAACATCGGATTAATTCTAATTGCAAAATTACTATCGGGTCTAACGAACCAATTTTTATAAATGTTATACGTGAGGGTTTTTATACATTTGATATCGGTATTGATTTAACAGATAATGAGTAGGATAATTTCTTATGACAATAACAGGCACTCATTTCAACTATTACCAGCTTTGCCATCGCAAACTATGGCTGTTTGCCAATGGCATCAACATGGAACAAGAATCAGACTTGGTCTATGAAGGAAAGCTTGTGCATGAATCAAGTTATCCGCAACGTACATCAAAGTATGAGGAAAGTGGAGATTGATGGTATCAAAGTAGATTACTATGATGCCAAGAACAAGGTCATCCATGAGATAAAGAAATCTAATAAGGTGGATAAAGCTCATGAATGGCAACTGAAATATTACATGTATGTTTTCGAGCAACATGGAATTGATGGCGTGAAGGGCATCTTGGAATATCCTCTTTTGAGAAAGACAAAAGAAGTAATCTTGACAGATGTTGATAGAGATGACATTCAGGTTATATCTAAAGACATCATTCAGATAATCTCTCAAGATGTTTGCCCGTCTAAAGTCAAAAAAGGCATCTGTAAGAATTGTAGTTATTTTGATTTTTGTTATATAAACGAATTGGAGGAAGAAGAATGAAAAGAAGTTTTTATCTGTTCAATCCAGGCATTATGGAGAGAAGGGACAATACGCTGAAGTTCACGCCTGTTATCGTGAATGAAGATAATGAAGAAATCAAGCAGCAACCTCGATATATTCCTATTGAGGATGTTGCGGAACTGTATGCCTTTGGAAGTCTGCGGGCAAATAGTGCTTTGTTCAACTTTTTGGGACAGAAAGGTATTCCTGTCCACTTCTTCGACTATTATGAGAACTATACCGGAAGCTTCATGCCAAGGGAAAGTCTTCTTTCTGGCAAGGCATTGTTGGCACAAACATCTGCGTACCAAAATAAGAAGAAAAGGGTAGAATTGGCTCGAAAATTCATTCAGGGAGCAGCATGGAATATGGTTATGAACCTCAACTATTATAATCGTAGAGGAAAAGACCTGCAAGATATTATCGATACTATTAAAAGATTGAGTAATACTTTGCCAGATGCTAAGGCTGTAGATGAGATAATGGGAACTGAGGGAAATATCAGACAGGCATATTATGCAGCATTCGATATCATTCTCGATGATTTCAACATGGGATCAAGAACCAAGCAACCGCCAGAGAATGAGGTGAATGCTCTCATATCTTTTGGCAACATGATGTGTTATACTGAAACTCTCCGGGCAGTTCATCAAACTCAGCTCAATCCCACGATAAGCTTTCTGCATACTCCAGGAGAAAGGCGTTTTTCGTTATGTCTGGATATATCCGAGATTTTCAAACCTATTATCGTGGATAGAGTCATCTTCAAGGTACTCAATAAGCATGCTTTAAGCACCAGTCATTTTGATAAGAAACTCAACAAATGTCTTTTGAACGAAAAGGGAAAGAAGATTTTTGTAAAGGCCATGGAAGAGCGTTATGATGAGACATTCCGTCATCGTTCTTTAGGACGTAATGTAAGCTATAAGCATCTTATAAAGTTGGAATGCTATAAGCTACTGAAAGATATTTTAGGAATAGAAGAATATAAACCTTTTAAAATGTATTGGTGATATGTATGTGATTATAGTTTACGATGTAGGTGAGAAGCGAGTTGGCAAAATGTTGAAGCTTTGCCGCCAATATTTATGTTGGATTCAGAACTCAGTTTTGGAGGGAGAATTATCTGAAGCTAAACTTCGGGAATTGCAAATGAAGATGAAAGCTATCATTGATGAATCCGAGGATAGTGTCATTGTTTTCACCAATAAAATGGGGTATAATATGAACAAACAGATTCTTGGAAAAGAAAGGGGTCACCAGTAAAAGTGTGTGGATTAGGCATAGATCTTCATTAGTCTGAAGAGA
>ERZ779819.124-NODE-124-length-8842-cov-3.911_pt1 | contig 8842 bp, 6 predicted proteins | sample MGYA00511383_ERZ779819 | MGnify/ENA primary metagenome ERZ779819 (study PRJEB29588, sample SAMEA2158480) | human gut metagenome | biome: human gut; feature: human-associated habitat; material: faeces | place: Denmark | collected 2008/2010 ...
GACTAGAAATCCCCATCTTTTTCCTGTTTAATAATTTTTTCTAATTTTGAAACTTTTTCTTCTAATAGCTCTCTTCTCTTTATTTCTTCTTGAAGAGCACCAGTTAATAAGAATACATAATTGTTTAAACTATAAGCAAGCTTCCCATCTTGTTCTCCAACAAAAGTTTTACCTACTCTGTCTTCTGATATTTCATTAGCTATGAAACCTATTTTATTATCAAAAGAACTTTTTTCATATTCATCATTTTCATTTAGTTGCTTATAGTTAAATAAGTATAATAATAACTTATCTTTTATAAAATCAAACATTTCAGGTCTTGTTACATCATAAGATGTATCTAATGTTTTTTGATTCTCATTGATTATATCTAAGTTAGCTGTTTTTTCTTCAGAATTTGCTACACGTCTAATATTTTCTTTTAGACTCATATCTGACCAACTACCGCTATTAGCCCATACAGAACCTGCATATACACTAGCACCATTACCAGCTGTATCTATTAAATGTATCTTTTTATTATTATCACCTGCAAGTATATTTTCATTGAATCTTAAGTAATCACAAGTCATCATATTACCAATTGTTCCACAATATAAAGAACCGTTAGCTAGAGCTATATTATTAACACCATATATAGCACCTTTTGTTGTTATACCACCTCCTGAAGTTATAGAATTGTCAACTCTTAAATTGCTAGTCACTGTCGCACTACCATAACACTCTAAAGCATTTGTAACTATAGATGAAGAGTTGAAGCTTTTAGAAGATAGAGCCCCTGCACTTGTAAGATTAAAATTAGGAGATGATATGATAAACTCACTAACATTTAATTTTAAAGGATTAGCAGATATAGTTAAACCTGCAAAACCAGATGACTGTGACAATACAGCTCCTTCAGAAAATCTTAATTCTCTTAATCCAGTTATCTTACTTGGAATAGTAGTGGATATTGTTATATCCTTTGTTCCATCAAAGTCAACTCCATTAATTTTTCTTGCTGTCGCTAATTTAGTTGCTTTTGCTGCTGTGGATGTATAATCTAAATATGTATTTGCTATATAATCAGCACTCCACAATGTAGTTCTAGATATAGCTCCATCATTAATAGCTGATGTTTTTATATAAGTTGAATCATGATTGTGATTTGATGTTGCTGCACCTATTTCATTTACTGTTGGCTTATTGCCAACATGATATACCTTATTTCCATTGAAAGTTAGCTCTTTCCCAAATAATTTCATATTTTCCAACCCCTTTCTCTATATAAATTACCTCTTCATTTCTTTATAATTACTTCTTTTTATTGATTATACTGGCACTATTTATGGTGAACAGTGTCGAAGGTGTATTAAAAATAAAAAAGAGAGGTAAATACCTCTCCTATATATATTACTGTATATTATTATTTAGGGAATCCATTACTCCAACCTTGTGGCACAGTTGTCATAGAGAATCTTCTCCATTCCTTAGTAATTTCTACCATTTTAGGTTGACATATACCTTTATTGTGTTGCCAACTGTCATGGAACATTAAACCTTCTGCTAACCACCAATCTCCGCCACAATTACTACAATAATGAGTTTGGTCTCTATCATCTACACCATTTTCATCCCACTTAACTTTTCTCAAATCTATACAAGTATAAATGTATTGGTATTTAGTATCAAAAGCCTTTATATTTGAAAATGGGTGATACATACAGTTTTCTGAATTAATCTTGTTTGCTTCTCTAAGTATTATAGTTTTTGATGTGCTAGATTGTTTAACACTGTCTCCAAAATATCTATTGCTGTCTCCATTAAATGACTCTGCATAAAAGTTACCATTTGGTACAGGTAGATGTTGAACTAATTCCCACTTTCCATTATACCAACCATAAACTTTTATATCCTTCATCTCAACACCTGTATTTTGAGTAAAAGGTGTTCCTTCAACTCTATATACATTAGACCAACAACCTAGTGCTTGAAACGCACCTGTTCCTGGACATCCACTTTGACCACAACTGTGAGCCATAGCAGTAGGTCTATATTGGTTTTCCCATCTACTATTGTGTTTCCAACCTGTTATATTACCATTAGGTATGGCTTCGTGTGCTTGACCCATTGGGTACATTTTGTCAAGTATATACTCAGGAGTACAAGATTTAGTATATTCATTAGAAGGTTCAGGACTAATACCACCACCTCCACTTGAGGATGCAGTAACTGTTACAGAACAAGAAGTCTCAAATTTCCCATCAGAAGTTCTAAATCTTATTGAAGTTTGTCCTTGACCTACTCCTGTTATTCTGTATCTGTAACTTTCTAAATCAGATACACTAGCAATAGCTCCACTGCTGCTCATATACTCAATATTTTTGTTTGTAACATTACTTCCAAATGATATTGTTACGTCAGCAGTTTTACCAGTTTCTATTGAAATACTTGCAGGTTCTACTTTTATTCCAGAAGTAGTTGTACCTCCACTTCCACCAGAGTCTGAACCTCCACCAGAATAACTACTTACTATTATACTAAATGTATTTGATGTTGCTATATCCACATACTCATTACCAACATAGTTTTTAGCTATTAAAGTTATGTTATCATGTGTACCAACACTTAAGTTACCAGTATAACATACTACTTTTCCAGAGCTTGTATCTCTGTAAGCACTTACAAGATAAGTTCCATTTTGTCTTAATTCCCAAGCACAATAAGAAGGGATATTAACGTTTGTTGTATAACTTATTTCTAGCATTTCAGCATGTTTTATAGTATAAGAACTATCAACAGTCATACTATTGCTTGGATTTAGTATAGGCGGTTGTTCTGGTTCTGGGTTAGGCTCAACAACTTTTTCAGATATATTAACATGGACATCGTATTTAAATCCACCATCATCTGTCGTAGCTGTAATTTTTGCATATCCTGGATTTATTGCAGTAATTAAACCTGTTTCATTAACAGTAGCAACATTTGGGTAATCAGAATACCAATAAATAATCTGATTAGTAGCATTACTCGGAATAACAGATGCTATCATTTGTCTTGTTTGTCCTACAGTTAATGCAATATTCCAATCATCAACTGTTATACCTTTAACTGGTATAATAGTTTCTTCACCATTATCGCCACCACTATTATCACCTTTATTTATTAAATTTAATAACTCATTAATAGCTCCAATAACTGTTTTATTAGAAGTATTTAATGAATTAAAAATTGTAGTAGAATCAAATGTACCAGTATCTCCTTTTTCCCCTTTAAGAGAACCGTCATCTAATTTTTGTTGTAGTGTTTTACCATCTGTAAATAAAACATCTGAAGCAACTAGTTTATTTCCCCCATGATAAATGTTTTTACCATTGAATGTTAAATTTTTGCCAACTATTTTCATAAATATTTCCCCCTTTTATTATCAAAACACCATTTCTTAGATAAAGATTTTAGATGCTATTTTATAGTTTTGTTGCAAAGAATAACAGGATAGAAAAATTCGTTATTTCTCTATCCTGCGTAATAGTTTAAATTATCCAGTTACCACTACTCTGTAAGCACCAGAAGCAGGAGCAGAAGCAAATAATATGTCTATATTATTAGAGTCAAATATTTGAACGTCTGCCATTACTACTTGCTTAGTAGCAACCTCTTTAACAGTTATAGTAATATCTTCTGTTCCTAAGTTATGAGCAACTCTTATAGTAGTAGCTGAACCATTTCCTATATTAGCAGCATATTTTCTAGCATATACACCATTATGGTTATGGTTAGAAGCAGCGTAGTTATGAGTATGTGATGTTATAGCACCTGTTAACTTAGCTTCTATTTCAGCTTTAGTTATATCACTGTTCTTTTGAGCATTAGCAGGAGCGTGAGCAGCTTGAGAATGGTTATAAGCTATTAAACCTTGGTCCCCTCTAAATGCTGTAGATGAAGTTGTGCCTAAAGCTAAGTTAGATTTAGCATTCCAAGCATTTCTTTCAGAAGCAGTTATGTGAACTGTAGTATCGCTTGTATGTGATGCAGGAGCATAAGAACCAGCTGCTTGTTTACCATCTAAAGCCTTCTCTAATTTACCTATAGCAGCATTTAAAGAATCTGTAGCAGATATAGCAGCAACAGCTTCAGCTTTTGTATATCCTGTCATTGCGTTTATTGTATTAGAAGCTTGGTTATGTGCATTAGGATTAGCTGTTATTGTTATATTAGCAGTACCATCAAATGCAACACCGTTTATTGTTCTAGCTGTAGCTAATTTAGTAGCAGCTGCAGCGGTAGCTGTTTTTCCTAAGTAAGCAGTATCATGGTTATGACTAGCAGCAGCATATGAACCTGCAGCTTGCTTTCCGTCTAAAGCTTTTTCTAACTTACCTAAAGCTGCATTTAATGTATCAGAAGTAGCTAAAGCACCAGTTGCACTTGGTTTAGCATATCCTGTTAAGTTAACTTGAGCTCCTGTATGTGTATGTGAGCTATTAGCCTTCTTAGCTAACTCTGTATCTACATAAGATTTTTCAGCTTTAGTTCCAACTTTTTGTAATAAGTCAGTAACACCAGCTTGGTTTCCTTGAACAGCACTAGCTAATTCTTGTAATGTATCAAGAGCCTCTGGAGCAGAACCAACTAAATCTGCTACTTTTTTATTAGCATATGTTTTTGCATCTGCAAGAGCTTTGTCAGCTTTAGCTTGAGCACCAGAAGTAGTTTCTTTAGCATTCCAAGTAGACTTTTCAGAAGCACTAACAGTTTCACCATTAACAGCTATTGTTATTTTATCGGTAGTAGCATCTGAAGTTAAAACTATATTAGAACCAGCTACGAATTCTAATGTATCAGTTGCACTATCAGCAGCTACAGTAGTAGTTCCTACTTTAACATTTGAGAATGCATTTTGGTTTACATATTCACTATGCGTATGTGATGCTGGTGTAAATGTAGAAGGTTTCCCTGTTACTTCACTCCAAGCAGGTACATAACTAGCAGGCTTGTAAGCATTGTCATGGTTGTGGTTAGCAGCAGCTTTACCATCTAATGCTGATTGTAAACCAGATATTTGAGCTATTGTATGAGTAGATGGATGTTCATATCCTAAATCAACCCATTTAGTTCCATTGTATCCAAAATATTTGTTACTAGCTGTATTGAAGTATATTTGTCCAGCAACTGGAGTTGAAGGAGCGGTAGCTAAGTTTTGGATTTTGGCATTTTGTAATTCATTTTGACTTAAGTCAAGATTAACTAAATACTTCATATAATTTTATTCCCCCTTAATTTAGATAAGCAGTTCCTGCAAAACCTGATGCAAAACTGATTGTTAGATTATTAATGTCTGTATGAGAAACATCTCCAATAACAACTGTTCCTGCACTATCCACTATAGATACTGAAGGAAATTTGCCAAGGTTATGATTAATTTCCCAAACATCAGTTGACGCTATTTGATTATGAACATAATGCTTTGGTTTTGCTATTTGTTCTTTTTCTTCTAACGTAACAAACTGAAAGTTTTCATCAGTTATTATCTGGTCAGCAGAAGTCTGAAAATGGACAATCTCATATTCACCCCTCGAGTTTTTGATACGATATCTTGTCTTAATAGCCATTACCACATTTTCCTTTCTGTATTAATTTGACAAACAAAAATTTTTTTTGTCTATAATTTAATTACTAAAATTTTATTACAATTTTATATTAGTTTTAAAAAGAAAAAAGGATAGACAAAATACTGTCTACCCTCTTAACCACTAAACTAATTGTAACCAAACATGTCCTTCTTCAGTTTCAGTTGGCTCTTCTTCAGCAACAACTGGAACAAATTTGTTTATTCTATTGTTTAACCTAGTGTCTTCAGCTTTTAAAGCAGTTTCCTTTTCAGTTAAAGAAGAAGTTAATTCTTGTTTTGCAGAAGTTACTAAACCTTCTACTCTACTTATTTCACCTTGTCTATCAGATACTTCTTTAGTTATAGCTGCTTCATTAGCATCTACTTTTGTGCTTACAGGAGAAACAGCAGCAGATATTTTAGAATCTACTTGAGTACCATCAAGCTTGCTGTTTATCTTAGAAGCTAATTCAGTAGCTAAGTCATTTTCAGCTATCTTTTCAGATAATTTTCTGAAAGTAGCGTTAGCATCAGCAGTCTTCATATAGTCAACTAAGTCTAATTCAGAAGTTATTTCGTCGAATACTACCCATCCTTGAGGCACTGCTTTAGCAGGTAAAGCTTCTACACCTTTGAAGATGTAAGCTCTCTTAGTAGATATAACGTAAGCCATATCTCCAACTTTAGGATTAGCGTTAGTTGTAGCTATTTCATCTTCTGTATTAACAACTATAGTGTTAGAATTCTTATTAGATATAGCATTTCTTAAGTCAGATATTGCAGACTCATTAGCAGAAACTTTTGAAGTTAAAGCAGTTACTTTACCATCAACAGTATTTATAGAACCTTCTAATGCAGCCTTAGCTTCTTGAACTTTAGCTTGAGCATCAGCTTTTGTATCTTCTAAAACTTTTGTATCAGCAGCTTTATAAGCAGCATCTATCTTGCCTATTTCACCATCTGTATAAGTTTTAGCAGATTCAACGGCTTCTCCTTTAGCAGCTGATATTTTACCGTCTACAGCTTCAACTTTTTGTTCAACTGCTTCTACTCTTCCAGATAAAGCAGAGTTTGCTCCATTAATTTCTAAAACTTTTTCATCAGTGTAAGCTTTAGCATCTTTTAAAGCTTTGCTTATAGAGCCAGTTGTTTCTTCGTTGCCATTAATAACGTCTATTTTACCATTAATAGCATTAACAGCTGCTTCTCTAGCTTGAGTTTCAGCAGCTATAGCTTCTTTATTAGAAGTTATTTGAGATTTTTCTTCAGGAGTAACGAATACTCTATCAGCAGTTTGCTCAACTTGGTCAGCAGAAGTTTCTAAGTAAACAACTTCGTATTTACCTGCAGAGTTTTTAACTCTATACTTGGCTTTTCTGATTGTTAATTCTTCTCTTAATTCTTTTTCGAATTGTGACATGTAGGTGTCCTCCTATAAGTTTATTTAAAGGAGATGATGAAGAGATGATTCTCTCTCATCTCCTCTATTCTCAGATTACTAACATTTTTTTACAAATTACACTTTAAAATAAAAAAATATTTTACTCAAAAGTTAATTTTACTAAGTCTTCCCACTCTAACTGTACAGACTCTACTTTATTTTCTAAAGCCTTTATTCTTTTATTTACATCTGTTAAATCAGGAGAAGTACCATCTCCATTACCAGAATTAAGTCCTAATAACATAGATTGATAAGAGTTAGCATTTGCTATTAATAGCTCATTTGCACTATTGTATGATTGAGGTGTTATATTAGCAGTTATTCCATTAGAATGTAATGCTCCTATTATTCCTTCCATACCGCCAAATGGCTCTTGAGGTTCTATTCCCTCTACCATATCCCATGTTGCTAAAACACTTAAAGTAGAACCATTAGTTTCATCATAGTTTACTTCAGCTATTTTGTATCTTAATAAAGGAACTCCTATAGGAGAACCATCTAAATAGATGATATCTCCTACTTTTGCATCAGTTGCAAAATATGTTCCTGAATTATCTACAAATCCACCAACTATTCTATAATGAGTTTCATCATGATATCCACCATCTTCAACGTCAAATCTACCATTGAAATAGTTCATGTTATCAACTCCTTTAATAGCTATTAATTATATAAGTCTTAAATTAACCCAAGCATTTTGATTAGTAGACATACCTGTTATTTCTATTTGGTCATGTGTTACATTGAAGTTAGCTCCAACTGTAGTTTTTAATGCTCTATTACCAGCTACATCATTTAAAACTTGTACATGTGGTAAAACAAAATCATCATAAGATTTACCCATACCATGTTTTATTTGACATTTACCTCCTGAACTTATTTCAGAACCAGAGTATCTAACTTGAAGAGCAAATATTTGAACATCTTCTGGACAAGTTACAGTTATTAATGTTCCAGACTTAGTAGCGTCTACACCATCACCGTCTGCAACTACCCATCCATCTTTACCTAATCCAGGTAATTGATATCTTCTAATGTGTTTATCAGCTACTGGTATAACTCCATCTATTCCACCAGAACCAGCTGGTCCAGTTATATCAGCTAAAGCTACTAAATCTTTCCAAGCACTTGAAGCTTCTGTAGTATACTTCCATTGGATATGTGTAGATGATTTTTGTAATTCTATATCTCTACCATCTGCACCTTTTTGTCCAGTAGCACCAGTTAAACCTTTTTCACCTTGAAGCCCTTGTGGTCCTATTGGTCCTTGCTCTCCAGCAGGTCCAGTTGGTCCAGTTGGTCCAGCAGGTCCTATATCCCCTTGGTCTCCTTTAGGTCCTTTTAATTTCTCTAATTGTTCAGGAGTAAACATGTCATAAGTAAAGTCTCTACCATCTCTACCATTTACACCTTGTGGTCCAGCAGGTCCTTGTAATCCAGTTTCACCTTTCTCACCAGGAACACCTTGTGGCCCTTGTATACCAGCAGGTCCTGCTGGTCCTACATCCCCTTGTTCTCCTTTATCACCCTTAGGTCCTTTTAATGCATTAAGTTGGTCTTGTGTGAAATCATTATAAGTGAATGCATCACCTTTAGGCCCTTGTGGTCCAATAGCACCAGCAGGTCCTTGTGGTCCTTTAAGTGCTTCTAATTGTTCTTCAGTAAAGTCTTCGTATCTAAAAGCTTCACCTTTTTGTCCTTGTATACCTTGTGGTCCTGGAGCTCCTGTTTCTCCTTTAGGCCCAGGTATACCCTGTTCACCAGTTAAACCTCTTTCACCTTGAGGCCCAGCTGGTCCTATAGGTCCTTGA
>ERZ779819.130-NODE-130-length-8678-cov-31.3745_pt1 | contig 8678 bp, 4 predicted proteins | sample MGYA00511383_ERZ779819 | MGnify/ENA primary metagenome ERZ779819 (study PRJEB29588, sample SAMEA2158480) | human gut metagenome | biome: human gut; feature: human-associated habitat; material: faeces | place: Denmark | collected 2008/2010 ...
TCTAAGGTTGGCGGGGCATCAAAGCCCTCGCCATGGTTGTGCGGGATGGGACCGCCTGGGAATAGCAGTTTATAGTTTACGGTTAATTTCGTGGTTATTTGCTGATAACTTGCAGATTTCTTTTGATTTTCTTGGTGGTTTCGAAGAAAAAGCGTATTTTTGTGGCAAAGTTAAACGTTTAAAAGGAGAAGATTATGGCATTAGAGATAAGAAGTATTCCTGTTTTGACAGGTGAGACCGCTGAACGATTTGTTCGTGAGGCAGAGGAGAATGAGCGTAATCCACAGAGGAGAAAATTAGTCTTTTCTTTTGAGGATATTGATCGCATTATGGAACGTTCACGTAAATATATGAAAGAACATGGAGGAAAAGGACCTTTTGCAAAATAGTTGTGGAGGCTTTCCATATCCTGTTACAACACAGGGTGAGTTGGAAAGTTTTAGTTGCGGAGATAAGGACTTGGATGATTTCTTTCATCAAGATGCATTCCTTTATGCAGAGCAACTGTTGGGAAAAACTTATTATTTTTCCACAACAGGAGATGACAAGAAGATTGTTTGTGCTTTTACGTTAGCAAATGATAGTATCAAGGCTGCATTAATACCCAATACTTCAAGAAATCGAATACAGAGGAAGATTCCGAATTCAAAGAGAACAAGAAGTTATCCAGCAGTATTGATAGGAAGACTTGGAGTGGCAAAGGAGTTTCAAGGAACAGTTTTATCTGTTGGTTCACAAGTGATTGAATACATAGCATCGTGGTTTGTTCATCCTAACAATAAGACTGGTTGCCGTTTCATTGTTGTTGATGCTTATAATAAGGAAAATGTGCTTCATTTTTATGAAAAGAATGGCTTCAAATTCTTGTACTCTACTGAGAGTTTGGAGAAAGAGGCAAATCATATTCCTGAAGATGAGTGCTTAGAGTCAAGAATGATGTATCTTGATTTGTTGGGATATATAAGATAATAAATCCTAATGTAAGTGAGAACTCTATCTTTGACAAAAAAGCGGAACTTTGCGGCAATAAACTATAAAATGAATAATGACTATGATGGGAATATTACAAGTTGCCTCTTATATATACAAGCGCTATATGGATGATTTTGGCGTTCGTATTGATGAAATGAAGTTGCATAAGCTACTTTATTTCACGCAGCGTGAGTGCTTGATTCAAAAGGGCGAACCTATGTTTGATGCACAATTTGAGGCTTGGAAATATGGTCCTGTCATGGTTCAGATTCGCCAGCATTATAAAAATGATTCTCTCCCAGAATTGATGGATAAAGAGCAGCGTGGCTGTAGGATGAATATAAAAAGAATATAAAAGGAAAAAGCGTGCAAGCCACATCATAGTCGCCTGCACGCTTTTTTTTTGTCATCTAAATTTCTGATGATTTCCAATCGAACACGATGGTGTTGTCTTCTTTGATATTGAAGCTCATACCTACCTTGATAATTTCCTTGCCGCTCATGGCAAAGGCATCGGCATAATGCTTGCTTTCTATCTGCTCAAGAGCCTCCTGGGCAGTCTTTCCAAACTTCAGCTCCATTACATAGATAGTATCGTCAGTCTCCATGGTTATATCAATTCTCCCCTTTGACGTATGTTGCTCCACTATAATCCTGAAATTCGTGAGCAAGGCAAAGATGATATACATCGTTTGCTGGTAATGCCCTTCGTAATGGGTGTTGTTGCAATAAGGCACCGTCTCCCAAAACGATTTCAGCAACTGTAATGCTTCGTCTATCTTGCGCTGTTTAATAAGCACCGACATCTTGGCGATGGTAGTATTACACATCGCAGTCTTTGAGGTCAGATAATGAGGCAACAAACTTCTGTACAATCCAACTCTTATTTCCTTGTTGGGAATGGCTAGGGTATAGAGCTCCGTTTCTTCATCATAATCCTTGATGGTGATGTAGCCACTCTGATAGAGCAGTGGCATGATGGTGGTCATGGTTTCCGTGGCAGCATCAAAGTCATCCTTTCCGGCTTCCATGCTCTCGCCCAGGTTCGCTGGCAGAAAGTTGAAATTGCGCATCATATTGATCAGATAAGTAGGAGTGCCAGATCCAAACCAGTAGGAATCAATTTTCTGCTTGGCAAAGCAGGTTAATAAGCTGAACGGATTATAAACGTCTGGAGAAGGCCATGTAAAATGATAGCCGTCATAATTATCCTTTAACTTAGCTAACGTCTGCTCATACGATAAGTTTAATTTTTCAGCAAGTGCCTCTATGTCATCCCGCATTCCGTTCACCAGTTCATCTTCCGTAATTCCGCAAATGCCGGCATACGGCTCGTCCATACTGATATTGGTGATGTTGTTCAATTCGCTGAAGATACTGAGCTGAGAGAATTTGGTGATGCCTGTGAGGAATACGAAGCGGAGCAATTTCTCGCATCCTTTTAGCGGACTGTAGAAATTGCGCATGGCGTTGCGAAGTTCTTCCTGTTTTTCATCCTCGTGCACCACATCAAGCAAAGGGGCATCATATTCGTCAATCAGTATTACCACTTGCTTGCCCGTTTCCCTATAGGCAGTCTGGATAAGTGAGATGAGGCGGACGTTGGCATCAACAGCCGGATTCGTAATGCCCCATTTCTGCTCTTGTTCTGCAAGTTGCTGGTCGAAATATCTTTCCAGCTGGGCTATCTCCATGTGTTTGCCCATGCTCATATCGAAATGAAGCACCGGATAGCTTATCCAATCCTTTTCTAGCTTTTCGATGGCGAGTCCTTTGAAAAGCTCCTTCTTTCCTTCAAAATAGCTCTTCATGGTAGTCAGCAACAGCGACTTTCCGAAACGGCGTGGACGGCTCAGGAAGAAATAAGTACCATCAGTATGTGCCATACGATATACATATTCCGTCTTGTCGATGTAGAACTTATCTTCCACTCTGATTCGTTCGAAAGTTTGTAATCCTATCGGATATAGTTTTCTTGCCATAATTGCTCGCCTTTCTTTTAAGTGATATTCTCTTTGTTGACAAAGATACGAATAAATGGTGAAACCACCAAATTAAAAACATCTTTTCTTCATTTATGCCCCTTATCTCATTTCCTTATACCTTTTATTTCTTTTCTCCCTTCTCTTATTTCTTTTCTCTCCTCCTTTTATTTCTTTTCAGGCTTCCTCTTATCTCCTTTCTTCCTTCTTGCTGTATTAATAATGGGTTAATCTCGGGAAAAGTCTTGGTTGATTATAGGATAAAATGTTCTTTAACCCTATTGAAATCTCCGTTCATCGACGTTGAACGGACATTCAACGTCTATGAACGGAGATTTTATCTAAGTATAAATGTTTCTTTTCTTAGTTGAAAGAACTGTTTTAGTAGGTTAAAATAGGCTAGGATACCATATGAGTGCAAAGGTACAAAATCAAATCGAATACACAACTTCTAGAACATAAAATATTGGATATTAATAACTTATATAATAATCGTCCAGACTAAACGGGACACTAGTACAGATTTGAGTGAAGCTAAGAATCAAGAAATCCACAGCTGGCTTGAGTGCCTGCTGTGGATTCTCTGGTTTATATTAAAGTGTAAGATTCTAACTCCTTATGGAACGTATATCAGGCGGATAGGCATCGCCTTGTAGCGGCCGGTGCTACTGCCATCATATCCCTGAACGAAACGGGTATTTGTGATAGTCTTTATCTTATTATAGATATCCAGATAAAGATACCAGAAGCCATATTCACTACTTTCTGTACTGAAGCCCTGATAGCCCGACAACAAAGACTGGCTCCACAGATTTGCGTGATATTCATCCTTGAAGCTGTTGCTCTCGTAATATCCGCTGATTGGGATATAGATGTAATCCTTCTGCGAAGACACTGTCGGGATGCGAAGACAATTATATAGTTCACCCGTAGATGTACTCAACGGCTTTACTTCGATTTTATTTGCAATTGCCTCTAGCTCGTTGCCCTTTGGTACTCTAAAATTGCCGATTACATACTTGTTGATATAGTCGTTACTGCTTTTACCATTTGATATCTTGAAATATCCACCTATAGAACCTTTATCATTGGCAATATTGGCAGAACCTGGCGAATAGAAATCGCTGTTGGATGCGCCTAGATTACGGTCTAACATGTAGTATGTCTTATTAGGCGTAGTAGTTTTACCATCAACTGATGGTTCATCTACCAGAATCTTCACTACTCCGTAGTAGTACCAACCTTTTTTTGTTTCACCCAACTGTTCGTCTCCCAGATTTTTAATTTCTCCAAATACACCAGCATGATAGATCGGGTATTTGATGGTAAACGGATGATCAGCATCTTCAGTATTCTTGATGACAAAACCTTCTTCGTCTATCCACAAAACGAAGTTATTGGTGCTGTTGTTCAATGTAACTTTATAATAGTTGTTGCCATTGTAAGTTTCGTCTGAATAACTGATGTTAGCAGAATTCTTTTCAACATTGTCACCCGGTTTCTTTGGAATCAGATAATAGATCTTATTATCTCCTACGCTGAAGTGCAAGCCCTGGTTTCTGGTCTGTTCCTGATCTTCGACCTTATTCTCGCTAGGTTTAACACCATGCATTTCATCAAGCCAAGCAAAGTAATTATCATGAATAGTACCATCGTAATTCATGACAACCTTTCGATCTTTAGCACGTTTAAAGTCGTAACCTTCCTGATGAATCGTGATGGTTCTTTTCAAGTCACCGGAAGTGATGGTAATCGTACCATCCCGAGGCTCCTCCGATTTGTTGTTTGCAGTCAATGTGAGGTTGAGAACAAACATGGTTCCTGATGGTGCCGATTCGTTAGGACTTGTTGTGGTTGACTGGCTACCTGGTGACCAGCTAGTTATCCACGATTGTGCATCTTTGCTAATTTCAACCTTATAGAGATTATTATCTGTTGTATTCTCAGGTTTAAGATTTGTAAACAAAGTGATAGGAACTATGATAGGATCTGTTCCATTTGTAGCTGCAACAGTCTGTGTACCACAAACCCCCAGTTCGTAGTCTTTGCAGGCAATCATATCTACAATCTCCGGGTTATCATCTACCACGGTTACCTCCAAACGATTTTCTGGCTCAGCCTTTAATGCTTCTTTTTCAGTAGCGTAGCCTGCATCGTTTACAGAAGTAACCGTCACGATATAGTTGTGGTTACGTACCAATGCATATTGTGCAGTTTTGTTATCATCTTTATAGAGGGCTACTTTATAGAAGCCTTCTGTACCATTATATTTAGCCTTGATAATGATGTCTGCCTTGCCTGCCGAAGTTTCATTTACTGCAACTACAGCAGAACCGCCAGCAATACATTTATCCATCAACTCTGTAGATGGTGCCAAGTTATCATTAGTAGATTCTTTGTAGCCAGCTGGCGCAATAGAGCCTTTGCTAGCAGAATGCCATACATGCAAGTCTGTGATTTCGAAACCGCTAACGCTTGTTTTTACTGTAACTTTAGCACATTGACGGGTTAGCGAAATCTTGCTGTCGGTCATCAGGTCGCTAAGTTTAGCTTTGCCCCAACAGATTGGCTCTGATAAATTAGGAGTGATATCTACCATCGCGTCAAGATTTGCAGCCTGTGCATCTGTCAAGCTAGGAAAGTTGGCAACCAAATGTACCGTTTCTGTACCTTTAGGAAGGTTTGTTTTGATTTTTCTATATCCGTCAATATCGGCTGCGGCAGCCGTATAAGCGGAAGTACAATCCTGCTTTTTCAGAAAAGTACCCGTTGCATCATAGCATACAAGCCACAGAGAAGTAATGCTCTCTGTAGTTTCGCCTCCAGCTCGGGTTGAGATTTCCTGAGGAGTGAAATTAGGCAATTGTATGCTCAGCGTAACTCCCTCGGTAGGGAGTTCGTCCCCACCGAGAGTAATTGCCTCTAAAGAGTCCTTACATGATGCAAGGCTTAAGAGCAATCCTATCCATATCATTAAAGTCTTTATTCTTGTCATCATTATATTTTCTATCTTTACTATTTAGAAACTCCTGACGGTTTGCCTTCATGCCAGCTACCATCGTAATAACCGAATATCTGGTATCCTTTTTTTGCATCGTATGTGCACTTGTAGCTGTCACCATCAAAGAGCATGTGGTAGTTATTTTCACCAATGCTAACCTCTATTGCTTTTTCATATTCGCCCTTAGGAGCTTTGAATTGGAGAACTGTACGTTTCCAGCCATTTCCAACATCTTCGCTTTTTTCCTTGAATTGATCTGGGTTACACTCCAAAGTATACTTTTTTAGATTACTGTCCTTCTTTCCAAAATCGATGTACCATCGTGTAATATTATCTTTAGTATATATTACATAATCCACGTTTATAATGGTTGGTTTGTCATCATATACTCGATAATATGGTATACAGGTTGGGTCATAGAGATACCATCCTTCACGATCTTCATAATTGAACAATGGAATACCTGGATCCATATGATGTGGAAAACGGTGCGGAGTACGTCCACCATCATCTCCAAAAGCATTATTGCCATTGCCAAATATTACTAGAGTTTGTCCCGGTTTGATTTCCTTCTCTCCTTGCGCATTATTGAAGGTCAAACTACTTTTTTTATTTTTTTCTATATCTTTGTAATACCATCCTGCATTGTTAATGTCACCTGTCAATTTATCTCCAGGGAACTTCTCCGTAAAAACCCAGGTTGGCATATTAGGAGATGAGTTTGTATTCTCGCCTATCTGAGTATAGGCATAGAGATAGTGCTTATCTGAATGAATTTCTTTATCTCCAGCCCAGTTATTATTTGTCCAAAACCAACCATCGTCCCAGTTGTTATTCTTCTTATCATTATAGCCTCCTTCCGGAATTGTATATTCTGGTAATTGAACTTTGTTAACAACAACAAGATTTTTATATGTATCTTTATCTCCATTCCAACTATACACATCATTGATAGCTCGCATGTAGATACGATAAGGACCAAACTCCGGTTTTACAGTAACCGTAACTTCTTGTGATCTATCCTCGTCGCCAGAAATCGGATTCTTCGGAGAAAGTGTGAAGTTATAAACGGTTGTTGTCTGAGGATCTACAGTTTCCGTTACCTTCATCAGATATTTTCCATCTTCATCAGGAGTATTATCATAACTTATCTTCAGACGAGAAGGTGCCTCACCAACTTGTACTGTAGAACCGGAAGCTTTTTCTGTTAGCGTACCATTGATGTTCTGATATGCCTTCAAGCCACCCAGGTTGGTTTCTACCACAAAGTGTTTCTCTAGAACCTGCTTGTCGTCAGGATCCTTACCCCAATAGATAACTACGTTCTTTGGGCTCACCTTAAAATAAGGAGTAACATCATAGTGTACATTAATATACTTCTTGATGTTCTTTGCCTGTAAGTAAACTCTAGCGGTTCCTTCTCTCTTTCCTGCAGAGTTCTTTGGAAACTTATCTATTGGTATATATGGGTTGATACCAAAGATAATATTTTTGTCATCTTTTTTTGTTACAACGATAATATCTTGATTTGTTTCACCAACAGTCTTGGTGTCAATGCAGCCAAAGTCTACAAAAGTTTCGCTTGATTTATAAGAGATGGTATCACTCTTTGTAGAAGAGACTTCAGCCTTGGTCTTGTTAACCCATAAATTAGTATGGTAGAAATCGGCATTGATTTCTACTGGCTTCCAGTCGTCCACTTTCACATCGCAGTCAAGATCCATATCGCCATAGCTCTTCAGCTTACCTGTAATTTCATAATAGGTTCCACGAGGGAATGTAGGCAGAGCATCTGATGCGTTCTGCTTATGTCCCAGATTGATGGTATATTGATTCTTGTTGCTGTTGTTAACTTTACCGGAAATCTTCAATACAGACTGTTCCTCTGCCTTTGAGATATAACGCTCTGGCAGATAGTAGGTACCTTGAAAAAGCCACTGCTTATCGTTCGTAGGTTTCGGTGTACCCTTATCCTTATAAGCATCAGCGATTTTCACAACATCTTCGTTAGCTACATCTTTGTTAGTTTCAATGATTTCATATTCATCTTTCTGATAATAACATCCTTTGCTTGCGTCGCCTGTAGGAGTACTATTATAAAGAGGTGTATCTATGCCTTTAGCATATTCTGAAGTAACATCTGACTGGGTAAACTTACCATCCCATAATAAATGGGTAGAAGGAGTAAGCTTCTGTGCAGCAATATCTGTTATGCTATAGCTCTTGTCATAAAGATTATCGCTCGCAGTTGGGTCCATAATAAGATTCAGCTTAACCTTTACGCATGTAAACTTCAGGTTAGCTGCTACCTCTGTATATTTATCACCACTTTTTTCTATTTTTGTATTGATGATATTACCGTTTACATCCTTTGGCTCATAAATCATCGGGATGTTTGTAGAAACAGGCATTCCCGGTTCTTTTCCAACGCCATAACCCAGTACTATATCTTTGAGATTTTCTTCAGTTTTGATAGTTTGACCACTCAACACCTTGTTCATGTTGGCAACCACATAGATATGGTAAGTGCCCGGCTCGATATTGAGCTGATAGTTAGCTACATTCGGCTCTACCATCATTGTAGCCAATGGGGCAGGGAGCGTCTCTACCAGGAGCTTGCCTTCATTTTTTACAGGGAAAGCATAGAGGGTCAGGTCGTTGATTTGGCATTCATCTACCGTGGCATTATAGGTAGGAAGGCCGGAAGCATCGTCGGGATTGGT
>ERZ779819.136-NODE-136-length-8507-cov-3.59749_pt1 | contig 8507 bp, 10 predicted proteins | sample MGYA00511383_ERZ779819 | MGnify/ENA primary metagenome ERZ779819 (study PRJEB29588, sample SAMEA2158480) | human gut metagenome | biome: human gut; feature: human-associated habitat; material: faeces | place: Denmark | collected 2008/2010 ...
GTGGTTGCGGAAAATCCTTCCTTGCCTGTGCCCTTGGAAGACAGGCTTGTATGCTCGGCTACAGAACCCTCTATCTCAATATGAACAGCTTTGTAGAGAAAGTTGCACTCAGCAAGCTGGATGGGTCGTACCTGAAGATGATAACCAATCTGGAAAAGTATGACTTGCTCATATGGGATGACTTCGGGTTGCAGCCAATGGATGACAAGACCAGACTCGCAATGCTCCAAATCCTAGAAGAGAGATACGAGAGAAAGTCCGTCATTATCGCCTCACAGCTTCCCATTGCCAAATGGTATGATTACATAGGTGATCCTACCTTGGCAGATGCCATTATGGACCGTTTGGTGGCAAATGCAAGTAAAATAGAGTTAAAAGGCGATTCTATGCGCCAGAAATTGAAAAAATAGATTACCTTTGCAAATTGAAAAGCAGAACTGAAATCTTGGTACCGATTGCAGCGATACAAGCGGTACCGATTGCAGTGATAGCATGGTACCGATTACACCGCTACGCTTGGTACCGATACAGCGCTATCGTCAATTTGGTTATCAATACCCTGTTATAGTATCACCCGCTGCAGGAGTTTTGTGGTTTATGAGAGATCTAATGGTTATGATGCTTTGTTCAATCGTTGGTTTCTATATTGTTAAAAGATTAAAATGGTGGATTTTCCCTTTGCTGATTTTTATGAATGTTTTTGGTATAGGAGTGCCAATAGCAGGTTTTAGTTTGGCTGCTATCACATTCTTTTATATGGGATCATTTTTTAGCATTCATCAGATCCATATTTTTGATTGGCTTTCCAAATACAATCCATGTTTTTGGTTGCTTTTGTGGCCGATAATGGTTGTCGTACAGTTTGTTGCGGCTTCTAATGGTATGGATTTAAAATGCATAAGCTCTTTAGTGTTATTGAGCGGTATCGCATTTGTTTTTGTTATCGCGTATAACTTAGCAAATAAAAAGAATAAAGTGGTTACGCTTATTACGAAATGGGGTGAAACGAGCTTCTTTATTTATACATTTGGAAATACGCTAATACTATGGTTCGTGAATAAGGATGTTGGCTATTTTTTGGAATCAATTCCATATTGCGGAATCTTCCTAAACTATGAGTTTTTATTCATGGCTAAGGTTATAGAGTGTATAGTTGTATATTATATAATGAAGAAAGTCACCCCTTCTTTGTTGAGTGTTTTAATTGGGGGTAGAATAAATAAAAGAAAGGAACAAAAATGGAAATAAAAAAACTATTGTTTTTTGTGTTGTATCTGATACTTCTAAATGGTTTCATACAGTCTTATTTAATAAAGAGTGAATATATCCCACTCTTGTCAGACGTTATATTGTTTTATATAGCTTTTTCGACTAAAAATAATATTCTTGATGTTAGCAGAGCGGTTGGACCTTGGGTTGTACGCTTGTTTGCTATATTACTTGTAGGAAGTACGGCAATATCTATCATGAACGCAATGCCTGCAATTTCTATTTTATGGGGACTACGAATGGTAGTTAGGTATTTATTGCTGTTTATGTTGGTGTATAAATACTTTACAATAACCGATGTTGATAAGTTTAAAAGAATTTTGATACGCTTCTTTTGGATTAACACTTTGATAGTAGCTTATCAATTCTTTATAGAAAAAAAAGTTGGCGATTTTATAGGTGGCATCTTTTTGAACAATGGAGAATTATTTGTCTTTAATTTATATTGTACGCTTTTACTATCAAAAGAATATTTTATAGGTTATTTAAGTAAATCCCGTTTTATATTTTTGTTGGTGGTTGAAATGTTTGTGGCAATGGTAGCAGAAATAAAAGTGATGTATTTTACGATACCACTTGCAATTTATGCCGTTTATATATTTACTAAGAAATTTAGTATAAAACATATCGTTGTATTAGTTTGCGCTTTCTTTTTTCTTGTTCCTTGCATGAAGATGGCAATGTCTTTAATGTATGGTGAGGAGTATGTAAATAAAACATTTGATATGGAATTCATACAAGAAGAAACCAGTCATGCGTATAATTTGTCTGAAGAAGCTGCCGATTTTAGCTTCAATCGTTCTACATGCGTAGAAATGGCATCAACATTAATTCTTAAAGATCGTATCCACTTACTTTTCGGATACGGCGTGGGTAGTGGAAACACTTCAGAGAAGTTTGGCACTTGGATTGGTGCAACATATAGTAAGTTAACCTCATACAACTGGTTTACTTCATCTTGGCTGTTAATAGAATATGGATGGGTGGGGTATATTATTTGGATTCTCATTATCTTTTTATTAGCACATCGGTTTTATTATGTGTATTTAAAGAATGATGACCAAGTTGTTAAATACTGGAGTTCTTTAGGGCTAATATCTGTTTCATTCACATATATATTAGCTTGGTACAACAATATGCCTTATTATAATGCTTACTTTATTTATTTGTTTTGGGCAGTATGTTTCGTGGGCATTAGGGAGCGGCTAAAGGAATTGGAAAACAATTAGTTTGTAAATGACATGACAAAATCCTTTGATACTGCTGTTTTTAGCAAGTTTCGTTCAGAATTAATGGTATGGTTGCTTCTTTTGTGGCAAACAGATTGGTAAGGAAAATTTTACATTTTTTATAATATGATACCTAAGGTAATACACTATTGTTGGTTCGGTCGTAATCCGATACCTGCAGAATATCAGAATTACATCAACAGTTGGAAGAAATTCCTTCCTGATTATGATATTAAAGAATGGAATGAGGATAATTATGATGTTAACTGCATTCCATTCAGCAAAGAGGCTTATGATGTAGGGAAATTTGCGTATGTAAGCGATTATGCTCGCTTAAAAATTCTTTATGAGAACGGAGGCGTGTATTTTGATACAGACGTGGAGGTTATCCGCAATATGGATGATTTGATGGCTAAGGGAGCATGGATGGCAATAGAGAAACATAATAATACTCCTGATGCTGATGATATGGTAAATCCTGGTCTTGGATTTGCCGTGGAGCCTCATAATCCAGTTATCAAGGAAATCATGTCTTTCTATGAGAATACTCATTATATATTCCCCGATGGACACATGGAGCAAATACCAATAGTTCCTGTTACAAGCAGGGTGTTGAAAAAGTATGGTCTCAAACCTCATGCCAAAGATCCGTATGATTGTGGGGGCATCACAATCTATCCTTGGGAATATTTTTGCCAGATAGAGTTTCTATCGAATAAACTTGAAATTACAGATAATACCTACACCATTCATCATTATTCGGCCACATGGATGTCGTGGTCAGATAAGCTAAAAATGAAAAAGGGGTATTATGCCGAGAAAATAAAAAGATTTTTTAAATTAAAATGAAAGAAAGAATGAAGCCAAAGGTCTCAATAGTGGTTCCTATATATAATGTAGAGCAGTTTCTGGATAGAACCATGCAATCGCTTCTTGCGCAAACGCTAAAGAACATAGAAATTATCATGGTGGACGACGAGTCGCCTGATAACTGTCCAGCTATCTGTGATCGGTATGCTGAGCAATATCCTAATGTCAAGGTCGTACATAAGAAAAATGCTGGTCTTGGAATGGCTTGCAACAGTGGCATTGAAGTAGCGTCAGGTGAATATATCGCGTTTTGTGATAGTGATGACTATGTGGATAATAATATGTATGAGACAATGTACAATGCTGCGTTGAAGTATGACGCTGATGCTGTCTATACAGGTATAAAGACAGTTAATGAGCGTGAAGAAGTACATGTGATGAACGAATATCCTTCTTGTCAAATATTTCAGGGAAAGAACAAAATACACGCTTTCTTGATGGACATGATATCATCAGAGCCTTCTGATACTATCGAAAGAAGAGTGCCGATGTCTGCAAAGGTCGTGTTATATCGCAAGGACTTAATAGATGCAAACAAACTTAGGTTTGTGAGTGAGCGTGTGATTATTTCTGAGGATCTCGTCTGGAATATGGATGTTCTTAACCACTCAAAATGTATAGTGACATTACCTCAAACATTTTATTATTACTATAATAATACAGCCTCATTGTCTAAAAAAATACGAACTGACCGTTTCCCTTTTTTCAAAACTATGCGTGAGGCTTTGATAAAGAGAGCCTTGGAGTATCATATGCCTGATGAGGTTTTATTGCGGATAGATAGGATGTTTATTGGATATTGCCGTTTCTTCATAGGAAGTATCCTGAAAAGTGAATTGAAACAAAAGGATAAACGTAAAATTGTGAGCGATGTTTGTATAGATGATATTTGGAAAAAGATATATGCAAGCTATCCTGTGAAGAAAATGCCAAAAGGGCACCGTCTGATGGCTTTTTTGATGAAATATAATTGTTATTCCCTTATGTCTTTGGTCTATAGAATCAAGAAATAAAGGGGTGATATCGGCAATCCGTAAAAGAAGGAAACTATGTTGTTATTTGTAACTGTTGCAAAATTATGCGCTTTCAATAATATCTGGTAGATGAAATCAACTAATCGTGACTTAACTTGGGATGCAATCAAGGGTATTGCTATCCTGTTGATGGTGGTCGGACATAGTGGGTGTCCCTATTATCTGAGAAATTTTATATATTTGTTCCACATGGGCTTGTTCTATTATGCCAGTGGTCATTTTTTAAAGGTTAAAGGTATAGAAGGATTCTTGCCTTTTTTAAAGAAAAAGATCAAAGGCCTATATTGGCCATTTGTGAAATGGGGGGGATATATGTTTTATTGCATAATCTTTTTTACTCAGTTGGGTGGTACACTGATGCATACAGTTTGGGTTATTTAATCAAGAAACTTGTAATGACGGTATTGTTCAAGGATGTGGAGAATCTGCTAATACCTCTATGGTTCATGCAAAGCTTATTTAAAGGACTTGTCATGACCTATATTGTGTGCTTGATTCCTAAAAAGTGGCTGCAATGGACAGTGGTGGCGGCAATATATATCATCGGTTGGATTTTCTGTGAGAAAGATATTCATCTGTTCTATTCGATGAATAGGGATATGGGGATTGTTATTGCCATCTTCTTGGGATATGAACTGAAAAATAGTCAACTTGTACAAAAAAAATGGTGCTTCGGGGCTTCATTTTTATTGCTCTTATTTGCTGCCTTTTATGTGAAAATCGAGCTTGCCTTTGATGAAATCGGTCAATTGGGCGCATTTCCGATATTGACTTTGGCAGGTGCAGTCTTTATTCGAAGAATCGTTTCTTTATGCCAACAGAGGATACCAATATGTTTCCGCTTATTTACATGGTTGGGGCGTAATAGTCTCTATGTACTTATTTTACATTTTACAGGATTCCATCTGTTGAGTCAAATGATGGTTTCTTTGGGTATTGGTATTCCTAGCTCTTTGTCTAATTTTATGATATTGGATGGTATCAATAACAATTATTGGTTCATTCCATACACTCTGGCTGGTTTGGTGTTGCCTTTCCTTTATTTAAGGACAAAACAGGCTGTTTTGAATTATTGTAATAACAAGTAATAATTTATGAAAATCTTATATATAGCTCGTACTGATACCTATCGCTATTACCGCGAGGGTATCAACCCGTCGCATTGGCTTTACGGGGCCGTGGAAATGGAAAAAAATGGAAATGAAGTGGTGTGGGAGGATGAGAGTTCTGCGCTGATTAACGACTGGAGCTTGGTGAGAAAACACCATCCTAAGGTCATTTTTATTCCAAACCTTAACTTGCGTAACCATCTGTTTCTCTTGTTGCTTACTGTATTGGGTGTATCGAAGACACCAGTCTATGCATACTTACACCATGAGCCCAAGGTGAAGCGAGGTTGGAAGGCTTTGCTGTATCGACTTTTGCTGAAAGCACCTAAGCATCTCTTTTTCCTTAGTTCGAAGACAATGGATGAGACGGTAAGGGCAGGTCTTGTAAAAGCAAAGAAGTGCTCGGTTCCTTATTGGGGGCCTGATATGGATTTTTATAATAAAGTAGAGAAGAATGAGGGTAAATGGTTTGTATCTACTGGTAAGGAAAATAGAGACTTCGATATTTTGATAGAGGCTTTCCGTCGTACAGGTGCTCCTCTGAAGATTATGACTGCAAGAAGTCATGCAGGAAATGATTATTCTGATTTGGCAGAGAAATGTAAGGATATTCCGAACATAAAGGTGGTGATAACGGAAAACTCTGGCAATGTTTATCCACAGATGCTGGATGCTATGGCGAATGCAAAGGCTTTGGTCTGCCCGCTAAGAAAAGACAAGCTGAACTATTGTGTTGGGCTTTCTACCATAGCAGATGCCATCGGTTTGCAAAAGCCGCTTATCATTACTCGCAATCCTTATCATGATGAAACGTATACGAAAGGGATGGAAATTGTGGATTCTGTAGATGATTGGGTTAAGGCTATTGAGAAAATAGAAAAGGAACAGTATAACTGCTGTTATTCTAATATTTCAATGTTGAGTTGTTGGGAGGATATGAAACGTTACTTTTAAAATCTTATGATACTCAGTTTTGTTTTTCTGGTTCTTGTGTGGTATTTGCCAATCAAGGGTAAAATGGTTTGTGAGCAACGAGAGCAGTCGCAGCTTCTTAAATTCATAGCTTCTCTTTTAGTGGTGATTGGTCATCAGGCTTGCTTCTATTGCTCGCCAAATGAATTGTTTATGAGTGAAACAGGAGTCGGCGCTTTATGTGTGTCTTTCTTCCTCTTTATGTCGGGCTATGGTTTACTTTATAGCCGTGTAAAAAGACAGCAGCGTCTTTCCGCATTGTGGCTGAAAAAGCGAATGATAAAACTTGTTGTACCGGCTCTTACGGCAATGGCATTATATGTCGTAGTGGAAGTTGCTGTAGGTAGAGATGTTGATTGGAATTGCCTTTTTAAATATTGGTTCGTCTCTGACACAAACTTGCGGTATGGCTGGTATGTTAGCGAGATTATTATTCTGTATGTTGTGTTCTTCGCTTTCTATCGCTCATGTTCTATCAAGAAAGCAACATTACTGTCTTGTATAACTGTAGGAATTGCGATATGCATTATGGTGGCTATAAAATGTGCTATATGGTATGTGTTGGGACTTCCATGTTTCTTGATGGGTTTGCTATTAGCATACCATGATATTGAAACGAAACATTTTCATTTCAATTTATCGCAATTGCAAATCAAGCTTTTGCTAAGCTTTATGGTGTTTTGCTTCTTCTTCCTGAAGAATTTTGAAATAGTGCAACAGACTGTACCTATGCTTGATACGTGGCGATATGCACTTGCTTCAAAATTTTTGGTGAATGTTGTATTTATTGTGGTTGTTACTTACATTCTGATGCGACTGCCAATTTGTAAAGCATTTTTTAATCGGGGGGGGTACTTCTACGAAGTTTATCTTGTGCAAGGAGCAACGCTGCTTGTTTGTCGTGAATGGTTAACTAATGATTGGCTATTTGTTTTACTTGGTCTTATGTGTACAATTATCGTGGCAAAAGGAATGAGTAAGATTAATAGCTGGATAGTAAAATGTATTTGATTTTATGAAACATAATCCAAGAGTGTTAGTTGTAGCCACGAGTAGAAAGACTCGTGGTGGTATAACATCGGTTGTGAAAGCTCATGAGACTGGTGAGCAATGGAAGAAATATCATTGTCGCTGGATACAGACGCATCGTGATGGCCCTGCATGGAGAAAATTGAGGTATCTTGTTACTGCACTTATTGAATATATGGTGTTGCTGCCGTGGTATGATATTGTATGAAGTATTGTGGCAAACATGTATATCTTCGACCTTCAAGTTCGGATTTGAAAGGGCTTTGGAATCTAAGTGTTGGGGATTATACAAGCATACCTAAAGGAAGTGTTTTTTATTGTACGGAAGCGCCTTTGACTATTGGTAGAAAAGTAATTTTTGGACCTCGTCCAACTATAATAACTGGTGATCATCGAATAGATGTTGTTGGTAAGTATATCATAGATTCTACAGAAAAGTTACCGGAGAATGATTCTCCTGTTGTGATTGAGGATGATGTGTGGATTGGCGCTAATGTTACTATATTAAAAGGTGTTACAATTGGCCATGGTTCCGTGGTTGCAGCTGGTGCTGTTGTAACGAAATCATGTCCTCCATATTCTATTATAGGTGGAATTCCTGCCAAAGTATTAAAAATGCGATTTACTCCAAAAGAAATTGAAGAGCATGAAAGAAAAGTTTATTAATAAGATGTGGTGAAATTTGTGTAAAAATACTTAAAAATAGGAATAATGAAAAAAGTTTTGATGGTAGGATCGGCGGAAAAGAGTGGTGGTGGTGTTGCAAGTGTTCTTCGCTTGATGAAAATTATGCCTTTTTGGGAGAAATATCATTGCGAATGGCTTGGTACTCAGATTCAAAGTAGCTATAGAGTTAAATTATGGTATGCGCTTAAAGCATATGCTAAGGCCCTATTTACAATATGGGGGTATGACATTGTGCATTTTCATACTGTGCCAGGTAACAATACTGCGTTAAATTAACATTTAATCGTCTGTAAATCAATAACTTATAT
>ERZ779819.162-NODE-162-length-8023-cov-15.3008_pt1 | contig 8023 bp, 7 predicted proteins | sample MGYA00511383_ERZ779819 | MGnify/ENA primary metagenome ERZ779819 (study PRJEB29588, sample SAMEA2158480) | human gut metagenome | biome: human gut; feature: human-associated habitat; material: faeces | place: Denmark | collected 2008/2010 ...
GTATTGCAACCGAACCTCAGGCTTTGCTCCTCAATCCATCCTCGAACTGGCTATGGAATTCTGCCACGTAAACCGGACTATGCACTTTTTGTATATTCGAAAAAAAGAATATATATTTGTGCCCAAAAATTATGAGAAGATGGACAAAAGCATACATTCACATTTATATCATCAAGTCATAGGACGCTTGCGCGGTAAGCGTGAGAAATTGGGGATTACGCAGATTCAACTCGCTGAATTATTGAAAGTTAACCAAACTTTTGTGAGCCGGATTGAAACCTGCGACCGCCGCTTGGATTTTATAGAGCTCCGACAGATTTGTCAAGTTCTGGGTATTTCATTTGTAGACTTTGTTGCCGAAGTCGAAAGGGATATACTGAGCAAAGGGAAAAGTGAATGATTAAAATAAGCTAAAAAAAATATGGCTAATAAGAAATATACCTTTATAGATTTATTCGCTGGTTGCGGTGGGCTTTCTGAAGGCTTTATGGAGTCTGGTCATTTTAAGAGTTTAGCTCATGTAGAATGGGAACTCCCAATGGTGCAGACCCTAAGACATAGGCTTGTGCAAAAATGGAATGTAACAGAAAAGGAAGCTAAAGAGAAAGTTGTTTTGTTTGATATTCAGAAAACTGAAGAGTTGATAAATGGCAATTGGTCAGAAGAATCTATCAAACAATATAAGGAAAATAATTCTCCAGAAGCCCAAAAGGGATTAAGGTATATTATAGGAGATAACTGCGTAGATTTGATTATCGGAGGGCCTCCTTGTCAGGCATACTCTATACATGGAAGAGCAACTGACAAAAATTCAATGAAAGATGATTATAGAAATTATCTGTTTGAAAGCTTTGTTAAAGTTGTTGATGCATTTAAACCGAAAGCATTTATATTTGAGAATGTCACAGGGATGCTTAGCGCAAAGCCTGGAGGAGAGCTTGTGGTAGAACGAATTTATAAAGCATTTAGCGAAATAGGATATATCGTTTTACAGCCAAATGATTTTAAAAAATCTGTTTATGATGCAAATGATTTTGGTGTTCCTCAAAAACGAGAACGAGTAATACTTTTAGGTTTGAGGAAGGATCAAAAAATAACATTATCAGAATTCTATGGACAATTAGAAAACTTAAAATGCAAAAAGCATCTGACTGTAAGAGATGCGATAGCAGACTTACCGCCGATATTCCCTTTGGAGCACGTAGATAAAGTCAAAGGAAAGAATGTGTCTCATAAGGCTGTCGACGAATCTGATCCGTTTCATATGCCTAGGCATTGCAGTGCTCGCGATATTTCTATGATAAGAGAATGGATAGGTGCAGACATGAATAAATGCTCTCAAAAAGAAGCGATAGCATTTTATAAAAAGATAACAGGAAAAGATACACTGTATAGAAAATATAGAAATCTGGAATGGGATAAGCCCTCTCCTACAGTTGTTGCACATTTGCAAAAAGATGGGTATATGTTTATCCATCCTGATATAAAGCAAGCTAGGTTTATAACAATAAGGGAGGCTGCACTTTTGATGTCCTTTCCTAAAGACTACGAATTTATTGGTAATCGTGCTTACTGCTATAAAATGATAGGAAATGCTGTTCCTGTTAATTTTGCAAAAGCCATAGCAGAGGCAATTTTTAAAATATTAAATTAAGATGGCAAATATATTGATTGCATGTGAAGAAAGCCAAGCTATATGCAAGGCATTTCGCAAGAGGGGACATAATGCGTTTAGTTGTGATATCCTAAAATGCAGTGGTGGGCATCCTGAATGGCATTTTAATCAAGATGTTTTGCAGGTAATTCCCAATCATGGAGGACATCTTGAATCAGGAGATGAATATTACTTACCCGAAGGTGAAGAGTGGGATTTACTAATTGCTCACCCGCCATGCACCTATCTTTCTGTGAGTGGGGCTAGGTGGCTTTATCATCCTGATGATGCAAATCTTCCGATAGAACAGAGGCGTGAACACCCACATCATATCGGACGTAGAAAAATGAAGGAAGAGGCCGAAAAGTTCTTTTTGGAGTTCACTAAAACAAATGTTAGATGTTGGGCAATAGAGAATCCTGTTGGTTGTATGAATACGGTTTATCGCAAACCTGATCAAATTGTTCAACCGTTTTGGTTTGGTGATTCTGCTTCAAAGAAAACTTGTTTGTGGTTACACAATCTTCCTTTACTGACTCCAACTAAAATGGTTGATGAAGGACCTAGAGTTGTTTTGTCAAGTGGGCGTTCGCTCCCGAAGTGGTACTCAGATTCCTTCAATACAAAAATTAGTACGGAGGAAAGACGCAGATTAAGAAGTAAAACGTTCCCAGGTTTTGCAGAAGCAGTTGCAGACCAATGGGGTAAATATATAGAAAAATTATGATTTTTATACAGGCGCTTCGGAAAAATGATATAAATCCTAATGGAGGTAAACAAGTAGAGTTTGGCAAAGCTTTCTTTGAGACCTTTAATTGGGAGGCTAATACTGTTCATGAAATAAAGATTCATGTAGGTTCTGACGTGATAACAACGAGTTTAAAGGTTAGGGGCTCACAAAGAGGTGGAGACCGTGAAGGAGTTGATTGTAAAGAATATGCAAATGATCAGGGCAAGTTCCCTTTGAAAGATTATTTCATAGAGAAAATGAAATTAACTCCAGAACACGTAGGAAAGGTTTATTTGATATTTGTTCCATTAAAAAATGATGGTAGCGAATTTGAATTAAGTGTAACTCCTTTCAAAAATAAAGTAACTCCTCATGCGGGTAGTTACTCTGACTTTCCTCTTCAGCAGATCTTTTATGGTGCTCCAGGTACCGGTAAATCATTTAGGATTAAACGTGATACAGCGAATCAAAGCAAGATTCGTACCACATTCCATCCTGATAGTGATTACTCAACATTTGTTGGATGCTATAAGCCGACAATGAGTAATGAGGGAGATAGGGCAGATCAAGAAAAAGGCGGCGGTACAAAGCAGATAGAATATGCTTTTGTGGCTCAGGCTTTCTTGAAAGCTTATGTTAAAGCGTGGAAATCCTATTGCAGTAAAGAAAGTGAAAACGCTAAGCCACAGTATCTTATAATAGAAGAGATAAACCGTGGTAACTGTGCTCAGATTTTTGGTGACCTTTTTCAGTTGCTGGATAGAAATGAGGATGGCTACTCTACATACCCAATTGTTGCAGATACAGACATCCAGAAATATCTTAGCAAAGAGTTTGAAGAGCTTGATGTTCCAGACTCTTTGAATATGATATACGATGATTATGATGGAAATGTAGCAGAGGATATTAAGAACGGTACCGTGCTCGCATTGCCTAACAATTTTTATATCTGGGCAACCATGAATACCAGCGACCAGAGTCTCTTCCCAATCGATTCTGCCTTTAAGCGTCGTTGGGATTGGAAGTATATGCCTATAGATACCCAAAAAGAGAATTGGAACATCGAAGTGGATGGGAATAAGTATTCATGGACAGTATTTTTGGAGAAAGTCAATGAACAGATCTTTGAGGTAACGAAGTCTGAAGACAAGAAACTGGGTTTCTATTTCTGCCGTGCTAATAATAATGTTGTTGGTGCAGAGAAGTTTGTCAGCAAGGTTATCTTCTATCTGTACAATGATGTATTCAAAGACTACGGCTATGACCGAAAAATGTTCAAGGACGAGAATGGAAAAGCTATTCAATTTCATGAGTATTTCCAATGCAACGGAGATATAAATGAACAGAAAGCTGCTCTTTTCTTGGATAAATTGGATGTAAAACCAATCGGTGAGAACAAAGAGGAATAAAACTGCATATGCATATTATCATAGAAGAACATCAATATCCCATCAAGGCATTGGGGAAGACTCTTGATGGGATATCAGATCTGAGAGACGTTAACGGCATGGTTAGCGTAAACTACGTGGGATATTATTATAACCCTACGCTGAAGGATTGTGTGTTTATACTTCCTAAGGTTTTAATGGAAGACGTTGAAGGTGAGGAACTCATCTTTGGACATTGTAAGCCTGAGGATATCGTAAACTTAGAACGGCAAGACCAGTTAACTCAGGAGGAATATGATTTCATCTATGAGTTGTCTGTCTGGATATATCGTGCTATTTGCGTCTACCGTGACAGTAAGGTTGATAATACAATCGTCAGACAACAGAATGCCCCGCAAATGGGACGTGGGCGTTTGCATCAATGTAATACCTTCCTTGATATTTTGCTAGCTTTGCAGAAGTTTAATAGGGAGAACCAGAACTTCTTTTTCTTTGTGCTAAGAAACATTCATTCTGGATATAACAAGATTAATTGGGCTAAAACAATCAATAAGTCGATGGCCGTCATCCAGAACAAACAGCCTATTTATCTGAACCCTATTAATAAGAAACGCCAGATTAATTTTGACGAAGAACTGCTTGTCATCTTCTTCTCAATCTTGCGTTATATACACGACAAATATGGCTTCCCTGTTCAGATAAACGTAAACTTTCCTCTGATTACCGCAGAAAAGTTTAAAACTTATCTGGATGGTATGGGTGAGGTACGTTTGATGCAAATTAAATATAAGTACTTCTCCGACAAGGCATTATATTTATGGGAGCTTTGCCATGCCTTCTTTGCCCATAGTAAGGATATCAATGTTGAAATTGATAATAAGGAATATCTTCTGGTTAGAAACTTCAATATCGTGTTCGAGGCAATTATTGATGAATTGGTTGGCGACAAGGAACTGCCAGCCGATTTAAAGGACCAGGGTGACGGTAAGAGGGTAGATCACATGTACACTTACAAGAACCTGACTAATAATAAAGAGGAGAAAAAAATATATTATATTGGTGATTCTAAGTATTATAAGCGTGGACATAAGATAGGAAAAGAATCTGTATATAAGCAGTTTACCTATGCGAGAAATGTCATTCAGTGGAATCTGGATTTGTTTAATGATGGGGATAAGAAGGAGCAAAATGACCATTTTAGACTCCGTGATGATATTACGGAAGGATATAATGTAATCCCTAATTTCTTCATTTCTGCACAACAGAAAACATTGAAAGCTGAAGATGATATTAAGTTGACAGATAACAAGAAGCAGAACTTCTTGTCTCGCCAGTTTGACAATCGTCTGTTTGATAGAGATACCTTCCTGATAGCTCACTATGATGTAAACTTTCTATTTGTTGTTGCTTTATATGGGCGTAACGAGCAAGGAGAAAAGAATGTTTGGAAGGAAAAGGTTAGAAATATGTTTCGTAAGGAAATCCAGCATATGCTAAATTCAAAATTTGACTTTTACGCTATGACTGCCTAGGAAGGAGTGAGCGCTGTAGAATATATACAAGACCATTTCCAACAGTTACTTGGCAAGGTTTATACTCCTTACGATGATAGAGGTGCACAGAAGTTCTATTCATTAGCATTGGATAATGGAGAGCAGTTTGCTGGTGAAAATGCAACTATATTGTCTCAGCTGAAAGATTCTTTCTATGTAGTGCCATGCAAGATAGGTGATGATCCTAAAACGTTGTTGCCAGAGGTCACTCCTTTTGTAGAGGGTATGCAGGTACCATCTTCGTTCCTGACGATGCACTATCTTGAGCGTTATCTTGATAAAACTATTTTGGTTGGTTGCTATCATGACGAAGCACACCTCAATTGGATTCTCGGAAAGAATGATAAGGGAACTCTTATATATAATATTCGTGTTGGAAAAGAACGTGAAGGTGGACAGATTAAAGCTCACCTTGACAAGATGGCGGTATCATTTGTTGTGCTCTATGAGTACGGCCATGAACATGAAAATAAGTATCGTGTGTTCCATGTACATCACCATGCTTTTATCAAAAAGGACAGAATGCGTGAAACCCTTTATCCAAGTGAGTCAAAGGGTAATTATTTCTGTTATGTCTTTGATGAAGAAGTAACGCTAGGTAATCTTGATGTCCATCGTTTGATTTCCCAAAAACGAATAGATGACAGGGAATACATAGATGGTGCACCTATCTTTATGACGGGTAAGGAAATTATAAAATTTAGGAAATAAATAATATGGAAAAGAAGGACATGAAAGAAACTCTTTATATGTTAGGTCTTGACAAAGACACAAAAAAAAGTTGTATTAGATACTTATTTGTTACGTAAGTATATGTTCGAAAAAGAGCTAGACTCTTTTTTGTCTGAAAATAAAGATGAAATTAATGCTAGTGAGTTTCGTAGAAGAGGTTTTTCTGATATTGTTGATGAAATACCGGTATTTAGAGGACATGATTTTGATGTAAAGAATGCCCCAAAAATAGCAGATAATTGTGTTATAAGTAAAAGCAAAATTCAAAATAGACTTATGCTTTTACGTATTTATAACACTATAGGTAATTGTTTCGATAAGTATCAAATTATGTATGAGAATTGGGATGTTGCTGTGAAAGAACAGGAACGTTTGAATTCTCAATTGAAATCGTATTACGAACTAATTAGTGCAGTAAGGGAGAAATTTTGTGATAATGATATACTAGAAATAAATGAGGATTTTTCTTTCAAACGCATAATGCAATTGACTTCTGTTGTTCGTTTAGATGGTAGAGCATTTTGTAAAATCAGTGTTAATTTAATTGGCGAATGTTTAGGTATTAAAAGAATTAACACAAGATTTGACAAAGTGAAAAAGAGTTTAGCAGTATACTCCAGAACAGGTCTGATGTATCAAGAATATGGAAAAAATATATATAATCATGATTTAACAAAAGATGAAGCTCTTAGTAAATTGTTTTCTTTGCCAACGAATTTTGATAAAGTTGTAGGATGCATAAAAAAGAAAGTTCAAGAGATTGTTAATAAAGAAATTAAGCCTAATGATATTTGTTACGATTGGGCTAGGGATTGCTATTATCTTAATGATAAAGTCGAAAGCACTTTGTTCCCAGAGTTTGTTGTTGAGGATTCTACGGAAGAAGTTTTAGTAAAATATTGTTGTTTGAGTACATTGTTAAAAACTTTAGATACTGGTAAAATGCGTTTAAATTCTATTGTTTCAATGAATGATAGGACTGAAGTTGATTATTTATCGGAATACACACGAAACTTTATAGAAACAGAAGAAGATAAAGATGATAAATATTTTTTTGCAGATAAAAAATTTATCACATCTTTTACTGATAGTAAAGATGATTTAAATATGTGGCGCTTTTACGGCGAAGATGCTAAGGGAGTATGTATGATTTTTAAGAAAACAAATAAAGAATCAGTCGTGAAAAAAGTAAAGTATATAGATAAGAATAATGAGGTTTTCTCAAAGATTCAAAAACTAAATCACGAGTTAGCAAAAGAAAATATTAGATTTAGATTTCGTATTTTAGATAATAACAGTTTATTTATTAAGCCAAGTGATTTTAAAATAGAAAAAGAACATCGTCTTTTTGTCTCTTCAAAGGAACCGCATGGATGGTATAGTACAGATAAATCTATAATAACACCATATATAGAATTGAACTTATTGGGACAAAATGGAGATGAACGCGATTATCCATTTGTTCTAGAAGAGATAATGTTAGGTCCAGAAATGAAACACCAAGATATAAATAGATGTCAAATAAAAAATCTATTAATGTCACGTAGGTCAACAATAAAAATTAATATAAGCTCAATACCGAGTTATCGAAGTTAATCTGAGTGATCTTATAATCTCTTCAGTAGATAAGGTAGTACTTTATAAAAGTCAAGCTCTTTATTGGAACTAAGGATTTTTGTATAAGCGGGTGTCTTGAGAAAGTTACTCGTAATATCGTCTGTATACTCACCTACGAGTGTCCCTAATCTATCGCTCCGCTATCACTTCAATCCCTCTCTCTCAATTTCCTTGAGCAGGAAGGGGTTGAGGTGCTGGTGCTTTCGGATAATATCGACAGGGCAACCCAGAAGGGCTTCAAGGTATGCCTTCAGACGGACTATCAGGAAAAACTTAGGGGGCATTTCTACATAGATATCTACATCGCTGCCATCGTGGTGCTGGTTTCTCGCTACAGAACCAAAGAGGC
>ERZ779819.166-NODE-166-length-7922-cov-2.19397_pt1 | contig 7922 bp, 3 predicted proteins | sample MGYA00511383_ERZ779819 | MGnify/ENA primary metagenome ERZ779819 (study PRJEB29588, sample SAMEA2158480) | human gut metagenome | biome: human gut; feature: human-associated habitat; material: faeces | place: Denmark | collected 2008/2010 ...
CGACAAGCGGTTCAGGTTCCCTTCTTATCAATATCGGAAAGTCGGTGGCTCGCCATATCCAGCAAGATAACTGTATTAAGTATTATGCACAAGAATTAAAGCAGAATACTTTCAACCTCACTCGTATGAATCTCGTTATGAGAGGCATCATACCAGATAACATTATAGCAAGAAATGGTGACACATTGAAGGATGATTGGCCTTATTTTGATGAGAATGACAAGGAAAATACTTATCACCCTCTGCATGTAGATGCAGTGGTTAGCAATCCACCATATTCTCAGAGTTGGACTCCTCCTCGTAAATCGAAGAATGAGGTTGACCCACGATTTGACGATTACGGCATTGCGCCTAAAGGTAAGGCAGACTATGCTTTCTTGCTTCATGACTTATATCATTTGAAGACCGATGGCATAATGACCATCGTCTTGCCTCATGGTGTGCTTTTCCGTGGAGATGCTGGTGATGGAACAGAAAGTAGCGTAGGTGATGGCTCTGAAGGAAGTATTCGCAGACAGTTGATTGAAAATGACAACATAGAGGCTATCATCGGTTTACCTGCTGACATCTTCTTTGGTACGGGTATTCCTACTATAGTCATGGTGCTACGCAAGTCTCGTCCAACAAGTGATGTACTTATCGTAGATGCCTCTAAGGGATTTAAAAAGGAAGGAAAGAAGAACAAGTTGCGTGCATCTGACATTAAGCGTATAGTGGATACCTATATTTCTAAGAGGGAAGAACCAAAGTTCTCCCGATTGGTAACTAAAGAAGAGATTCGTGCTAATGGTTATAACCTCAACATTCCTCGATATGTCAATTCTTCGGATGATGCAGAAACTTGGGATTTATATGCAACAATGTTTGGTGGTGTACCAAAGGGGGGACTTTCTGCAATGGATAGATATTGGGATGCTTTTGCGGGATTGAATAATTCTCTTTTCAAGCAGACAGATACTCCACAAACCGAATTTAAGGTGACAGATATTCAGAAGACAGTAGAGAATCATCCTTCTGTAGTTGGTTTCAAAAACATGTTCTCTGAAAAGTTTGGTGGCTTTAGCGAAATGTTGCATCATCGTTTGCTCGACAATTTGCAGTCTCTGAATATTGCCGCAGAAGAGGATGCGATTACTTCATATATATTTAATCAGCTCGAGCAAATGCCACTTGTTGACCGTTTTGAGGCTTACCAATTGTTTGCAGATAAATGGCAGACAATTTCGCAGGATTTGGAAATCATTCAATCGGAAGGATTTGAGGCTACTCGCATGGTAGATGCCAACTGGGTTATCAAAAAGAAGGATGATAAGGAATATGAGGTACAAGATGGCTGGGTTGGTCATGTACTACCCTTTGAACTTGTACAGACTACTTATTTGAAATCAGAATGGCAAGCTCTTCACGATAAGGAAAAACGCCTAGAAATGGCTGCTTCCGAGACAGAGGAAGCATTGGGAGAATTAGCTGATGATGAGCGTGATGGTATTACCAATGATGATGGGGTACTTGATAGGAAGGCTCTTGAAGGAAAACTTTCTGAAGCTTTGGAAGAAGTGGAAACTCCTGAGATTTCTTCACTCAATGAATACCTTCTACTTTCAAAAAAGAAAGATAAGTTGGCTTTTATTGCTGCCCATGATGAGATAAGCTGGGAAAACGTAACAGCTGGTAAGGATGGCACATACGGCAAGGCTGCTACTAATGCGCTTATTGGTCATTATCGTGCAAACTTTGATTTTCCAGAAAACTCTTATGAAGCACATCTGATAAGGATTAGTCGTCTGATGAATGAGACTAAGACTTTGAAGACTGAGATTAAGCTTGCTGCCGTAGCTTTGCATGAGCATACTAAGCTAACGATAGAGCAAGAATTATCCGATGAAGACGTGATGAAGTTACTATCCATCAAATGGATAGAGGGTCTTTGTGCCCATTTGGCAACATTGCCTCAGACTATTATAGATGAGTTTATTGGCAAACTTATGGCTTTGCAGAAGAAATATGCAACAACGCTTGTGGACTTGGAACATGATATTCACGATGCTTCCATACAGCTTGCTGATATGATAGATGAGTTGACTGGTAATGAGTTTGATATGGCTGCTTTGCAGGAATTTAAGAAAGTTTTGGTAAATGTTTAAGGAGAAATGAATATGGATAAAATGAAGAAAGTTCCAGATATTAGATTTAAAGGATATGAGGGAGAGTGGAATGAAACACCGCTTTGTGAGTATCTCTGTGTCTCTAATGAGAAGAATGCTTCCTGTGTATATAATAAATATGACATCTATTCTGTTTCGAGAGAATATGGTGTAATAAATCAAATAGAATATCAAGGTAAATCTTTTGCAGGAGCATCTTTGACTGGTTATGGAATTGTTCATACTTGGGATGTAGTTTATACAAAATCTCCTTTGAAACAACAACCTTATGGTATAATCAAAACGAATAAAACAAAAAACGGAATTGTTTCTGCTTTATATGGTATTTTTACTCCAAATGAAAAAGTTGATTCGAATTTTGTACAAACATATTTTGAACTTGATCAAAGGTTGAACAACTATTTGCGTCCTTTAGTTAATAAGGGAGCAAAAAATACGCTATTGATAAGTGATGAAGATGCTATTAAAGGAAATGTTGTTTTTCCCCAAAAAGAAGAACAAGAGAAAATTGTCAAGATGTTTAATTCACTTGACTACCTTATTCGCAAATTAGAACAAAAGTTAGAGAAGTTACGCAATATCAAGCAATCACTTCTTAATCAGATGTTTATAAATATTAATATGGGGGGGTACGTTCCGCTAATTAGATATAAGAATCAGACTTATCATTGGAATGAAATGAGTGCAGAAGAAATCTTTCATACTTACTATGATAAGAATCATCCAGATTTGCCAGTGGTATCTGCATCGCAAGAATATGGAATGGTATTTAGGGATGATGTTGGGTTCGATGTCCAACATGACAAAGCAAACGAGGTCGGCTATAAAAGAGTACTTCCTGGTCAATTTGTCATTCATCTTCGTTCTTTTCAAGGCGGATTTGCTTATTCGGAAGTTGAGGGTATAACATCTCCTGCATATACAATTATAGAATTTAAAGATAAGTCGCAAAATGATGGCTTGTATTGGAAATATGTTCTTTCTTCAAAAGAGTTTATAAAACGTTTAGAAACTGTAACTTATGGAATACGTGACGGAAGAAGTATAAGTTTTGAAGACTTTGCAGAATTAAAGTTTATGGTTCCCCAAAAAGAAGAGCAAAAACAAATTGGAAAGTTGTTATTGTTTGCCGATTGCAATTCCCGTAAAGTTGAAAATAAAATCACTAAACTCCGCACAATGAAGCAATCTTTGCTTAAAAAAATGTTTGTATAACAAGTAAATATAAAACGATATGGGATTCGACTATGAACCAGAATTTGAGGATGCCCTCATCAAATTGTTAAAAAATAATGGGTGGTCTGGCAAGATGCTTAACTATCCTACAGAGGAACAGCTCATTAAGAATTGGGCTGACATCCTTTTTAATAACAATAAGGGAATAGACCGCTTGAATGGTCAGCCTTTGACAAAAGGAGAAATGCAGCAACTTCTTGATAAAGTAAAGGAGTTGCGTACTCCCCTTGCGCTCAATGGTTTCATTAATGGCAAGTCGGTGACCATCACTCGTGATAATCCAGCCGACAAATTACATTTTGGTAAGGATGTATCACTAACTATCTATAACCGTTTGGAAATAGCAAGCGGTAAAAGTTTTTATCAGATAGCTCGCCAACCAAAGTTTGAACATCATTCTTATATTTTGCCAAAACGTAGGGGCGATTTGGTCTTACTCATCAACGGTATGCCTGTTATACATATTGAGTTGAAAAGCAGCAAGGTTCCGGCTATGCATGCTGTTAATCAAATTACAGATAAATATATTCCAGAAGGAGTATTTACAGACTGCATTTTCTCATTGGTTCAAATATTTGTGGCTATGAATCCTGAGGAGATGATATATTTTGCCAATCCTGGCATTGATATTAAATTTAACAAAGCCTTTTGTTTTCATTGGGCTGATGCTAATAATAACCCGATAAATGATTGGCAACAAATAGCATCTACATTCCTCTCTATACCGATGGCACATATGCTCATTGGGTTTTATACTGTTGCCGACCAAGCAGATGGTATATTAAAAGTATTGCGAAGCTATCAATATTATGCTGCCAGTAAGATTAGTTCCATTGTTGCAAAATGGGATTGGAAGAGTACGGAGCAGAAAGGTGGCTATATCTGGCATACGACAGGTAGCGGAAAGACTATGACCAGTTTTAAATCTGCTCAGTTGATTGCACAATCGGGGGATGCAGATAAAGTTGTGTTTCTTGTCGATAGAATAGAACTTGGAACACAGTCCTTGGATGAATACCGTTCTTTTGCTGATTCCGTGGATGATGTACAGGCAACTGAAGACACGGATGATTTAATAGGAAAATTATATGACGATACTCCAAGAAAAAATCTTCTGATAGTGACTTCCATACAGAAAATGAGCAAGGTGAATACCAAGGAGTTCCCCAAGAAAAAGACCGAGATTGAGAAGATTGTATCCAAGCGAGTGGTGTTTATCATAGACGAATGCCATCGTTCTACTTTTGGTGACATGCTAATCGACATTAAGCGAACTTTTCCTCATGCGGTATTCTTTGGTTTTACGGGTACTCCAATCAATGAGGAAAATCAAAAGAAATCGAATACCACGCAAACGATCTTTGGGGAAAGATTGCATACGTATTCCATTGCTAATGGTATCATAGACAAGAATGTGTTAGGTTTTGACCCATATATGTGTCCTACATATAAGGATAAGGCTTTGCGTCGTTGCGTGGCTTTGGAAAAAGCAAAAGCACAGACGGACGAGGAAGCTATGGCTGATGAGGCTAAAAAGAAAGTATATCAGCACTATATGAATCCAAGCAAGGTGTCTATGGCAGGAAAGACACTACCAAATGGTATAGAGGATTTCATACCTTCTTCACAATATAACTGTAAAAAGCATCATCTGAAAGTTGTGGAAGATATTAAGGAAAATTGGATCACGCTCAGTTTGAACAATAAGTTCCACGCCTTGCTTGCTACGGACAGTATTCCAGAAGCTATAGCTTATTATAGATTGTTGCGCAAGGAAATGCCAGCTTTGAAAGTGACGGCGCTTTTTGATCCAAACATTGACAACACAGGTGGTCAACAGTTTAAGGAAGAGGGACTTATTGAGGTGTTAGAAGGCTACAAAGAGCAGTTTGGCAAAGAATTTACGATGTCAACTCATGCAGCTTTCAAGAAAGATGTAGCTTTGCGTCTTGCCCATAAAAAGCCTTATAATGGAAAGGATTTTACGGAGGACAAGCAAATCAATCTTCTCATAGTGGTGAATCAGATGCTTACAGGCTTTGATTCCAAATGGATTAATACGCTCTATGTGGATAAGTTGATGGAGTATGAAAATATTATCCAAGCTTTTAGCCGTACAAACCGCTTGTTTGGACCAGACAAACCATTTGGAGTGATACGCTATTATCGTTATCCACATACGATGAAATGTTACATAGATAAGGCTGTAGCAATGTATTCAGACAACAAACCTCTGAAACTCTTTGCAGATCCATTGATTCATAACTTGCATCAAATGAATAGCATCTATGAAGAAATAGAATATTTGTTTGTTCATGCTGGTGTTAAGAACTTCGAGAAGTTACCAGAATTGGAAGCAGAAAGGAAACGTTTCGTAAAACTTTTCAACCTGTTTAATAAGCATTTTGAGGCAGCTCGCATACAAGGCTTTGTTTGGGAGAAAAATCATTATCATCTAAAACAACCACAAGGCAACTATGCGGATATTGATATGTTGATAAATGAAGAAACTTACAATGTGTTGCTAAAGCGATACCAAGAGTTGTTGCCTTCAGGGGTAGGTGGTGGTGGCGTGGAAGAACCACCATACGACATTGAGACTTATCTTACAGAAATAGATACAGGTCAGATAGATGCAGACTATATAAATGAGCGTTTTGATGTTTATCTGAAGTTAATTAACAAGGGAAATGCTTCAGAAGAGGAACGACAGATGGTAATGCAGGAACTCCACAAGTCATTTGCTCTGTTATCTCAAGAAGAGCAAAAATATGCCAACATCTTCTTGCATGACGTAGAAAGTGGTGATGCTGTTCTTGACACTGGTAAGAGATTTTATGACTATGTCGTGGAGTATATGAACCAGGCTAAGAATACGAAACTTCACCAAGTGGCAGAACTCTTTGGTATCAACGAACTGTTACTAAAAGAAATCATGTCTTCAGCCGTTACAGCAGACAACTTGAACTCGTATAATCGTTTTTCAAAGTTAACTGCAACTATAGACAAGGCTAAGGCAAAACAATTCTTTGAAATGACAGAAGGTGCAAAACTGCTTCCATTTAAGGTAAAACCAAAAGCGGAATTGTTTTTGCAAGATTTTATATTAAGCAATGGCAACATGGATATTCCAGAGGTTGGCCGCAAGTTGACAGACATAAATGATGATATCCATATCGTGGAGTTTGCTAACACTTTAATGACGATGCATAATGGCATATCTGTACTTCTTTTGGAAAAAGAATGTATAGAGAGGTTCGGAGAAGAATATTCAGCAATGTCTGTATCTGATTGGTTCAAGGTGATATATTCCTATGTGAAAGCCAAAACATATAAATATGATTTGAAACAGGACGATATTGTTTATTGGAATGTTGCAGAAGATAAAACGAAATGAACAAAATAAATAACATATACGAAATTCTTTCTGGAGGTGAGCGTGTCACCTTAGAATGTAAAAAAGCTACCAAAGGTGTGCCAACTTCGCTTTGGGACACTTATTCAGCTTTCGCTAACACTTATGGCGGAATCATTCTCTTGGGTGTAGTAGAACACATGAACGAACAAGACAATGCCGAACGTTTTGAAATAGTTGGTGTTGAGATGCCGACAAGATTCGCAAGGACTTGTGGAATACTGTCAATAGTAGAGAAAAAGTCAATATCAATCTCCTATATGATGATGATATTCAGACTATAGATATTGGCGGCAGAAAAGTTATTGCTATTAATGTGCCTCGTGCAGACTATACAGTTCGCCCTATATATATCAACAACAACCTGTCAAGAGGTACTTTCAAACGCAATCATGAAGGAGACTATCATTGTACAGAACAAGAACTAAAGATGATGCTTCGCGATGCCAATGAAGCTGGCAATGATGGTTTGTTGTTGGAATACTATACGATGGATGATATTGATATTCCAACCTTGGAGCGATTTCGCCAAATGTTTCAGAATTTACATCCTGAGCATCAATGGAACTCGTCTGAACATAAGGAGTTCTTGATAAACTTTGGCGGTTATGCAAAAGATCGTAGAACAGGAAAAGAGGGATTGACCATGGCTGGACTTTTGATGTTCGGAAAGGGACTTCCTGTTCGTGAGCGTTTTGACAATCTGCGTATGGATTATATTGACAAGTCCAATCTGATTGGAGACCAACGTTATAGTGACCGCTTGACATACGACGGTACGTGGGAAAATAACTTGTTCAACTTCATCTGTATAGTCATTCCGAAACTGACACGTGATTTGCCTCATCCTTTCAGTATGAATGGTGTAATTCGGAGAGACGATACTCTCCAGGCTAAGGCTGTACGTGAAGCTGTTACAAACATGGTTATCCACTCTGATTTCATGGTAAATGGAGTTCTGAAGGTTGAGAAATTTGACGATAGTTTTGTGCTAACCAATCCAGGACTTTTGAAATTACCAATCGAGCAAATTTATAAAGGTGGAGAGTCTAAAGCACGTAATCAGCGCATACAGAACATGTTCCGCATGATAGGCTTTGGCGAAA
>ERZ779819.175-NODE-175-length-7662-cov-3.58262_pt1 | contig 7662 bp, 9 predicted proteins | sample MGYA00511383_ERZ779819 | MGnify/ENA primary metagenome ERZ779819 (study PRJEB29588, sample SAMEA2158480) | human gut metagenome | biome: human gut; feature: human-associated habitat; material: faeces | place: Denmark | collected 2008/2010 ...
GCTATGATGGTACCGATTCATGCGCTACAGTGGTACCGATTCGCCGATACTGTCACATACTCTTTTCGGAGAGGAAGAAAAGACGACTAACAGACATAATACAACGCTTATACAAGTATTTCTTCCAACCATTACAGTTCGGAGAATGATGCAAGTAAGCGAAGACAGGTATATTCAAAATATGAAATGACGACAATAGCAATAAGAGAACATGACAGCCAATATTTAAGTTTGGTATGAAAATCGCATCAGGTTTAACCTGCCAAACGAGTTTGAGGTCATTCAGTAAACTCTTTCTTTCCTGTTCCCAGACAACATGCTTACCATCCTTCTCCATTTCCACAGCTCCATACAACCAATGAGATGGAACTTTTCCTTGCATATAGAGATTGTGAGTCTGAACTTCACCAATATATAAAACTTTCATTTGCGAATTAAAGACTTTATAAATCGACCAACTTTATTAGAATTAAAGAAATATCCTTTTTTCATTTTAAACTTATCAGACCATGACATCCACGTTGCAGAATAGTGATGAATGGTATAGGTATGATCCGTAAGTTCCATATTGGAACTCATAAACTCTATAGGGCAGAAGTACTCCCAGGGATAAATAGTAATCCCCCGCCACCTTTGTTGGCTTATCTATATGCGCAGGCATTCCATGTTTGCGAAGCACCTTAGTTACTATAGGAACTATCGGAATTTGTTCCATATGACCATCAGGAAATACATAATGAGTATTTTCATAATACTCCATAACTTCTTTTATAATTGAGTCATGAGGTTCTACTGCAAATCCTAGCCCAACAGCAACCTGGTCTTCTGCATTAGGTGTAGAAGCATGCTTCTCTACCGCCATCCAGGCACCAGAGTTTATAACATCATCCATATTACGAATAACCTCTACATCTGTGTCAAAATATACACCACCATTATCATAAAGTATCTTTAGGCGTGCATAATCGCTCACGTATGCATACTTTTTACTTCATACGCTTCCTTGGTAAATGGTATGATATTCACATCAAAGTTGTCTTCATTCCATTCCTTGATTTCATAATCAGGAAGAAACTTTTTCCAACTCTCTATATATCGCTTGTATTCTGCTGGAATAGGATTGCGTCCAAACCAACAGTAATGTATTATTTTTGGTATCATATTCAATAAAAAATATTTTCGTTCAACCTAAATATCTAATATGCATTTATGTTTTTCTTTACGATTATAAATACCTATAATTATGATATCCCTTCTATATTTATTTTAATATACTTCTGTTCTTCTACTGTATTTTGAACCCTCCAAAAATCCTCACGCCAATACCTATCCGTTTGCAACCAAGGTGTTTTTTTGAAGAAGAGAAAATGCAGATAAGGCAGCGATCTCCCTTTATAATCTGTGATACAACCATTCTTCACATCATAAATCCATTGTTCACCATCCTTAGGCTGAGGACTAGTCCAATACTCATGGAGCAGAACTTTCTATTCTTATAAGACTTGCTTTCAGGAGCATTCCAAATTGCAATTTTCCTCTTTATCGATTCCTCAGACTCCATGGAATCAAGAGCCCATGTTATCCAAAAAGGAATATGTAGATAATTGGCATGGTCAGTTATATCATCAAAACCAATTGATAAGTCAATACTTGGCTCATTCAGCATAAAATCATGCCACTCCTTACGAAAAGAAAGATTCTCTCGAGCAAAGAATATCTTTAAGTCACAAGGTTGATATTTGATAGCCCATTCTGGACCACAAATAGTAAAGACCCCAGCCTTCAATCCTGGTTTTTCTTTTAGCAATCCACGTCCCTCAATAAATTTGGGAAGCCACAAATCCTGCTCAAAGAAAGGAGGAAACCAATTATAAAGTTTAGTCTGATATGCTTTAGAAAACTGCAATCCCTTTCTGCGGAGTCTATATAAGTTATTATAATATTTTAATGTACCTATTCCTATCATTTTATGTAAACTTTATCGAATTGGATTGTTCATTATCATATTTTTAAATTTATATAAAGATGTTGCTATATGGTATAGACCATGATACGATAGCCATACCAGGATGCGATTAACCCTAGAAGTCTTTATTGCCAACAGATCCTTATTACATTCTGGATAAATGGAATAATATTCTCTTGACGTATAGATTGGATGCTCAAAAGCACCATATTTCTGTCCTAATTTAAAACTTTTTATCGCTTCATCTTTAACTGCGCTTTCAGGAAGTATCTCCTCCATCTTTTTAACCAACAAATCACCCTTTCTTAATCTTTCCTTAGTGTAACACCCAACAATACTATCATGTCCAATAGCACAATAGTAATGATAAAAAGCTTTATTCAAATAAGCAACTTTTACCCATGAGTGAGATAAGATTTGATACCAGAAGAATAAATCCTCACAATAATCAATACCAGGGAAAAATCTAGCGCCAATCTTATTGTAACAAACTCGTTTTACGAGTTTGTTCCAACAGCTGCCATGCAGCTGTTGGAACATATCACGCATAACTTGCTGGGGAACTAAAGAAGAAGGTTGCTGTATAACATAATGCTGCCCATTATTATTATTTGTAAAATAATCACAAATAACAATATCGGCATCTTCTTTTTTAGCTTTTGCATACAATTCTTCTAACATTGTAGAATCAAGCCAATCATCGCTATCTGCATGAATTACATACTCTCCTTCTGCATGTTCTATTCCAATCTGTCTAGCAGAAGCCACCCCACCATTATTTTTATGAATAACTTTAAACCTTGAATCTTCCTTATGATACCCATCTAATATATTACCAGATGCATCTGTACTGCCATCATTTATCATCAGTACTTCAAAATCTGACATGGATTGCTCCTTGATGCTATCAAGCATCCGCCCAATAGTTGCCGCAGCATTATAAACCGGTACTATAATTGATATTGCTGTCATAATTTAATTAAAAAAGGTGATGCTTGTATTAATGGCTGCAAATCGATAAATCCTTTTTGATAATCATTTTTTGTGTTTAAAATATCATCTACAGTCATATCACTATGTAATAAAAAAGGTGACTTCCTATCTTTGCCTAGAGAAAGGAAAAAATCGTGAAATTTAAAATGTCCACCTAACAACTTACCTGAAATCTCTAACCATAAATTTGGAATTCCATACGCTTCTGCAACAATTAAACCATGTAGCGATGAAGATGCAATATAGTCACAACTAGCTATTTGATCTATAACAGAAGTCCAATCATCATATCCTTCCATCTTAATGAAAAGAACATTAGAATCAGACTTAAGTCTAGATAAAACCGGATGATTGAAATCATCATAATGAGGAATAATTCCCAGCTTATAGCGTTTCTTTTGCACAGAAGGAGTATATAGTCTAGGCAATAATAAAGCAGGATCTCCATAAACCTCAGGACAGTCTACACCTTGCTTTAAGAGCCATTGGCGCGTTAAAGGACCACGAACAGCTAATATTTTTTTAGGATGGCAATCCAATACTCTACTATCATCTATCGTACCACTTCCCCATACTATAGTATGTTCATTAGTCAACATTCCTAGAGTTGATCCTATAGCAAGATAGTTGTCTTTTTGCGACCTCATAGACAAAGTAGAATAATATAAATATGATAGCTTTCTATTCCAAAGCTTTTCTAACATATATATATTAATATCATCACCCCAATTACGATGCATCAACCTTCCATAAGAGTAATGTAAACAAGCATTAATACATATTGGATGGCAAAATACATCTTTAAACGCCATCACTATTTTATTAAAAATCACACTTAATCGTGATTGATTATAAGAAATCATACCTTTATTCATAAACATTACGACACCCTTTATATGGTATTTTTTAAACAATTACCTTACGATGGATTATCTTATTTATAATGACATCTATTAATATCAGAATCTTTCCCAAAAGGGATATTTTTTTTCCCAAAATAGCATAACACTCTTTTGCGTAAATATCCCTTTTAAGCACAGCATCAATAAACAATCGTCGTAAATATGCTTTATAATTTTGCCTATAAAAAGCTACATCAAACACACGATTAAACTTATCAATATCCCCAACAGCATCAATTTCCAACATTGTGCGAACACATTTAAAACATTTGTTATCGTTTTTAACTGAATTCACACATACATTTAAATATTTCTGAGCTGGTTCCCAATTTACTAATGCCGACATTTTTTCTAAACGACTTTTCTCCGCCCCCCCAGAATACAAATGCATACCATTTATGCTCATCTGAGCCAATGTAAACAAATCATAACGGGCAGAATAGTCAATATCCATCAAGCTAAAATCTTTAGCAGGATAACCAGAAGAATATTCATAAAGATGGATTGCTTTCTGAATTAAATATATACAAAACAAAGCCATAAACGTATGATATGCTATATGAGAATAACCTCCATGTTTATGAATTAATAAATGTATATTCGACTCTATAAAAACAAAATTATAATTATACTCTGTAGCAAAAGATTTAGCTAAATCGAGACGTCCTTTTACCAGTTCTGTGCGCAATTCCTTACTACTTTTCATAGCTGCCCCCACATTAAAAAAACACAAAGTATTAAACTTCATCGACTTAGGAATATCAGCATGAGCATTATTCCATATTGTATATAAGGAATCTACACCACAGGATATACCTGTTGCAACCATTTTTGGGATTCCATCAACTTTGTCAGGTCTATCTATGACTGGGGCTAAAATTTTAACAGAATGCAATTCTGAATGTATGCCACAAATAGTTGGTATATAGTGAAACTTCAAAACATAATATAGTTCAGAACTAATAGGATTGTCAGAGACGAAATCACAGGAGTTCTTCATTGCAAAAGGAAGGAGACCCAACACTATCGCATCAATTCTGTCTAAAGTTAAATACTGTAATGTAAATTCATTTACATTAATTATCAACTCTTCGTCTTGGTTGCCAATTTGAAGAGGACACGTAATACGACATCCTACTTGTTGATATTTACCTATTTTAATTTTCATACTCTAAATTTTTTAATGTGAGGAGTGAACATTGGGTCACTCAAAATATCTATTTCGTTTAAGAAATTTCTTATTATTTTTTTTATTCTCCCCCATAAAGTAAGCTGCTCAAAAATTGGGAAACGACTCCCTTTCCAGGGAGTAAGCTTCAAATACTTTTTATAACTCCAACGATATGGATGCTGACAGTCTTTAAACCAAGGTTTAATCGGAGCTGCAAAGTGAATAATACCTGGATTACATTTGGATACATGTAATTCCGGCAAATATTTATCAAAAATTTTAGGAGAACGAAAGAAGTAAAAGGTCGTCATATTCCATCGAATAGGAAGCAAAGCTATTTTGTTTTGGAAATAACAAGCTAGCACATCCTGCTCATTTACTATCTTTCCTATTATTTTAGATGCATACTCCATAATCGGCAAAGCATGTTCTATCTTTCTCCATTTTATCAAATCACAAACCATCACACCAGAGTTAATACATACATCTGACGGTTCTAATCCTAAACGTGATTTGAAAGATAAACAATCAGGAATATCTTCAGCAGCTGCAATCACTTTATCCTCAAGATTCCAGGAATATAATGGCTTGATATCATCATGTACTATCATATCACCATCAAGGAACAGACATCGATCTTCGCTAGAAGGTAATAGTTGAGGAATCAACAATTTAAAATACATAATAGGTTGCCATTGCCCGATAGGAAAATCTCCAAGGTTCTCTATACTACAGTTTATGACGTTAAGCTGAGCATTATAGTTGTTACAAACCATCCTTAATTTCGCTTCTGTTGCTACAGATATACCATCCGTCAACAAATAAATGACAAATTGCTTTTCTCTGTTAGTACAAAACAACGATGTCAACATCACTGCAGAATGTTGTATATATCGTTCATCAGCGACTATAACTATATTATAATGCATTTAAACTACGATTATTAAAACTATTTTTCCCTAAATTTCTTTAAATACTTTCCGACTACTTTACTCAATATCATCGTTTTTGTTTCTTTATTGAGTCCAAAAAGCCAAAGCACAACAATAGTACACATAACAGAAGATGAGCATACAACAAAAAAGCGCAAGAAGCCATCATTCATATTATGCTGAATGAGAAGCGGTAGCAAAGCTGCAACTCCCACCAACAGAAAGTTTTTACCAATAACCATGACAGCATATCTCATTATAGGAAAATAATAAAACTTATTGAGAATATACAAGTTCATAAAAGTAGCTAAGAGCATGGGGAAAATAGCCACCCAATAGAGGTCTATAGGACTACCACCAAGTTTTAACACCAAATAACAAATTGGTAAGTGAACTAAATAAATTGATGAAGACCAAATATTTTGTATCTTTACTCTTCCAATAGCACCAATACCAAAATCCACCATATTATTTGAATAAGAGACAAAACATAGTAAAAGAGTAATTTTAATGAACGTCGAGGTATATTGAGGGACTTCCGTAAGCCAAAGCTTTAAGACAAAATCTATCTCTAACAAAACAGGGATAAAAAATACAGATAGTAAAAATAACGTTACTCGGGTTATATTAAAGATGAGATCAACAAATTTTTCTTTTTCATCATTTGCATAATATTTAACTAACTGAGGTTGTGCTGCCATAATAAATCCACCAACAAATTGTTTTATTGTAAAAGTCACTGTAATTGCCAAACCTCGTGCAGCATTGACAGTTGTTCCAAAAAAAATATTAATCAATACATTTACTCCATTTCCATTTAAAACCGCAGCTATATGTCCAACAGCAGTCCATCCTGAGAAAGTAAACATTTGCTTAAAAAGATTTCTATCAACTTTAATAGAGAATTTACATTCTGAAAAATGACGGACACAATACCAATGATTAAGCATACGGTTGATTACATTGCCTATCAATATTAATAATGCATAAACTATAAGTTTATCAGCTGGCACCATAACCAGTAAATAAAGTGAAACCAATTTGAATACTACATCGAAAATGCTTAAATACGCATATATATCAAATTTCTCATGTGAGGTAATAGCTGCACTGTAAGGAGTTTGAGAGATAGCAAGCAAACTAGAAAATACAGATAATTGGAATACCCAGTTTGCAGCATAAAGTCTCGATGGATCTATGTTCATTTTATAGTTAACGAACCATATACCAAAACTTTCCAAACAGATAAATACGATCAAGACTATTATTAGGTGAATGGCAATAGCCGTAGAAAAAGTTCTTTTCAATACGAGCTGGTCACCTTTACCTATGCTTAATGCCAAGAATCGGTTTGTACTAGTCTGCAAAATACTGTTCAAAACTGAGAACATCGACACAAAGCCTCCTACTACATTATATAGGCCATAGTCTGATACTCCCAGTTTTTCAAGTACTATTCTTGTGGTAAAAAAGCTGATGCACATCATCAATAACATTCTACCATACAAGTACAAAGTATTTTTAAATATTCGCTTATTATTTTCTTCCATTTAATTTTTATTATATATATATCACAATTAGTAAATCACCGTTAGAACGTAACTACTTATTTTCAGCAGTTAGCACATCCAACATTTTTTCAAAAAAACATGTTATTAATTGGTATTGCCAAAGCTACCAATTAGGCAGCCTTGACAT
>ERZ779819.183-NODE-183-length-7489-cov-26.6125_pt1 | contig 7489 bp, 5 predicted proteins | sample MGYA00511383_ERZ779819 | MGnify/ENA primary metagenome ERZ779819 (study PRJEB29588, sample SAMEA2158480) | human gut metagenome | biome: human gut; feature: human-associated habitat; material: faeces | place: Denmark | collected 2008/2010 ...
TGGATGGAATACAGAGGGAGGAAACGGGTGAAGCGGTCGGAAGGAGAGATGCTATGAAGAATTGCTGTATTCAAGCTGTCCCCATCCATAAGCACATCAAACATATCCTGCATCAATTTCCAACCATCTGTACTACCAGGCTGATAGGCATATTCCTCATTATCATTATAATACCATGTACCATTAGCAGCTATTACAATACCGCCAACGTAATTTATTCTGCCTTCAGCCAAGTTGTTCAACATAGAAAGACGCTTCTGCAAAGCCTCAGCCTTGTTTTTCGTGTCTTTAGATGCAGCCGTCTGACCTCCTTTGGTGTCAAAGATGCCGATAGTACCATCCTTCTTTTTGAAAATCCAGTCGGGATAGAAAAGTGCTTCTTCGTTGCGTTCTTCGCTGAAATAACGAATGGCAAGCCAATCCTTACCGCTATCTCCATTCTTAAACCACCATTCTATACCATCCTGACCCTCAAGATACTTGTAAAAGCTCTCTTCCGTTTTTCTGCCAGTATAGTTTTGGCCCAAGAAGAAAGGATGCAACAGGCATTTCTGCTCCGTCAACTCATCATGTTCTTCTGTATAAGAATACATCTTCTTCAATACAAAAGGAACACTCTGTCGCTTTCGGTTTTCCTCTCTGCGCTTACGTAATTGTTCTTCGAGCAAAGGATGGTATGCCTTAAGCGTTTCCGTGATAAGGCGTCTGAATATACTTGAAGCAGAACCGTTTAATGCATCATGCAAGAAAATACGATACCATTTGTCTTCGTCTTCATTCTTCAGAGCAAAATACTTGAACCACAAGCGTATGGCACTTTTCAAAGTTGGAACAGAACGCACGATGTTTCCCACCTTGCAATCATTATCTGATTGCGAGCGCAGGATTTCCACCAAAGTGAAAGTAAAGAGTTTCTGCACATCACTCCTACTCCACTCGCGCTCTACCCCTTTAGCTTCCTTGAGGTTGATTCCAATATTTTCGTAATCATAGAATTGAGCATCTGAAACTATCTCATGCGCTAAATTTCCCTTCAAGTAGAGTCCTTTAATTTCTAGTTTCCTTTTTACAACATCATCAAACACATCCTCATCAGTAATGCCGAAATAGCGATTGAATGTATCAAACAGACATTGTTGGAATTCACCCGATTTACCCAAATCTCCATAATCTACACGCGACAGCATATCTGTCATCAGATTCGGGTCGATAATGTAGTCTTCCCCCTTTTTGTTGTAAGAGATAAGCGTTTTTGGTTTGTTGCCCATTCCGCCATAATCAGCCTCTGTTACAGCTTTGCGTGAGAAGTTGGTATAAAGATAACCATTACGGAAAACCTTAGACACTTCTTCGTGCATGATTGGAACACGGAGAATTCTACCGATGGTCTGAGTACTGAAAATTTCAGATTTTATATCACGAAACATAACTAAAATCTGAGCACGGGGACAATCCCAACCTGTACCGGCTGCGGTTTTAAACAGAAGGTATTCGTATTCGCTATCATTCCGTTCCAGCCCCTCAGGCTTAGCCTTACCAGTAAACCAGGATGCAATTCTGTTTGCCTTTACCCCCTGCGAGATAAGATATTCTTTCGTAATCTCTTCCTTGGTAGGCTGCCCCTGTTCTATCAAGGTTTCATCATCATTTGGCAACTGGATAATAACTAGCGGATTGACGTTTTTGCCGAAGGCCTCAATCTCCGCTTTAAGTTCCCTGCGCTTTTCGATAGCAAGTTTCAGCAGGACATGATCTTCATCTTCGCCTTGATATTTATCCAAATCCTCTTTCGTCTGGGTAACGATGCTCTCCTTAATCAGCCCTTGTGCTACCACATCTTCATGCTTTATTACCACATTCGAGTCATAATCTGCAGCTTTTACCATCACTTCAGGAGGCGGAGTAGCAGAGACATGAATGCAGATTTTCGGGTCGAGTTTGCTAATCACGTCACGATTAGCAGCTTCGGTTACATTCAGATGGCACTCGTCGATTATAAATACTATTTCCACGCCGTTGGCATGGGTATTCTCTACAAAATCCTCGAAGTATACTCTACTCTCATGTCGCTCATCTGGATTTTCCGGTCGTCTGTATATACGGTTTCCGCTTTCTCGCTCACCAGTTTTTGCCAGTTGATGAAAAGCACATCGTTTTTCTGCAGAGCCCCAAGACTAAAATCTTCTATCGTCAACAATCGCCCATGCTTACTAGTAGGGAAGTAGACATCAAACTTATGCTTGCTCTGCATGGCGAGGTCGTCGGAGAATGTAATCCATACATAAGCCACCTCTCTATCCCAATCTGGCTGTTCTGCCATCTCGCAAATCATCTTCTGAGTCATATAAGTCTTACCGCTTCCTGTAGGAGCTTTCAGTACAACAGGAATCTGGCGATCTCCATGTCCCCATAATCGCTTTATATTAGCCACCAGTTTATCAACGGCTTCTATCTGAAAAGGTATCTGTTCCATACTTTCTTAAGCATTTAAAGATTTGTAAATATCGAGGATAGGCTGAGGAATGCTCTTCAGATTTACCCCAGAAAGATATTCGAAATAGGAATCGAAAGAACCGACGTCGCCCCAACTGAAAATATATACATTCTTCACGCCCTGAAGCTGCTCTACTTCATGAACAAATTCGTTGAAATATTTCGGGCGATAATCTTCTTTAAAATAGATTGCCGTCCATACATCATGATTTTTGTCCTTGAATATCTGATAGCTATCAGTTTTCTTCATTTCGTAAAGCGTATTCTCAGCCAAAGCCAGCAGGCATCCAGCCTTTTGGGCAAGGATTGTCTTGTCATAGTCTGTAGCCTGATTAGCCGTACTTGTTCCTACGAAAGAAGTGCGATAGTACTTGAGAGAATTGCCGAGAGGCGGACAAGTTTTCTTTTTCGAGATTTCTCCTTGCAGCATAAGCACCCCATCTTTAACATGCACATCAAACGAATGATACAACTTTTCATTTTCCTGCTTTATTTCGTTTATCCTTGCAAGATAATCAGGAACTTTCTTTAATGATGTAGGAGTCAGTTCTTCCTCAAATAATACTTTCGAAATCTTTTTGTCAGTCACATATCCGCCAATAGCATTTTCGATACGTTTTCTTGTTATCTGTGTAATAGTTTCGAATCCAGCATTAAAAACGCCCTTACAATTGTTCTTGGCTAACTTCTTGCCTTTTTTGATTTCATAAGTCTTTTCTGGCGCTTGAACTAAGATTACCTGACCTGTATAGCCTCCATCCAAAAATGCATGCCCTGTAGACCCACTACCGGCAAAAAAATCTAGAACAACAAGATTTTTATTATTACCTTTAGCTATTTTCAACAAATACTGTATAAATGCAATCGGCTTCTTTCCGCCATCAAAAGGAACGCCACCTTCTGTTCCAACCAGATTGAACTCTTGTTCAAAATCCAAGAAATTAGGATATGGAATTTCTTTTGTGTCATTTCTCTGTAAAGGTGCTCCCTGGAAGTAAAATCCGTTTGCGTGAGAACTATCGCTTCTAGAGAGGAAATATCTACCATCCCTGCCATCATCCCCCATATTAGGGACCTTATAAATTACCCCAAAATCATTATTTCTTTCTTCGAGGTAGCTCATGTGAAATCTTCCGGAACTATTACCCGTCTTTATGGAACCACGAATATTTATTTTCTTAAGATGTTCAAAACTTGGTTCATATTCTACAATCCGATATTCTCCAGGATGAAAGACTTTTACTTTCTTACCTCCCATCATAATTATTTCCGGATTATCTATCAACTCCTCAATTTCATAAATATAATCTTTAGGATCAGAATTATCAACTATACGTTTACTTATGTTAAACTTGTCTGACTTCCTATACATCAAAAGCAATTCTGTCGTTTCGTGCATAGGTTTATCACCCTTGAGAATTCTATTCTCATGACGCACTTTTATTGTGATAGTGGTAATATAATTAGAATAACCAAAAACACTATCACACAGCAACTTTAAATTAGCATATTCTTCTTCATTAATGCTGATATAGATAACTCCATCTTCTTTCAACAAAGAAGATGCGAGTTTCATTCGTTTGTCCATAAACGACAACCAAGAACTATGACGTAACGGATGATTCTTTGGCAACTGGGTACCATCAGGATATTTATCTAGGAATCTCTTATCCTTATACGTAAACCCATCACTACCCGTATTATAAGGAGGATCTATATAAATTACATCCACCTTACCTTGATGCGTATAATTAAGGCAAGTAAGAGCATGATAATTATCACCTTCTATGAGTATATGAGTAGGTTTTCCATCATCTTTCGTGATGGAAAGTTCTGGTACTTCTTCAAGAATCGGAATAGCATTTTCTCCTCCAGCTTCAAAAGCTTCAGGCACATCTATCCAATGAAGTCCAAAACGGTTATCTTGCTTCAACTGAGCATTAAGATAAGCCACTTCACCCTCCAAATCTTTTATTTTTCGATGTAGTTCATCAATATTGTCTGCCATATTCTGATAGTTATTAATAGCTGCATCCAACTATCATCAGGCTACACGCAAAGAGACACAAAAGAAGGGTGTGAACGATTCTTAAGGTCTTCCGTGGCAAGCGTAGGAAAGTCTGAACCACCGTCAAATATAAGAATGCTCACACCCTATATAGGGCATGAACATCGACTCTACATATTTGACGAGAGGCTCACCTATGCTTACCACAGATGAAGCCAACCATTATTGGTGCGGTCGTATATTCAGAAAGAAAGTTTCCTACGCTTTTTCCGGAAGACCACAATAATAGTCAATGCTTTGTTTTTACTAAAATGTCTGGAAGCGGCTCCTGCCGAATCCATTTGCAAAGGTACGAAGAAACTGGCAAAAAACAAAAAGAAATGGGATTTATTTTCATTTTTATTGCAGATAAGTAAGATTAAAAGAAGCTCTTTAGCTATTCATAAATTTAATTTTACCATAGAATTGGCTTTTTAAAGCAGGAAAAACAACGAAAAACACAGCTTTTAATATTAAATTACGTGAATTTATCACGAAACGCGAGATTTTGCTTTGCGTTTCTGTTTTTTTATCGTAAATTTGCATCAAAATAAAAAAAGAACAGCTATGAATCGTGTATTTCAAGTACAAAAATTTCTTCAGCATCAGGGAAAGGCAAACGCTAAGTTCCTTACTACTAATGATGACAAGATGAGAAGCCAATAGTGGATTTGCCTCTCCTTGGAAGTATTTATCTGGATAAGGAGGATTAGACCGAGTTGTGTGGAGAATATTAAAACATAATATAGAAAACTTAATAATATAGATAAAAATGAATTTCGAGATTACTGCAATCAGATACCAAATGCCTGGAAAGAATTTCGAGGAGAAGACCCAAAATGCCCAAGAATTTGTAGCACATCTACCGATTCCATCAACGGTGTATTTGAAAAGAGAACCAGACAATATCTATAGTCCAAACGCAATTGCCGTATACTACCAAAACTATAACAAAATTGGCTATGTATCAGAGAACTACACCAAAGAAATACAACGTGTATTTCCCCAAGAGCAGTCTTCTACAACAATAGTAAAGGCCAAGGTTATTAGCAAGGTTGGTTACATCACTTTAACAGCAGATGTTGACATCCCAAAGGAATGCTTGTTGCCCCCCGAACCATACAAAAGAAGAATCGATCCATCCCCATTTGATATTTCTATGCCATTCATGGAGGAAGAAAATAAGATTGAGTTAGTAACAAGTTTACTGCTACCAAGAGATTTCAAGGATGAGGATGCAGAAGAACTCATTAGGCTAAGTGAGCACTACTGCGCCCAAATTTCCCTAACACTTTGCGATGTTGATTGCAAAAATACAAGTCGAATTCTCAATAAGTTGAAAGATTTCACAAGTAATCACACAGCAATATCAAGCTCAACTAAAAAGAAATTAGAAAATCTCTGCCATAAAATACAGAATCTTGTGGCAAACATACATAGAGAAGAGGATAGAAACAAGATTTACGAGACCCATCTGTATAGAATGAAAAAGTTTTTCTCCAATGAAAAGGATGGATTTTTTAAAAGATACGACGATAACTATTTAAAATCACCATTGAATCTGGCCGAAACGGATGTAATAAAATCTGAAATCAACAGGCTTACAGCTTGGCTAGACAAAGTACCAAGAGGAATTTTTCATTCCCACAACTTGAAAAAGAAAGATATCGTACCTCAAATGCGTTATCTGCACCTTTCAAGAAGAGAAATGTATGATATCATGGGTACCGAACTTGTGGTTTTAAGACTCAAAGAGCAACTCTATCAAAACGAGTTGATAAAGAATCTGGAATCCTAGTCAGAACAGCAAAATGCAGTTCCTGATGAAGTATGCATCCCAGATGACTGTAGAGATGCCATCAATAAAGTAATGAAACCTACTTTTACTTTACCAAATAAAGTTGTGAAGATTTCCAGAAATCAAATTGAAAAAGCAGCTTATGTGATTGACTTGACAACCAATGTACAGGTAGCCATGCTGATGGCTATTGGCATGGAAGTAAAAGCTATCCGCCCAGGAGTGAAATGTATAGATTTTATCCGTGCTCTGATTGGAATTGGAGTGCTTAAGTATAGTGATGAAAAAGCCTTAAAAAATATGGCAGATGGAATGAACAAAAAATTGCACGGAGGCAAACAAAAAGGCAAGACTGTACCACCGCTCCCACCAAAACATTTACAATGGAAGGGAATAGATAGAAATATCGGAGAGGATATATTTAAAGCTATGACAACGGAATAACTATCATCTGTTGTTTTCTGAAAACAAAAAATACGCTATTGAAAGCGGCAACGATTATCCGAGAAAAGGATGGTGGTTGCCGCTTTTTGCGTTTTTCTGGTTCCGATTGATTCCTTGATTTTATTCCGATTTATTCCTAATGATTCCTACTGATTCCTAATACCATGAATTTCAACGATTTAAACCGATTACTTTTGCACTCGCTCAGATTTTTCGCCTTATCTTTGCACCCGTCATCTGATAACAAGATGACTACCCATCAGGCGAGTTGCAAATCACAAAATGGGGAATGATGGTACTAGAAAAGATGACGGGGAAACCTCTTCGAACGTCATCGTACCAGAGAGGCTTATTTAATACTCAAACAAAAAATGATTATAGTATTAAATGGCAATATGAACGAAAGTTCAGGTAAGGCTGGAAAGAGATTCTACCCAAACACAGAATTGGGTATCGACCTCAAGTTGATGACTAAGGAGCCAGGGCGCATGGCCGTTGGCGAGTATCTGGATGGAGCCATTACGCACGATGGAGAAGACCACTTCACCTTCGTACAGAATGACCAGGAGAAGAAACTGAAGAAGGTGGTGCAGAGAAATCCGCACGTGTATGAAGGAAAGTACATCAACGTAAACCGGAAGAAAGACGGTACACTCTACCCTACCTTCAACCGCAGACCTCAGTTCAAGAAGTTTTTCACCTTCGAG
>ERZ779819.184-NODE-184-length-7472-cov-37.3717_pt1 | contig 7472 bp, 11 predicted proteins | sample MGYA00511383_ERZ779819 | MGnify/ENA primary metagenome ERZ779819 (study PRJEB29588, sample SAMEA2158480) | human gut metagenome | biome: human gut; feature: human-associated habitat; material: faeces | place: Denmark | collected 2008/2010 ...
TCTGTCACACGAAGGAGAACGCCGATTACGGTTGGCATCCTTTCTCCCGTCCTCTCGACCAGATCTTAGATGACATGATAGAGAAGGAAGTGAAGAAGCGAGTAGAGAAGGAGTTAAGAATCCGCGCCCTGAAGAAGGCCCAGGACGAGATTGGAAAACAATAATTTCATTTTTTTTATTGAATCAGAACCATTAAGGCGCCGCCTTCCTGCTGGCGAAAGCTGGCTGGAAGGGGGTGCTGTAAAACTAAAAGCTGTAGAGTCTGGAAGTAGTTAGAATCCGTGAGATCCGTGTGAGCCTAATTGATACGAAAAGGTAAAGATTTTAATCCAAGATTCAAAACTCCATACCTCTTGTTTTGAGTAGCTGCACTAACTCATGGGGCGTGGAATATGTTTTTATAAACGGAATTCTTGTTGCCATATACCCATAAAAACAAAAAAGCCCCACGCATTTGAGCATCGTTGAGAGGCTTGGTGGGAACTGACTATGCAAAGATACAAGTAATCATTGATAATACAAACTTTTCAGCAAGAAAAATCACGCAAAAGTGGAATTCTTTGACATATTCATATTTAATAATGTTAAATCAGACCTTAAAATCATACTTTTCCAGCCAAATAAAGTGTTTTCCAAGATAAAAGTGTTATCTTTGTAACGTCTATACCCATACCGGAAGCCCCGATGGGCAAAGGTTGGGCAGACATATATACATATAAGGCGTAACTGTACGCTTTGGTTTTGACGCAGTAAGAATCTGGCAGTTCGAGCAAAAGTTGTCAAGAACAAAGCAACGGGAACGCCTCATGAGGTGTATTGTATACAGCCCTCATTGGCTTTGGACGATTCTATCGCTCATTGTCAAGAGTGCTTTCTATATACGTACACAGGCGTGGGGCTTTCGGCGTTGCTCGTTTCGACAACTTGGGCGATGCCAGAGCCTTTACTGCGTGGAACGAGTGACAGGACTGGCTCCACGTTTTCATGTATATATATTAACCATTTATTAATCATGCCAATATGGTAGCCGTTGGCAAAAAACGGAACGGTATGATTGACAAAACAATTATCTGTCTTAGCGCACGAGCTAATTCTGGAAAAACGACATCAATCAGAGAGTTGTTTTTCCGCCTTACAGGACATTACCCTGAAAGTACAGGAGATTTCTTGTCCATTGTACAAGATAAAAATGTCGAGCATGGTATAGGCATATCATCTGTGGGAGATTCTTGGGGAAATCGTGAACCAATAGAAAAACTTATTGATGCTGGTTGTGAAATTATCGTGTGCGCCTCACGTACTTCTAAAGATACCGTGAACACGGTGTATGAGTTGGCAAGTAAAAACCAGTACAAAGTTGTCCAAATTTCTGCTCTACATGGAGAGCATAATGACACTATAGAAAATTATAATCTTTATTGTTGTAAAAATGCAGAAGCCATAGAACAACTCATCAGAAATATAATACGAAACCAACTAAAAACAATAGAATTATGAATTCAAAATACAAACATTGCCCATATTGCGGAGAGGAAATACTCGCTGTGGCAAAAAAGTGCAGATACTGCGGAGAATGGCTTGACACAAACGATGTGCCTGGCAACCCTCAACAGACAGAAAGCGAAGAACCAGAAGATTATAGTGAAGAAGAGATGGATGAGAAGCCTTCCTTTATTCGAAGAACATGGAAAGTTCTATTGCCTGTACTTGTCATCATATTGCTCTGTGTAGGTAAGATTGGGTTAAAAGAATTCGGAAAGAATGCCGTTAAAGAAGCAGCTAAAGAGCATTCATCAAGTAGTGAGATGACAGATTCTACTGCTGATTCCGATGAAGCCACTTATGTCTTCCAATACATTGGTGATGGCGAATATTACTATATGTATTTGACTGATGGACAAGGTAATGTTTATGAATATGATGACGAAGCATCATACGAGGATTTTGTTTTGCCTGCAATAGCTTCAAGAGAATTGTATTTAGAACTGAACAATGCAGAAGATTTCAACAAATTGGCGAAGTCAATAATGACATTCCCTGTTTCTGAAAAACTTGTATGTGAGGGGCTGAATGTTACGGATATTGTCAATAAAGAGTATTACGATTTCAATCCATTCCAGGTGGAACTGATAAAGAAAGGTTACGGATATCAAACTTATTATATAGCAAAGTCGGAATATGACGAAGGAAAAAGATACATAAGGTTTTCAAGAGGTGAAAACAATGGAGTCAAGGTGGAAGTTAGAACATGTAATGTATTTCCTATGATTGAAAACAATTAAAATATAAAGCAATGAAGAAAACGATTTTAATGATAGTGGCTGCGCTATTTGTTCTTGTCGCAGTCAATGCTCAGACAAGAAAGGTTACACCTCGAATAAGAAAGTCGGGGAATCCTGCACAGGTAATCAAGGGAAAAACTGTGCCCATAAGAAAAAGTACAACTACTAAGGTACAATCATCTAAAAAGACTGCATCACAGAAAAATTCGTATCAAAGAGAAGAGGAAGAAGCCAATTACAGATATTGGTATGAGAGATCTGATGAATACAACATAAACAAAAATATCGGAGAACACTTTTCAAAATGGCTAAAAAAAGGAGAGTTTGAAAAAACAGTCGATTACGACAAACGTCTGAATGAATGTTCAAAAACAGTATTTGATTCTATTTGTAACAGTGAGATTATATATAAGATAGAAGATGTTTGGCGTGATATTAGGCTGGGTACTTACAATACAGAAACTGAGGAATTTCCCGTATTCGTAAAAACGAACTTTAGTGATATAAGAGGTAAAGCACATATTAAGATACCAATAGAATCTGCCCAAGATTTCCGTAACAAATTTTATAGTGGAGATGGAACAGGTTTCAATTACAGCAAAGGACCTGTTGTTCCACGTGCTGATTTTGTATATGTTTCAAGTACCGAAAATCCAGGAGACAATGTATTGTGCCCTACAACTGTAGTTTATTATAATCCTCCTTTTTTCAAAGACATTATAAATATAAAACTTACTTACGACGAAAAAACGAAACCTGTCAAGGTGGCATTTGACGAGTTAGGCATTACAGATAAATATCTCAATGGATATGTCTACACTTTTGATGGGTATGATGAAACCATTTATGAAAAGGACATGGTGGATAATATGCCATCACCTTATGGGTACGAATCTATAGAAAAATGGATTGAACAAGATTCTGAATGTCAAGAAGTAATAAAGAACGAAGAATATAGGGTGTTAGTGAGATTTGTTATTGACAAAAACGGACGCATGAATAGTTTTCATAGCAACGCTGGATATTCCAATAATTTTACATTATACCGTAGATTTGAGTCCATAAAGAAATGGTCGCCAGGCATTTTAAATGGAAAAAGAGTAAATACAAGAGTAAGTTTATATATCAATTATAAAAGTGAAAGTAAGAAGAAAAATATGATCAAGGAGGAACAGAATGAAAGTGAGAGCAATAAGATATTTAATGGTGACGATGTTGACCAAAAGCCTTCTTTCCCAGGTGGCAACAAAGCATTAAATAAATTTATTGCATCTAATCTTAGGTATCCTGATATGGCACGAATGTTAGATAAACAAGGAACGATTATTGTTAAATTTGTCGTAAATGAGACGGGCGTATTGACAGATATCAAATTAGCAAAAGATTCGTACTCGCTTTCGCTGGGTAAAGAGTCTTTACGAGTAGTCAAAGCCATGCCAAAATGGTATCCTGGACAGAAAAATGGAAGAGCCGTAAAAGTGAAATGGAGCATTCCTATCACTTTCCGTTTGTGAGAAAATACAAAGAATAGGTAAGAAAAACACTCCAGCCCTTCTCTCTTTTTTTAATGAAAGAGAAGGGGCTGATTCTCGTTATCGACCTAACCCTTTGTCCTTTCTTGGTTTTACCATCCGAGTTGCTTGTTGCAAGTATCTTCTTATCCATTCAATCTCATCTTCGTCCTTCTCACGTCCCCAATCCTTGGTATCGCTGCCGCCACCACCTTGGCTTTCAGCGAAGTTGGTAGCCTCGTTGATGTAGCCAACATACAGGTACATTGCACAATAGATAATTTTGTCACCATGATTAATGAAGTCTATTGCAAAGCTATCGGTAAAGAGACAGCTGTCGTGAATGCTCGTCATACGTGGATAGATGTCTGCTATCTCTGCCAACGCCTTCATGCCAGCCTGTTCCCAAATTTTATTGATCATCTGTTGCGGCAGAAATATAAACTAAATAATAGGAGATAAGATTATGGCATTAGCAATTAGTGGTATCCCAATGCTTACAGGTGATGAGGCTTTAGCTTTCAGAGAAAAACTGAAGAAACATTGAAGAAGCGTGGTAGCATAGATTTCTCAAAGCAACGTGCTGAGATGAAGGCTATTTTAGCAAAAGCAAAATTTTAAGTTAGTATTTAGTTAATAGTTTATAGTTGTTCTTGTAGTAATTTGCTGATAACTTGCAGATTTCTTGCTTTTTTCTTGGTGGTTTCAAGAAAAAAACGTAATTTTGGCGGCATCTATCATAAAATACAAAGGTATGGAAGAAAATAGATATAAATTAACAGAAGATAATGCTGCGGCTGGTATGGTTGCTGAGCCAACTCCGGTCGTAAGGCCTTCTTTGTCTGTTCAGGAAATGAGACATTGTCTTATGGATGCAATATATTCCTCCAAGGATGTTGATAAATTATATTCCTGCTTGGTTATTCTTAAAGGTAAGCCTGCAACAGAATATCGTAGCAAGTATCGTGCTAAGACGGATGCAGAACTTTCTGCAGAGTTGTCACAATTCCCATCTTGGGATGAAACAGAACATCCTGATTTGTCGAATATTGATTATCGGCAGTATAAACATAAGAAATCTCCAAGAACAATTAAAGCAATATCAAAATGGCTGTAACTAGAGTAAATCAAGGAGAAATTGTAGAGGTTCCATTTGAATTGCCAGATGGAAGCATCTTGCCGCATCCTGCATTGGTTCTTTCAAATGAGTATTTGCAGGATTATGAGGATGGCTTGTTTTATGCCGTATTGATATCTACAAAAAATCATTATCCGGAATTCACAATACCAATTGAGGATTCTTGGTTAAACAAGCCTTTAAGTAAAAGTTCGTTCTTTGTTACTCATATAATTGACCAGTTTAATGTTGATGAGGTGATGAAACGTAACAATACGTATTTAAAGGCTCGTTACTTTGATTATGTCGTTGATGAAATTATCAAGAATGTAATTGGTGGAAAAGAGGAATAATTGGTTTGAGTCGTGAAGTTATGTCTGCCTGTTAACCATTTGGAGATTTCTAAGTCTCGCTTGTTGAGTAAGCGGGCAAAATCCTTTTGGGTGAGTCTCTTGGCTTTCAGAATCTCACTAATGCGCTCGGCAATACCGAAAGACAAATCGAACTCTGCCTTTTGCTCGGCTGGTATCGCAGCGAGGCAATCACGGAATAATTTGTTCTGTATCATGACGCTTAAATATAAAATGCGTTTATAGTTCGTTGTCTAGGATTTTCATCATTTCTGCTGCTGTAATCACTTGCGGTTCTTTTGGGAAGTGTTTGAGATTACCTGTTACTAAGAAGGAATCTTCCTTGCTTAGGCAGACTTCATAGAAGACTCGGTCGTCCTCATCTGGCATGGTGCCATCATAAGGAAAACGGGAAGAATCAATGCCGTATTGCTTAAAAAAGTTCAATAACTCATGGATTCTGATTTCACTTAGATGAAATTTTGACCTATTTAGTACATCAAAGTACTCATCCAAGATTTCTTCATTATACAATGGCTTAATTTTACCACTGAGCATACTATTAATGACCCTTCTTGTTGCAGAAGAAGGGTTCTTGGTTATAAACGAGGACACGATAATGTTCGTATCAATGACTGCATATACCATTGCGTTCTTTTCTTAATCGTCTGACTTCTCTGATTTCTTCATTGATCTCATCAAGTGACATATCAATGTTATTCTCTCTTGCTGTGTCACACATATACTGGAACGCAGCTTTTGCTTTTGCAGTCACTTCATCTTCTTCTTCATTCTTTGCTTGAATGGAGAAGGGAATGCTCTTACTGCGAATTACTGCCTTAACAAAGATGTTGATAGCGGTATTCGCACTCATGCCGAATTGCTCGCAGAGTTTATCAAACTGTGCTTTCTGCTGGTTGTCCATACGGACTGTCATTGCTGTCTGTGCCATAAGCCTAAAATGTTTAATTAATAATCATTCTGATTGCAAATATACATCATTATGACGTAAAATGGTGCGATAGTATTAATAATTTAATAAAGATTAATAGTTGAATGAATGATATAACTGCTTGTTTCGCTTTCTTGAAGTATTGCCTTGGAAATAAGGAGAAATATGCATTTCTTCTGGCGACTTAAACACGGAGATAATCTTTCGAAATCTTCTTTTCTTGAAGCCCTATTGGGGCTGGAGTTTGGTCACGCAGATTTCGCAGATGACGCAGATTTTCTTCTTTGCTGTTTATTAGTCCCACAGATTTCACGGATTTACACAGATTTCTTTTGATTTTCTTGGTGGTTTCGAGAAAAAAGCGTAACTTTGGCGGCAAAGTTGAACGTTTAATTGAAATAGAATGGAACAGACTGTATTTAACCCTGCTCAGATGAAGATTCTTCAAATGATGTCTTATATCAAGACTCCACAGGAATTAGATAATCTTGAAAATGTTCTCTCTCAATACTTTGCAAAGAAGGTTGATGAGGGGATTGATGAGTTGTGCGATAATGGAAGTATAACTCTTGATACCATCGAGAGCTGGGGAAATGAGCATTTACGTACTTCTGGCAAATGAGAAAGATAGTTCTTGATACTAATTGCTTATTGATGAGCCTTCCAAGGATAAGTCCTTATCGTAGGATTTGGGATGATTTCTTGAAAGGTAAATTGACTTTGTGTGTCACAAATGAAATTATTGAGGAGTATTTAGAAATCATAGAGCAGAAGACTAATGCCAATATTGCAAGTAATGTTGTGTCTGTGATTCTAAGTCAAAAGAATGTGGAATTTGTAACACCCTATTATAAGTTACATCTCATTTATACTGATGAGGACGACAACAAATTTGTAGATTGTGCTTTTTCTGCTGGTGCAAGTTGTATAGTGAGTAATGATGCTCACTTTAAAATTCTCAATGAGGTTGAATTTCCTCGCATTTTTGTTGTAAATATAAAGGATTTCGTGGAGTTATTATTGCGGAATCAAGGAAACAATCATCTTAATTAATAGTTTAAGATGTCGTAACTATTGATTATAGCAAGTTGCAGAAGGAACTCATCTCGGTCTTCTCCAATGGTCTTTACACCCCCTTCGGTTCCCCCGTTTCCGGGGGACAGAAACCTCAGGGAAGAAGAGGAAAACCGCCCTACAGTGCTGACTTTTCTACCTCTCCGTCTCTCCTGCAAGGAGAGCTCCACTTTCTCCCCAAGCCCC
>ERZ779819.187-NODE-187-length-7312-cov-2.1666_pt1 | contig 7312 bp, 7 predicted proteins | sample MGYA00511383_ERZ779819 | MGnify/ENA primary metagenome ERZ779819 (study PRJEB29588, sample SAMEA2158480) | human gut metagenome | biome: human gut; feature: human-associated habitat; material: faeces | place: Denmark | collected 2008/2010 ...
CGGCAGGTTTACAGCTTTTTTTATGGTTTTACCGCCGTTTTTTTCTTCTGCCAGTTTTTTAATATCAACTTTGAGAATATCTTCGTTAATTATGGTTACGTTATCGTATTCTGCCAATGTTTCCTTAAGAATCGGTATAAGATTAGTGTCAATTTCAACTGCTGCCACACCACCCGCCTGTTCACATAAAAGCTGTGTCATGGTTCCGATTCCCGGTCCTATCTCAAGTACAAAATCATCTTTTGTCACACCGGCTTCACGCACTATTTTATTAACAATTCCTTCGTCAATAAGAAAATTCTGTCCGAATTTCTTCTGGAATGCAAACTCATGCTTGTTTATCACGGCAAGAGTGTTTGTTGGATTACTTAAATACATATTTTTTCCTTTATCCCAAGCCTAAGCTCTTAAATTTTTCAAGATCAACAACATAATTTTTATATGTCTTATCCTCAAGATATACTTTAACCTGTTCGCCCGGAGAATATACTATTCCCGGGTCATCATAGCAATGCTCACTCTTAAATACAATAACTTCTCCTGTTTCAGGCTCTACATACTTGCATTTAATGACAAAAGGGCAGACCCCGTTTACTGCAGTTGAATAATCAACAACAACATCATATATTTCTGCATACACATAGTAGTTTTTCTTGATTTTCTTTGTTCTGACTTCTTTGATTCCGGAAATAACACCCACAAATAAGAATGCACCGCCCATTACATATAAAATAATTATTATTGCCGGTCCCATTCTTCGTCTGAGATTATATGGATTATCCTTATCCGCATACGCTTTTTCGGTTCCGCCTAAATGGGCATTATCACTGTTTACAGGTTTATATGCAATATGGCTGTATGTCTCTCCGTTTACGGTATAATCCACATAATACAGATAGCTGTCACTGCCTACCTGTTCTTTCTTGGTAATACGCACCTTTACTTTATAACAGTTAGCATTATTTTTTATATCTTTTACCAGAAAATATGTACCAAGCCCTATAAGTACCAGGCCCGCAATCAAAAAGATTGCCATGATCTCCTTAATTATTCTTTTTTCTCTCATATCCCATACATTCTCCTGCCATTTTTAAAAGTTATATCTATCACTTCATCATAATCAAGCTGCTTAATCTCTGCAATTTTCTTAACCACCTCAGGAATATATAACGAGGAATTACGTTTTCCCCTGAATGGCTCAGGTGCAAGATAAGGGCAGTCTGTCTCAAGAAGTATCCTGTCAATAGGTACATATTCTACCACTTCACGGATTTTGGCGGCTTTTTTGAAGGTAAGCACACCTCCGATACCAATATAAAATCCCATATCCAGATATTTTTTTGCTTCTTCTTTTGAATATGAAAAGCAATGAATAACACCGCTGTTGTCCCTGTCAGCCGATGCCTTTATTACTTCATAAGTATCAAGAGCCGCTTCTCTTGAATGAACAATAACAGGCTTTTTAAGTTCTTTTGCAAGCACTAACTGACGTTCAAAAAATTCCTTCTGCTGCTCTTTATTATCCTTATCCCAATAATAATCAAGACCAATTTCACCTATGGAAACAATTTTGCCATTGGCAGCCGCTTCTTTACGAAGCCACTCCATGTCTTCATCAGTAACCGTCCTGATTTCCTCAGGATGAATGCCTAATGCACCGTACATATAGTCCCACTTTGGAATAAGTTCAATAATTTTGTGGCAGGTATCGATAGAAGACCCCACATCCACGACATATTTTATACCATTTTCGGGCAGGGACTTTAATAGTACGTCCCTGTCCTCGTCAAATGCCTCATCCTCATAATGGGCATGGCTTTCAAATATTCCTGTCATTAACGAATCTCCGCTCCGTTAGGCATATCCTTCTCAGGTGTTAATAATGATAAGTTGCCTTCCGCATCCTCTGCACAAAGAAGCATACCTTCTGAAAGTACGCCTGCGAGCTTGGCCGGTTTAAGGTTAGCAACAACCACAACCTTCTTTCCAACCATTTCTTCTGCGGAATAATGCTGCTTGATTCCCGATACAATCTGCTTAACTTCGCTGCCTATCTTTACCTGTGAGCAAAGAAGCTTCTTAGACTTAGGTACTTCTTCACATTTAAGAATTTCACCCACTCTTAACTGGACCTTCATAAAATCATCAATGGAGATTTCCGGTTTCTTTTCAACATCAATACCTGCTTCTGCCTGTGGTTCCTCGGTTACACCTGCCTGTGCACGCTGTTTAGCACGGATTTCTTCTACCTTTGGCATAATTTCATTAATGTCAAGTCTTGCAAAAAGGATTTCAGGTGCATCGGTTACTTTTGTTCCCGAAACATAATTACCAAACTTTGTAAGGTCTTCGAGTGTAAGTTCAGGTGCATTAAGCTGTTTACGAATCTTAGCTGTTGTTTCCGGCATAAATGGCTCAAGAAGTGCAGCACCGATACTTATTCCCTCAACAAGGTTATAAAGAACAGTTGATAATCTGTCCGCCTGTGTCTCATCCTTCGCAAGTGCCCAAGGCATTGTCTCATCAATGTATTTATTGCAGCGCTTAAATATATTGAAGGTCTCTGTAATCGCATCTGCAACACGGAGGTCATTCATCTTAGCGTCAACTTTTTTAACTGCTTCAAGAATTGTATTTTTAAGGTCATCATCAACTTCTGCCGTTACACCTTTGTCGGTAACTACTCCGCCAAAATATTTATTACTCATTGAAATTGTTCTGTTTACAAGGTTTCCAAGAGTATTGGCAAGTTCTGAATTAAGTCTTTCCACAACCAGTTCCCATGTGATGACACCATCATTTTCAAAAGGCATTTCGTGAAGTACAAAATATCTTACGGCATCCACGCCAAACATATCCGCCATATCATCGGCATAGATTACATTTCCTTTGGATTTGCTCATCTTATCGCCACCCTGTAATAACCAAGGGTGTCCGAAAACCTGTTTTGGAAGCGGTAAGTCAAGTGCCATAAGGAAAATAGGCCAGTAAATTGTATGGAAACGGATAATATCTTTTCCGATAAGATGAAGATCCGCAGGCCAGTATTTTTTGAACAATTCATCATTATCGCCGTCACAGTCATATCCAAGTCCCGTGATATAGTTGGTAAGTGCGTCAAGCCATACATATACAACGTGTCTGTCATCAAAATCCACAGGTATTCCCCATTTAAAAGATGTTCTTGATACACAAAGATCCTGAAGTCCCGGTAAAAGGAAGTTATTCATCATTTCATTCTTACGGGAAACAGGCTGTATGAATTCAGGATGTTCGTTAATATAATCAATAAGTCTGTCCGCATATTTGCTCATCTTAAAGAAGTAAGCCTCTTCCTTTGCAGGCTTGACTTCTCTTCCGCAGTCAGGACATTTTCCGTCTACAAGCTGTGACTCCGTCCAGAAGGATTCGCAAGGAGTACAATACATGCCTTCGTAATGTCCCTTGTAAATATCCCCTTTATCATATAATTTTTTAAAGATTTTCTGAACCTGTTTCTCATGGTATTCATCGGTGGTTCTGATAAATTTGTCATAAGAGGTGTTCATCAAATCCCATATTCTCTTAATTTCACCGGCAACGTTATCTACAAACTGTTTTGGTGTAACACCTGCCTCTGCTGCCTTTAATTCAATTTTCTGTCCATGTTCATCCGTACCGGTCTGGAAACGGACATCATATCCCTGCATTCTCTTATATCTTGCAATACTGTCTGCAAGAACTATTTCATAGGTATTACCGATATGTGGCTTACCTGATGTATACGCAATCGCTGTAGTAATATAGTAAGGTTTTTTCTCCATTTCACTAAATCCTCCTAAAAATCTTCTGTCCTAACTTCTAACGCTACCATAAATAGGCTCTAAAATCAATATTTAATCCCTTTTAAGTTGTCTTCCAACATTGGGTCTGATAAAAGTCTCATCTGCATATTTCCATAATTCTTCCGAACCCAGATGTGTTTTCTCATTACGTCCGTATACCTGTGAAGCATGAACACCATGTTCTTCCCACGATCTGCCCTCTGACGCATTATTAAGCATTAAAGGCTGAATCTTGTCCATTGTGTTGGCAAACCTGGCTTCCGGCGTAATATTTTCCTCGAATTCATCCCACAATGCCCTGAATTCCTCTGCCTGGTCTTTTGGCAGAATATTAAAAAGTCTGTCCGCAGCCGCAAGTTCACGCCCGCGTTTGCTTTCATTGCCCTTTGAATCATAGGCATAGGTATCGCCTGCGTATATTTCTATTAAATCGTGAATAAGAACTATTTTCATTGTCTTCAACACATCTATATCTTCATTGGCATATTCCGACAGCACCATTACAAACAATGCCATGTGCCATGCGTGCTCCGCATCATTTTCTTTTCTCATGCCGTCTGCAAGATAAGTCTGTCTGAAAATATTCTTTTCCTTATCTATCTCTTTAAGAAATTCAAACTGTTTTTCTATTCTTTCAGGAAACATATCTACTCTCTTTCATTGATGTATTTTTCTACTATATAACGTGGTCTTTTCTTGGTCTCAAGATATATTTTGCCAATATATGAACCTACAATGCCAAGTCCCAGAAGCACCATTCCGCCGATTGCCCACACTGAAATAAGTATGGAAGTCCATCCGGCAACAACTCTGCCGGTAAAATAACTTACGAATGCGTAAATCATCATGGCAATGCTCACAAGAAAAACAAATATGCCCATTCCCGTTACAAATCTCATGGGTTTAATGCTTAGTGAGGTTATTCCCTCAATGGCAAAGCTCATCATTTTCCTGAGCGGATATTTGCTTTTTCCCGCAAGTCTTTCTTTTCTCTCATATTCAACAATCGTCGATGGATGGTACTATTCCTCTTAAGAAAAGATTGACCTCTTCAAACTGTGCCAGTCCCTCAAGGGCTCTCCTGCTCATAAGCCTGAAATCCGCATGATTGTATATCAGGTCTCCGCCTAATTTGTTGGTTAATTTATAAAACATCTGCGCCGTATGTCTTTTGAAAAAAGAATCTTTTTTTCTGTCATTTCTCACACCATATATGACATCATAACCCTCGTTATTTTTCCGGAGCATTTCATCAAAAACATTTATATCGTCCTGTAAATCCGCATCAAGGGATATAACTATATCCGCGTCATCCTTAACAGTCATAAGTCCGGCTAAAAGTGCATTCTGGTGTCCCCTGTTTCTCGTAAGGTTAATTCCGCCAAACAGAGTATCTTTATTGTGTAAATCTTCAATTATTTTCCATGTCAGATCCATTGAACCGTCATTAACAAAAATTATCCTGCTTTTTACGTCAATAAGCCCTTCCGCCATAAGTTCTTTCATTTTTTTATCAAGTTTGCCCGCCGTGTCAGCTAAGACTTCTTCTTCATTGTAACATGGTATTACAAGGTAAAGTATTTTTGCCATATATATATCATCCTTCCGGAAATATCCGTATCATATTTAGAGATTATCACATTGTGTTATCATTTGCAATTACGCTGTTACCTATGATAATATGTACTTTAGTGAGGGTTCGATATCGGAGGTAACATTAATGAAATCAAAACAATATGTTTATGTTATTACAATAATTTTTATATTATCACTTATTCCCCTTTATATCATAGGTAAATATAACCATCCGAGTGTGGATGACTATTATTACGGCGTGGAAACTGCCAAAGTTTACCGTGATACAGGTTCTGTTTCCCAGGTTATATCTACATCTTTTGACGAAATGAAAAATACCTACAATGACTGGCAGGGCAATTTTGCCGCTATTTTCCTTATGCGCCTGCAGCCTGCCGTATTCGGTGAATCCGCCTATGTATTATCATCTGTTATACTTATAAGCGCATTTGTTGCCGCCATGCTTGCATTCATATATAATTTTTTAAGAAAATGGTTTGATGCCGGCAGACAGGCTTCCATAATCACGGCTCTTGCCGTTACTTTCTGTGCAATGCAGTTTACCATTATGCCTTCGGATTCTTTCTATTGGTATAACGGTTCTGTTTATTATACATTTTTCTTTTCATTGGCTTTATTTTTACTGACGCTCGTAACGGTTATGATTAAAAGCAAAGCTATGCCTGCCAGAATTATTGCGGGTATTTTCGCAATTCCTTTAGCCTTCATAATCGGTGGCGGTAACTACGCAACATCCCTTGTTACGGTTCTTATATTAATAACCCTTGTTATACTTATGATTGTTAAGAAAAATAAAAGTGTCATCCCTCTTGTACTGATTACATGTTCAATAGGAGTGTCCTTTGCCCTTAGTATCCTTGCCCCGGGTAATGCAATCCGTCAGGAGGCCGTGGGTGGCAGTCATGGTGTAATTAAGTCCATTATCTGTTCGTTCGCTTACGGTGGATACAGTATTGCAAGCTCAACTTTGGCACCTGTGCTTATACTTTTTATAATGTTAATACCTTTGCTTTACAGAATCGCCAAAAGAAGTTCTCTTTCTTTTAAACATCCCGTACTTGTGCTTTTGTTTACATTCTGTCTTTTCTGTTCACAGGGTACTCCTGTATTCTATGCACAGGGATTAAGGATGCCTTACAGAATGATGAACATTATTAATTTCAGCTATTATATCTTTATGATTTTCAATCTGGTATACATGCTTGGATATATAGGTAAAAAATATGGGGATTCCCTGGTTCTTTGCAAATTTGCGAGATTTTTTGAGATGAAGCATGAACGTTTTGTATTTATTATGTCCTGCACTATTATTTTTGCAATTTCCTGCGTAGGCCTATGCAAAGTGTCGGAGGGAGAAAACGGCGGGGGCGATTTTTTCAATATGCCACTTTCCGTAAGTGCCACATATTCCCTTATTAATGGGGATGCAAAACAATATGATAAGGAATGCAAGGAGCGTGCGGAGTACCTTTCCGACACAGAAGAAAAAGGAGTAACCTTAGCTCCGCTTTCAGTTACTCCTGCACCTATTTTCCATACGGACATTACAGCAGACCCTCTTCACTGGAAAAATGCACATCTGGCACTTTTCTATGGTAAGGACTGGGTAAAACTCAGTAATAAATAGGACTATTCCTTTACAAGAAATCTGTCCCATTCCTCGACATCACCGCTGCCGCTCACTGTTATTTCGTAACATCTGTCGTTGGCATCTATGGAGAATACATAAGTGTTCTCCTTTTTTTTGATGGAATATATTGTTCCATAAGGGAATGTCTTAAACATGGCCGCATATTCGTCTTTTGCAAGAATTCTGTCATCTACGGATTCCTGAAGAACATTATCAGCATTGTAACGTTTATAGCCTTCCTCTATAAATTCCTGTATTCCGG
>ERZ779819.190-NODE-190-length-7302-cov-3.20008_pt1 | contig 7302 bp, 6 predicted proteins | sample MGYA00511383_ERZ779819 | MGnify/ENA primary metagenome ERZ779819 (study PRJEB29588, sample SAMEA2158480) | human gut metagenome | biome: human gut; feature: human-associated habitat; material: faeces | place: Denmark | collected 2008/2010 ...
TGACCTAAAGCCTGATGCTCTTGTCATTGCAGTAGGAGCAACTCCTTCCAGAATTCCGCTTCCAGGCGTTGATGGTGACAATTGTATACAGATTTCTGAATTTCTCCAGTCCCCTGATACTTCCCTGCAGCACTACATTATCATTGGTGGCGGCAGTGTCGGATGTGAAACCGCATTAGATCTTGCAGAAAAGGGCAAAGATGTTTCTATCATTGAAATGGCTGACTGCCTGGCATCTGCCAGCAATGATTTATACCGTCTGGCTCTTTCGGAACATTTTGCCAGATATGACAATCTCCATACTTATCTCAATTCTGCCTGTCAATCCATTGATGCAGATGGCGTAAATGTTTTAACAAATGGAGCATCTACGCATATCAGTGGTGATAAAGTTCTTCTTTCACTGGGCTTTCGGCCAGATGCAAAACAGGTATCCTCTCTTTATGGCATTGTACCGGATACTTATTATGTCGGAGATTGTGAACGTGTTGCAACTGTCGCAGAAGCAGTAAATAATGCATATTTTATCGGAGCAAACGTTTTCCAGGAACAGGATATCATCTAACATCCTCATAAAACATTTTGTGTGATAGAAAATTCCTGTCACACAAAAATGCCTAGGCCATAAGGTCTGGGCATTTTTGATGTAATGAATGAATATCATTTTCTTTTACAGATTCTCTTCAAAAAAGGATTTTACTTTTTCTTCTGCAATATTCTCATCTTCACCTTCAATGACAATATGTACTTCATCACCATGTGCTACTGCAAGGCTCATAAGTGCCAAAAGTTTCCTTGCATCTGCTTTTTTACCCTGTTTTTCAACTGTAACAACACTCGCAAGACCTTTCACTGTATTTACCAGCTGCGTTGCCGGTCTTGCATGCATTCCAATCGGGTCTTTCACCGTATAATAAAATTCTTTCATTTTTTCCTCCTTTTACTACATCTGTACAGTTTTTTCTATATTACAGATTATTTCTAGTATTATTATATTCTGTAACACCACGTTTTCCCACTTTCATATTTGCACCAGTCTGGTGCAATTTCTCATATTGTGAAAAATATTTTTTTAATATAATAAAATAATATAAGTATAATTATGTCGAAAAATGGAGGGTTTGTTATGACGAACAAGAAACTTGATGTTCTGAATTATCTTCAAAAAAACTCAACATGGAAAACAGCAGCAGAAATTTCTTCTGCACTTGGCTATTCTGTACGCAGTATTAAATCTTATATTCATGAACTGAACGAAGAAAAGCCTGATATGATTCTTTCTTCTAAGAAAGGTTTTCTTCTTAAAGATTACCCCGCCGCAAATGAACTAACCAGTGGTCTGCAGTCCATACTTCCCCAGACGAAAGAAGAACGGATTTCTTATATTATAAAAAAACTGGTTGCGGAAGATACTCCATATGATCTGGACCAGTTTGCGGATGATTTATACATTTCGCCTTTGACATTGCAAAATGAACTTTCGGATTTAAAATCAGAACTTTCGGAATATGATCTGGTTTTAAAAACCAAGAATAATATCGCCTTCGTAATTGGAAATGAGCGTAATAAAAAGCGTCTGATTTCTTCCATGATTTACCATGAAACCAAATCATTTAACTGTACCTTAAGTTCCATCCAGCTTTATTTCCCGGCATATGATCTTAAAATTTTAAAAAAGCTTATTACAACCGACATGGTAACTAATAATCTTTTTATGGACGATTTTTTACTATTTAACTTTATCATCCATGTTGCCATTTCCATGCAGCGTTCCTCTTACGAAAATCAGTTGAATGTAGAAAACAGTGAAATGACTTTTCCGGAGGATATTCAGAATACCATACACAGTCTTGTGGAAGAAGTCCGGAAGTATTTCTCTGTTACACTCTCTGCAGGAGATCAGCAGGAATTGTCTGCACTTCTGATGTCACAGACCTATCCACGAGAGATTATCACCTCCTGTGCCCAGAATTTTGAAGATATGATTACGGATGAAGTTAATACTTTGTTTGAGCTTATCCAGAATAAAGTACGGCATCTTTTTTCCATCAATCTTAACAGTGAGAAATTTTCGCTGCGCTTTAAATTGCATTTAAGGAATTTGCTGATTCGTATCCGCAATAATATCAGCCTGCGCAATCCGCAGATTGCAACAATTAAAAGTTCTTATCCTTTTATTTATGAAATTGCTGTATCCATTGCCAATGTAATCAACCAGCAATATCAGGTGGAACTAAACGAAGACGAAATCGCATATATCGTACTTCATATTGGTGTCCTTATCGAAGAGCAAAAAGCTTATTCCAATAAGATTTCTGTTCTTCTGGTTCATCCGCAGAATGGTCTGTATCAGCTTAATCTGGCTGATAAAATCAAGCTATTACTGGAACAGGATGCTATTATCACAGGAATTGTTTCTTCTACTGATGAACTCGGCTTTTATCGGGATTATGATGCGGTTATTTCTACTATTCCACTTTATCCGCTTCCGGCTGTACCAGTCATTTATATTTCGGAGCAGCTCCAGACAAAAGATATTTCTAACATCATTGATAATATCAACCGGATAAAATCATTACATATGAAAATTATTGTAGAGCAAAAGCTTCGCTATCTTTTCCGGGATGACTTGTTTTTCTGTCAGGAACCTTTTCATTCCGAAAATGAAGCCATTGACTTTCTTGCCGGGCAGCTAGAAGAAAAAGGTATGGTATCTTCCGAATTTAAACAACTTATTTTGGAACGGGAAAGCATCTCTCCCAGCTCCTATGGAAATATCGCCATTCCACATCCACTGGAGCGTTGTGCAGAAAGCTCCGCAATTGCGGTATCCATTCATCCGACCCCTATACGCTGGGGTTCCAATAATGTAAACATTATTTTTATGCTGGCAATCCATCCTTCCGACCAGATGTTATTTAATGATATTTTTGCATTTGTCACCCAGATTATAGCCAACAATCATTATTTGCAGACACTGATTACAGCATCTTCCTGTCAGGAATTTATTGATCTTCTGTTATCTTATTTATCCTGAATTCTTTAAATATACTGTATACATTGTCCTGCTGCCACATATACTAAGATACCCCGGAGAGATTCATATAGGAATTTCTCCGGGGTACTTTAAAGAGGTTTATTATAAAATTTTTCCATTTGTCTTAATCAGATTCTGATACCAGTAAAATGACTTCTTCCGGGATCGTACAAGACTGCCATTTCCTTTGTCATCACGGTCTACATAAATCATGCCATACCGTTTACTCATTTCTCCTGTACCGACACTTACTAAATCTATGCAACCCCATACTGTATATCCGAAGCAATCTACTCCATCAATCAGTATTGCATCCTTCAGTGCCTGAACATGTTCTTTTAAATATGCGATCCGATAATCATCCTGAATGGTTTCTTCCGGGACGTCAATTGCACCGAATCCATTCTCTGCAACAAAAAGCGGAATATGGTAACGTCCATACAATTCATTTAATGCAATTCGCAATCCCATTGGATCTATCGACCAGCCCCATCTGCTTTCTGTAAGATACTTATTTTTTACAGAATTTATCATATTTCCATCGATAAGCTGAATATCTTTCCGGCTCGTTGCTACATTGCTGTTATAATAACTGAATCCAATATAATCAACCGTTCCGGCTTTCAGCACCCCTTCATCCCCAGGTTCCATCTTGATGGAAACATCGTGACGTTTTAAATACAGCTTCATATTAGAAGAATATTCTCCCCGCACCATTACATCGCTAAATGCATAATGTTTATTCATTTCTTCCATTCTTACCAGCTGATCTTCAGGATTACATGTTTCTGCATAAAAGGTAGGATAAAGCATCATCATTCCTATCTTATTGTCCGGATCAATAGAATGTCCAATCTGAACTGCTTTTGCACTTGCAACAAACTCATGATGGGAAGCCTGGTAAATCACCTGATACGGATTTTCATCCGGCTTAATTTCTATGCCCAGCGCATGCTCTGGATGAAGCATATTAACATTAATTTCATTAAATGTCATCCAGTATTTTACTTTTCCTTTGTATCGTTTAAATAATACCTCACAATATCTGCAATAAAAATCAACCATTCTACGGCTGCTCCAGGAACGGTATTCTTTTACCAGATGATAAGGTATCTCATAGTGTGAGATTGTAACCACCGGAGTAATATGGTATTTGAGAAGTTCATCTTCATTCGGCTGTTCTTCATCTCCATTCGGGAAAATTCTGCTCCATGCAATTGACATCCTGTAACAGCGGAATCCCATTTCTGCAAATAATGCAATATCTTCTTTATAATGATGGTAAAAATCAATTGCCGTATGAGAGGGATAATAATATCCCTCTACGACACCATCTGTTCGTTTTCGCGGCACTCCACGTTGTCCTGCAAGAACAACATCTGCTGTTGAGAGCCCTTTTCCGCCTTCCCGATAGGCTCCTTCACATTGATTTGCCGCTGTTGCACCTCCCCATAAAAATGTTTCACTCAATCCCTGTCCCATATCTTATTCCTCAATCTGCATCTGCTCTTCTCTGCATGTTTTCTTGTCAATCATTTTGAAAAATGGATACCAGATAAGTGCTGTAATAATAATCAATACTACCTGCAGTACTGCTGTCTGCCATCCCTGGGATAAAAATCCGGAAATTACAGGTGGTACAGTCCAGTTAACTTCTGTTCCGGTTAATTTTGGCACTATGCCGGATGCATATGCAAAATAGCTCAGTAATGTACATACAATCGGGCTGATTATGTATGGGATAAACAAAAATGGATTAAGCATAATCGGGACGCCAAAAAGTACCGGTTCTGTAATTCCAAAAATGGATGGAATAAGACCAATTTTTCCTACTGATCTTAAACGTTTGCTCTTTGCACGGAATGCTAACATAAATGTAAAGCCTAATGTACATCCAATTCCACCAATCTGTGCTACAATACCAAAGGTATTTGCAAAAATCTGTGGCAGTTCCTGTCCTGCAGCAAGTGCGGCAAGATTTTCAGAACTTGCTGCCATTGTCAGTGGTGTAAAAAGAGAAGTCACGGTTGAACCATGGATTCCACAAAACATAAATACAGTTGTAAAAATCTGCATCAGCAAATATGCCGGTAATGATAATCCAAGTCCCATAAGCGGTGTCTGAATAATTGTATAAACAAGCTGGTGGAAATTACCAAAACTTGTCTGCTGTAATAATACTGCGATAATAACTGCAATCACTGCTGCAAGGAATCCTGGAACAAGTGAAGCAAATGAATCTTCTACTATTTTAGGCATACCTTCCGGCATGTGGATGTAGATGTTCTTTTCTTTGCATAACCACATAAGACGGCAGACAAATATGCTTACCAGCAATACACCAAACAAACCTGCATGTCCCAGCCACTCTGCCGGAATAGATGCGAACAGCTCTGTTGGTGTCAGAATCAGAAATACCATTACTGATATAATAACTGCTGAAATCCGGTTAATTTCCAGTTCTTTTCCATACTGATATGGAAGTACTAAAAGCAGATAAAATCCTATCAGCTTCATTGTTACGAAAAATAATGTGTTAAAAATATTGACCAGACCTGTTGCTTCAATAAACGATGTCCATGCCGGTATATCTATATACGCTCCCAGGCAGGCAAATGATCCAATGATAATAATCGGTAATAATAACTGAAAAGATTTTCCCAATGCATTCAAAAATTTAATAGATGAAATCTTATTTGCTATTGGCATCAATTTCTTCTCTAATACATTAATCAGTTTATCCATTTGATTTTCCCCCTTCAATCAGATTAAGTGCATCTTTCAAAATTTTCTCCCCATTCATCATTCCAAAATCCATTGCCGGAATAACCATGATCCGTTCTGCTGCCTCCGGATATTTTTCAATAAACGTATTTTTCTTAAATCCAATCTGCGGTCCAAGTAAAATACAATCTGCAAGCTGTACTAAGGTACCCATTTCCGAATCCGGATAAGCTGCAATTGTACATTCAATATTATCTTTTGCTGCAGCCTGCTTCATCTTCTCCACACATATTCCTGTGCTCGCACCATGCTGACATACTAACGCAATTTTTAACATTCTATTTCTCTCCTTTCTTTGTCTGCTTATATACCCGTATAAGCTCTTCCACTAATACTTTGATTGTGTCCGCACTGTTTAAATGGTCGCCTGCATGCATCATAAGCAAAGTTACTTTTAAGTCTTCCTCCTGTGCTTCACAAAAAAGAAGCTTTGTATGTGCTGCATGTGCCTTATTTAATGCGTCCTCTGAATCCTGCAATACTTTTTCTGCTTCTTCAAACGCTCCCTGTCCTGCAAGTGAAAGTGCATTTAAAGCAAGTGTTTTTGCCTCTCCAGCATTTGCAATCATTTCCATACATTCTTCTGAATGGTCCATTGTTCCACCTCTTTTCTAGTCCTTAATTGATATCATAGTCATATCTTATCTTATTTTCTTCCAGATGTATTCTTCTGCTTTTGCACGGTATGTGTGCAAATGATGAAAATCTGATGTAAAAAAAAGAGGTGCTGCATCGTGCTAACACCTCTTTGATAGATTTTTAAACGATTCTAAATTTCTATTATCGGCTGCTTTGCCTTGTCTTATAATAAAAGCCATCCTTGAAAGACTATCGTTTTGTCTTTCTTAGGATGACTCTATTATTGCAAATTACAAGTCCATAAATCTTCTCTTGTGCATTGAATCTTTGTTCTTTAATTGTTTTTTTCATTCCTATTGGTCATTTTATTTTTCCACCCTTATCCTTGGCTTATTAGCCTCTCTGCCTTCCAGCCAAGGCACTGTAGCATTTGCAAATATTACAATTTCAACAAATGCAAATATCGCAACGATTATCACCTTCACAATTATCCTTACTGTAATAACCATAATTTCTATCAATTCTTTTTATTATCTTCTGAAGTTCTTCACTTTCAGATTGTATAATGCCGTCACTTTCAACCATCACCTAATAGGAGAGCTTGTGGGGGATATCCTATTTTCTACTTTAGAATGTTATAAAATATAATGGGACAGGAACTCAAATAATTTCTGATTCGTTTCTTCATTCAGTTCTTCAGCCTGCAGATATTCCGGCAGTGGAATTCCCTGCTGACATTCTCCACAGATATCAATGCCAAGTATATTTCCGTTTTCCAGAAAATGTGAGAGCAATCGCTCCAGCATCGGAAGTGACATGTTCCCCTGGCTCCAGTTTGTCTCCGTATATTGTTTATCCAAGATGTCTTTGTCTATGGATATATAAACCGGCAGATTCTTTTT
>ERZ779819.196-NODE-196-length-7229-cov-2.54405_pt1 | contig 7229 bp, 5 predicted proteins | sample MGYA00511383_ERZ779819 | MGnify/ENA primary metagenome ERZ779819 (study PRJEB29588, sample SAMEA2158480) | human gut metagenome | biome: human gut; feature: human-associated habitat; material: faeces | place: Denmark | collected 2008/2010 ...
TTATTTCCAACCTGGTCTAATGCCTGCTGTGTCTGGAATACGAAGGCATCTGCATCATTTCTGGTGTCGATTGCTTCTTTTCTCTTCTTGTCCTGTGCTTCAAATTCAGCTGCTTCTTTTACTGCTTTATCGATATCTGCATCAGACATGTTAGATCCTGCAGTAATTGTAATATGCTGTTCTTTTCCGGTTCCTAAGTCTTTTGCAGATACATTTACAATACCGTTTGCATCGATATCGAAAGTAACTTCAATCTGAGGAACTCCACGACGTGCTGGCGGGATACCATCCAGACGGAACTGTCCAAGGGATTTGTTATCTCTTGCGAACTGACGCTCACCCTGTACTACGTTGATATCTACTGCTGTCTGATTATCTGCTGCTGTTGAGAAAATCTGGCTCTTTCTTGTAGGAATTGTTGTATTTCTCTCAATCAGTCTTGTTGCAACTCCACCCATGGTCTCGATAGACAGTGACAATGGAGTAACATCCAGAAGAAGGATATCACCTGCGCCGGCATCTCCTGCTAATTTACCACCCTGGATACAAGCACCAAGTGCTACACACTCATCCGGGTTTAAGGATTTACTTGGCTCTTTGCCTGTTAACTGTCTTACTTTATCCTGAACAGCCGGGATACGTGTAGAACCACCAACCAATAATACCTGGCCTAAGTCTGCATTGGTTAAACCTGCATCCTTCATAGCGTTCTGTACCGGGATTGCTGTTTTTTCTACTAAGTCATGTGTCAACTCATCGAATTTTGCTCTTGTCAAGTTCATATCAAAGTGCTTTGGTCCTTCTGCTGTTGCAGTAATGAAAGGCAGGTTGATATTGGTTGTTGTTGCAGAAGACAACTCTTTCTTAGCTTTCTCTGCAGCTTCTTTTAATCTCTGAAGAGCCATCTTATCGGTAGATAAGTCAACGCCTTCTGCTTTCTTGAATTCGTCAATCATCCACTGTGTAATCTTGTTATCGAAATCATCTCCACCTAATCTGGTATCACCATTTGTAGATAATACTTCGATGACTCCGTCACCGATTTCAATGATAGATACATCAAATGTACCACCACCTAAGTCGTATACCATAATTTTCTGTTCTTTTTCGTTGTCCAGTCCATAAGCAAGTGCTGCTGCTGTCGGCTCGTTGATGATACGTTGCAATCTTACCTGCATCCTTGGTTGCCTGACGCTGTGCGTCATTGAAGTATGCCGGTACAGTAATAACTGCTTCTGATACTTTTTCTCCTAAATATCCTTCTGCATCAGCTTTTAATTTCTGTAAAATCATTGCAGAAATCTGCTGTGGAGAATACTGTTTGTCATCAATGCTTACTTTGTAATCGGTTCCCATATGTCTCTTAATGGAAGAGATTGTTTTCTCTGCGTTGGTTACTGCCTGACGTTTTGCTGGTTCACCAATCAGACGCTCACCTGTTTTTGTAAATGCTACGATAGATGGTGTTGTTCTTGCACCTTCCTGGTTTGCTATAACGGTAGGTTTTCCACCTTCCATAACTGCCACACAACTGTTTGTTGTTCCTAAATCAATACCAATAATTTTACTCATGTTCTTATCCTCCTATGCTTAATTCGCTACTTTTACCATGCTATGTCTGATTACATTTTCTTTGTACTTGTAACCTTTCTGTAACTCCTCGGCTACTACATTCTCACCGAGTTCTTCATCTTCCACATGCATTACTGCATTATGGAGATTCGGGTCAAACTCCTGACCGGCTGCTTCAATCGGTGTTACACCAACTTCTGTCAGCACTGTCATCATCTGCTTATAAATCTTATCCATACCTTCTACGAAGCCATTGTTTTTGTCTTCTTCCGGTACAGCTGCAAGCCCTCTTTCAAAATTGTCGATAACTGGAAGGATTTTCTCTAAGATTGCACTGGCTCCCATGTCATACATCTGGCTCTTTTCCTTTTCCGTTCTCTTACGGAAGTTTTCAAATTCTGCCATCTGACGTTTCAGCCGGTCGGTTAAATCTTCAATCTGTTCGTCCTTCTTATCTTTCTTGTCTTTCTTTTTAAAGATACCTTTCTTTTTCTCCTCATCTTCTTTCTCTATTTCTTCCGGTTCAGATTCGGTATCTTCCGTTTTTTCTTCTGCCTCAACCTCTTTTTCTTCTGAGGCGGTATTCTGTGCTTCTTCCTGCTTTTTTGCATCCTCTGCTTCTAAGTCTTCTAATACTTCTTCAAGCACTTCTTCTTTCTTTTCTTCTGCCACTTTCTTACCACCTTTCTATGCTATTCTTTCTTCGGCTTATCAAATATGCCTTCTAGTTGTGATTTCAAATTTTTCAGATTATCCATGACGTTCTCATAATCCATACGCTTCGGTCCGATAATTCCTATCGTTCCCTTCACGCCTTTACCAAGTTCATAGGTAGCTGTTACCACACTGCAGTCCTTCATGGTCTGAATTGGAGATTCATCTCCTATATAAACCTGTATGCCGTTCTCCTCATTGCTGAGGTTATCCGTCACCAGACTTACTAACTGTTTCTTCTCTTCTAACGCATCTAAAAGCTCTCCTGCTTTCTGCGAATCCGATAACTCCGGATATTTTAAGATATTCGTTGCACCGCTGGTATATATCTCCAAATCCTCGTCTTCGCTGATTGCTTCTGCTACTGCATCCAATACATCACTGATGACTTTGGAATGGATACCGGCTTTCTCTTTCAACACTGCTATGGTACCCAGATTAATCTGATCTAATGACAATCCATTTAAATGTGTATTCAAAAGCATGTTAAGTTTTAACATATGCTCATTATCTATCGGCTCTTCTATCGGAATCATCTTATTTTTCACAAGATTGCCTTCCAATACGACAACTGCCAGAATATGTTCATCATCCACATTGGATAACTGGATGAACTTCAGGCTGTTGTGGTGATACTGCGGTGCTGTTATCATGGTGGTGTAATTCGTGTTGTTTGCCAACAGCTTTGCCACCTGCTGCAATACCTGTTCCATCTTCTCCGTATGTTCAATTACGAACTCTTTCATATCGGATACTTCTTTGTCCTTCTCTGCAATCAGATTATCTACATAGAAGCGATATCCCTTATCGGATGGAATTCTTCCTGCCGATGTATGTGGCTGCAAAATATATCCCATCTCTTCCAAGTCCGACATCTCATTCCGGATTGTTGCGGAACTTAAGTTCAAATCCGTATACTTGGAAATGGTTCTTGAACCAACCGGCTCACCCGTTTCCAGATAGTTGCGAATGATTGCATTTAAGATTTTTGTTTTTCTTTCATCTAATTCGTTCTCGTTCATTCACGTTCTCCTGAAAATGAAACTTTTATAGGTATTTGAAAAAGCTTTTTGTACTGCTTTTTCTTTGTTGTTAGCACTCAACTCGAAAGAGTGCTAATTTCTATGTACTTAAGATAGCACCATTCGTTTTTTTTGTCAACAGCATTTTATAATTTTATAATTTCTTTAGATTTGTTCTGATTCAATGCTGTTCAACACCGCACTACTTAATCCAGTAAAAACTGGGCGAGTACATAGTTACTGATGTCCATGCCGTGGTCGCTGAGCTTTATTACACCGGCTTTTTTCTCGATTAAGTCCTCTTCCTGAAGCTGGTTTAAGACTTCGCCATATACTGCTTCTATTTCCACGCCAAAAGTCTCTTTGAATTCTGTTCTTGTAACTCCCTTTAACATACGCAGGCCTAAAAACATGAATTCTTCCATCTGGGCATGGCGGCTGATTGCATCTGCACTCTCATGGAGATTCAATGCCGGTACTCCATCTATTTCCTTCGCCGAAATATTACCACATGCTTTGATATACGCTTCAATCTCTCTTATATTACTGTAGCGTACTTCTCCAATCAGGGAAGCTGCCCCAAGTCCTACCCCAAGATACGGTACCCGCTTCCAGTATCCGATATTATGCCTTGCCTCTTTCCCCTGCTTTGCATAATTGGATACTTCATAATGCTCATAACCTGCCTCTGCAAGAATCTCCTGAGTCTTTTTATAAATTTCATACTCCGTCTCTTCAGATGGCAGATGCTCTGTCGGCTTTCCGGCTTCCCGGAGCACTGCCTCGAATTTGTATTTTTCATAAAATGGTGTTCCCTTTTCGATAATCAGGGAATAGGCTGAAATATGCTCCGGTTTTAATGCTATGACACGCTTTAAGCTGGTGACAAATTTCTCCGTACTCTGATAAGGCAGGGCACTCATCAAATCAACGTTGATATTTTCAAATCCACATCTTCTGGCACATTCATAATTCTCCAAGAACTGCCGGTAAGTATGGATTCTTCCTAATATCTTTAATTCATCATCAAAGGCAGACTGTAACCCTATGCTGAGACGGTTAATGCCTACTTCTTTATAGGTAAGAAGTTTTTCCTCATTTAAAGTTCCAGGATTACATTCTATGGTAGTCTCTGCATCTGCTTCCACCTCAAAGCTTACCTGAATCTGTTTTAAAAGAAGTGCGATATATTCCGGTGCTAAAAGAGACGGTGTTCCGCCCCCTATATATATAGTAGAAAGAACCGGACGTCCCATTGTCTGTCCGTAATATCTGATTTCATGCAAAAGAGCACCCACGTAGCGGTTTTGTAACCGCTCGTCCGCAGGTGCTGATAAGAAATCACAATATTCACATTTTCTTACACAAAAAGGAATATGCACATAAAGTTCCATCTATGTTCTCCTGTCATCTATTTCTCATCTAACTTCAGTACACTCATAAATGCTTCCTGTGGAATCTCTACATTTCCCACCTGACGCATACGTTTCTTACCTTCCTTCTGTTTCTCTAACAGTTTACGCTTACGGCTGATGTCACCGCCGTAACATTTTGCCAGCACATCTTTTCGCATTGCTTTTACTGTCTCACGGGCAATTACCTTGCTTCCAACGGCTGCCTGAATCGGGATTTCAAATAAATGTCTCGGAATCTCTTCCTTTAACTTCTCACACATCTTTCTTCCACGCTCATAGGCGGTATCCTTAAATACAATAAAGGAAAGAGCATCCACTTCTTCTTTATTAATAAGAATATCCAGTTTCACAAGCTCTGACTGCTCATAACCCTTCATCTCATAATCAAAGGACGCATATCCTTTGGAACGGGATTTCAATGCATCAAAGAAATCATAAATAATTTCATTTAACGGAAGGTCATATTTAATAACTGCACGGGTCTGCTCAATATATTCCATACTCTTATAGATACCACGGCGTTCCTGGCACAAATCCATAATGGCACCTACATATTCGGATGTCACCATAATTTCTGCTGCAACCATCGGCTCTTCCATATATTCGATTTCGGATGGATCCGGAAGATTGGATGGGTTTGTCAATTCTATCATGGTACCATCAGTCTTATGTACCCTGTATACAACGCCTGGTGCTGTCGTTACTAAATCAAGATTAAATTCTCTCTCTAACCGCTCCTGAATTACCTCCAAATGAAGCAGTCCCAAGAAACCACAGCGGAAACCAAAGCCCAATGCAATGGAAGTCTCCGGTTCAAACTGTAATGCTGCATCATTTAACTGTAATTTTTCCAAAGCATCACGAAGATCCGGATATTTGGCTCCATCTGTTGGATATAATCCACAGTACACCATCGGATTAACTTTCTTATATCCCGGCAATGGTGCATCACAAGGACGCTTTGCTTCTGTTATGGTATCACCCACACGGGTTTCTTTCACATTCTTAAGGCTGGCAGTAATATAACCTACCATTCCGGCTTCTAACTCATCACATGGAATGAACTGTCCGGCTCCGAAATATCCTACTTCTACTACATCTGCCTCTGCTCCGGTTGCCATCATGCGGATGGTTGTCCCCGGTTTTACGGAACCTTCCCGGATTCTGCAGAATACAATAACACCTTTATAAGCATCATACACAGAATCAAAAATCAACGCCTGAAGAGGCGCTTTGGCATCCCCTTTTGGGGCCGGTAATTTATGCACAATCTGCTCTAATACTTCTTCCACATTCAACCCTGTTTTGGCAGAAATCCGTGGTGCATCCTGTGCCTCAATTCCAATCACATCTTCAATTTCTTCTACTACTTCTTCCGGCCTTGCACTCGGCAGATCAATTTTATTAATGACTGGAATCACTTCCAGATCATGGTCTAATGCCAGATATACATTGGCAAGGGTCTGTGCCTCAATCCCCTGTGCCGCATCTACTACCAGCACTGCACCGTCACAGGCAGCAAGACTTCTTGATACTTCATAGGTAAAGTCCACATGTCCCGGTGTATCAATCAGATTGAAAATATATTCTTCTCCATCTTTGGCATGATATATAATACGGACTGCCTGGGACTTAATGGTAATTCCACGTTCCCGCTCCAAATCCATATTATCTAAAACCTGCGCCTGCATTTCGCGGCTGGTCAGAAGCCCTGTCATTTCGATAATACGGTCTGCAAGGGTTGATTTACCGTGGTCAATATGGGCAATGATACAAAAATTACGAATCTTACTCTGGTCGATTGACATATATTTACTCCTTCTTTATTCCATATTTCAAAAGGAAATCCGTCCACAGGGAATAATATTTTCCCAGCAGGTGAATCTCATCATAAGTATATTCCGGATTCAGATTTCCTGTTTCGTCAGTCACTACTTCATTTACATCAATATAAAATATATCGTGATTATTTGCAAGCATTGCAATTCTGTCATTCCGTTCTTTGATTGCCGGATTGTTAAAAATCGGGTCGGTTTCTGACTTTTCCTGTTTTACATACATAATGCCCTGTAAGAAAATCAGTGCATCTGGCTGTAATTCCCGGATATGATTGACAGCTTCTTCATATTTTTTCATAAAGCTGTCTACTGTACCGGTTCCCATTTCGTTGATTCCAATCATCAGATAGACTTTACCAAACTGATGCTTGCTTAATGCTTCTTCAATGGTAATCTTCGCGCCGTTTTCCTCGACAATCGGCGTATCAAACATATCATAGACCGTAAGTCCGATACTGGCATAATAAGTTGCATTATCCCAGCCGCCATAGTCTCTTAAGCCAACGGTTCTGGAATCTCCGATAAATACTGCATCATCAAAATAATCCTGGGTTACATCGGTAAAAGTATAAGTCTTATCCGCTTCTGCCTCCGTATCTGCAACTGCTTCTGTTGCTTCTTCCGTTGCCGGCTCCTCTTTGTCAGCATATACGCTTTCCAAATCCTCC
>ERZ779819.201-NODE-201-length-7163-cov-35.0196_pt1 | contig 7163 bp, 6 predicted proteins | sample MGYA00511383_ERZ779819 | MGnify/ENA primary metagenome ERZ779819 (study PRJEB29588, sample SAMEA2158480) | human gut metagenome | biome: human gut; feature: human-associated habitat; material: faeces | place: Denmark | collected 2008/2010 ...
TTTAGGTGTCTCATTCGTGAGCAATGCGACACCTTGTTAGTATTCTTTAACGTTTTCAGACTCTATTCAAGAAGTAATTATCAACAAAGACTAATTATACGTCACCTGTTCATCGTGGCATATAGACCCTTGAAACAACCGCAAAGTATGGGTTGTTTTTTCAGATAATTGGTTTTCCTGTCAGCTTAGGACTTTACAACATATCTTCATTTCCATCCTCTGGACTTTGTCCCTGATGGAAACCAGGAGTTTCTGACCCTGCCAGCAACTGTTGGGCTTTTATCTCATGCACCTGCATTTCAGGTTCTATATATTCTTTCTTCATATTGTACTATTTTTATTTGATTGTTACTTTCTTATATTTCTGGTTGCTTGCTGTAGGATTTTCAGGGTTTGTCATCTGCAAATATCCGGCTGCAACAAGGGAGGTGATGTAACGCTCACGGTTCTTGAATGCATGCTGACTCCAATTCTGTCTAGTATCTCTTTGGTGGTTCGAGGAACAGAACAGAAATTTACTATGTCCCTTTGCTTGTTAGACAATGACACTTTTGGAGTGTCAGAGTGTCTAAGTCGAGTGTCTAAGTCGGTGCCAGAGTGTCTAAGTCGAGTGTCATGGTCGGTGTCAGAGTGTCTAAGTCCAGTGTTATGGTCTTCGACTTGGTTACTTTTTTCCTCGACTTCGTTACTTTTTTGTTCGACTTGGTTACCGACTTGGTTACTTTCCCCCTCGACTTGGTTACTTTCTCCTCTCCAAACCGTGATGACAAATTCCTGTGCCTTGTCATTATTCATAAATGTGACATTATCTCGGATATTTTTTGAATTACTACTAACACACTCCAACAGCATCACAACCAAAGGCGCAACCTCAATCTACAAAAACGGCATTCACAATCAGTATTGGCGATGGAGTCAAAAAGGTGTGGATTCCGAACTCAGTCAAAGATGTCTTTACTAATGAGGTTCAGATTCCAGAGGATAATGATATAGCGACAACAGAGAATGTCGCTCATGTAGCGATGCTGTTGTTTGCAGGGTATATTGACGCAGCCACTTCCATGTCTGAGTCATGTGGTGGTGGCGGTTCTCAGGATAAAAGTCAACATCAAACTTTTCAACATGTCGCTGAATGGCATCACGCTGGTTCTTGTACCCCAGTATAACGGTCACCGGCGCGTAGCGGAATTGAAAATCGCTGGCCGAAGAGTAAAGCAAAGGTAAAGGGTGTGCTGTTTCTGAAGCTTTTAGGGTCCCTAATCCCAAAAATCATATAGAATTTTGGGATTACAATCCCAAAAATCAGTATAAATTTTGGGATTAGGATTTTTTTTCTTATCTTTGTGCCGAAATTGAAACAAAGAACTTTATTTATAATAGAAAGGGTTTAATGATATGATACAACGTCAACTGCAAGATGTGATAGAGTCACGGATGTTTGCCGGAAAGGCTATCATCCTGATTGGAGCGAGACAGGTGGGAAAGAGTACGCTTTTCAAAATGATTCTTGAAAAGCATGACGAACCAACCCTGTCTTTGAATTGCGATGAGCCGGAGGTGATACAGATGCTATCGCAGATTAACTCTGCTGAACTCAAACTGCTGATCGGGCATCATCGGATTGTAGTCATTGATGAAGCACAACGGGTAGAGAACATCGGAATGGTGTTGAAAAGAATCACAGATAATTTTTCTGATGTACAGCTACTGGTAACCGGTTCTTCCTCGTTTGATTTACAGAACAAACTTAACGAGCCGTTGACCGGACGTAAGTTTGAGTACCATCTCTTCCCCGTTTCTACAGGAGAGTTGCTCAAATCCCAGGGACTGTTGGGTGTTAAGCAGACGTTGGAAAATCGACTTATTTATGGGTCTTATCCTGATGTCATTAATCATGCAGCAGATGCGAAGGAGCTGCTTTATAATCTCGCCAACAGTTATCTTTATAAAGACTTACTCAATTTAGAAAGCGTTCGTCGTCCAGCTTTGCTGGGCAAGTTGCTTACAGCTTTGGCTTTACAGGTAACGAGCGAGGTTTCTTATAATGAGTTGGCACAAACGGTGGGAACAGATAACAAGACAGTGGAGAAATACATTGATTTGCTGGAGAAATGTTATATCATCTTTAAGTTGAGTGGGTTCAGTCGCAATCTTCGCACAGAATTAAAGAAGGCTAAGAAGTTTTATTTCTATGACAATGGTATCCGCAATGCCATTTTGCAGAATTTTGCTCCACTTTCGCTTCGCCAGGATGTTGGTGCCTTGTGGGAGAACTTCTTCATTAGTGAGCGGTTAAAGGCAAATCAGTATGCCGGTAGATATGTGAACAGTTATTTCTGGCGAACCAACCAGCAGCAGGAAATAGATTATATAGAGGAGTGTGACGGACAATTCTCTTTGTTTGAGATGAAATGGAATCCCAAGAGAGCCAACACTCAATTTCCGAATACCTTTCTTACTGCATACGATGTGAAGGAAAAAGCCATCGTAACACCAGAGAATTGGTTGGAGTGGGTGCTATAAATAAAAGGTAAAAAAAGCCTAGCGGGATGTTAAGCCAGCGAGGTTGCTCTTTTTAAAGATAAAAAGCCATAGCTTATTTAAAGCCCCCGGTGCTTCAGCACCGAGGGCTTTTTTATTTTGCCACCAGGCATCACATTACGAATATCTCCATATAATCAAGGGTCTATACGCCACTTGTCATCGTGGCATATAGACCCTTGTCGTTTCCCGTGAGGCGCAATGTGTACCAAACCTGTTAATTATAAGTAATAAAAACAAAAAATCTATCATTTTTGTTACTTATACGAAACAAAAAGAGTATCTTTGCGAAAAGTTTTACTCGTATGAAACAAAAAATATTAGAAAGACTAGGGTATTCCAATCGTATCGAACGCATGTTTGGACGTGGAATGATGATTGCATTGACGGGCCAGAGGCGTGTCGGCAAGAGTTGTGTGATGCGGCGAATTTATAATCACATCGCTGAGAATGAAGAAAATCACGTTATCTATATAGATAAGGAGAAAACCTCATTTGATATGATAGCCAACTATCAGGATCTGGAGGCTTATGTAGCAGCCAACATCGTTGAGGGTAAGGAAAACTATCTGTTTATTGATGAGGTGCAGGAGATTTCTGATTTCGAGAAAGCACTCCTCAGTATCCAATCGGATGATACCTGCCAGATTATGATTACCGGCAGCAATGCCAAGATGCTGTCGGGCGAACTGGCAACTCGCTTGAGAGGCAGATATATAGCTTATCGCATTCGAGGACTCTGCTATGAAGAGTTCCTGACGTTCCATGAACTGAAGGATGATGATGCTTCCTTGAACCTATATCTGCAGTATGGCGGGCTCCCTCAGTTGCGCAATTTAGGGTTGGAAAATACTGATTTGGTAGAAGATTATCTCGACAATGTGTATAATACGATAGTACTTCGTGATATCATAGAGCGAGAAAACATCAGAAATATACCATTGCTGCGAACGCTACTGAAGTTTGTGAGCGATAATATCGGTAAACAATTCTCTGCAACGAGTATTGTAAAATTTCTGAAGAGCCAGAACACCGAAACGTCTGCCAAGATGATTCTCACGTATTTGGAGTATTTAAGCAATGCTTTTATTATCGATCGAGTCAACAGATACGACATTCATGGCAAGCGACTTTTCGAGTTAGGAGACAAGTTCTATTTCGAAGACCTGGGAATCAGGAATCATATTATAGGTGGCAACAGGCGTTTTGATATAGAAAAGGTGATGGAGAACGCTGTATATATCCATTTGTGCAGGATGGGTTATAAAGTATATGTTGGTCAGATGTATAAGGCTGAGATTGATTTTGTTGCCGAGAAAGCGGATAGTGTAGCGTATGTGCAAGTTACCTATCTGCTGGCTTCTGAGGAAACGGTAGAGCGTGAATTCGGCAATTTGAAATTGATAAAAGACAGTCATCCCAAATACGTGATTTCTATGGATAGGCTTTACAGTCAAACCAATATTGATGGCATTAAGCACATTCATCTGCAAGATTTTCTGAAAATGACTACTTTGGTTTGATGCCAGGTAGATTATGAATATCTCCATATAATCAAGGGTCTATACACCACCTTTTCTTCGTGGCATATAGACCCTTGTCGTTTTCCCATGAAGTGCGGTAAAAGTCACTGTATTAAGGACTTATACAATATTCTTTTCTTGTTCAGCAGCAAACGCCAGCATATAACTTATCTATTGGAAATATCAAATCCCAATTCTTTCCCCAAACGATATTACCAAACTCTATCTTGAACTTTTTGAATTTGTTTTCATTCAAGTAAGAGTTATATTGCGGATGTGGGTGATTTCTGATAAAAGCACCTACATCTATCGTCTTAATGGTGTCATCATTAAAGTGTAATTCAACTTTTAATGGCGCCACATATTTTGCAGAAACGATACTTAAGTTCATAATTTCTTCGTTATTTTAGTTGAACGTGTATTGGTTCATGCTCATTTGAATAGAACAGAAAGATAAATCCGAAGTATTCAAATATCTTTGGCATCGCAACCTCCTTTTTTAATCTATCTTGATTGCAAAGTTACGACTTTATTTTGAAAGTGCAAAGAAAACGGGAGAAAAGTTTCGGGAAAAGTTTGGATTCCCGTATTTTATAAGGTAAAGGATAGCCATTCCATGCCACAAATGAAGGGTCTATACACCACCTTTTCATCGTGGCATATAGACCCTTGTCGTTTCCCGTGAGGTGCGGGGGGATATAATTGCTGGGCAACTTATACTCCTGCCCAGCTTAGGAGTTAAACAATCTGTATTTATTAATGTCTTGTTTATGTCTTGTATTTATAATCACCAAAAAGAGTTTCATTTTTACCGCAAGAGTTTATCAGACTCTTGCTCATAATGCTTAGAGTGACCACAAATTATAGACTCGAAATAATTGTTCATAAAATAACAATGGACATGGTCGTAAGAATCTGCATAAGGAGTTTTTAAAGCTTCCCATAAACTACCATGTTGGTCTTCTTTCAGCTCTTTTTGATCGGAAGAAAGAATCAGATTAATTTTATTTTCAGTTCCATTGTCAAAAATTGAAAAATTAATTTCTTCGGCATACTCTATTGGTCCAAACCTTAGGGTTTGAAGGCATGGACAATTCACGAATGCCCCAGAATAAATAGTCCTAAGCTTAGGAGCCTCAAATACTTGAAGTGTCTCATTGTCAGAAATAGCAAATTCTCCAATCTCTTCTGTATCTGTTAATTTTAAGGATTTTATGTTTGGAATCCCTGCAAGAGCGAATTCCCCAACCTTCTTTAATCCCATAATGGTAAGGTTGATATTGGCATCTTTGGCATATCCAAGGGCACTTTTTATTGCATCCATATCGACATTCGTCACATCATCAGAAAGGACAAGACGGATGTCAGCCTTCCCTTTATTCAGTTCATTCTTGATCGTGCTTTGCATTTCCTCAGTGCTCAAACCGACCAAAGACACTACGGTCGCATCCAGCACATAACTCTTGTTGGTTTCAATTTTTTTTGGGAAAAAATAATCAACTAAAGTCACATCGGCATTTTTCACAACTATTGACGAATACTCAAAAAACTTACTGTACAAATACACATTGCCTTTTTCATCAGGCGTAAGAGTGTAGGTATTATCAGAATAGCCTCTAGTGTTGGCTGGAGTGATAAACTTGGCAATAACGGTAACAGAACCATCTTGATTTGTAGCAATACGCAAGCGTGAATAGTTGCGTGTTGCATTGGCAAAAGATACATTTATACCCTGACCATTAGGGGTGATATTGGCTTCTCCCTCGATGTATTCATCCGTTCCTGCAACCTTACCTTCTTTCAAAACTAATGTGCCGGCTTCCCATTTGTAATTAGGGGCATAATATACATGAGGAAAGGTTGGCACTTCGTCTATTTTATAAGACAACTCGCCACTTGTCAATTCCCAGCTACTGCCATTATATGTAAAAGCAGCATACTTAGTCCCAAAAGTCTTACTGGTCATCTCCAGAAGCAACTCATCTCCTTTTGCCCATGAAGTCTTGCCCGGATCAGGTGTACCAATAGCACGAGTCTGTGAATCTCCGAATGCAGGATATTCACCAACAACCAACTGTACGTTGCTTTTGCCTGTTGTTGCGGTTGTTTCTTCTATATCACTTGTGCATGACGCCATTACTATTGTAACGACAGCCAGCATGATGTATTGAAATATCTTTTTCATATTCTTGTCCTCCAGTTATTTGAGTTCTTCTTCGTTGTTACTGTCCCAACCTTTCAAATCATCTACGTTGATTTGAGTCAGTTCAACTTTGTCTTTTCCTACATCGAGTTTGTAGGTGTAGCGATAGCCCTCTTGAAATTCCGTATTGATCTTCATTTTTGCATAGAAGTTCTTGTCGCCTATCTTGAATTGCACGAATCTTTCATCTTTAATGTATGAACCAGGGATAACGATTGCAGAAAACATACCATCGTCATGCTTACAGGCTTTTACCCAATCGGAATTACCAGAAGGTGTACTCATGACAAATTGCCTCTGATCTTGGTCTATATTAAAATTAACACTGGTGTTTTTTGAATACACTTGTGGTTCACTAATATCCATATTAGGATAATCTGCAGTACCAACATGATATACTATTGTAACCATAGACATACGATGCTGCATTGGAATCGTTACATAACTATAAGGAGAACCGTACCAATGACCAATTATTAAATCAGCAGACTTCAAATCTTCCAGTGAACTTTGATTTGTTGGCAATTCATATACCAAATGAGAGGGATCATAATCATCCGATGATGGATATACAGCCAAAATTGTATGTTGGTCGGATTCACCTAACCAACGAAAACTACTATTGCGGGACCAGGTTTCGCCATTAAAAGAAAGAATAGCCGTACTACCAGGATCATAATCATAATCAGTAAATATCCTTACTTTTAGTTTATCTTTATCCTCCCAATTGTTACCATGTCCCAATGTATTGACACGAGTCTGCATACCTCCAACAGAGAAAGTAGCATTGATTTCCTGCCCTTTCAGCGTAGGAGTCATATCTTCATTTTGCGTACATGCAGTAAAGCCCATAGCCATAAGGCCCATTACCGCATAGGAAATTCTTTGTTTTATCG